>Ga0116182_1000265_pt1 | contig 59116 bp, 59 predicted proteins | sample AD_UKC077_MetaG_FD_89805 | JGI IMG/M metagenome (GOLD analysis project Ga0116182, IMG submission 89805) | Active sludge microbial communities of municipal wastewater-treating anaerobic digesters from USA - AD_UKC077_MetaG | ecosystem: Engineered > Bioreactor > Anaerobic > Digestate | place: USA...
ACTTGTGTACCTGGGTTGTAGTTACCACCAGTTGCACTACCGCCAGTCCAAACTTTTACGGTATATGTTGCAGCTGGTTCATGAGGCACAAATTTAACTTTGAGTAATTGCCCGCCAGCAACGTCTAAATTAGCAAGTTGAGCAGCCGTAAATCTTTGAGCTACGTCAAAGTTTGCAGCACTGTCTGTACCAATTGAGTTATTGCCAAATTGACCACTGTGAGTAATCCAAGCAGTTGGAATACCTGCTTCCATCCAGTTAAGTGTTACGTCTGATCCGACAGCTTCAGCAGTTAAGTCTTGTGGTGGGTAGAGAGTATTTATTTCAATTGGATCACCAAGTTCGATTTTTACATCATCTAAACAAACCATCCATGCATTTACACTATTATGATGACGAAATGCTATATAAATATTTTCACCAGCATAATTTGACAAATCAATGAATTTCTGTGTCCAAGGTTCATAATTGACAACTTCAGTAAATAAAGTACTAAAAGAATCTGGGTCATTGTCAGTTGTTGAAATCATGATTGAATAAGTGTCATGTGGCTCATCTAAAAAGATGGGGGTTATCCAATAGCTTAATTCAGCTTCATGAGTTGTTGGTAAAGAGATCATCGGTGTAATGAGCCAATTATCTGGTGCGCATTCATAACCTGGATCCCATGAGTAGGAACCAACCCATCCAATACCAGAGTGAGCCTCATCTGGTTCATCATCATAATGATACCAAGTTTCTCCGTCATTGTCCAGATCTAAGGTTGTCCAGCCTTCTGGAAAATCACTACCATCAAAACTCTCATTCCAAGGAAAGTTTGTAATAGTTAATATCCTTTTTTGATCAGAGCTTTTAGTTATAGTGTGTCCAATTGACTTGTTTGTTAAAATAGAGTTGAATTTTTCTACTCTACTCTTTGCGGGTGTTGCTAGTAATAGACTACAAGCAATAAGCAAAGAAATAAGAAAAAACGTTTTTTTCATTTTTCTTCCTCCTTTAATATTTTTATTATTAAAAGCAGTAATTATTTTGACCTCAATGTGTCAATATAATTTCCCTATTAAGAGGTTCCAGATCGAAATAGTACGCAATTATGCAATACTTAAATATAATTAAACCTTCAAAAAGTATTAACTTATAAATTGTAAAAAATATCTTTGATAAAGTTTAAATAAGAACAAATTATTAAAATAATATAGAGAGGGTGTAGATTTATACATAATTCAGGTTTGTCAGCTTTGATAATTCTCAAAGCAGAGGCTTGATAGATGAAATATAATTAACCCGTGTCAACTATAGGTAGTAATCGGTAAAAAAAAACGCCTCTAAACTCGCTCGTAGTAGGCATCTGCAGAATTAGGTAAAAATAGTTTTCGAAAAACGCCATTTTGTCCTGCCAATATATATAGAGGGTGTTATTTTTTTTATGATTCAGCCTCATAGAGATTTAAATATATAATTAATAATAATCGAATATACCTGTCATTAGTCTAAAATAGTATATTATTTTATTTTAAATTCAAAAAAGAATTATAATAAAGCAACTTTAAAAGCGTAGGTATCAACATATTAACCGTATTTTAAAAATATCATTTGACAAGATATGTCTTTTGATATATAAAGGAGCACAAAAGAAAACAAGGAGGAAACCATGACTGAAAAATTAGTTTATGGAAAAGTAAGCAGTAAAACTGCTATGGAACTTGAGGAACAATATGGAGCTCATAATTATCATCCACTTCCTATTGTAATTGCAAAAGGTGAAGGTCCATTTGTTTGGGATCCTGAAGGGAAACGTTATTATGACTTCCTTTCAGCTTATTCTGCAGTTAATCAAGGGCATTGTCATCCAAAAATCGTCAATGCTATGATCGAACAAGCAAAAACTATAACTTTAACCTCCCGTGCATTTTTTAATAACAAGTTGGGGGAATTTGAAAAGTTTATTACAGAATTCTTTGACTTTGAAATGGTTTTAGCGATGAACTCAGGAGCAGAAGCTGTTGAAACTGCAATGAAGTTAGCTCGTCGTTGGGGTTATGTCAAAAAAGGTATTCCTGAAAACGAAGCAGTATTAGTTTTTTGTGATGGCAACTTCCACGGAAGAACAATTACTATTATTTCTGTCTCAACTGACCCAGACTGTAGAACAAATTTTGGTCCATATACACCAGGATTTGCAACTGTTCCTTATAATGATGTAAATGCATTAGAAGAGTATTTAGAGAAAAATGGTAAAAAAGTTGCTGCGTTCTTTGTTGAACCGATTCAAGGCGAAGCTGGCGTTTATGTACCAGATGATGGCTATTTGAAAAAATGCTTTGATATTTGTAAAAAGCATAATGTTTTATTCGTAGCTGACGAAATTCAATCAGGTATAGCTCGTACTGGCAAGCTTTTAGCATGTGATTGGGATAATGTTAAACCTGATATATTAATCCTTGGTAAAGCACTATCTGGTGGAGCAATGCCTGTTTCTGCAGTATTATCTTCAAAAGATATCATGCTTACAATCAAACCAGGCGAACACGGCTCAACATATGGTGGAAATCCATTAGCATGTGCTGTTGCAACTGCTGCAATGGAAGTTGTTAGAGATGAAAAACTCGCTGAAAGGTCACAAGAACTTGGCGTTTATTTCCGTGAAGAATTAAACAAGATTAAACATCCAATGCTTACTAAAATTCGTGGTAAGGGTTTGTTAAATGCAATTATTATTGAACCAAAAAATGGTAAAGAAGCTTGGGATGTTTGCGTTATGTTAAAAGATAAAGGCTTAATTTGCAAACCAACTCATAGACATATCATTCGCCTTGCACCACCACTTGTAATCTCAAAAGAACAACTTGATGAATGCGTACAAATCATTAAATCAGTGTTTGATCAATTATAAACCTTCTACAAGCGTAAAAAATATTATAAGTGCAGGGCACCCTGCACTTTTTTAAATATTAATAATTTTATTGACTAATATTGACAAAAGAATAATTTGGAATTATCAATATCATCAAAGGTAAAGGGTATTATTATGAAAAGAGTTTTTAGCGGAATCAAACCAACAGGGGATTTACATTTAGGAAACTATCTTGGAGCTTTGAAAAATTGGATTCCTTTGCAAGAGGAATATGAATGTATATATAGCATTGTTGACTTGCATGCTATGACTATGCATTATGAACCAAAAGATTTGAAAGAAAATGTGTTTAAAATTGCTTGTAATTATCTTGCATGTGGACTTAACCCTGATAAGTCAATTCTAATGATCCAGTCTCAATGCGCAAAACATGCAGAGCTGACTTGGATTTTAAACTGCCTCACTCCTGTGAGCTGGTTGGAAAGAGTTCCAACATTTAAAGAAAAATCACTACAAATGGCAGATAATATAAATATGGGATTAATGGATTACCCAGTTCTAATGACAGCAGATATTATACTTTATAAAGCTGAATTTGTACCTGTGGGAGAAGATCAATTACCTCATTTAGAGCTTGCACGTGAGATATTAAGACGCTTTAATGCAAGGTTTGGCGAGATATTTCCAGAAATTAAAGATATTATTCGTAAAGGTTCAAGAGTTAAGGGGCTAGATGGATCTGCGAAAATGGGTAAATCACTTGATAACTGTATCTATTTACACGAAACGCCCGAAGAAATATGGAAAAAGCTGTCGCGAGCAGTGACAGACCCGGCACGTATAAAAAGAACAGACCCAGGAGATCCAGATAAATGTAATGTGTATTCTTTTCATCAATTATTTTCAAATGAACAGACCCAAAATGAAATAGCTGATGGTTGCCGTAGTGCTGGTATTGGTTGTATTGATTGTAAAAAGATTTTAGCAAAAAATATGAGTGAAGAACTGGAACCAATTCGTACAAAATACAATGAATATATTCAAAATCCTGACTTTGTCTATGATGTCTTGACAGAAGGTAATAAGAAAGCTAATATTATAGCGTCAAACACAATGACGGAAGTATATGAAAATATAGGAATTAATTATCGGTCTTAAAAATAATTAAAAGATTGTTAAAAAATATATTGACAAAATATGCCATGTTTAAGATTTTGAAAGAAGATATTTTAAGGAGATGAATGATGTGGACTTTTTTAATTATAATACATATTCTAATTTGTTTAGCTTTGGTATTAGTCGTATTAATGCAAACTGGTAAAGGCGGACTTGATAGCAATTTTGCAGGTATAGCATCAAATACATTTGGAGCGCAAGGCGCAAGCGATGCAATAAAAAATGCGACTAAAATATTATTCGGTGTATTTATAATCTCATGCGTTTTATTGGCAACTATGAACCCTGGTCAATCAAAAGGATCAAGTGTTCAAAAAAAGATTAAACAAAGCGCTAATACAACTGAACAACCAGCACAACCTCAACCTGTTGTGCCTGAATAAATCTTAAAAGAGCAGAAGTGGTGGAATTGGCAGACACGCAAGACTAAGGATCTTGTGCTCACATCGGGTATGCGGGTTCAAGTCCCGCCTTCTGCACCATATTAAAGCATTGGAAACCAATGCTTTTTTTTATTGAATAAAACAAAATAAAAAAAATATAACTTTTTGCTTGACTAAGTATGGAAAATAAATTAATGTACTAACATAATACTATATTATGGAGTACATATGAAATTAAGAGAACTCGTAGAACTTTTAGAAGGAACAATACTAACTGATCCTGAACATTTAGATAGAGAAATAACATGTGCATTTGGATCAGATTTAATCAGTGATATTCTTATGTGTACAAAGGAGGCAACTTTGCTTCTAACTGGACTTACTAATCCACAAGTAATCAGATTGTCTGATATGATTGATTTGTTGGGAATAGTCTTTGTTAGAGGTAAAAAACCTGCAGAAGACCTTATTGAAATGGCAAACGAGCGAGATTTACCGCTCATAACTACAAAATTTACACTCTATAAATCGGCAGGTATTTTATACAATACCGGTTTGAGGAGTTGTAAAATATAATATGGCTGAGTATTGGAATATAACAGAAAACGCGCAAGTAAACTTTGAGAAGTTTAAGAAAGAAAAACCAGAGCCAGAAATGTCAATTACTTATAAAGTTGGGCACAAAGACTTTGTAAATTCTGGTAAGGCATCATCAGAGATAAAACTAATGTTAAAAAGATTAGGCGTAAATCCAGAAATTTTGAGGCGTGTAGCTGTTGCATCTTATGAAGCTGAAATTAATGTTACTGCACATTCAATTGGCGGTAATATCATTTGTGATATATACTTAGACTGTGTTCATATAAAATTCAAAGATAATGGTCCAGGAATCAAGAGCCTTGAAAAAGCATTGGAGCCTGGTTGGTCAACAGCCGATGATCTTGTCAGAGAAATGGGGTTTGGTGCTGGACTGGGTCTACCAAATATAAAGAGAAATTCGGATATAATGCATATAGATTCAGAGGAAAACAAACCTACTTTACTCGAGATCATTATTTTTTATTAGAATGAGAATTATATGATTAAAAAACCATACTTTCACGCAATAAACCTTATAAACGAAAAATGCAAAGGCTGTATGCATTGCGTTAGAATTTGCCCAACAGAAGCATTGAGAATTAGAGATGGAAGAGTTCATTTAGATGATGCAAGATGTGTAGATTGCGGAAAATGTATCGGTGTATGTCCCTTTGGCGCAATCGTAGCAACATCTGATCCATTAAGCATGATAAATGATTTCAAATACAAAATTGCGATTATTTCTACACCTTTTGCAGGGCAGTTTACTGAAGATATTGAGTATTCTACAACTATTAAAGCTCTCTATCATCTGGGGTTTGACAAAGTAATAGAAGAATCAATGGCCACTAACATTATGACTAAGATGAAACGCCATTATATTGACGAACACAAAAACATTAGACCTATCTTATCAAGTAATTGTCCAGCTGTCATAAGACTCATTCAAGTTAGATTCCCGTCTTTACTGCCAAATATTTTTCATGTCGAAGCCCCAATGAGCGTTTTATCTATGTATTATAGAGATAAGTTTTCAAAGGTTCAAAACCTTTCACCTGCCGATATAGGTATATTCTTAATTGTCCCATGTATTGCCCAAGTTGCCGCCGTACACCAACCACAAGGTGCATATAAAAGGATACAAGAAGGCGCAATTGCCATCAGGGATATCTATAATTTAGTAAGAAATGATTTATCAACAATAAAGTATTTAGATTATGATTTTATCACACATGAAAAAGGTCTATCAAGAGCTTTGTCAGGGCAAGAAGCTGATGAGGTTGGAAACAACAAAATAAGAACAATTGCAGTAAGTGGTATTGAAAATGTGATAGAAATTCTTCAAAAAGTTGAAGACCATTTATTAGATCAATACGATTATATCGTACTAAGAAGCTGTACTAGTGGCTGTGTTGGGGGAATCCTAAATGTTGAAAACCCATTTATTGCAAGAAGTCGCATACATTCGCTCATCAGAAATGCACAGCATCATGATCATGAGCTTGATCCAATTTTTTCAAGCTATTTGAACGGAGAATTTGATGTATTACCACTTGAACCACGATCAATAATGCAGTTAGATAAAGATATGAAACAAGCAATTTTAAAAATGAAGAAACTCAATGAGATTAAAGAACAACTACCATTGATAGATTGCGGAGCTTGCGGCACCCCAAATTGCCAAGCTTTAGCAGAAGATATTGTTCAAGGTAAAGCAAGCATTGAAGATTGTGTAATATTATTGAAAAAGAATAAAAATAAAAATGATGAATAAAAAGAAGGCGCTATGAGAATAAATACTGAAGAATTTATTAAGTCTATCGATGGAGAGGTTTTAACTGATACTCAAAGCCTCCAAAATGTTATCATTGAAGGAGGTTATGTATCTGATTTATTAAGTGATGTTATGGGAAATGCTCGAGAAAATCAAGTGTGGATAACCATAATGAAACATTTAAACGTTATAGCTGTAGCTTCATTGGCAAATATGAGCTGTGTTTGTTTTGCAAATAATGTAACACCAGATCAAACAGTAATTGATAAAGCAATTGATGAGAATGTCTGCCTTATAAAAAGTAACTTGTCTACTTTTGAAATTGCTGGGCGCTTATATCAATTAATGCATCAATAAAAAATGAAATGGTATAAAGCAGATTTGCATATACATTCAGTTTTATCGCCATGTGGAGATTTGGGTATGTCTCCTCAAGCAGTTATTGATCAGCTTATAGACCATAAGATAGACATCTTTGCTATTACGGACCATAATAGTATGTTAAATTTTAATACTTACTATAAAAAAGCTCAAGAATATCACTTGTCGTGCATCATGGGGATTGAGGTACAAACTCAGGAAGAAATTCACCTTTTAGCTTTTTTTGATTCTCATGAAGATGGTTTTGCTTTTTCACAAGCCCTTTATGACTCATTACTGCCGATTGCGAATGACCCTGATTTTTTTGGTGATCAAGTAATTTTGGGTGATAATGACGAAATATTAGGTTTTGAAGAAAAAGCATTGATTAATTCTTCAATGTGGACATTAGATGAAACTTATGAAAAAGTATTAGAATTTAATGGTTTTTGTTATCCAGCACATGAAGATGCACTATCTTTTAGTATAATTGCTCAGTTAGGATTCATTCCACAACAGCCCAATTTTCAAGCAATTGGGATAACTGCTAAGTGTATTATACAAAATTTGTTTACAAAATATCCCTATTTAAAAAACTATACTTTAATTAGAAGTTCTGATGCTCATTATATTCAAGATGTAGCATCTGGATTTACAAAGTTCTTTATAAATGAGCCTACTGTAGCTGAAATAAAAAAAGCATGCAGTGGAATAGACGGCAGAAAGATTTTATCATAAAGGAAAATAAGTCAAAACGGAGGAAAAATGTGTAAAGGTAAAGAAAATGACAATGCACTCTACGAACAACTTCAAAAAGTCATTGATGAAAAAAAACAATTAACTAACCCACTCATTGAAATCTTGCATCAAGCTCAAGAAATCTTTGGGTACTTACCTGTTGAAGTTCAAGAATATATCGCATCAGAACTTGGAATTCCTGTTAGTCAAGTTTATGGTGTTGTAACATTCTATAACTTTTTCTCAATGAAACCACGTGGCAAACATGTTATTAACGTATGTACAGGAACAGCTTGTTTTGTCAAAGGCGCTCCAAGAATTTTGCAAATGATGTCAGATGAATTGGGCATTCAAATCGGAGATACGACCGAAGACCGTCTTTTTTCATTATCAGCTGTAAGATGCGTAGGTGCATGCTCTCTTGCACCAGTTTTCGTAATAGGTGAAGACACCTATGGGCGAGTAGATAGCAGGGATAAACTCAAAGAAATAATCAACAAGTACCGCGACTAGAAAGAAACAATGCAGGATTTATCATTACATTTAACCGATATTATTGAAAATTCTGCACGGGCAAATTGTGATTTAATTTCAATTGTAATAGGTATAGATGAGACTCAAAATAAATTGAGCTTTGAAATAATAGATAACGGTGTAGGTATGGATGAAGAAACGCTATCAAGCGCTCAAAATCCATTCTATACATCTAAATTTGAAAGACAAAAGAAGATAGGATTAGGAATCCCGTTATTTAAAGAAAATGCAGAACGCTGTAATGGAAGCTTTTTAATGGAATCAAGTATCGGAAAAGGTACAAGATTATATGCAGAATTTGAGCATAATCATATTGATCGCATGCCATTGGGAAGCATTGAAGATACATTTTTAAGCTCAATAATTGGACACTCAGATATTAACTTTTTTATTAAATTATTTCATATTTCACAAAACAAAAAAGAAAAGGTATTTATTTTAGATACAAGAGAAATTAAGTCTGAGCTCGGTGATATCCCTATTACATGGCCAGATGTAGTTATCTACCTAAAAGATACGTTGAATGAAGGAATAAAAAAAATAGAATTGGAGGAATTCTAATGAAAACTTTAGCAGATCTTAAAGCAATTCGTGAAAAAGCTCAGCATGAAATGAAGCTTAGAAACAGCAATGTTCGCATTAAAGTAATCGTTGGTATGGGAACATCTGGTATTGCTGCGGGTGCAAAAGATGTAATGAAGACTTTTATTGATGAAGTGGCAACACGCGCACTTATTGATGTTGTAGTCTCTCAAACAGGTGAAAAAGGTTTATCTTCAATGGAACCTGTTGTAGATGTTATTGAAGAGGGAAAACCTCGTTATTGCTATGGCAATATCAACTCAGAAATTGCAAAACGAATTGTTGTTGAACATATAGTTAACGGCAATCCTGTAAAAGAATTTTTAATTTCAACTGAATAATAGGAGGATTTATAATGCCAACAAAGCGAATCGATCTCTTGATCTGTTGTGGGTCAGGATGCGTTTCAGCAGGAGCTCTTCGCATAAAAGACAGATTTATTGAAGAGCTTAAAAAGAATGAAATTTACGATGAAGTAAACATCATTGAAACTGGATGCATGGGACCTTGTGATTTTGGACCCGTTCTTATGGTTTACCCTGAGGGTATTTTTTATATTAAGGTAACACCAGAAGATGCTGAAGAAATTGTAAATGAACACTTTATTAAGGGACGCCCTGTAAAACGCTTAATGCAACAAGAAAAAGATAAAACTCATGCAACTAAAAATGAAATACCATTCTATCAAAAACAAGTAAAAGTTGCATTGGAAAACTGTGGATACTTAAACCCAGAAAAAATCGAAGAATATATTGCCCTTGGTGGTTATGAAGCTTTAGCAAATGTGTTAAATAACAAGCCAGAGGATGCAATCGAGATTATTAAACGCTCTGGATTAAGAGGTAGAGGTGGAGCAGGATTTCCAAGTGGAATGAAATGGGAATTTGTAAACAAAGCAAAAGGCTCACCAAAATATGTAGTATGTAATGCTGACGAAGGTGACCCAGGTGCTTTTATGGATCGTTCTCTTCTTGAAGGAGACCCTCATAGAGTACTTGAAGGTATGATGATTGCAGCTTATTCAGTAGGCGCATCAGAAGGATATTTCTACATTAGAGCTGAATATCCTCTTGCTATTACCAGAATTAAATTAGCAATAGAACAAGCAAAAGAATATGGTCTCATGGGTAATAATATCCTCGGTACTGATTTTTCATTTGATGCATTTGTAAGAACAGGTGCAGGCGCTTTTGTGTGCGGTGAAGAAACAGCACTAATCTCTTCAATTATGGGACAAAGAGGCCAACCAATTCAAAAACCACCATATCCTGCTAATGAAGGATTGTGGAAAAAACCAACTTTAGTGAATAATGTTGAAACATTGGGAAATATTGCTCCAATCTTCAATAAAGGACCTGAATGGTTCTCAAATATGGGTACAGAGACATCAAAAGGTACAAAAGTATTTGCTTTAACTGGCGATGTCAAAAATACAGGTTTGGTTGAAGTTCCAATGGGTATCACCGTTAAAGATTTGATTTATGAAGTTGGCGGTGGCATTGTTGGAGATAAAAAATTTAAAGCAGTTCAGCTTGGTGGACCATCAGGTGGATGCCTCACAAATGACCACCTTGATGTAAAAATTGACTATGAATCACTTAAAGAAAAAGGCGCAATGATGGGATCAGGCGGTGTTATTGTAATGAACGATAGCAACTGTATGGTTAACATTGCAAAATTCTTTTTAGAGTTTTCAGTTGATGAATCTTGCGGAAAATGTGCTCCTTGTCGTATTGGTTTGAAACAAATGTATGAAATCCTAGATAAAATTACAAAAGGAAAAGGCAAACCATCAGATATTGATGAACTTGTTACATTGGGTAATAGCATTAAGCAATTATCATTGTGTGGTCTTGGTCAAACAGCCCCTAATCCTGTTTTAAGCACGATTAAATACTTTAGAGAAGAGTATGAAGAGCATATCAATAACCAAGCTTGCCCAACAAAAGTTTGTCTTGATTTAATGCATTATGTGATTAATAAAGACATATGTATTGGTTGTTCTTTATGTGCAAGAAGATGTCCAACATCATGTATTTCAGGCAGTAGACAAGACAAATTTACTATTGCGCAAGTTGATTGTGTAAAATGCGGTAACTGTATGGAAGTGTGCCCTGTAAAAGCAATAACAAAAGAATCTGGTATGCATCCTGATATGGTGAAGCATCTTAAAAAGCTTGAACAAGAATTACTTGAATATCAATAATGCTCGTATAGAAAAATAAGAGGTGCAAAAGCACCTCTTTTTTTTAGTTAGAAGCAGTCGAATTCTAATCAAAATAACTTTTAAAAAAAATAAAAAGAACTTTGAAATAAAAACATCACCCTCTATATATATTGGCAGGACAAAATGGGGTTTTTGAAAAACTATTTTCACCAAAATCAGCAGATGCCTACTAGGAGCGGGTTTAGAGGTGTTTTTTTTGTACCGATAACTATCCTTAGCTGACACAGATCAATTATATTTTATCTCTCAGTTCTCAGTTTTTGGTATTATTCAAGTCTGTAAAGCTAAATTATGTATTAATCTACACTCTCATTTAGTTGTTTAGTCTTGAAGTGATAAATTGATTATTTCTTTGATCAGCTCATTAAAAGAAATACCAACTGCTTTTGCAGACATTGGTGTTAGGCTTAATTCAGTCATGCCAGGTAATGTATTAATCTCGAGGAAATAGAAATCTTTACCATTATATCTAAAATCAACTCTACCATAAACTGAGCACGAGCAAGCTGTAAAGATAGTCTTTGCATAGTTCTTTACTAATTCTGCATCTTGTTGAGAGAAGTCTGGTGGGCATATATATTCTGTTTTACCTTTTGTATATTTATTATTAAAATCATAGAAGCCTTCTTTTGGCACTATTTCTACTATTGGTAAGGTTTTATCCCCTAAAATACTAACTGTTAATTCTCTTCCAGGTATAAACTCTTGGCATAATACCATATTATCATGCTTATATGCTTCTATTACAGCCTTTTCAACTTGCTCTGGCTTTGAAATAATAGATACACCGACAGATGATCCATTACTATTGGGTTTTACAATAAAAGGTAATTGTAAATAATCCATTTCAGATTCGTTTATTTTTCTATTATTTGTTAATAGTACTTGTCTTGGGCATGGTATTTTTAGTGCTTCAGCTATTAAAGTTGAAGCATATTTGTTCATTGCAATCGCACTTCCTGTGTGCTTTGTGCCAGTGAAAGGTATGCCTTCTAAAGACAAAAGTGACTGAATTCGTCCGTCTTCACCCTCAGCACCATGCAAGCCATTAAAGACAATATAAGGTTTCTTCATTTTTAAATAGCCAAGTAATTCGCTATACGAATGGAAATCAGACGGGTTTACAAGTTCAACTTTATAATTATTTTCTAAAAGAGCTGCTGAAATTGCTGATGAGCTTTTCATTGATATTTCTTTTTCATCTGAAAACCCACCGCATAAAACGATTATTTTCTTTGTCATTTTTTTATGTTTCCTCTATCCAAAATTTCTATGAGCTGATATATTTTGATTGGTTTGGTTTTTCCTTTAACTATTACTTCATCAAGGTATTCATACTTAATTAAGTCTTTAACATACTTTAAAGTAAATTCACTGATGATGATTCCATTTACAGTGCTATAGTCTTTATTAATTGATTCTAATCTTGCACCAAGATTGATAGTATCACCGATTGCAGTATAGTCAAAGATTTGTTCAGAGCCAAGATTGCCAACAACAGCGGTACCAGTGTTTACACCAATACCAATATTAATTATTTCTTTACCTTCTTTTATCCATTTACTCTGAAGCTTTCTCAAGCTTTCAATCATATCCATAGCACAACAGCAGGCTTTATACGCATGATTTTCGATAGGTACAGGCGTATTAAAAAGAGCCATGACAGCATCACCAATAAACTTATCTAATATACCTTGATTATCGATAATTGTATTCACCATTTCTGTTAGATATTCTCTAAGCATTGACACAGTGTCTTCAACCCCATGAGATTCAGAGTATGTTGTAAAGCCACGTATATCAGAGAACAATACGCTTACTTCTTGTTGCGACCCTCCATATTTAACTTTATCTGGTGATTTCAATAGCTCTTTAACTAAAGCGGGTGCCATATAATGTTGAAATGTTTTCTTTATTGCTTTTTTCTCTTTATTTTCTTGCACATAATGATACACAAGATAGCTTAAATATAGCAGCAGTATAATTGTTGGTAATAGCAATATAGTTAATAAGTAATTTTTATAAGCAAATAGGTAGAATACAATAATAATATAAAGAGTAATAAAAAGAAGGCTATATAAAAGGCTTGATAGTGGTTTAAGTTTGTAGTAAAAAGATGAAAGAAGGATTATTGTGATAAAAATAAACGCATAATTAAATACTTTTGGTACGGTTGTTATGTAATTCTTATCTAAAAGCATTTGAAGCATATTTGCATGTATTTCTACACCAGCCATTAGTTGGTTTTTATTATTAACAGGTGTATGGAAATTATCTTTTAATTCATCTACAGTAGCACCTACAAGGACAATCCTATCTTTAATGGCATTAGTGTCATCTAAATGATAAAAATCATTTATCTCAAAAAATTCCTCCATAGGCAAAACAAATGCGCTATCATCAATCACACTTGAATAAGAAAAGTGCTTAAAGAACTTTGCAGGTCCATAATAATTAATTAAAAGCTCATTGTTTCCAAATAGAGAAAGGTTTTTATCATCTATTTTGATCGTATTATTGTGTATGGAAATAGTATCATTTTGAAGAATAGAGTAACTTTTTAGAGCGAGAGAATAATAGTTATCATTATTTATAGTTTGAAACAATGCATATTTCCTAACAAACCCGTCACTGTCACTTGGCATGTTTACTAAGCCCCATATAGGGCTTTGGCTTCTTATCTCAGCAATTGGAGGTAGTGTCGTTGTTTTAAGGTAGTTATTATCATTTGTTTGATATATTTTCCCTGCAAATATTACATTTCCGTGCTCAGCAGCAGCTTTACCGAGATCTATATCAGCTTCTTTTTTATATGGCTCAGAAAACTCAATATCGAAAATAATCTGTTTTGCACCCAGTTTTTTTAGGTTTCTAATTAAATGGGCATGGTATTCACGGGGGAATGGCCATTGTATATCCAAAGCTTGGAGCGTCTCATCATCAATAGCAACAATAACTATGTCGTCTATTTTTTGAGATTTATGGCTTTTATATTTTAGGATAAAGTCATATGCTTTATGTTCTATATGCTCGCCAAAACCTGTGCAATAAAATACAACTGTTGACAAAAAAGTTGCCAAGGCAAAGACAAATATTAACAAATATTTCTTCATATAATTAGAAAGATGTAGAGATAATTAACCTACCAGCGAGCAAGTTAAAATCTCGTTGAGCATTCTCTTCTGTATAGGTTTTATATGTTATGTCTGCGCTAAGCCATGTTTTTTTAATAGGATAATACTTTGCACCAGTGCTAACAATAATGTTTTGACTTGAGATATTATCTTCAGAGTTTAAATTAGCTTTCATATTGAGAAAAGGTATGACTTTATTATCAAGCAAGGGATATTCATTATTAAAATAGGCTGTATTATATTTAAATTGGTTATTATCATCTAATCTGTTTTTAGTTTCGCTAATCAAGATTCCAAACTTTGATACTAATGGGATATTATTAAATCTAAATGTGTTATTAAAACCTATATCATTTCGATCATTGTCAAATGCTCTTGCACGGGATTTGTCTTCGTCAAAACCTATTCCATAGCTAATAGAGCTTGTTGTATATGCAAAAGGTAAAAAGCTATATGAGTACCCAGTTGTTAGCTGCATATACCTATTATTTATGTCAGTTTTTAAAGGATCGTCACTAAAAGCATCATCTTTATTAGAGTTATTAATGAAATTTAACGATAAAAAAGGTAGCCCTGCAGGTGAATAATTGAGATTCATAAAGAGGCTTTGAGTAGTCAATGTTTTATTTTTATGGTCAACTGTGTTATCACAAGCAACTTCAGCGCCTCCAGAAATAAAGAATTGATTTGATACTACAATGTTATCTATAAATCTAATAATTCTTTTGTCTTGTATAATGTTCGCAGAGCTCAAGGAGTAAAAAGAAGGGCCTGTTTGGACAAAACTAACTGTAAGGTTATTGTTGAATACATTCATATTAATGCCAGCTTTGATTGCTGAGTTGTTTAGTCCTACTTTAAAAGGTTCCATGTTTTTATTAACAACTATTAGTGGTTCAACTGCTTCAGGGTCGAAAGGCAAGGTCTCATCCAAATAGTCTTCAAGTTCTTCTTGAGTCATTACACCAGGGTTAATATTACTATTATAAATACTCATTGCTGCTTCAGCAAATAGATTTACTCTTCTTGAAAATAAATGCAATTCAAAATCTGCGCCTACTACTAAGTTGTCTTTTGCTTCAATGATATAATGTGTGGTACTGTCTGCTTCTATTTCATAAGCAGATTTTTGAAGGCTACTTAAATTATCTTTAGATTTAGCAAAATTTAGTGAAAAGGAGCTACTGTTAGGGTTACCATACGTCATTTTTGCAGATAAATGTTCTTTGTTAAAAGATCTATATGCATAATAATCGTCAATTGTCTTTGGTTCAACTTTGCGATCGAGCCTGCCTGCAGACACTGATATTTTGTAATTATTAAATTTTAAAGCAGTAGATACACCTTCGACTGATTTGTTATAAGTTGTAAATTCTGAATAATTTGGTGAATAATCACCCAAGTGCAGATCAAATCTTGGCGATATAAAGCCCAGATAATACTTATTAATCTTTTGATTATTACTATTCTCTAGCGATGATATCAACAGATAGTTTTTTATAAATATTGATTTATATTTACCTGTCACCTGAAGTATTGCAGATTCTTCGTGATTCGATTCATAATTAATAGAGTCAGCCATATTCATATATGAATTGTTGTTTGCTAATAGAGTTAAATTACCGTAGTAGCTAAAATTTGATATATGCATTTTTTTCTGGAAATCCCAAGTAGGTGAAACCACAAATTGTCCATCAGTTAAGCGAGCAGAGACAGAAAGTTTATTATCTTTTGACGTTTTTGGCACTTTAATAATTAATAATGCATCATCAATAGTATATCCTGTTTTAAGGCGTTTATTATTTAGATTAACATTTATGGTAGCAGCATTAAGTTTATCTTTAATATTAAACATTGAAATAACGATATTCTGCCCCTCTATCAGGTTTGAAAGATCATCTGGTGATATTAATATAAAAGCATCTTTAATCTGTTCTTTTTGAATAGGTGAGCGATATGGGTTAAACTCTGGGTTTATTTCTGGAAAGCTAATAACCTCCCCAGCAGTGTTTGATATAACAACATAGTATTCAAAAAAGGTACCATTTTTCTTTTTTATTTCATCAATTTCAAATTGAATCAGAAAAGAAAAGGTTGTTAATAATGTACTTTCATTTAACAAGTCTTTTTTTAAGTAAGCTCTATCTAAATCTGATTTATAATATAGGGTAATTTGGCTTATATCTGATTGAGTCTCATTAACATTAAAAAACAATTGATTATCATAATTATCTGATATTTTTAGTTGATCATGAGAAACTCTTAATGCAGACAATGAAGTAATTGCTATCAGTATGATAACGAGTAAAAGAATCCTATTCATAGGAAATTCTCACTTTCTTGATGGTTCCATCGGGGTTTTTGAGTTCTATTTCGAAAATATGAGTACCTGTATCTCCTGTGCTACCCTTTGGACTGTTAATTCCATCATCATCGTCATTCAATTGTCCTTGTTCATTTTCATCATCAATATTGTCTTGAATATATTCACTATTATCTATTTCAGTAATATTTCCATCATCATCGCTTTGTATAACGTCGTTAGAATGTGCATCAACAGATCTATCGCTTGTTTTATTTCTTATTTCTACTTCACCTTCAATAATGCCAATTGTGGTGATGAAATTATCGTAGGTGGTTAAGAAGTTAGTTCCTTTTACAGACGCCACAGTATTAGGTGTTTCGACTATAAAATTACCTGATTTTGGTGTAACTTTCGCTTTTGCTGTTCCCTTTACAATTGAATTGCTCTTATTCAATACATTTCCATTTATTGAGGCATTGATTATTATGATTGAGTTTGGAAAGAGCTTTGTTGTTGCACCATTATCCACAAATCTAATAGCAGCAAAAGATTCATCTTCAGATTGCACTTGATCATTATTTTTTAATACATCACCAGTTTTGGCTGTTATTGTTGCACTATTTCTAACAATATTGATTTTTCCCTTCATTCCAGCGATCACAGCGATGTTTTGTGCGTAAGTTAGAACTACAAAAAATGATATGATTATCATTAATAAAATTTTTTTCATATTTACCTCAATCTATAATTTCTATAACATGGCTTTGAGAGTTTAAGATTTGCTGAATAATTGTTAAAGCCTGACTTGCATTTATTTTATTATTGTCATGATAGAAAGTTCCAGTTGGTACAAATTGCTGGTTGATAAGCTGACTAACCACAGGGCTTTGAAGTGCTTCAAGTTGGGGCAATAAGTTTGTATAAGGACTTGGAATACTGATTGATGAGCTCACATATTTAAATAAATACCATGGACTATGTCTCATAGGTGACCCACCAAATTGTGATTGGTCTGTTGTTAATGGTACAGAAACACGCCATGCATAAAAGTTGTTTTCAATATATTCTAAGTTTTCATTAAAAATAGGAGATGCTTTCGTCTCCTGATAAAATAGTCGTCCAGAATTGGCTATATTGTTAGTATTGATGGATGATTCTTGTGCAAACTCGCGTATTTCAAAAATATATGGGTTTGCTGGGTTTGAAATGTTTGCAGACCATGAATAAACAATAGGTCTTTGAGAAATATTAGGAATAGGCTGCCCTGCTTGAGCTCCAGGAGTTATAAGAACAATATTACTAACATTATGAATATTCATAACATAAATTGCTTCATTACTAAGCGGAGTAGAGTTTGGGTTATTTGAAGATTTGATTTGCATGATAAATTCATATACTCCATCAGGGAAAAGTCCAGTATTCATAATTGCAGATTTAAAAAGTGGGTTGTTTAAAAAGTCATTCAAAGTAATTGACGGTGTTGCTGCAGATAAATATAGGCTACCATTATCATTAATAATATCTCTGTTAGTAAAAATCAAGGGTGAATTTGTATTGTTTAAAACATTTAAAGAGTAATCTTTAAATGAAGATAATGATTTATTGATGATCATGTTTCCATTCCATTTTAGCGTAAAAGACATGTAAGCTTCATCAACTTTTCTGTTTGATTGATTTGCAACTCTAACTGTGAAGATGATAGGTTGATTGTTTGGGTTGTCTACATCAATAGATGCTGCCCTAATTGAATTATAAAATGGGTTGCCTGTTAAGCTTAACTCAAATGGAACTTTTTGCGCCATTAGGTTACAAGATATTATTAGTATTAAAATTATTAATGCTTTTTTCATATTACCCTCCAATATGAGTCATCATAATAATGTTTTATAAAAAAGTCAACTAATATTTTTAAGTTTTTAGTTTATTATGTAAGTATTTGCAAAAGAGATATAAATAGGATTGAATAAAAGTGTTGTTTTTATGATAATTCAACAATATTTTAATACAACTATTAAGGTTGTTGCATTGTATACCAAAATGACTAATAAAAGGATTAACTGAATTATAAATAAAAAAAACATTACCCTCTATATATATTGGCTGGACAAAATGGTGTTTTTCTAAAACTATTTTCACCTAAATCAGCAGATGCCTATTACAAGCGAGTTTAGGGGTGATTATTTTTTGATAATAACACAATTCTTTATATTTATTATTTTCCAAATCTATGAGCCTAAACTATGAATCCTGAAATACGCAACAATAAATTACCTTACCGTATATTGAAGACACTTTTATTTATGCCTCGTAAATCATTTAATTTAGTGATTTTAAAGATATAGAGCAACAAAAAAATGAAAAAGCCTTGACATATATATACAGTCTTAAAAAATGATAACCGTAGATGTAAAGACATCTAAAGGGGTGCTCGCAAGGGCTGAGAATAAACCCATTGAACCTGATCCGGGTAATGCCGGCGTAGGGAGGAAAAACAGAAAATCCCTTTCCTATGCTCATTACCCTCCAAGGCAGAATAGTGTTTCTGCTTAAAAAAGAAAGGAGGAGTAATGGAAGCTACAGTTTCCAGTGCCATTGTGCAATCTTATTTCAAAAAGTTTCAAGATAATTTGAGTCTTGATGTTGTCGTAGTTGGTGGAGGTCCTTCGGGACTCGTTGCTAGCGAAACTCTCGCAAAGAAGGGGTATAAAGTAGCATTATACGATGCTAAACTTGCTCCTGGTGGTGGAATGTGGGGTGGAGCAATGATGATGAATGAGTTGGTCATTCAAAAAAAGGCTTGGCATGTTTTAGATGAATACAATATCAATTACCAAAAGATATCTGATGATCTTGCTACTGCCGATTCTGTTCAATCTACTTCATCTTTAATCTATCATTGTACCAAAGCTGGTGTTAAAATATTCAATTGTGTGTCAGTTGAAGATGTTATTTTTCTTAATAATCGTGTGTCAGGCGTCGTGATTAACTGGACAGCAATAGGTCGTCTTGAAATGCACGTCGACCCGCTAATGATCCGTTCTAAATTTGTATTAGATGCGACAGGTCATCCATCTGAGGTTGTAAGGCTCACTGCACAAAAGAACAATGTTCAGTTAAATACTGCTAATGGAAAAATTGTTGGTGAAATGTCTTTGTCTATTGATAAAGGTGAAACAAGTACTGTTGAAAATACAAAAGAAGCTTATCCTGGCTTATTTGTTTCTGGAATGGCTGCGAATGGTGTATTTGGCAGTTTTAGAATGGGTCCAATCTTTGGTGGAATGCTCCTATCAGGCAAAAAGGCTGCAGAGTTGATAGAGAAGGAGCTCTTAAAAAATGAATGATTTTGGCTTGTATATCATCATTACAGAACCAGTTTTGCCACATACAACGATTGCTGAGATCTGTGTTAAAAACAAAATCAAATATTTACAATTGCGTGAAAAGAACCTTTCGGACAAAGAAAACTTAGAGTTAGCAAGAGACATTTTTTCAATCTGTAAGGGATCTGATACAAAATTTATAGTTAATGACAATGTAGCTATAGCGCGGCTTGTTGACGCAGATGGCGTTCATTTGGGGCAAGATGATTTGAGTAAAGAAGACGCTGAAATTATTATCAAAAAGAACAGTATTGTTGGGCTTTCAACTCACAATCTCCAACAAGCAGAAATTGCTTTAGCCCAAAAACCTGACTATATAGGATTTGGTCCATTGTATTCAACTCCTACAAAGAAAATACCCGACCCTGTTACTGGTCTTTTACCAATTAAAAAAGTATTAGAAATGAGTGATCAAGCAAAAATACCTGTTATTGGTATCGGTGGAATCGACGAGACAAATATCAATAATGTTTTAGCGTCTGGAATTCGTAATATAGCAATGGTACGTTATTTTATGAAATCAACAGATTTTGCAAATCGCTTAATATCTATGAAAAACTTAATCAGTGATTATCAAGAAAGAAGGAAAAATGACAATAATAAATGATGCAAAGAATAATGTGATTAATAAATCAATCAAAGAATGCGCTACATATGAACAGGTACCCGAAAGTGCTATTATTGAAGGCTTGTGCAGTGGAACTATTGTTATTCCCAAGAATAATAATCGTTCTTTTACTGCAAGAGCTATTGGCAAAGGTCTAACAACGAAAATTAATATTAACTTAGGTACCTCAGAAAACAATGTTGATATTAAAGAAGAGCTGAAAAAGCTTGAAGTGGCAATACAGTTTGGAGCTGATAGTTTTATGGATTTGTCGACTGCAGGTGATTTGGACTTGATTAGAAAAGAACTGTTAGCTAATAGCAATATCATGATGGGGACAGTTCCAATTTATTCTGTTATTACAAAACTACTCGAAGATAATCATGAATTGGCAAGTATGTCAATAAACATGCTCTTTGATGAAATTGAAAAACAAGCAGAGCAGGGCGTTGACTTTATGACTGTGCATTGTGGGCTTAATCGAAGAAGTTTAGACTTTTTAGAGAGAAACCCTCGTGTAGTTGGAATTGTTAGCCGTGGTGGAAGCATGTTAAAGAATTGGATGAAAGTGAACAAAAAGGAGAACCCATTATACGAGCACTTTGACAGGCTTTTAGCTATTTGCAAAAAACATGAAGTAACATTAAGTCTTGGTGATGGATTAAGACCTGGCGGCTTAGTTGATGCAACTGACCAAGCCCAACTCGCAGAATTAATGGTATTAGGTGAGCTGGTAAAAAACTGCAGGCAGGAAGGTGTGCAAGTTATGGTAGAGGGACCTGGGCATGTACCTTGGAAAGATATTCAAATGAACATTGAGTTGCAAAAGAGCTTATGCAAAGAAGCCCCTTTTTATGTATTGGGTCCTTTGACAACAGATATCTCTGCTGGTTATGACCATATTACTGGTGCGATTGGAGCAACAGCTGCTGCAGTGTACGGAGCAGATTTCCTTTGTTGCGTTACTCCTTCAGAGCATTTATGTTTGCCCAATATTGATGATATCAAACAAGGCACCATCGCTTTCAAAATTGCTGCTCATAGTGCTGATATTTCCAAAGGAATTAAAAAATCAATACAAACTGACTTAAATATGTCAAAAGCACGCGCTGAGCTTTCATGGGAGAAAATGTATGAATATGCAATTGATCCAGAACTTGCAAAAAGAAGAAAACAGGAAAGTAGCTTAGGTAAAGAAGAATGTTCAATGTGTGGAAAGCATTGTGCAATAAGAGTAGCTAATCAGTAATAAATTAAATAATATAGGTATGCTGTTTTCTTAATGGCATACCTATTTCAAAAATGGAGGCAGAATGGGCTATTTCTTAACGATAGCGGCTTCAGACACATCAGGTGGGGCAGGGGTATATCAAGATTTAAAAGTGGCTCAATACTATGGTTTTTGGGGCTTGTCAGCGCTTACAGCTATAACATCTCAAGACTTTACCACAGTTTATTCAGTCACTCCTCTTGAAAAAGAGGTTTTTGAAAAACAATTGCAATGTTTACTTAAGTCGTTCAAGCCTGACTGTATAAAGATTGGGCTTGTTCCAAATGTAGAGATTCTTGATATTATTTATTATTATCTGCAGAAGGCTTCGACCTATGTTGTTTTAGATCCTGTCTTTCAATCAAGCTCTGGTTTTGGTTTTATAGATGACTCATATATTGCATTATTAAAGAAATCATTAAGTGATTGTGTTTCTGTTATTACACCAAATAGCAATGAATTAGCCAGGCTTATCGGAGAAAATAACTTAGATTATAAAAGAGCAATTGAAGCAGCAAAAATGATAGTTAAACAGTATAACTGCGATTTATATGTCAAGGGAGGGCATTTTTCAGGTAATTTGATTCAAGAAGCATATATTAGTGCAAAAGATTGCTATGAATTTGAATATGTAAGACAGCATTGGGCTTATTCACACGGCACTGGTTGTGCATTTTCATCTGCATTAGCCATTAATAGGATATTGCATACAGATATAAAAAAAGTGCTTCAAGAATCACATTATTATGTAAATGAGTTCTATGAAGCACTAAATAAGATTTAATAACTTTTTGCGAATAATACTCTTTTTTTACTATCTTTTCCACAGTAAATGCATTTGCCGCTCTCTTCCTTTGCATCAAGCGCTATGCAACGAATAGTAACTTTTAAATCACTTTTAATCGCTTCTTCACATTCATTACAACCACACCAGTGTGCATTTACAAAGCCTCCGTGTATTTCTGGCTTTTCAGCGTCTTTTGGTGTAAAGAATTTATAAAACTGATCTTTATCATCGATCATAAAAGTATTTTTTTCTCTAAAGGACATTGCTCTTTGGTAAATATTATTTTGAATTTCATCGAGCATCTGAATCAATTGTCCTGTAAAGTCTGTTACGCTATACGATTGTTTTTCTTTTGGTTCTTTATCTCTTCTGCCAACAAAAACAGAGTTATTTTCTATGTCACGAGGTCCAATTTCAATACGAAGAGGTGCCCCTTTTTTGATCCAATGCCATCCCTTTTCGCTATTTGTCATATCTCTGTCGTCGATGTAATATCTAATTTTTTCATCATGATAGCGTAGAGGTTTTATCTCGTTTACAATACCATCAATGAATGCTAATACTTTTTCTTTATCTTCTTCATTTTTATAAATAGGGATAAAGATTAAGTGTTCAGGAGATATTCTTGGTGGAATAATTAGTCCATTATCATCACTATGTGCCATTATTAGCGCACCAATAAGGCGTGTTGAGACGCCCCAAGATGTTGTCCATGCATATTCTATTTCGCCATTTTTGCTTTGGAATTTGATCTCAGATGCTTTAGCAAAGTTTTGTCCTAAAAAGTGTGATGTACCAGCTTGAAGGGCTTTTTTATCTTGCATCATAGCTTCGATAGTAAAAGTATTAACTGCACCAGGGAAACGCTCTCCTTCAGTTTTTTCACCTTCAACAACGGGTATTGCCAGGTATTCTCTTGCAAACTGAGCATAAACGCCGAGCATTTGTTTTGTTTCAATCTGTGCTTCTTCTTTTGTAGAATGTACAGTGTGTCCTTCTTGCCATAAAAACTCTGCAGTTCTTAAAAAGAGTCTTGTACGAAGCTCCCAGCGCACAACATTTGCCCATTGATTAATCAATAACGGCAAGTCTCTATAAGATTGTACCCATTTTGAAAATGAGGCACCAATAATGGTTTCAGAAGTTGGACGAACAATATAAGGTTCAGTTAATTCACCTGCTACTTTGAGTTTGCCTGTTCCATCATCTTCAAGACGTGAATGTGTCACAACTGCGCATTCTTTGGCAAAGCCTTCGACGTGCTCAGCCTCTTTTTCAAAAAAGCTTTTTGGTATGAATATTGGGAAATAAGCATTTTTATGACCTGTCTCTTTGAACATTTGATCCAAGTTCTTTTGAATGTTTTCCCAGATTGCGTATCCCCACGGTTTAATTACCATACATCCGCGAACATCGCTATTTTCTGCCATATCGGCTGCTTTAATCACTTGTTGATACCATTCAGGGTAATCATCTTCTCTTGTTGGTATTATTGCTGTTTTTGGCTCTTTTGCCATGAGAACTCCTTTGTATCGTTTATTTATAAACACATTTTAAATATAATGTAAAAGAGTCAATGATAATTTATGAATTATTGACCTTTTATACTTTTATCTCTTGTTGGTCTATTCAAAATAGCTACGGATTAGTTCAAAGGAGTAGCACTTTAGTAGCATTTGAATGTATTTGATATTACCTGAGCTTGCTTTTGAGATAATCTTTGCAATCTTTTTATGGTTATAGTAAGGAGATAACTGGACTTCTGATTTATTTAAACTATTAATAATCTCTGTTTTAAAGAAATCAAACATCATTGTGTCAATACTTTGTTTATCATTTAAACTATATTTTATCTCTTTAGTTTTTGCATGAAATAGTAGTTCAGGGTAGTTTCTTGCAATTTGATTATGGTATTCTTTAAATAGGGCAGAGGGCTTTATTTCGAGATTTATTCGTGCTTTTAATAAATCTACGAGTAAAAAGGGATTGTATATATTTGTATACTGTGAAAAAAAAGCCTGCTTTGTCGAGTAATAGTGGATACCTTTAGATAAAAGCATGATCATTTGGTCTTTTTGCTCATCACTTTTGTACGTATTGAGTTCAATTTGCTCTTGGAAAGAATGTAAATGAGATGATAATCCTTTTTTAAGAAATTTCTTAAAATCATCTCTGAGCCAGCTTGTGTCTTGAGAAAAATACTTTAATACCGAATCGACATTGTTTTCTTTAATAGCTTTTATTAGCAGTCTTGTTGAATTATAATTAGTATTCCTAAAAAAGAAATGCGAAAAGAATGTCTGATTTAAACTATATCCTGCTTGATTAAGCTTATTTGCAAACTGAATATAGTTTAATTCATAAGGTATATCGTAATGTAAAGTGCTTAAAATATATTCATTCCAAAGATTAAAAAGCCTTTTCTTATCGTCATAGCCAGGGTTTTGTTCAGAGTTAAAATGAAATAGATCTTGAAAAGCAATGAATTGGTCAAGCTCTTCTTTTTCAAAAGGTTCTAATATAGACCAATTCTTATTAGGTTTATTGAGAAGAATAGAGAGGATAAAGCTATTTGTGAGTGATTTATTTGGCTCTAATAAAAGCTTTCTTTCTGCATCAGGTATTATTGAGATAGATTTGTTCAACTTGAAGAAGTATTGATTCAAATCTGTGCTCTGATCACATAAAAGATCGTAATTACGGGTACCTTCCTGGAAATTATTGATATTTGCTTTTAAATAAGATGAGGCACCAAGTTTTGATACATTCTTCAATAATGAGTCAGATAAGAGGAATTGAGGAAGCAAAGCAAATGCGCCAAAGGCATTGTAATTCCATGGTTTATTGTCCAAAAATGGTAATGTCCAATCTAATCTACTGGATAATACAACATAGCCTTGGCACTTTGTATAATATAAGCTTTGTACTCCAAGAGTATCATTCCAAGCCTCGATAAATTGCTCATTCCATTTAAATACTAAATAGTTACCATTCATATCTTGCGAGTTAATATCGCCATCGATTAGTCTTTTCCAATCGTTTTTTTCTGCTACGCCATAGCCTGTTTCTTTGGTAAGATATCCATTCCCAAGTACTATCCAGCCTGACTTTTGCTCGTAATTATCATAATGAACTGTGACATTATGTTTTGCATCGCTAAAAGCAAGATAGAAAGATGGTTTTATTAAGGTACTACTTGTCTGTTTGTGTGTTTGAATGAATTTATCAATTTCCCATTTAAGGAATGGTTTATTGCTTATTACACAAAAAAGCCAACTCATTATATAAACCTTCTCATTTAAGTTTTTTATATTAAAAATACTGGGCAAAAGCTTTCTTTTGCCCAGAAAATAGTATTAATCTTGTTTTACGTTGAAGTTTTCGATAAACTGAGTAAGAGTTGCGCTTCTTGATGGGTGTCTAAGTTTTCTGAGTGCTTTGTCCTCAATTTGTCTAATACGCTCACGTGTTACGTTAAATATATTGCCCACTTCTTCGAGAGTTCTATGATTACCATCGTCAATTCCAAAGCGTAATCTTATAACTCTTTCTTCTCTTTGATTGAGTGTTTTAAGGATATCATCAACTTGTCTTTTTAAGAGATTTCTTTCAGCCATACGTTCTGGTGATATAGTAGATTTATCTTCGACAAAGTCCCCTAAATTGCTATCTTCGCTGTCATTTCCAAGAGGTTTATCAAGAGATACAGGTTCTTTTGATATTGAAAGTATGTTTTTAATTTTATCTACTGAGATTTCTAATGCTTCTGCTAATTCATCTGGATGTGGTTCTCTGCCTAATTTTTGCATAAGTTTTCTGCTCATGCGGTTTATTTTATTGATTGACTCAATCATATGAACAGGGATACGTATAGTACGAGCTTGATCGGCTATAGCTCTTGTAATAGCTTGTCTTATCCACCAAGTAGCATAAGTAGAGAATTTGTAGCCTTTTCTATAGTCGTATTTGTCAACAGCACGCATTAAACCTGTATTTCCTTCTTGAATTAAGTCCATAAAGTCAAGACCACGCTTCGTATACTTTTTGGCGATACTAACAACGAGACGCACATTGGCTTCGATAAGTTCATTTTTAGAGCGTTCTCTCATTTTCTCAGCACGCTCTATCTCTCTCATCAGATTCATCATTTCATCTGAATTCATCTTTGTTTCGAGCTCGACACGCCTAATTTTACGTCTTGCATTCTTTATTTTGCGAAGTGTCTCAATAAATTGATTAGGGTCAATGCCTGTCTCATTTTTTACTTCAATAAAATCTTCATCAGACTTTTTAGCTCTTCTGCCTAAAGTGCAAATGTCATCAAATGAAAATCCTTTAATACGTACTAAATCGTTTATTTGTTGTTGTGATTCCTCAATACGGTTAACCAAGCTTCTTATTCTGTAAACCATTCTCTTAATGAGTTTTTCATTAAAAACAAGTCTTTGGAAAGCACTAACAATTTGTTCTCTTTTCTTGTCTATTTCGTCTTGCATTAAAAGCATGCCATCATCATCAAAGCCTGAGTTATCGATCATTTCTCCGACGTCATTAAATATATCTTCTGCTTCACGTATAATAGATTTAAATTCATCCATTATTTTTTGGTCTTGAGTTTTATCTACCCAACTACCAAACTCGAGTCTGAAGATTTGGTCGATTCTGACACGTCTTTCATTGTATCGATAAAGAAAGTTAAACATTTCTTTTAATGTACTACCACATTTAAATACATTTTGATTAATCATTCTTTGAAAGCTTTCGATCTTCTTAGCGATTCGAATTTCACCTTCTCTGTCAAGTAATCCAACTCGTCCCATTTCTTTGAAATACATTTTGACGGGGTCGTCGTAGTATTTTCTATTTACATTCTTTTTTGTTTGGACTGTTTTCTTTACTTGAGCTGCAGACTTAGTGATTTTCTTTTGGGTCTCATCAATAATCTCAATACCCTGTTCCTTCAAATCAAAAATAATATCGTCTACCTTGTCTAAAAATAAGGGATTGTCGGGCAGTATTTCATTAATTTGTTTAAATGTAATATACCCTGCTTCCTTACCGAGTATAATTAATTTTTGCATACAATCATTATAACTCAGCATTTACTCTCCTTAAAATAATGTTTTGTGGACAACAGATTTTGAGAGAGCTTGTATTTCTCGTTTAAGGAATATTTTCTTCTCGTATAATTCTGCATTGTCCGGGTTTTTTGTTATTTCTTCGTTTATAATATTTATGTCCTCTTGATATTTTCTAACTTTTATTTGTAATATTAAATCATCTACATCGAATTCAAATGAATCTGCTAAAAAGAAACCTGAAACCTTGTTTCTTAACTCCTCATTGTCAAACTTATTCAAAAACTCTGCAGTCCTTTCATTATAATCAAAATCTTGATTATCGGATAGTATTTGAAATATAATTCTCATATCTTCATTTATAAAATAATCAAAATCTATCTCTTGCAAAACTTTTTTTATTATATTATTGTTTTGTAAGATACTTTGTATCAAGTTTTCTTCAGCAATACTTTTTTTAAACTCAAACTTCTTAGGCGTTTGGGCATCATGACTCGGCACAAATGAATGTTTTAAAATATGCTCTCTTAAGCTGCTTTCTTGAATTTTAAAGCTTTCACTTATGTCCTTTAAAAACAAATCCTTGCTTATTGGGTCTGTCATTTGTTTTGATATATCAATCAGATAATCAATAGCTTCTCGTGTCTCGATTAAATTCTGATTCATTTTCAAAAACTCATTTAAGGTCAATGCATTGTCTATTAGATGCTGTAATGCCATAGGAGGGTTGTTTATCAAAAAAGAGTCCGGATCTTCATTCTCAGGCAACTGAATAATCTTGGCATTAAGCCCATGTTTAACAGCTACTCCAGCTGCTTTAATTGCGGCATTTTTACCTGCTTTATCTCCATCGAATAAGATATTTACATGTTTGGTATATCTACCTAATAATTGTATTTGTTCGTCGGTTAATGCTGTTCCTAATGAGGCAACTGAGTTAGTAAAGCCACATTCCCAAAGTCTTAAAAAGTCTAAGTATCCTTCTGCAATTATTGCATAATTCTTCTTACTTATATCAAAGCGGGAGTGATAAAGACCATACAACTCTTTGCTTTTGATATATATTGGTGTAGTGGGGGAGTTTATATACTTGCCAATTCTTTCTTGCTCTGCAGTATACGCTCTTCCACCATAGGCTATTACCTTCCCATTAATTGCAAAAATTGGAAACATTATTCTATCGCGAAACATGTCATAGACATTATTATCTTTGGCTTTAAATAATCCAGTCTCAACTAATATATTATTATTGATTTGATTTCTTTGCAAGTACTTTTTTAGCCCTGAAAAGCTATCAAGCGCATAGCCGATATTAAACTTCGTAATTGTTTCCTCTGAAATAGTTCTACTTACAAGGTATTTTTTTGCAAGATTTCCATGCTTTTTTAAATTCTCAACAAAGAACTCATTAGTCAGACTATATATTTTGTAAATTAGCTCTATTTTACTATCTTTTTTGCGGTTTCTCTTATCATCAGGTATTACGAGGTTTATTCTTTCTGCAAGCTTTTTTAGTGCATCCATATAGGAGATTTTTTCATAATCTCTTACAAAAGTAATAACATTACCTGCTTTACCGCAACCAAAACACTTATATATCTGTTTAGAAGGGCTTACCATGAATGAACCGGTCTTTTCTTCATGAAACGGGCAGCAGGCTTTATAGTTCGAGCCAGACCGCTTTAAACTGATATAGGAGCCGATCAAATCGACAATATTGGTATTGTTAATAACTGTCTGTGTAAACTTATCGTCTATCATGAAATACACACCACTGTGACTCCATCGCCACCAGCCTCTTGTGGAGGTGCAAAAAAGTCTTTAACACGTTTATTTTGCTTTAGATAAGAACGCACCTTGCTTCTTAAGATGCCAGTTCCTTTGCCATGAACGATTCTGATACGATTTAATCTATTAAAAACTGCATGGTCTATAAATTCATCAATCAAAGGCTTTGCTTCGTCAAATGTAAGTCCTAATAGCTTTAATTCAAAACTTGATATATTATCTGATGAATTAATATTACTTGAGATGACTGCTTCCTGTTTTTCAGCCTTTTTTTCTTGTAAAATGAGGTCAGATATAGGTAAAGTAAAAAAGATACCATTCATATCGACTTTAGCGCTATCTTTACTTATTTCGACAACGGTTGCATTTGTCTCCATTTTCTTCAACCAGACGATAGATCCAACAGCTATTTCATCATTAGTCAGATAATACTGTTTTTGTTTATTAAGTTTATTAGCACGGTCAATTAAATCGTTTTGTAGAATATTTATCTTTTGCGATGCTTTTTCTAATTGTTTTCTTTTCTCGGTTTTACTCAGCTTTTTTATTTCGTCTATTTCACGATTCAGTTCTTTTTGCAAGTGAGTGAGTTCCTCATTAGTTTTTAAAAGGCTTTCACGTATCTTTTCTTTTTTTAGAGATTCAAGTTCTTTAGTTTTTTTCTCAAATTCATATGCTTTTTGTTCAAGCAGCTTGGATTTGAGCTCATGTTGATATGTTGCTCTGCTTAATTTGCTCTTTTCTTCGCTGAGTTTAGTTAATAAATGAGTAAGCTCTACACTTTGATTACCTGCTAAATCTTTTGCTTTATTTATTACATTTTTATCGATACCGAGTGAAGCTGCAATCTCAATTGCAAAGCTATGTCCTGGCATTCCAAACTGAAATTGGTATGTGGGTAAATGATTATTAGAATCAAACTGCATGGATGCATTAACGCATGTTTCTGTATGCTCTGCAAAGATTTTTAAAGCTGTATAGTGAGTTGTGATTATACCTGTCACATTCATCTTAACAAACCTTTCAAGTATTGCTTGAGCAAGTGCTGATCCTTGCTCTGGATCGGTTGCAGCGCCAATTTCATCTATTAAGACTAAAGTATTTTCATCACCATGGTCAAGCATATTGGCAAGATTTTTGATGTGTGCAGAAAAGCTACTAAGATACGACTCTATTGATTGGTTGTCTCCAATGTCTGCGAAAATCTGTTTATAAGAGCCTATTTTAGAACCAGACTCCGCAGGAATTGGAAGTCCTGAATGTGCCATTAATGTTAATAAACCGATGGCTTTTAATGTTATGGTCTTGCCACCTGTATTGGGTCCAGAGATTAATAGTATTTTCTTCTCTTGCCCAAGCTTTAGATTGAAAGGTATCACTTTTTTTATATCATTATATTGGATAATTAAAAGAGGGTGGCGGGCATTAATCAGCTCCAAATAAGGCTCTTCTACAAATGTTGGGCAGGTCGACATTATTCGGTTGGAAAAGCGTGCAATAGCAAAGTCACAGTCAAGCTCTGCTAATATGCGAGAGTTATGGTTTATCTGAGTCTTAACCTCAAATATTTCTTGGCTAAACTGACACAATATTCTATATATTTCTTGTTGCTCTTCACTATCTATTTTATTTAGTTCATTATTTAGTCCGACAATTTGCTTTGGTTCAAAATAAATTGAGGCATTACTGGCAGATCTACCATGACTAATACCATCGACAAAACCACTTGCGCCTTCTTTTATTAACAGTACATATCTATCATCGCGATGCGATACAATTTTGTCTTGAAGGTGTCTTTCCCACTGTTGATCTTTTTGTAAAGAATCAAGTTCTTTAATTATGTTTTTTCTTAATTGTTTTTTTCGTTTTCTGATATTAGAAAGCTCTTTTGATGCGGTATCAAGCACTTCTCCTTCGATTGAATATATCTCATTAAATCTTTTTTCTAAATAAAAGAAAGGGGACAGTTGATTAACTTTATTCAAGAAAAGGGGGTATTCAGTAAAGCTATCTTTATTATTTATTATATTATTTGAGCACATTATACAATCGATAATTTGTTTAAATTCTTCATAGTTATATGAATTATGCGCCCAATCCAAAAGTAGAGCAGATAAATCTGTGATTAAATCGAATTGATATGAATAACCTAATACTGTTAATCTTTGTATTTCATTGATAAGCCTGATCTTAGATGTTTTAGTATCTATATCATTAATAGGTTTAATATTAGCAGTAAGATGTTTGCCAGTTGGGCTATGGCAATCATTTTTAATCAAATCAATTAGCTTATTGAATTCAAGGTGTTGAATTGAATTTTGCATTATAAATAAAGTTTATTTTGAATCTTTTTCTTTATTCTTATTAATTTGTTTAATTACGCTGGGTTTGATAGTTTCTTTAATTTTTTGAGTTTCTTGTATAATATATGATTTATTAAGGTATTTTTGAATACTATCCGTATAGGGAATGATCTCGATTATTGCAATTATTACTATTAAAACGATGATGGCATTTAAAAAGCCAATTACTGCGCCAAAACATTTGTTTAAAAATGAGAGAGATAAAAGATTAGCAATTTGATGTAATAGAATAATTACGAGTTTTGCAAGTATAGCTACCATCACAAAGATCAATAAATATGTCAAACAATTTGCTAAAAAAGAACCTATAGGAAATTTGTTCATGATTCCAGTCTTTACCATAGGTGCATATCTTATTATCAAAACACTCGTTATTGCTAAGCCAATCCAATGAACAATAGTGGCTATAAGTCCTTTTTTAAAGCCGTAAAATAATGAAGCAATAAGATAGACAATAAGAATTGTATTTAATACATTAAAGTTCATAAATATTCCATTTTTTAATCTTTGTATTGATATGGGAAATAAAAAGGGGACTTACATCCCCTTAATTTAAGATAGTTTTTGTTTTACTAAAGCGCTTATTATGGAGCCATCTGAGCGAGAACCTACTTGTTCTTTGACAGATTTTATTACGGCTCCCATCTCTTTTATTGAAGTAGCATTAAGAGTTGCTATTGTGTTATCAATAATACTTATTAGCTCTTCTTCAGAAAGTGCTTCGGGAAGATAGGCTTTTAAAATCTCGATCTCTTTTTCGCTATTTTCGATTAAGTCAGGGCGATTGCCTTGTAAAAAAAGGGCATTAGCTTGTTCTTTGCCTTTAATAGACTTTTGAATTAGGCTAACAATTTCTTCATCATTCAACTCTTTTTTAAGCTCGATCTCACAGTTTTTTATATTTGTTTTGAGTATTCTAATTACATCAAGCTTGAGAGTTTCTTTGTGGCGCATTGCGTCTTTGAGATCACTATTTAATCTTAAAAGCATTAACTATACCTTTCTGCTTTACGGCTAAGTTTTACCATCTTTCTTCTGGCAGCGTTATTTTTCCTTTTTTTCTCGATACTTGGTTTTTCATAAGCTTGTCTTTTCTTGATTTCGGATAAAATAGCAGCTTTTTCACATTTTTTCTTGAAGCGTTTTAATGTAATTTCGAAAGGCTCTGTTTCTTTAGCATATACTGTTGGCATGTGTTCACCTCCTTTCATTTCTCAACTTAATCATTGATTATTAGTATAATAAACACTACACCATAACCATATATGTATAAAAAAAATAATTAACATTTTTTGTCAAGTAGAAGTTGTTTTTTATTATGACTTTTTTCAAGAAACTTTTAATTAACTATTATTATCGCACATACACTCTTTTTTAAAAAGAGGCAAAATGTTATTTATTTTTAGTAAAATGCTTTTTTTTAGACAAAAAGAATTATGGAATTCCTCCATCACCATTGTCTAAAAAGGTTGTTTTATCTGAAACGCAAGCATTTGTATCTTTTTCTTTACCAAGCTCATTTATATTTGCTTTTTGAGGCAATTCAGGTTGTTTTGCTTTCTTAACCAGCTTGCTGTTTTGTAAGGAAAACCTTCTATTTAAAGAGTATAGCAGAGAGTTCTTCATCAATTTCTTTATCGTATTAAATTGGCTGAAAATATCCATTATAAAACTTACAGTCATATCCTTTATCTGAACCTGATAGCGCTTCTGTAATCTATATAAAAAATAAATAAACATGCTAAATGAAGAGACGCCTTGAGTTCTTTTTTGTCTGGTATCTATCTTGTAAGCCTTTGCATAATCTGTAAATACAGCTTTAATACCAAGGCTCATCTCACTCCATAAGGCACAAAGATATGGCTGATTATTCTTTATATTAATATTCTGTGGCAATATAGCCCTCTTCACTGATTTGCGCATTATCACAATATTATTATTTGCATAATAGGCTAATATATTGCCATCTATCCTCTTAGGAAAATTATGATCACCCTTTAAATATACTCTCAAAACTACCCTCCATATCTTCTTTATCAAATAAACAAACAAAAAAATATATTACCTCGAAACTCACTCTTTTGTTCAAAATATTCACCAAAAACCTCCTCATTTCTCATTCGCATTCCCTTGACATTCCTATTCCTATCTTGGAGAACTTAAGGTAAACTAAAGGACATCAAAAGGGAATGTAAGAGAATTAATTATAGATATTTAGTTTGAGTAATAAAACTCATTTTATCTATTAATATAATTTAAATAGATTTGATGGTTATGGCAAACAATTTTTATTCAGAAATGTGTTTTATTTTCTTTAGTGAGATTAAGTATTTACAACCTTGATCATGAAGAAAGCCAAATAATGCTAATGGTCATTATTTTGTACCCCAAGAAGGCTCTTTGGGGCAAAACCTAAATAAACATTAAATGTAGATACAATCGGCTATGCTCTGGCAAGTAATAAGTAATCATTATACATTCAATAGTTTTTTGGGTATGGTATTTTTAATTAACAATATAATTTTAATTGACAAAATACAAAAAATAATAAACTTTGTAATGTTATAGTATTTTTTTGTTTTATTTAATATATTATCGAGGTGATTATGGTAAAAAAAATTGTGATTATACTTACATTGGCAGCATTGCCTATTTTGCTAATGAGTACGTCTGTTTTTAGCTATTATGGCATGCCAGAGACTTATTCTGGGCGCGATATTTATGGACTTGGAATGGGAGGGACTGGTATTGGAAATCTATTAAGACCGAATACAAGCCTCAAAAATGCATCACTTGCTTGCCAGAGTCACTACACAATGTTTTCTACAGGCGTTAATTTTGGTACTATCAACACAAAAGATACTAATAACAATACCTCGTTTAATGGAGATTTTTCATATTTACCTTTTTTTAATATAAGTGTTCCAATCTTTAAAAACAGAATTGGACTTAATTATCAATCTGTTGCTAATGGTAAGTTTACCTCTGAAAGTATTAATAATAGTAGTGAGAATAGCTTTTCAGAAATCAGAAAAGCTGACAACTCCATTTATCAAGTTGACTTTTTTTATGCATATAAATTTGAACAAGTGAATATTGGTTTAGCTGCTAATTACCTTTTTGGGCATAAAGTTGACTATGTTAAAGTTGAATTTGATGATAGCAATATGATTAACCCAAAGTACGAAATCGAGCAATCTTTTAAAAGCCCTGGGTTTACTGTCAGTTTTTCAAAGCTTATCAACCCAAACTTTTCTATTGGCGGGGCTGTATGTACACCTATTAAGCTTGATGGAAAACAGAACTATAAAACAGTAAGTGTAAATGAACAAGTCAGCTCTGATACATTTGAAATGCCCTTAAGGACGTCTCTTGGTATGGCTTTTAAACTCGATAATCATCTTGCTTTTGCCGCAGATATTGATTATGATATGTGGAGTCAAAGCGACGCCTATAATAATGCAAACGATACATACAGAATTGCATTAGGTGTTGAATTTCAAGGAGATAGAAGTAATAGTAATAAATTTAAGAAAATCTCGCAAAGAATCGGTGGCGCTTACCAAACAATGCCTTTAAATAGCATAGAAAATAACTCTCACGAATTAAATGAAGCTTCTTTGACATACGGGCTTTCATTACCTGTGAAATCAAATGAGGCAAGAATTGATTTTGCTATTAAATATTTTAATAGAAGTAGTAATCAAACAGATTACAAAGAAAACGGTGTCATGTTTAGTATTGGAACAAATGGTTTTGATATTTTTAAAAAACCTTTGAATAGGAAAGATCATAGGGAGATCCCTAAACCAGACGATATAGGATTGTACAAATGATTTATAAGAAAGTAATAGATTTTATTAATGAAAGCAGAAACAAAGATATTTGTTTTTTGGATGGAGAAATCGATCTTGTTAATCTTGAAGAGATATCAAAACACTCAGAAAAGGCAATAGAACGAATCGTAAAGGCAGTTAAAAATGATGAGAAAATATTAATATTTGGACATGATGATGCGGATGGAATAACTGGAACTTTCATACTATATGATTTTTTGAAGCAAGCATATGATAAAGTTGATTATTATATACCAAACAGAGAAATAGAGCATCACGGCATTTATTCTAATGTAATTAATTATGCTGCAAAGAACGGTGTAAATCTCTTTATTGCTATTGATAATGGTTTGAGTTCGATTGAGGGTGTTGTAAAGCTCAATAAAATGGAAATAGATACAATCATTATCGATCATCATATTATACCTGATATTGTGCCAAAAGCCTACTCAATTGTCAATCCTAAGTTGTTTACAAAGATAGAAAAAAATGATTTGTATTTCAAAGATAATATATCGCTCGAGATGCTTGCGGGTGCTGGTGTAGCCTACTTCTTTGTTTTTTTATTGAGCCAAGAACTAAAGCAAGCATATTTCAAAAAAGACTATTTGTTTTGGGCTGCAATTGGCACCATAGCCGACAGAGTACCATTAGTAAGCATTAATCGGCTCATCATAAGACAATTAATACATGATTGGGATATTTCCTTAGCACACCCAGCAATACAGTATTTGTTAGAAAAGAGTAGATATTTAATTCATCGTCATGAAAAATATGATTTTCTATTAAACACAGTAAAACTATTTTATTATGGCAGGCAAGAAAATGGCGAGCACTTATGTTTTTCTTTTTTAAATTCTAATAAGAGAGAAGATCTTGAAAATGTGTATAATGAAATAATTAGCTTACAAAACAATTACAATGAAGTATTGCAAACTAATGAAAGCTATATAAATGAGAACGTTATAAAGATAATTGATGAACAAATGAACTATGATCGTATTCAGTCAATAGACGATCGCTTGTATTTGTTTTATTACGCTCAAAAGATCATTAGTATTGTGTTTTATGATGACACAAATAGCCTCACTTATTCAATACTTGGGACATTAGCAAACCTTTTATTGAATAAATACAAATGCCCAATTGTTATGCTAATTGATAAAGATGAAAATAATCTTGCGTGTGAAGCACGAAGTATTGGTGATTTTAATTGGATAAGCTGCTTTAAAAGCATGGCTGAATTGTTTGAAAATTTTGGAGGGCACGCAAGAGCAGCAGGTTTTTTAATGAAAAAGACTAATTTTAGTGCTTTTATCGAACAATACCATGAATATGTAGAACATAATAAGCAGAAAGATGAATATATTGCTCCAAATGACTTTATTACTTTTGAATATTATGATGCCGTATATGAAGAGATCATCGAATTATACAATTTGTTTATGCCATTTGGTGATGCTAACCCAAATCCTGTGTTCAAAATTTTAAATCCAAGTATATTAGATGAACACAGGCAAATATTCATCAATTATGAAAAAGTAATCGAATCCTTTAATAGTCCACAGTATGATGCTATTGAGGCAATATATATAAAGTATTCCAAAGATTGTACAAAATTGAATGTAATTAACTATGAATAATGGAGGGTGTTTTGAAGGTTAATAAAGCTTTGTGTGATGTATGTGGGACTTGTGTTAGCGTATGCTATGTAAGTGCTATTGTTGTAAAAGAATTTGAAATAAATATTGATAATGAAAAATGTATTAAATGCTTAAACTGTGTAAAAGTATGCCCATTTGAAGCTATTGAGGAGGAAAAATGATTAAGCAGATTGCCCCATATTATGATGTTATTGTTATTGGTGGAGGACCTGCTGGTGCTGTAACTGCTCGATATGCTGCAGAAAATGGAGCATCAGTTTTAATCCTGGAAAGAGATAGAGAAGTCGGGATTCCTGTGCGCTGTGCAGAAGGAGTGTCTGTAACTGGTATTTCTCCTTTTATTGAACCAGATGAACAGTGGATTTGCACAATGATCAAGGGAGCATCTTTACACTCACCAGATGGTAATTATGTTGAAATGTATAATAATGGTGACGGGTATGTACTTGAAAGACGTATTTTTGATAGAGCATTAGTAGATTTAGCCTGCTCAAAAGGAGCGACAATCCTAACAAAAGCAGATGCAATAGGCTTTGTCAAAAACAATGATGGTGAAATATCTGGTGTACAATACAGATACCTTGGAAAAATCTACTCTGTAAATTGCAAGATTATTATTGGTGCTGATGGAATTGAATCTCAAGTCGGTAAGTGGGCAGGTATAAACACTACCATAAAACTTGAAGACTTGGAGACTTGCGTTCAATATACTGTTAATAATATTAAAGTAAACCCAGAGTTGTGCCGTTTTTATTTTGGCAGAGAAGTCTCTCCAGGCGGTTATCTTTGGGTATTCCCAAAGTCTGAATATTCAGCAAATATAGGAATAGGTATTTGTGGAATAGAAACAAAGCCTAATATTGGACCTTTATATTATTTAAATAAATTTATTGAAAACAACTATCCTAATGCTTCTGTGAGCTATACAGTTGGCGGAGGTGTGCCTACCAAACATGGAACTGATTTTGTAGCAGACCATGTAATGCTGGTTGGTGACGCAGCAAGACAGGTAAACCCAATTACAGGCGGTGGAATAGTTCAAGCAATGATCGCAGGTCGAATTTGTGGTGAAACATGTACAAAAGCATTGCAAGCAAACGATTTTAGTAAAAAGTTCATGAGTGAATATGAAAAACGCTGGGATAAAGTATTGGGTGCAAACCAAAGATTTATGTATTCTGTAAAATCATCATTTATTAAAATGAGCGACAAGAAGTTTAATAGTATCGTCGGAGCAGTTAAAAGTATAAATCAAGATGAATTGAATCTGCATGCACTGTTTAAAGTTGCATTAAAAGAAGAGCCGATGCTCGTTGCAAAGATGGCAACATCATTCTTAGCATCTAAAATCAAGTTTGATTGGTAGTATGACAAAAGAAACAAAAGAATTGATGCGCAAGAGCATACATTTTAGCTCAATTCTAATACCTATGCTTTATCGTTATGTATTAGATTTTGAGAGAAAAACAGCTCTATTAATATTACTCTTTTTGGCTATTGTTTCTATCATCATTGAGTATTTAAGACTCGAAAATAAGTCTTTTCAGCGTGTTTTCTACACTGTATTTGGGGTGATGCTACGCCGACATGAGATATATAATTTTAGTGGTGCATCATTTCTTCTTACTTCTTCTATTTTTTGTATTGCGTTTTATCCACCAGATATTGCCTTCCTCTCACTATGTTTCTTGTCAATTGGCGATACATTTGCTGCTTTAATAGGTATTACTTTTGGTAAACGAAAATTTACATTTGTGAGTAAGAGTCTTGAAGGGTCTATCGCCTGCTTTTTAAGTACATTTGTATTTTCATTATTCTATATTAACCCAATCATTGCTTTTACTGGCGCTTTAGGAGCAACAATAGCAGAGTTTATAAATATACCAGTCGATGATAATGTTAGAATTCCAGTTATTTCTGGATTGATTATGATTTTAACTTATATTTTATTGCCAGAAAATATCGAATCTTCAAGTAATATTTATCGTATTTTGTTTAAATAGGAGTCTTAGATTGAAGTTATCGCTTATAATTCCAGCATTTAATGAAGAGAGTAGTATAAAAATTCTATATAAAGAAATAATAGAATATGCCTCAGGTTATGATTACGAAATTATCTTTATTGACGACGGTAGTACTGATAAAACACTAGAGATGATGAGAGCGATTGCACTTGAAGACACATGTGTACGCGTTATTTCTTTACGAAAGAACTTTGGTAAGTCTTCTGCACTGCAAATAGGCTTTGAAGAAGCAGATGGCGACATAGTCTTTACAATGGATGCTGATCTGCAAGATAATCCAAAAGAAATACCAAAATTTATCGAAGCAATTAATGAAGGCTATGATTTAGTCACTGGATGGAAGCAAAAAAGACATGACCCAATCTCTAAAACAATACCTTCTAAGCTTTTTAACTTTGTGACATCTAAGACATTCGGCTTGAAGCTTCACGATTATAATTGTGGGTTTAAAGCTTATCGAAAAGAGGTTGTTAAAGAGATTGATGTGTATGGAGAAATGCACCGCTATATACCTGCCTTAGCAAAAGCTAAAGGATTTAAAATAAAAGAAATAAGTGTAGAACATCGTGCCAGAGAATATGGTAAATCGAAATATGGTTTTGAACGCTATTTAAGAGGATATTTAGACTTATTAACCGTAAAATTAGTTACTGATTTTTCCAGAAGCCCTTTGTATCTCTTTGGAGGTATTGGCACAGTATTGTCTTCTATTGGACTCTTTATAACAGCATATTTATTTATAATGCGTGTTCTACATTTAACATATTTGTCTAATCGCCCAATACTTTTTTTTGCTGTCTTATTACTTGTTGTCGGTGTCCAATTTATTTCGATCGGGCTTATAGGTGAGCTGCTTGTAAATCAAAGCCGTAAATATAATAAACAAAAGAATATTTCAATTAAAGAAAAGATTAATTGATAAACATTAGGGAGAATAAATGAATCAACATATAGCATCAACTGCATCAGTTGGAGAAAATACTATTTTAGGGCATAATATTGTGATTATGGATAATGTTGAAATTGGTGAAGATTGTGTTTTGGGTTGCAATGTAGTAATTCATGATAATGTAAAGATAGGCTCAGGTTGTAGAATCGACGATAATACAATAATTGGCAAAAAGCCTATGTTTTCACCTCGTAGTATTTTTAAAGATCAAAACAATTGGTCACCCACAATCATTGGAGATAATTGCCTTATAGGTGCAAATGTAATAATATATATTCAGTGTGAAATTGGAAATAATAATCTAATTGCTGACATGGCAACCATTCGTGAAAATGTAAAAATTCAAGAATATAACATTGTTGGTCGTGGTGTAGCTATTGAGAATTATTGTACTATTGGTAATAGAAATAAGCTTGAAACAAATGTCTATTTGACTGCGTATTCAACAGTAGAAGACTATTGTTTTGTTGCTCCCTGTGTTGCTACAAGTAATGATAATTATGCAGGACGTGATAAAGAAAGATTTAAGCATTTTAAAGGCATTACAATGAAGAGAGGCGCCAGGATAGGTGTTGGATCGATAGTATTACCAGGTAAAACCCTTAATAAGGACTGCCTTGTTGCTGGTGCTTCGCTTGTCTCAAAAGACGTGCCTGAAAAAGAAATTTGGATTGGGAGCCCAGCAAAATATTCAAAGCCTGTTCCTGACTCTCAATTACTTGATAATAACCAAGATAAAAAGGAGTAAGAAATGAAATACCTTTTGATAATACCTACATACAATGAAATGGATAATATTGAAGCTATTATAAAAGCAGTATTTCAACAAACAGGAATACCTTTTGCACATACACATGATTCTGACAGTCAAGCCGATATTGACATAGATATATTAATAGTCGATGATAATTCTCCTGATAATACGGCAACAAAAGTCGAAGAGATGTCGCAAGAAGATAGTCGAATTCATCTTTTAAAAAGAAAAGGGAAGATGGGGCTTGGTACGGCATATGTTGAAGGTTTTATGTATTCATTAAAACATAATTATGATGCTATTATACAAATGGATGCGGACTTTTCACATGATCCGAATATGATACCCCAAATGGCAAAACTATCCGAAGAGCATGATGTTGTTATCGGTTCGAGATACGTATGTGGGATAAATGTCGTAAATTGGCCCCTATCAAGACTAATTTTGAGCTATTTTGCTTCTAAGTATGTTCAAATAATAACTCGTATGCCTATTAAAGACCCAACAGGTGGGTTTAAATGTATACGCTCTGATGTTTTAAAGAAAATTAACTTAGAAAAAATAATGGCAGATGGTTATTCTTTTCAAATTGAAATAAACTTTAGAGCATGGGTAAACAGATTTGATATTCATGAAATGCCAATTGTATTTACTGATAGGAGAAGCGGTCAGTCTAAGATGTCTAAAAAGATTATCTATGAAGCAGTTTATATGGTATGGAAACTCAAGTTTATGCAATTAATCGGCAGATTATAAACAGATTAAATGAGTCTTGATAATACAAAATATTTAACAAGCCTTAAAGTTGAAAAATGCATACATCAAGGATATGGTATAGCTTATGCAGAGAATACTACTGTTTTTATAGAGAACGCCCTGCCAAACGATATCGTCGATGTTGAAGTTTTATATTTCAAAAAGAAAAACGCCTTTGCTCAAATAACAAATATAATTGAACCTTCTCCGCTAAGAAAAGACATTAAATGCAGTATATCCGACCGCTGTGGAGGGTGTAATTGGGTCAATATCGATTACCAACAACAACTTGAACTGAAAGACCTCATTATAAAAGATATATATAAAAGCTTAGATGGCACTGCGTGCATTCATCCCATTAAACCTTCTCCACAAGTATATCATTATAGAAATAAGTCATTCTTGCCTTTAAGTATGATTAATGGAGTACCAGTTTATGGTATGTTTGAACGAGGATCGCATAATGTAGAGCCACAAAGAGAATGCTTGCTTCATCCTCTTTTGTTTAATATGATTGCAGATGAAATAATAGACTATGTCAAAGACACTAATTTAAAGATATATGAAGAAGATAGCCACAGTGGCAATTTAAGGCATATTGGCATTAGAACAAATCATGACACAAGCGAAGTCCTTTTGATACTTGTTACAAAGACAAGAAAACTGCCTTTTTCAAAGCTTCTTGTTAAAAGGATAACTGATAAATTTCCTATGGTAGTTGGTATAATTCAAAACATACAGCCTGATAAAAGTAATGTTATTTTGGGAGAAGAGGAGAAAGTCCTTTATGGAAGGGCATATCTTAATGAGATAATTGATGATCTGAAACTACAAGTACATTATAAAGCCTTTTATCAAGTGAACCACCAACAAGCTTTTACAATATATCAACATATTTTAAACCTCACTGGTGTAAATAAAACAATAATTGACGCCTACTCAGGTACAGGCACAATTGGGCTTATTTTAGCAAAAAGACATAATAAAGTTATTTGTATTGAATCAAACTCTGAAGCAATAATTAATGCAGAATATAATGCAAAGTATAATAATATTAACAATATCGAGTTTGTTCAAGGTGGGGTAGAAGCTGTTCTGCCAAAAGTAGTGAAAGATAATAAAATTGACTTGATAGTATTTGATCCACCTCGTAAAGGAATAGATAAAAAAACGATTGAACTAATGGCTGCTCTAAAAATACCTGAAATTATTTATATGAGCTGCAACCCATCAACTCAAGTGCGCGACTTAAACTTGTTTATTTCTAAAGGGTATTACATTGATGTGATACACCCTTACGACATGTTCCCTCACACGTGGCATATTGAGAGCTTATGCCATTTAAGGCTTCAATAGATTAATTTGCTTTTTCGATTACACCAATACCATTTATGTGTTTTATTACTTTTGGGTTACCGTAATATTCTATTGAACCTACGCCTGATAAAGTTGCTTCTAACTCATTTTCAGCATAGAGGCTTATTGCACCAATACCATAATTAAATGCTTTACAAGAATATGCTTTCAAATTTTCAGTTTTAATACTGCCCACGCCTTTTAAACTTAAGTTTAGTGTATTAGTTGTGCCTCCGAGTTCAATTGCACCTGTACCTTTGAGGTAAGCATCGATATTATTGTAATTTAGCTCAGTAAGCTCGATTGCTCCTACTCCATTTAGTCGAATATTTAGGTTATTGCCCTCTATTGGTGTACTATTCATGATTGCTGCAGACCCCTTTACACTAATACTATTAATTTCATTTAAACATATAGTAATAAGAAAATGCTCCGTTTTGCTCCTAAAAAAGCGGTTTAAAGAAAAGCTTTCATTATGTTTCTTGATGTAAAGGGTTTTCCCTTTAACATAAATATTTAATTTTTCTATACCTTGTCCTTTAATGCTAACAATTTGCGTTTTACCTTGTTTTAAAACAATCTTACATGAAACAGAAGTCTCTACACTATTGACAGATTTTAGATCTAACTCAGTAATACTGGTATTACTATTACTATTATTCTCTTTTGCTTCTGTTTTTAAAATAGGTAATAGTAATAATAGTACCACAATCATTATTAAGAATACCTTGTCCATTTTACCCTCCTTGTAATACTTTAATATAGCATTTTAAGTGCCAATTTATTAAAAACCTATAATAGCTGAATAATAGAGAGAAACAGAATAATAAGTACAATAAATAATAACAAAAAGATATATTGTTTATATATTTTTGAGTGATTTGATATAATAAGAGGGTGTTGATTTTTTTATGATTCAGTTTTATTCTTTATCCGTTATTTTGGTCACTATGCAGCAACCTTAAGTATTATGATATTGGTAATATTTGGATATTAAAGTGTGTTTGATTTTATGCTATAAGAGTAACTTCAACGGCTGATAAAATACAGAATAAAAAAGATCTACAAAAATCTCTTGACATTTTTTGCATTCAGTCTATATTTGAATTATGAAAAAGTTATTATATATAGTTTTATTAATTTGTAGTATAGTGTTATCAGGTTGTAATGTTTTCACACCAAGAGAATCGGAAAAACCTGATAAGCCAGCGGAGTGGAATTCTTTCCCTATTACTCCAGAAAAAACAGTAGAAAACCTGTTGTTTTCATATAATTATAGAGAAAATGTGTATAATTATCCAAACCTATTCGCTGATGGATTTAGTTTCTTTTTCGATAATCAAGATGTCTCAGACTTTTCATTACCTGTTTCATGGAATAAAAGTAGTGAAACAGAAATGTTAATCAACGCTTTTCAAAGAATCAATGCAAACTCAGCAATGTCTCTAACTTTAAGTAAAATAACTTCTCAAAATGATAATATTCAAGTCGATCGTGCATGGTTTTATAGAAGTTATGAATTAACAATCCCACACAATATAAATGGATTACCACAAGTATTTGCTGGGCAATTTAGAATATATATGATCAAAGATAATAATGGTTTTTGGGTAATAAAAGAGTGGAATGACTACCGACTATCGTCAAGTTGGACATGGGGGAGAATAAAGAATGAATTTGCACTATAAGATAACTACAGCAATAGTTTTGTTTATCGCTTTATTTACTCTGTCATGTGAAAACCCCTTTAACCCAGGGATTGAAAATAAACAAAATAATCCTGAAACACTTGGTTATCCACCAACAACACCAGATAATGTTTTAAGAAACTTAACTTTAGCTTATAATCAAAAAGATATAGAATTGTATAAATCTTGCTTATCAAAGTCTTTTAGATTTCAAATCTTGAACTCCGATATCAGTGCTGTTGGAGTTGATTGGTGGGGCTTTGAACAAGAAGTCGAATATCACACTAATCTTTTTTCAAAAGGATCGAGCGATGGATCTTTTGCTTCACCAGACAATATTCTTTTAACACTTGAAATACCGCCACAGTCGTCTTGGATAAATGATAATCAAATTGGACATGAAAATTGGGTGATTATTCTATGTCCTTTTTATTTGCATTTGTACTACAATTATTCCTCAGATATAACTGCTATTGGATATGCACGCTTTTATTTAAAGCAAGAGGCTGGACGCTGGGTAATTGCTATTTGGGTAGATGAGTCAATAGTTTAGAATTAGATTATGTACAGATTATTAGCAGTTGATTACGGTGAAAAGAATATTGGTTTAGCTTTAAGTGACCCACTAAGAATTATAGCCAAACCATATTTGACTTTAAATAATAACGGAATTGATACTCTGATTCATGAATTAAATATAATAATAAAAAAAGAAAATGTAGGTAAAATAATACTCGGTTTACCAATCAGTGTGGCTGGTCTTGACACTCAAAAAACACAAGAAGTCCGTGGGGTTTATGAAAGATTATCAGAAAGTATAAATATCCCTATGATCTTATGGGATGAAAGATACTCAACATCAGATGCTAAAAAGATACTAATTGAAAAAGGATTAAGTATTAAAGACAGTAAAAAAGTAATAGATCAAACCGCTGCTGCGCTTATTTTAACGAGCTATTTGAAAGTAAATGTAAATGAATAAAATTGCTTTAATAATCTTTACAATATTTTTATTGCTTCTCTCTTTTATAGCTCTGTTTTACATAATGATAAACATCCAAGTTAAAGCTGATAATAGACTGTTTACCATTAGAAACGGGCAACCTGCACGTAGCATTTCAGAAGAATTACAATCTCAAGGAATCATAAAATCAAGCTTTGCTTTTAATGTGCTTGTAAGGTTAAAGAAATGTGACAAACAACTAAAAAAGGGTACTTATCTATTTAATGGTAAAATATCCATTAAAACTGCAATAGAAAAAATAATCAGTGGAGAAATCGAAGTCAAGCAAATAACTATACCTGAGGGTTTGTCAATGTATGCTACTATTAGGCTCATTAATAGTCATGAATTAGGCTCTTTAGAGCGCATGACAGAGTTAGTCAATGATTCAGTATTTACTCGTCAAATAACTGGTTTTAAAGTAGCGACACTTGAAGGTTTTTTGTATCCAGATACCTATATCTTTAACAAGAATAATCAGGAAGAAGATATTTTAAAAAAGATGGTAATTAACCTATTTGCAAGGTTGCACTCCAAACATATTGATATTGAAAACAAAGAACAATTGTATCGAATACTAAAGCTTGCCTCAATTGTCGAAAAAGAAGCTGTATTTAATGATGAAAAGCCACTCATTGCAAGTGTATATATAAATAGATTAAATAAAAAAATGCTGTTGCAAGCAGATCCAACCACAACCTATCATTTAGAAGAATATGGGATCAAAAAAGGGAAGCTTTATTATAGTGACTTAAAAATTGACACTCCATTTAATACTTACAAATATCTTGGCTTACCACCGACGCCTATTTGCTCGCCTGCAATATCAACCATAGACGCTTGCATTAATCCTGATGAGACAGACTATTTATTCTTTTTTGCAATGCCTGATAGACGGCATATTTTTACTAAAACTTATCAAGAACATTTAAGAAAACAAAGAGAAATGAAAAAAGTATGAAAATATATATATTAAGACATGGAGAAGCTGAACACCTTCTGGAAGATTGGTCATTGAGAATTAGTTATAATGATTTTATTGAAAGCATTTACCGTTGGGATGATTCAGAGTTAACTGAAAATGGTATTGAACAATGTAAAGATGTTGCTAAAGAATTAGAAGGTAAATTTAGCGTAGTATTTTCCAGCCCTTTAGAGAGGACAAAGGAAACTGCAAAGATTGTAAACATTTCAAAACGTCCAATTTTTTATGAAGATAATTTGCAAGAAATAACTATGAAACCGCCCTTCTTTTTGAAAGGGATCAAGCTATCGACAAATATGTGGATAGCAACGTGTGTACTTAAGTCTTTATACTCATTCTTGTTTATAAAGCAATTAAAAGAGATAAGAGATTTGTATCGTCTATTTTTTATGTCAGGAGAAAAAGGTATATTGGTCGTCTCTCATTCAGCGAGAATTCATGCATTATTGCTTTATGCAGTGATAAGTAAATATTGGAAATTAAAGTCAAGAAATATTAAGCCTTGTGGAGTATCTTTGGTTGAGTTTTCTCTCGAAGGCGAACCTATCAAACAAAAGGGTGAAACAGTAACTGATTTATAAAAAAAGCGGGCTTAAAGCCCGCTTTTCTAATTTATATAAGTGTTTTTAAATAGTCATGATCGCAATCATATGGTATGGTTATATGTCCAAGACCTTTGTGTTTTATATTCCATTCACTGGCTGTTTTAATAGCGTTTTCATTACGCGCCCAATTTCTTCTTGCGACGCCACCCATTACATCCCAAGACAAGCCTGAAGAAACAATAGTATCCATTCTTTTGCTTCCATCAAGCACAATGCCATTACCGCCATTGACTGAACGTCCGATACCAACACCGCCACCATTTGATAATACAACTAAAGTCATACCACGTGCCACATTTCCAGCAAAGCATTGTGTTGCCATATCTGCTGTTAGGTTACTACCGTCATAAATATTAGAAGTTTCTCTAAATGGAGAATCCGTGCCTGAAACATCATGGTGATCTCTACCGAGTATTACTGGACCAATTTCACCTTTTCTAATCATTTCATTAAACTTGAGAGCAATTCTTATACGACCTTCTTCGTCGGCATAGAGGATTCTTGCTTTGGTACCAACAACAAGTTTATTCTCTTCAGCAGATGCTATCCAATGGTAATTATCTCTATCTTGAGGAGATCTATTGGGATCTATACAGCTCATTGCCGCTTGATCTGTTTTGTGCAAATCTTCATCTTTACCACTCAAGCAAACCCAACGGAATGGACCATAACCATTATCAAAGCAAATAGGTCCCATAATATCTTCTACGTAAGAGGGCCAAATAAAGCCTTCATTTGTATCGACGCCATTTTTTGCAATGCTTTTTTCGCCAGCATCAAAGATGGAAGCCATAAAGCTATTGCCATAATCCCAGAAATAAGACCCTTTAGCTGTTAATCTCTTAATCACTTTAAAATGACGAATTAAAGATTCATCGACAAGTTGTTTAAATTTGTTTTGGTCTTCTTTTAATAAGCGGCGACCTTCTTCGAAAGATGTGCCTGCAGGAGTGTAACCACCTTCGTAAACTGCATGACAAGATGTTTGATCTGAAATCAGCTCGACATGGATATTATTCTCATCAAAGTACTCGAGTAGATTAACAATATTCCCATGATAGGCGATAGATATAGGCGTCTTTTTTTCTTTATATTCTTTCATCCACAGTGCAATTTGAGACAAATCATCAGATACAAGATTTACCCAACCTTGTGAGTGGCGTGTATCAATTCTACTTTTATCTACTTCTGCAATAATTCCTATGCCGCCTGCTATTTCTGCTGCTTTTGATTGTGCACCTGACATTCCACCTAAACCTGATGATACAAAATAAACACCTTTTAGGTCTTTATCAGAGGGGATATTCAAATATTGACGTCCAGCATTTAGCAATGTTATATAGGTGCCGTGGACAATGCCCTGAGGTCCAATATACATCCAGCCGCCTGCTGTCATCTGTCCATAGTTTGCAACGCCTAAAGCAGTTAATCTCTTAAAGTCTTCTGGATTATCCCATTTGCCAATTATCAAGCCATTTGTAGAGATAACACGTGGTGCATCAGGTTTTGATGGGAATAGTCCTAATGGGTGACCAGAGTTTACAACAAGTGTTTGGTCTTCTGTCATAACTTCAAGATACTTCTTAATTAATTGATATTGCATCCAGTTTTGGCACACTTGCCCTGTTTCTCCATAGGTGACTAATTCATATGGATATAATGCAATATCAAAGTCAAGATTGTTATCTATCATAACCTGCATTGCGCGAGCTTGTGGGATGCCTTTGTATTCATTGATTGGTTTACCGTAAATCCTACCATTTGGGCGGTATCTATAGCCGTAAATTCTGCCCATTGTCCTAAGCTCTTCTAAAAATTCTGGTGCAAGAGTTTTGTGCAATTCTTGTGGCACATATCTCAATGCGTTTTTGAGTGCTGTTAATGTATCTTGTTCGTTTAAGTGATATCCACGAGATGGTGCACGCCTAATGCCTTTTTGAAACTCTTTTTTCTCAGGTAGATCACTTGGAAGTTTCACAAACATTGCGTCGTTAATTGCAATCTTATCCATCATTCCTCCGATTATTATTAATAAATTTTTTTCCTTTTATAGTTTTTATTACTTGAAGTGTAATTTTCTTGGTAAAAGCCATTTTTGATGAATTCAGAAAAGTCGACTTGCCTCTCATTTAGATAGTTGTATATTCTAGCTCTAAAATTATACAATACTCTTTGAAGGTGTCTATTATCATAGCTATGTCCGCTTCTAAGAATAAAAACATTAGTATTTTTGTTTAATATATAATTTGCTGCATTTTTGTCAATAGACTCAGCAATGATTACTAAATAAGCGTTTGGATTACACTTGTGTAATTGTTGTTTAGTAACATCAACTTGATTGTACTCTTTCTTGCCATATCTTTTAAACACCATAAATACAAGTAGTGGGTATTTAAAGGAGTCATTTTTAAATCCCTGTTTACTGACAGCCTTATATTGCATAAACATTTTTATACATAGCGAGAAAACAGGGTCACTTGATTCGAATTCAATTTGATTGTGCGCAACAATATTTGAAAAAGAACTTAGTTTTAGATGCATATTATAATTAAATGGTTGTAGACTTAGCTCTAATGATGGCTCATTTAATAGTCCGGAAGGTTTAAGCAAATAACTAATAATATCGTGTAAATAAGATATACTGAAGACAGGATCTGATTCTTGAAAACCGTTTTCAAAATCTTTATTCTTAAAGAGAAATTTTGGATTCTTTAAATATTGTAGATGACTACTTAAGGCTTTTGCCATTGCCTCAAAGTTTTCCATATTATACTCTGCATTAAGACTTTTTAGTACCTTATCCCAACTAAGTAAAACCTCGTTATAATACATGGTTTTAATAGGGTTTTCTTCAATTTTTTTCAAATCTTGTACTGCTTTTTGATAGGTCATTAATTACCTCATATTTAGTATTTGTAAATCAGATGGCGCCCCCGAGCCGATTCGAACGGCTGACCTTTTTCTTAGGAGGAAATTGCTCTATCCTACTGAGCTACGGGGGCTTTTTTGTTTTTAAGCTATTAATATTAGCTTTAATAAAGAGAAGACAATAAGCCGAATTCTGTATTTTGCTTAAAAGGCAAAACAATGTCTATTCATCTCAGCCGTATATCGCTATCCAAAAGGCTCATCTGAGACGGCTTTAGCTACCCACCCAAGTGATATGCAAAACGGACAATTCTGCTTGCATAAAACAAAATCACTTCTATTTGGTATTGCACCAGATAAAGCTTTCCTATCTTATATCGTCGCCGACATAACTGGTAGTCTCTTACACTACCATTTCACCCTTACTTGATAGCAAGTATCAAGCGGTTTATTTCTGTGGAGCTAGTTACGCATCACTGCGTCTTCCTGTTAGGAAGTATCTTGTCCTATGGTGTTCGGACTTTCCTCTCGCTAATGCGAGCAGACATTTAGTCTTCTCTTTAACACTCTATAATAATTTAATTATCAACATTTGGGGCAATAATACGCCCACAATTCTCACAGTAATTTACATTTTCATTCTGTTTTATTTCAATCAATAATTGCGGTCTGATATGAAAACCACATCCACCGCATGAGTTGCCATTTAAAAAAACAACTGCTTTGCGATTTTTATTTTTTATTAATTGAGCATATTTTTTAACCAAAGACATTGGGATATCATGAGCAATAGAATTTCGACTGCCTTTTAGTTCAACAATATCATCTTCAACTTTTATGATTTCCTTTTTTAGGATATCTTCGTTTTCACTTAGTGCTTTTTTGGCTGATTTAAGGCTCTCTTCTGCTTGCTTTTTTCTTTCTTTTAAAGTAGTCTCTTCATCCATCACTGAAATTAGTTCTGATTCATAATTAAATATTTTGTCTTTTAGTGTTGATATCTGGCTGTTTAGAGCTTTATATTCTTTGTTATTCTTGATTCCATCGAGTTGTTGTTCATACTTTCTGATACTATCTTTTTGGTTTTTAACCTCAAGCTCTTTATCTCTTTGTTTTTTGACATTATTATCAAGCTCAATTGATATCTTTGAAAGCTCTGCTTCACAAATATCTACGTCGCTGATTAGTTCGCTTAATTTGTTCGGTAAATCATTTTTTAGTACATATTTATGACCGATAACATCATCGATTTCTTGCATTTTAATGAGGATCTCTAACTGTTTATTCATAAAATTACTCCTTAAATAACAGGCTTATATCCATAGATTGATAAGAATGGGTTAATGAACCACTTGAAATATAGTCAACTCCTGTAGCAGCTATAGCTTCAATAGTATCGAGTTTAACATTCCCAGACACTTCCATTTCAACTTTCCCTTTGTATAGATTAACAGCTTCACTTATTTGATCAAGCAACATATTATCTAACATTACTCGATCTACTTTATTATTAACTGCTTCTTGAAGCTCAGTTAAATTTTTCACTTCAACTTCGATTTTATAGCTTGTATTCTTTGATTTGATTCTGGAAACAGCTTCTGTGATAGATCCAGCTGCTTGGATATGATTATCTTTTATCATAATCATGTCATATAAACCAAATCGATGATTAAAAGCTCCACCTGTGCGAACTGCATATTTTTCTAGGCTTCTCAATAATGGGGTTGTTTTTCTTGTGTCTAAAAGCTTTGTATTATAGGGTTTAATCAAATCAACATGTTTTCTTGTGAGTGTTGCAATACCGCTCATTCTTTGTAAAAAATTCAATGCCACCCGTTCTGCTTGCAAAAGAGAGCATGAGTAACCTTCTACTTTGGCAATAATATCGCCTTTCTCTACATTATCACCGTCTTTTTTGTATGCAACCCAACGTGTCGATGAATCAATATAAAGAAAAGCCTGCTTTGCAACATCAAGCCCGCAAATTACGCCCTGTTCCTTTGCTATTAGATGAGCAAGTGACTCTTTTTTAGGTAAATCGAGATACTGTGTAGTGAGATCGCCTGTACCAATATCTTCTTTGTAAGCTAATACTATTAGTTCATTAATATTCATTTATACCCCATATTTATGTTCATAATTCCAATTTAATAAATATTTAAAATATGTCAATAAACAATTTGATTTTTTTTATATCGTGCTAAATGAGCTCATAATTACTAAATATCGCTGGTGCTTTTAAACAGTCGAGAACCTTCTCTATCAGGACTCCCTCTTTGATATTTCTATCTCTGGCAAAAGTGCTACGAATCGCTTGCGAGGTAAATTGGACAGCACGATCAATTGCAATTGGCAAGGAATCACCTTGTAAAAGACTACCAATTAAGACGCTGGTAAATATATCGCCCGTGCCAGGATATGATGCAGGTAGATAACTACACGATACCCTCCAAAACTTATTATTAGCTTTTGTATATGCGATAACGCTCGTTAAATGAGGGTTTTGATTATTCTGTACTCCAGTAATAACTACGTTTTCAGGTCCTCTTTGTGACAATTGAAATGCCCAATCTTTGATTTGTTCTATTTCTGGAGTGTTTATATATGGAATATCCAAAAGAAGGCATAGCTCAGTTAGGTTTGGAGTAATTGTATTTGCTTTGCTGATTAAGACTTTCATTTGTTCGATTAAACCTGTTGTCATGGGTTTGTAAGCTCTGCCATCATCTCCTAAAACGGGATCTACAACAACAAGCAAATCATCATTTTGATAATAATCTATCACATCTCTAACTATATCAATTTGCTGCTCTGACCCCAAAAAACCACTATAAATTGCATCAAATTTAATATTTTCTTTTTTCCAATGGTTTAAAAATAGCTTCATCTCTTTTGTTAAATCAAGCATTTCAAATCCGTCATACTCTGTATTAGAAGATAAAACAGCTGTTACAAGAGGAATAACTTGTACGCCCATCGTTGATAGTATAGGGATTATCGCTGTCAGTGATACTTTGCCTAATCCAGAAAGATCATGTATCGCAGCAATTCGTGGTATTGGGTTTTTCATTTGAAAAGCCTCCTTTCTTTACAATTGTCTTATTAAGATAATTATTGATCAAAATAATACAAGGCTTAAATCTGTCAAGTATAAGCTATAAGTTAGTACAATATATTATATTACTAAGGCTGTTGATTAATGCAAAACAGACTCGAAGGATACTAAATACGGAGAACAGATGGAAGAAATGTAATTGATCTGAGTCAACTAAGGATAGTTGTTGAAAAAAAAACATCTCTAAACCCGCTCGTAGTAGGTATCTGCTGATTTGGGCGAAAATAGTTTTTGAAAAACCCCATTTTGTCCTGCCAATATATATAGAGGGCATTGTTTTTATTTATGATTCAGCTTTATTCTTTTATAAGATATTTTGGTTACTATGCGATAGCCTTTTTAAAACATACAATTTAATTAATAAGATAAATAAGAAGTTATTCTTGTTGTAATCCTGGCAGCGTAAAATATGGAGATTAGGTTACTCTAAAAATACTTATAATAGGTAAATACGAATGGAAATCTATAAATATTATCACAAAAAGTCAATTTACTTTTGAGAATATTAAAGAAAACAATCAAATATAATGTGAATTTTCTTGACAAAAATTGTTATAGTTTTAATTTGTTTAAATTATAGTGTGAGTATTACATTTTATTTAGTAAAGCTTCTTATGCTTTCAAGGGAGGATTTATGAATTTAAAAAGCGTCATCATGGATAGCGATGCTATTGATAGAGCTTTAAAACGTATGGCACATGAAATAATTGAACAAAATAAAGGATTGGATAATCTCTATTTAGTTGGGATTAGAACACGCGGTGTTCCTATAGCTCAAAGATTGCAAGGTTATTTAAAATCCATAGAAAACATAGATATTCCTGTTGGATTATTAGATATTACTCTTTATCGAGACGATTTAACCACTATTGCACACCAACCAGTTATAAAAAGCTCGTCAATCAACTTTGAACTTGTGGGTTCACGTATAGTTTTATGTGATGATGTTTTATATACTGGGAGAACTGTAAGAGCAGCTTTAGAAGCATTGTTGGACTATGGAAGACCAAAAGAAATACAGCTTTGTGTATTAATTGATCGCGGCCATCGTGAATTGCCAATTAAAGCAAATTATGTTGGGAAAAATGTCCCCACTTCATCAGATGAAATTATTAAAGTTTGTTTTACAGAAACAGATACAGAAGATTCTGTAAAAATCTGGGTAAGGTGATAATATATGGGTTTTTATAAAAAAACATTAGGCATAATTAAAACAAACAATAGTTCTGTATGTGTTGGTTTGGACAGTGACATAAATAAAATTCCAGATTGCCTCAAGAATGACCCAAACCCTATATGGCACTTCAATAAAGAAATAATCGATGCAACAAAGAGTGTCGTGGCTGCTTATAAGCCTAACTATGCATTTTATTTATCTGCAGGGAAAAAAGGGCTTGAGGCTCTTGAAAAAACAATTGATTATATACCTGCGCATATACCTATAATTTTAGATGTAAAATGCGGTGATATAGGCAATACGATGGAGCAATATGCAGATGGATATTTTGACGTAATGAAAGTAGATGCTATTACTGTCAATCCACTTATGGGTAATGATGTATATAATGCTATTTTTAAAAAAGAGAAACGTTTTGCATTTGCTTTATCTTTGACTTCTAACCCTTCTGCAAAAGATTATCTAATACCAAATGATCTATTTAAATCAATTTCTCAAGATATAAATAAATGGGGAAAAACAAAATTAGGTGCCGTTGTAGGGGCAACTCAGACAGAACAGTTAAGAACATTGAGAGAAACAATGCCTGAATCATTATTCCTTGTACCAGGGGTTGGGGCACAAGGTGGATCAGTAAAAGATGTAGCTGTTAACGCAAAAATTAGCTCTGATTTATCTGGCTTCTTAATCAACTCATCGAGGGCAATAATATTTGCCGATAACTCAGAAAACTTTGCTGAAGCAGCTTATAAGTCTGCAAATAGCTTGAGAATAGATATCAATGACTTCTTGTAATGTGGTATTTATCGAATATGAAAACAAAAAGTAAGAAATATAATAAACAAAACAACAAAAAAATAAAGGAGAGCCAATATGCAAAAAATGACGGTTGATCCTAACTACTGCAAAGGCTGTGGTTTGTGTATTAGTGTGTGTCCTCAGAAAGTTATTAGATTTTCTGAGAATATCAATGAAAAAGGTTATCATTACGCAGAATGTTTTGACCAAGAGAAATGTATTGCTTGTGCAATGTGTTACAGAACTTGCCCCGATGTGGCAATAACAGTTCAAAAGTAAGGAGGAAAGATGGGCAACAAAGTTTTAATGAAAGGTAATGAAGCAGTCGCAGAGGCAGCTATTCGTTCAGGATGTAGATTGTATTTTGCATACCCAATTACTCCTCAGAGCGAGTTGATCGAATATATGGCTAAGATGATGCCAAAAGTAAACGGGACATTCTTGCAAGCTGAAAGCGAAGTTGCAGCAATTAATATGGTATACGGTGCAGCAGGTATGGGAAAAAGAGTCATGACTTCATCATCATCACCAGGTGTATCTTTGAAAATGGAAGGTATCTCTTATCTTGCTGGTGCAAGACTCCCAGCAGTCATCATCAATGTTCAACGTGGCGGTCCAGGTCTTGGAGATATTCAACCAGCTCAAGGCGATTATTTTCAAGCAACCAAAGGTGGAGGACATGGTGATTATCACTTAATAGTTCTCGCACCAAGCTCAGTACAGGAATTTGCCGATATGGCATCAGACTCCTTCGATTTAGCTGATAAATATAGAGTTCCTGTGATGATTTTATCAGACGGGCTTTTAGGTCAGATGATGGAACCTGTTGAGTTTAAAGAATACAAAACAGACAAAGAAATCGAAGAACTCGGTAAACAGCATTATGATTGGTGTATCCATACAAATGAAGACGGTAAAGGTCATCACCATAATGAAATCAACTCTCTTGAAATAGATCCAAATGTATTAGAACGTCATGTGCTTAATTTAGAACAGATTTATAAAGAAATCGAAAAAAATGAAGTAAAACATGAAGAATATAACATCAATGATAATAATGAATTTGTTTGTGTTGCATTTGGAACAGCAGCGCGTATTGTTAAATCTGCAATAGATGACCTAAATGCAGAAGGTCGCAATATTGGTTTAATCCGCCCAATTACAGTATGGCCTTATCCATATAAAGAAATTGCAAAAACTATACATGGAAACGTAAAAAGAGTATTTGTGTTCGAATTGAACTTAGGACAAATGGTTGAAGATGTTAAACTTGCTGTAAATGGTAAAGTTCCAGTTGAATTTATGGGTAAAGTTGGCGGTTTAGTGTTTACCCCAGAAGAAATTAAAGAAAAAATTAAAGCTTATTTATAGGAGAAGTACATGGCAATTATAGCAAAAAGACCTGATTCACTACGTGAAGTCAGTTTTACATATTGTCCCGGCTGTATGCATGGTGTAGCACATAGACTTATCGCAGAAACCGTTGACGAACTTGGCTTAAAAAATCAAATGACAGGTGTGGCTCCAGTTGGCTGCTCTGTATTTGCATATAAATTCTTTGACTTTGATATGGCTCAAGCAGCTCACGGTCGTGCACCAGCTGTTGCTACTGGTATGAAAAGAGCACGTCCAGAAATGAATGTTTTTACATATCAAGGTGACGGTGACTTGGCAGCTATCGGTACTGCTGAAATTGTTCATGCAGCTAATCGTGGCGAACATATTTCAGTTTTCTTTGTAAATAATGCAATTTACGGCATGACTGGTGGACAAATGGCTCCAACTACATTACCTGGAATGAAAACAACCACATCTCCATATGGACGTGATGCCAATGATATTGGTTATCCTGTAAGAGTTTGTGAGCTTCTTAATACACTTGAAGCACCATATTATATTGAAAGAGTATCTTTATTAAGCGTGCCAGAAATTATCAAAGCTAAAAAAGCGGTTCAAAAGGCATTGACTTACAATAAAGAAGGACGTGGATTCACATTTATAGAATTTGTATCAACTTGCCCAACTAACTGGGGATTAGATCCAGTAAAATCACAACAGTGGGCAAAAGAAAACATGATTCCATTCTTCAAACCAGGTGTCTTTAGAGATAAAGGAACTGAAGGAGGTCAAAAATGAAATCTGAAATGATATTCTCAGGCTTTGGTGGACAAGGCGCTTTAGCAATCGGTAAATTTATCGCACAATCAGCTATGAGCGAAGGTAAAAATGTATCTTGGTTACCATCATATGGACCAGAAATGCGCGGCGGTACAGCAAACGTATCTGTTGTTGTTTCTGATACAGAAATTGCCTCACCTGTTGTTTCTTTTCCTCATATTATGGTTGCATTAAATCAGCCATCATTAGATAAATTTGCACCTTCAGTTAAAGCTAAGGGTTTAATTGTGGTAAATGAAGATCTTTGCCCAAATGTTGTAAAAAGAGATGGCGTTGATTATGTTGTTGCTCCTCTTAATAAGATTTCAAAAGAAATTGGTGATGATAAAGTTTTAAATATGATCGCTATTGGAATTATTATTGAAAAAACCAATATTATCAAATACGATACTTTAGCTGATCATCTCACATCTTTTCTAAAAGACAGAAATCCAGACTTATTAGCACTAAACCTTGAAGCAATTAAAAAAGGTATGGAATTAGCAAGATAATTAGTTACAATAAATAAATGGGGTCAGTTAAACGCTGACCCCATTAAATATAAAACAAGGTTATGTTATGAAATATTATGATTTTCCTGATCTTTATGATTTGTTTTACTCAGAAGCTTTTGAGGATGAATGCTTGTCTTTTTATAAGATGATTTTTGCTAAAAAGAAATTTCAAGACATATTAGATTGTTCTGTCGGAACAGGGAAAATGCTGTTACCAATGGCTAAATTAGGATATTCGTGTACAGGATCAGATATCAATCAGAACATGATACGCAAAGCAAAAATTAACTTTGCAAAAGAAAATTTGATTGCGCAGTTTATCCTATCTGATTATAAGGAATTGTCTAAAAACATGAAAAGAGATTTCGATTGTGTTATGTGTACAGGTAATTCTTTAGCTCATACAAAGAATGAAGATTTAGAAAACACAATCAAACAGATGGATAGCGTGCTTAGACCAGGTGGTACTCTCTATATTGATAGTCGAAATTGGGATAATATTCTCAAAAGACAACAGCGTTTTTATTTGTTTAACCCAGTCATCAGAGATAAAGGGCGAGTCAATTATGTGCAAGTTTGGGACTATAATAAAAGTGGTTCAATTACTTTTAATTATCTTATTTTTGAAGAAATAGATAATAAAATTGCCAGTAAAAGGCAGTTTTATGAGATATACTACCCTTTCTCTTTTGAGACAATTAAAGGTATTATTGAAGGGTTAAACTATCAAAACTTTAAAGTATCAAAACTTGGCAATCAAAATGAAACTGAATTGGAGAAGATAGACTGGTATGCAATTACCGCTGAAAAGCCTATTGAAGGCTTTGTAAGCGAACCTAAAGATAAAAAAATAAAACTTTTCTAATGAGAAATTACCATTATTACAACCTTCTTATAGTACTACCTCTTGCCTTTTTAGTGATATTTTTTTATTATCCTATTCT
>Ga0116182_1000293_pt1 | contig 56612 bp, 49 predicted proteins | sample AD_UKC077_MetaG_FD_89805 | JGI IMG/M metagenome (GOLD analysis project Ga0116182, IMG submission 89805) | Active sludge microbial communities of municipal wastewater-treating anaerobic digesters from USA - AD_UKC077_MetaG | ecosystem: Engineered > Bioreactor > Anaerobic > Digestate | place: USA...
AGCATGGTTTCAAGATAGTTGAGCTGTGCGGCGGTATCGCCTTCGGATGGAGCGGCAACGACATCTATTTTAAAGCCGAAATCTTTTGCTGCTGCCTCAAAACCTTCTTTCATAGTTACCCAGAAAGGGTTTGCCAAGGTAATTTCCAAAGCTCCTATTTTGTAGACCTTGCTGGTTTTTTCCGCGCCTCCGAGTTCCTTAAGAACATCGGCTTTGGCTCTTTCAAATGCACTCTGAGCGGATAAAGCTATACTGAAAATCATGACAAAAGTTAGTACAAATGCCAAATACTTCTTCATAATATCCCTCCTGAACAGCTATTTCTTATATGAGTAGCTGTTTCTGATTTTATCTATGAATACCGCTATAAGAATTACCACTCCTATTATGAGGTTCTGATAGTACGACTGTACGTTAAGAAGTGTCATCCCGTTTCTGAGAACTCCCATAAGAAGTGATCCGATTATGGCTCCCGTTACCGATCCACTTCCTCCGGACAAACTTGTTCCGCTCATGACCACGGCAGCTACGGCGTCAAGTCCCATGCTCATTGAAGCAAGAGGTTCGGCACTGTTCAGCCTGGCTGTCGTTATAATGGCAGCCACGCCTGTTGCCAGTCCGTTTATCATGTACACTATCAGTTCATATTTGAAAACATTTACTCCGCACATTCTTACAGCCTGGCGGTTATCGCCTATTGCCAGTGCGTAATGGCCTATGCGTGTTTTTTTGAAAACCCAAACAGATACGGCGATACATATGAACGCTATGATTACAGGAACAGGAATTGAAAAAATTGATCCTGTACCCAAAAATGAAAAACTTTTAGGAAAACCGTATATAGGCAGTCCGCCTGAAAATATCAGGGCTGCTCCCTGGAAAATACTCATGGTTGCCAAGGTCACTATAAAGGAAGGAAGATTGATCTTTGAAACAAGAAAGCCGTTTACAAAGCCGCATAGAGTGCTTATTGCAAGTCCCGCTATGATGGCAATCCAGACCGGTGTTCCGCCTTTCATAACTCCTGCCATCAATATTCCGCTTACCACCGCGATTGAGCCTACCGAAAGATCTATTCCTCCTGTAACAATAACAAAGGTCATTCCTATTGAAAGTATTATGTATGTTGATGACTGCAGCAGGATGTTGAGAAGGTTGTATCCCGATAAAAATAATGGCGACAGAAATGACATAAGTATAAAAAGTCCGACAAGGGCTATGCTTACGCCAAACTCCGGTGCTTTTAACAAACTGATCTTTCTCATATCTTTTCCCCTCCTGCAGAAGTTGCATATCCAAGTAAAATTTTTTCGTCAATGTCTTTATTTTCAAGTTCTTTAACTACTTTTCCTTGAGCTATTACAACTATACGGTCACATATTTCTAAAAGCTCCGGAAAATCTGAAGACGCTACTATTACCGAATTTTCTCCGTTACAGTACTGCCTGATCAGCTGATGTATTTCTTGTTTGGCATTTACATCCACTCCAACAGTTGGTTCATCAAGCAGGAGAATTTTTGATCCATTAGCCAGCCATCTTGCAATAACTACTTTTTGCTGGTTTCCGCCGCTCAGATTACCGCTTGTGAAGGACATATCGCTTGTGTTGAGTCCAACCTTTTCAGAGTACTCTGAAGATATGGTTTGGACTTTTTTTGTATTTATGATTCCACGGCGGAAAATTCTTTTTTCCATGGGAAGGGTTATATTTTTTGCAACCGAGGATTTAAGAGAAAGTCCCGTTCTTTTTCTGTCCTCTGTTACAAGTCCTACGCCACATGAGATAGCATCGGATATAGAATAATGGGTGCAGTCTTTTGAGTTGATAAATATTCTGCCCTTGTAATCTCTGTTTATACCATAGATACATTCAAAAATCTCTGTTCTGCCGCTTCCCAGAAGTCCGGCGATCCCAAGTATTTCTCCCTTTCGCAGAGTAAGGTTTATGTTATGGATTTTATTGCTGCAAAGCTCTTTTACTTGGAGAACCTCTTCGCCTATACTGCTTTTATGCTGCTTTTGAGCCGAAATTTTCTTTCCTGCCATCAGTTCTATTATTTTTTCCTTTGTCACGTCTGCTGTGCCGAATGTTCCTGCATTTTTTCCATCGCGCAGCACAGTTATTCTGTCAGAGATCTCAAAAATCTCCTCCATTCTGTGTGAAATATAAATTACCGATGCCTTTTGACCTTTTAGAGTTCTGATGACTTCAAAAAGTCTTTTTACTTCCTGGGCGCTCAGACCTCCTGTAGGCTCATCCATTATCAGAATCTGTGCCTTTCTGTTAATAGCCCTCATTATTTCGACAGTTTGCTGCATACCTGCGCTTAGTTGTGCTGCGGGGGTATCGGGACTTATCTGCATTGAAAATCTTTTCATCATTTCCAAGCTTTGAAGGCACATCTCTTTTTTTGAAACAAAAGCCGGCTCCATTCCAAGGAATATATTTTCGGCAATGCTCTTGTGGGTAAGGAGAGTCCGTTCCTGAGGTATTAGAGCTATTCCGTTTTCGTAAGACTTTGAAGGAGAAATGGACTTAAGTTCACTGTTTCTGAGAAAAATTTCTCCGCTGTCTTTCTTCAGAAGACCAAAAATAATCTTCATAAGTGTGGATTTTCCCGCACCGTTTTCGCCCAGAAGAGCATGAACCTCTCCCTGACGAAGATCAAAGCATACATTATCCAAGGCTCTGACTCCAGGAAAATTTTTACAGATATTTTTTACAGATAGAATGCTTTGCTCCATCTAAAAACCTTCTTTCATAAAAGATACCAGTTCATTCCAATCCGGTCCGCTCCTTGCTCCTTTTCTTGTACAGGTAATGGCGGCAGCTGCGTTTGAAAAGCTTAGCGATCTTTCCATGCTTTCATTTTTAAAGTAGTGTAAGAAAATGAAGGTTCCTATAAAAGAGTCGCCTGCTCCGGTAGTATCTATTGGTGATATTTTGAAAGCCGGCTGTTTGATTGTTTGCCCATCAGCAGAGCATATACATGCTCCCTTGCTTCCCATTGTAAGCACTATGGTGCCTTTATAATTGTATGTTTTCCTTAGAAAAGCAATGTTTTCTTCCAGTTCGGAAAGACCGCTTATATCCTTCAGAGTTGAAAAAGATACGTTGAAAATATCCAGATACTTGAAAAGCTCGGCAAATATTTCATCAGTCATGCCAAAGCCTTTCATGACAACAGGAGCGACTTGAAGGTTGAAAATAACTTTTTTTCCTCTTTTTTTGAACTCCCTGGCGGCGTAAAGACATGCTCTGCTGGGAATGAAGTCTGTATAAAGTATGTCAAACGTTTCAAATATTTCAGAGTTCAGTTCTTCATCCGAAAGATTTAACAGACAGTCACCGACCCTTGTAAGAATCGATTTATCACCGTTTTGATCTACATAAATAACGGTGGAGGTTGAGATCCCGTTTTCTTTTTTTATCATATATGCAGTATCGATTCCGCTTTTTTTAAGTCCGGTCATAATTACCTCTGATGTGTCGTCACTTCCGATCTTCGCACAAAAAGCACTTTTGCCGCCATACATGGCAATCTGGTTTATAACGTTGGCGCAGCTTCCTCCGTCATAGACTTTTTCATCCAGTATATTTGAAAAACCATCTTTCACAGGAAGCCTGTCCACCGTGAAAATTCTGTCAACTGCAATGCTTCCTAATCCTAAGATTTTCATGTCTTACCTCCTATAATCTTCTCATCAGAGAAAAACGTATTATATCGTTTCTGTAGAAAGCTCTTGAATACCATATTGGTTCATCATCTACCGAGTAATGTACCTGCTCTATATACATTATGAGCTGATTGTTTTTTATTGAAAGTTTTTCACTGATAAGATCATCCGAAGAGTATGGATTGAGATAAGTTACCGCATGGTCGACTACAAGCCCTTTTTTCTCACTTAGATAAGACAGGAGAGAACCGGAAAAGTTTTCGTAATCTTCCTGGTTAAAGTAGCTTATAGGAACAAAGCTTATCTCATAACAGAAAGGCGTATCGTCAGCAGTTCTCACCCTTTCTATTATAGATACTCTGGAACTGTCGGCGAGTCCAAGCTTTTGTGAAATAATATTATCTGCATTATCTGTAGAATACTTGGAAAATATTGTTCCCGGACGCATTCCAGAAGTCTTTATAAGCTCTGTTATGGAGCGAAGTTTTTCCAGTCCGCCATGGAGCTTGTAGTTGCTGCAGTTAATAAAGGTTCCTGTTTTCCGTTTTCTTGAAATATACCCCTCAAGCTCAAGTTTTTTCAGTGCGTCACGTAACGCAGTTCTGCTCACCTTAAGCTGTTTTGAAAGCTCAATCTCCGAAGGGAGCTTTTCACCCGAACGTTTCGGATTGTTTACGTACTTTAGCAAGGCCTCGTATGTTCTTGAAACTACAGATTTCCCGTCATTAATGCTATGCAGTTCGTCCGCCATACTTCATGCCTCCTTATAGGTTTTAGTATATGGTATTACCATTAGCATTATAATTTATTTTTTTCTAAAAATGTAATTCAGTTATCTGGACTTATAAACAGTAAAAACCGTTTTTTTGACTTTATATAAAAAAATCCAATTATTAGTAATAGGTATTACTAATAGAAATTATTTTTATACCTCAATTAAAAAAGTATTTTTGGTATAATAGAAATAGATAATAATTTAAATTTGAATGGATTATTTTTTTGGGAGGATAAATGTGGAAAAATGAAAAAATAAACACTTTATTGGTTCATAAAAGAGCATGGAAAAGTATAAAAAGCAGAAAAGTATCGGAAGAGAAACTCAAACAAGATATTGATGATGCAGTGAATGAACTATTTAGCCCTAACAGTTCAAAGAATATAAAGATGATAAGCTCCGGATTTTTTAGAAAGAGACTTAGCTACTCAAAAAGGATGATATTTGATTACGATTATGAAAAAAAATTTTTCTTGGTATACGATATTGGCAATCATGATGTATATGACAAAATTTGTGAGTACCGTGATCTACCTAAAAATTTAGGAAACTCTTTTTTAGAAATAGCTGGAGATCAGTTTTTGGAGATCAAAAATAATGAAAAATCTTTAGAGCTAATTGATACACCTGATATATATTTTTTTCTTGATAAAGTCCAACAAAAGATCTTTGATCAGAGATATAAATACTCGAGTGTAAACTTTTTTTCAAAAACCCAAGTTTTTAAAGGCTATCCCGGAAGTGGTAAAACCTCTCTTTTAAGCAGAATGGCATTTGATTTTTTGAAAGACGGGAAAGAGATAGTATATATTACCTATAACTACGAATTGAAAGACTTTTTAAAAAAGACTCTTTTAGCCTTTAATGATGAGATTAACCGTGAAGGTCTCGAACATTCAAAAATGGAGAAGAAAATCAATAATTCAAGGATCTATACGTATGAAGAGTTTATATTAAAAGAAATCTGTCTATATATAGGGATAAACACTTCAAAGTACATACTTTACAGAGAAAGTCAAGAGATACTGGAAAAGTTAAAATCAAACAAAATGGATCGTACGTTTCAGAAAATTTTTGAGGATGTGAATATGCCTATGAACGAGCTTACAAGGTTTGTTCACGCTTTTTGCTATACTCAAGCCAATGAAAGCAACATACAGGAATATATTTCTAAAAAGCTTGATAGAAGCGGAATTGTAAGTTATGATCGTGAGAGGCTTGCTATGATAAAAATTCTTCAGGAGTATCAAAGAGCCTTGGATGTTAAAAAGAAAATCAGGTGGTACCTTTTGTTCGAAGAAATAAAAGAAAAGCGTCCTATGCTTAAAGATAAGAGTTTTCCGGCGATTTTGTTGGATGAGATGCAGGATTTAGATCAAACTGAGTTTAATATGCTGAAGGAAATTTTTAAAATCTGTAAAAAAGATGATTTTCTTTTTAAAGTTGCATATGATCCCAATCAAAATATAGAAGTCCATGGATCGGGATCTAAAAATATTGAAAACCGTTTAAAAGAAATAGATAAATCTCAAAAGTACGAGCTAAGGTATAACTATCGAAACTCCCAGAATATCAAGATATTTAGTTCTTATTTCATAAATGCCGGAACCGAACTTTATGATGAGTTTATGCATGGTAACGAATCATTTGTCCAAGTAAAACTTACGGTTTGCTCAGATAAACAAGCTTTAGAGCAGCTTCAAAAAATTGTTGAGATAAAAAATATAAGTCTTCCTATACTGGCATATGGTGATTTATGCCAGGAACTTAAAAAAAATGTTGAAGGAAAAGAAGAAAGAATGATTTTTTTTAATGAAAATCAGATAAAAGGAATGGAGTTCTCAAACCTTGTAATTCTTAATTTTTTATCTCCTTATATAAAAAGAAACAAAAAGATAGAGAGTATAGATAAGCAAAAGTGGTTTGTCGGAGTATCCCGAGCGAAAGAAAATCTTTTGATCACCTTCAGTACATATGAAGAGTATGAGGTTTTTTTAAAAGAAGTAACAGGAAAGGATATGCAAAAAGCTGGAAACTGTTATTGTTTTTTTGAAGATTATTTAAAAGCTTTTGAGAGTTTTGAAACGGATTATTATGAAGAAGAGAGTTTTGAAAAAATAAAGATGGTTCAGAAAAACTTCGAAGAAGAGTTGGAAGAGATTATTAACGGTACCAAGTCTGTATCTGAGAAGTTTCTTAACTCAGCCACAGTACTTATCAATAATGAGTTAATTTTTTCTGTATATAATCTGCTTTGCCGATTGGAGTTTACAAATGATCCAAGAATAGCAAAGCTTATTCTTTTAATAGTGCGCAAGATAAACGGTACTTCGGGTAAAAAAGAGTTCAATGAGTATAAAAACTGGATTAAAATTCTCAATAGCAATGACAAGTCCGGACTTAAAGAAGTTTATTCATACTTTCTTAAGCAAAGCATGTATGAAGAATGTCAAGCCATAGCCGAGTATACTGATAGCGATGAGCTTTTCCTTGATCTGTGCGAAGACATATGCTTGAAGTACTTAGAAGAAAAAATTGACATAAACTGGTTTGATAATAAAATTGATAGTTTGGTTCAAAAAATTGAGTTAAACCTTTCTCAATCGGTGGATAGAAAAAAGGCCGTATTTTTGCTTATGTGTGAGGTTTTATTGAAAAAAGGAAAAAAGGAAGAGGCAGTTGAGTACTATTATGAGTATAAAGAGTATAGAAAAATTTTCGATGTTTTTGAGAGTTCGTATTCCGGAGATTTTAAAAATGAACAGTCTAGGGCAATGATACTTGCATCCTTTTTAAACCTTAATTTTAAAGCGGAACAGATTGTAGATTGCTTTTGTAAGTTGTATGGAGTAAAGGATAAAGATATTGGTAAAATCCTAGAGCGTTTACAGGGACTTTTAGACGGGATCGACCAAAAAAGTTTGAGAAAAGCCGATATTGGAAAGCTAGAAGAGCTAATTTGTTCTATAGATATAAGTATGTTTTTGGAAACAATAACTATATCAAATAATATTTTAAAGGAGATAACCGCAGATGGAAATCAAAACTGTAAGAGAGGCAGCTGACGAACTTTTAAAGAAGATTCAGCAATATAAAGAATTATGGAAAAAATTAGAAGATAATGTTAGTTTATCTGACAAAAAAATGGATGCGATAACTAGAGCTGAAAAAACTGCTCTTACTTACTTTGAAGAAGCTGTGGATAAAGCTAAGGATGAAGTTCAAGCGTTGAGGTCTGAGATTGAAAAAGAAAACAGTTTTTTCTTTAAAAAAAATATAGAGATGGTTGAAGTAGTTTCAAATATTGAGAACAGAATCGAGGAGATCAAAAAAGTATGCGATAGCATTAAAATTAAAGAGTTTAAAGACAATCTGAGTAAAGAAGTTCAAATGCTCAGTGATGAAATTTCGGATAGATATGCAGAGATGCAAATATCAATTTCTGAAGCTTTTAAGGCATCACATGAATCTAAGATCCTTATTCAGAACAGCACAGAAGGACTTTTCAGATCTACAGAAAGCTTTAAGGCTGAAACCATACAAGTACTGGTAAATACTCAAGAAGAGACGGAAAAGAAGTTCAATAAAATAGAACACAAGTTGAAAAATTATCGAATAGTTACTATTGCTCTGGCTTTGGTAAACATACTATTTTCCATTTGGTTATACTTTAAATCAGGTTTATGATTATAAGCGTGAGCAGACGGACAGATATCCCCGCATACTTTCCTCAATGGTTTATAAAAAGAGTTGAAGAAGGATTTGTGTATGTCAGAAACCCATTTTCTTACCATCAGGTAAGCAAAGTATTGCTTGGCAGCGGAGATGTTGATTGCTTTGTTTTCTGGACCAAGGATCCGTTGAACCTTATAGATCATCTTAAAGAAATAAAAAATTACTCTTATTATTTTCAGTTTACCGTTACTCCGTACGGTAAGGATATTGAACCGGGCATAAGGGATAAAAGCAATATAATAAAAACTTTTAAAGAGCTTTCATTGCTTATCGGAAAAGAAAAGGTGGTATGGAGGTACGACCCTGTAATTTTTACGGAAAAAATGGATATCGAGTATCATATTCATGAGTTTGAGTGGCTTATGGACGAGATTGGAGCATATTGTGCAAAGCTGGTCATAAGTTTTTTTGATTCATATAAAGGGATAGAGAAAAGAACTTCTGGAAACAAAATTATCAATATATCTGAAAAAGACATAAAAGTATTGGCTCGGAGTTTTTCAAAAAAAGCAGGAAAGATAGGTCTGAAGTTAGAAACATGTGCTGAAAAAATTGATCTGTCAGAATTTGGAATAGAACACACAAGCTGTGTTGATGCAAAAATTATTTCAAGGATCACCGGCAAGAACTTCAATACTTTGAAAGATAATAATCAAAGGGAGTTTTGTGGTTGTATTCCAAGTATAGATATAGGAAGTTATGATTCTTGTCCTGCGGGTTGTATTTATTGTTATGCGAATCATTCGGAGAAAAAACTACGCTACAACATCAGCCGGCACAGTTATAGCTCGCCTTTGCTTATTGGGGAAGTACTTGCAGAAGATAAAATTTATGAAAAAACTCAGTTAAAAAATAGGCAAACCAGATTAAAATTTTAAAAAGTGTTTGTATGATCTGTTTCATAATGGTATCATTAAGTAAAGGCGTATAAAAGGAGGAGGCTATGAAATTTTTTAAAACTGATAAAAAAAATAAGCAGCTTTCTATTTTTCTTGAAAAAAACGGTATGTCTGATACTATGGGATTTATCGGAGAACTTGAAGAAAGTATTCCTCAAGTAAAGGATTCGGTAAAGCATGCCATATCAGCAGCCGGAAGGATGAGCGGATTCGATCTTAAGATGAAGCAGTACAGTCGGGTATTAAAGTTACAGGCTCAAAACATCAAAGATATATCCTTAAAGACTGATGAGTTCATAAAAGAAATAGAACAGGCTATGAATCAGATCTCTCAGGCTTCTGTAAATAATACCAGCCACATAAGCGTCCTGTCGGAAGAGATCAGCACTATGAAAAATTATATTTCTGATTCTTATAGTAATCTGGGCAAAATAAAACAAGAAAATGAAAAAGTCTCTGAAAAAGGAACAGAGCTCTCAAAGCAGATGAATGAATTTTCTGAGCTTGTTGAAAAGATGCGCGAACTCATTAAAGGAATTGAAGACATTGCTGGTCAGACGAACCTCTTGTCTCTGAACGCATCAATAGAAGCGGCACGTGCAGGAGAAGCCGGGAAAGGTTTTGCAGTGGTGGCTGATGAAATCCGCAAGCTTTCGGATGATGTCAAGAATAACGTGGGCGATATGAGGGATTTTATGGACAGAATGGAAGATACCTCTGGCAGGAATCTTGAGGTGATTTCACAGACAGTAAAAAGTATAGAGCAGATAACGCATAATACAAATGAGATTAATAAAGTATTTGAGCAGAGCACAAAGCTTATTCGTAGTATATCGGAGGAAGCCGGTTATGTGGTTTCAAATTCTGAAGAAACAACTGCTTCTACAGAGGAAATAAGCTCTGAAATTGGTGTGCTGAAAGAGCTTATAAACGATGCTTCTAAAGCTAGTGTGGAATTGGAAAACAACAGTGAGGAGTTATCTGAAATTTCCACAGAAGCTGCCAAAATCGAAGAAGATATATCATCATTAGCCAGAAAAAGTGGAAAGATAGCATCTTACAAACTTTTCCACCTTGATATAAAGGATTATGCCCAGAGCATAGATAACGCCATAACCGCTCATAAAAACTGGCTTAAAATCCTGCGGAAAATAAAAGATGAGATGAAGGTGCTGCCGCTTCAACTGGACGATAAAAAGTGCAGCTTTGGACATTTTTATCATTCGGTACAGGTTAATGATCCGCAAGTCATTGAGATATGGAAGTCAATAGATCTTGTCCATCAAAATCTGCACACAAAAGGTTCACAGGTTGTAAAGGCAGTGGAGTTGCACGATAAGGCACAGGCTGATTTGCTCTATAATGAAACAGAAAAAGTATCCAGGCAGGTTCTTGAGAAACTTGAAAAAGTTTTAAATGCCATAAAGCAGACTGATAAAACAAATTTGACAGATAACAGATAATCCTTGGGAGGGTTTAAAGATGATAAAAAAAACATTATTTTTGTTGATTTTAATTTTAAGCAGTTTATATGTTTTTGGCGGAGGATCCGGTGCCTTTTCGGTCGAAAATCCGATTTTAACATCTGGCTGGGAAAGTGTAGCCGATACTGCACGCAAAGAGATAAGCAGCTACCTTGAAGGCAGTGCATCAAGCGCTGCAATAGCAGTAAGGATAGACGGTCAGACAGTTTATTCAGAAAGTTTTGGAGTTTGTGATCTAAACACGCTCAGACCGGTGGAAAGAGACACTCAGTTCAATATCGGATCAGTAAGCAAAGTATTTGCTGCTGCATCTGTTCTTATTCTTGTGCAGCAGGGAAAGGTAAACCTTGATCTGCCCGTTTTCATTTATCTACCTGAGTTTTCTATGAAAGATCCTAGATATAAAGATATTACAGTACGGATGCTTTTGAACCACACTTCCGGTATTCCAGGGACTTCAATCAAAGATAGCATGACTGCGCAAAAAAATACAGGGTATATACAGCAGGTCATTTTAAACCTTAAAAATAGCTATTTAAAACACGATCCTGGCAAGATAAGCATCTATTGCAATGATGGCTTTACTTTGGCTCAGGCTCTGATTGAGAAAGTTTCAAAGACAAGCTACTCCGATTTTTTAACAGAAAACATATTCTCCAAATTGGATATGAGTAACTCAACAACATATTTTAAGGAGAACAATGAGAATATTGCACGATACTATGACCATGACCAGAATATTTCTTTTCCTGCAGAATATGTAAATTCATTGACTTCCGGCGGGCTTGCCAGTACAGCCGAAGATCTTGTAAAGTATGCTGAGATACTTTATAACGATAAAATTTTGAATGAACAGCTTCGTAAAGAGTTTATGAGTCCACAGGCTGGATCTAAAACGGCTCTAAGCGGTGAACCTCTGTATATGTTCGGTCTGGGGTGGGACAGTGTTGAAGATTCCGTATTTCATAGTAGTGGTGTAACTGTTCTTACCAAAAGTGGAGGAACCTGCTTTTATTCAGCACAGCTTCATGTAGTGCCGGAGTATAAGATCTCTGTTGCTCTTACCGTTTCAGGCAGAGTAGATGTAAAAAGTATAAATGATGTTGTGTTGACCGAGGTACTTAAGCAAAAAGGGATCTTAGCAGGATCAAAGAAAGTTTTTAATATACAGACTGTACTTCCACTTAGCTTCTTTAACGGCTATGAGGGTATATACGCATCCCTGGAAAGCATCTTTAAGTATGAGATAGATTTACAGAATAACGGTATGAATGTGGAAATTTTTAATGGAAGCGGTTTTGTTCCTTACGATTTTCTCAGATACGAAGACGGCTATTTCATTTCTCGCAGTTCAGATGTTTATTCATTTATAAGCGATGACTATGGTAAGTATATCCAGCAGCATTTTAATGACAGAAAGAGTACAAGAGTTCTTATTGAAAAGATAAAGCCTTCAGAAAACATAGATGTCAAAGAGTTTGAAAATAAGGTATGGATTCCTCTCAACTTAAAAACACAGGATCTTTGTGTTATGATGGCACGGACAGGTTCTGTCGGCCAGGCTGAAGGATATGCATACCTGCAGTTCTCCGGATTTCATATGAATGTATTGAAGGATGTTTTTACAGGTGAGAATAATCTCAGGTACATAAGAGATACCGTTGCTTTTAGAATTGAAAAGACAGCCGGCTCATGCAATCTTTTGTTTGAAGGTTACAGATACGCTGATGCAAGTAATTTGCCTGTTCTTGACAGGAATGAAGTTATTAAAATAGGTCTTTCAGGAGAAAATATTTCAAGGAGAGTATCGGACGATCTTCTTTTGAAGTTTGATATTCAAGATGGAGCCAGAGCGGTTATTTTTTCCGACAGTCTTGAGATGATCTACGACAGTCTGATACATGATTACCGCGAGGTGTATGTACCGAAAGGCTCTTATGTGACTTTCATATGTGAGCCTGGAGCCCAAGTCGGTATAAACCTTAAAAAGTATCAGCAGGATGACAGATACAGACAAGTAAAGGCAAGAGCAGAAAAGATTGCCGATACGCTTATAGATAATTATGGAGTTACAAGCCTTCAGTATGCTCTTATATACAATAATGAACTTATACTTTCTTCCTTTGCGGCCGGAACAGACTCTGAAAAAGCAGAGGAGCTAAGTACATCTACACCATACGGAATCGGTTCAACCAGTAAGATGTTTACTACAGCTGCCATTATGTATCTTGTAGATAAAGGACTTGTTGAACTTGATAAACCTGTTTCGGAGTACATTCCACAATTCACTATGAAAGACGAACGATACAAAAAAATAACTGTTCGCATGCTTCTAAATCACTCATCGGGATTAATGGGATCTATTTATGCGCAGGGACCTACCTATAATCATCCGGATACAACTAATCACGATAATATATTAAAGGAACTATCCGGGCAGATGCTGAAAGCTGACCCCGGAGCATTTTCAGTATACTGTAACGATGGATTTACGCTAGCGGAGCTGGTAGTGGAAAAAGTAAGCAAAATGAGTTTTACAGAGTTTATAAGAGTTTTTATAATAAATCCTTTAGGAATGAAAAATACGTTTACACCGCAGGATAGCTTTGAAAAAAGCGGACTTGCCGCTACTTTTATGAATGGAGTCAGGACTCCTAGCGAAACTTTCAATATGATCGGTACAGGAGGTATGTACTCAACTGCTGAAGACCTTTGCAGATTAGGCCAGATATTCATGGATGATTCCGGATACAGTCCTGCCGGACTTATCCTCTCGCGGAAAGCCAAGGATGAAACTTTTTCTAAAGAGTACAGCAAAGGAGTATGGCCCGTTCAGACTGATAACATTGCAGGCTTCGGATTGGGCTGGGACAGCGTGGATCTATATCCTTACAGCAGCTATTCGATACGTGCTGTTTGCAAGGGTGGGGATACAGGGCTTTATCACAGCAGTCTTGTGATACTTCCCGAGTACAATATAGCTTTTGCCGCAACATTTTCCGCGGGTTCAAGTACTTTAGGAACAGTATTTGCACAGGAAATAATCCTTGATCTTCTTCAAGCTGAAGGAAAGATTGACCGTTCATCGGAGAAAGATAAGAAAAGTCCTGCTGTATTGGCCGATATGCCTCTTTATATGAGTGAGTTCAGCGGAAGCTACGAGAACAATGAAAATATATACGATATCCAGATAAGCAAGAATGGAGTCCTTACTGAAAGAACAATCTATCCAAAGGGTTTGCCAGAACATGAGTACAAGTATACAAAGGAAGGCCTTTTCGTCAATGATGCCGGAAATAAGAAGCTTTCTTTTGTAAAAGAAAGCAACGGTATAACTTATATATGTACAGAAAAGAATATGGTTCTTAACGGTCTGGGAAGGGTAAAAGTAAAAACCTATTCGGCACAGAAAACACATTTTTCAGATGTGGCAGACGGTGTCAAAAAAGTATGGGAAGAAAGAACCAAGAACAGGTACTTTCTTGTTAATGAACAAAGTACAAGCCAGAACTATCATCAATTGGCTGCAGCCTCTATGTCTTTTTCAATGGATAGTGAACTTAAGGGTTGTATTTCAAACTACCGTATCATAAACAATAATTTTGCTGTTGTAAATGTTCAGATTCCCGGATTTGACGGTCGTGATACTCAGAGCATCGAAGTATATGAAAAAGACGGCAAAGAGTATATCAAAAACGCAGGCTGGATCTTTATATGTGATAAGAATATAGAGTATCTTAATGGGTCGGAGACGGGTTCATGCGTTATCGGCACGGACGGGTATGCCTGCTGGTACAAAATTCCGGATGAAAAAGCAGGGAAGACCATTGAAGTAAAAAAACAGGAAGGTTCTTCTTTTGCGGTATATGATGAACAGGAATGTGTTTTTTATTCGGTTGCTTGCGGAAACAAGCCGGTTATACTTCCCAAGAATGGAATGATTTTATTTGCGGGTGAAAAGCCCGGGGATGTTCTTTACTATTCAATAAAATGAGAATGAGCTGGGTGGTGGAAAGCATGAAAGAAGGATTTATTGAGACTAAAAACGGTAAAGTATGGTACTGCTCCTTTTCATCGGCAAAACAAACGGTTCCGATATTGGTAGTCCATGGGGGGCCAGGATTTGTAAGTATGCCGCAGGTGATTGAGGAGTTCTCAGATGATCACGATGTTTACTTCTATGATCAGATAGGAAGCGGAAAGTCTGATAGAGCAAGCTGTAATGATTTTTACAGTGTAGAAAACTTTGTAGACGAACTGGAAGAAGTTATAAAAGCATTGAAATTTGAACAGGTAATTCTTATGGGTTTCTCATGGGGCTGTGCTCTTATATGTAAATATATGTTATGCAAAAAACCTGAAAATGTAAAAGGAATAATCCTTTCTGCGCCGTATTTGAGTTCTCCGAGATGGTATGCTGACCAGAGAGAAAATATTATGAATATGCCAGAGGATACGAGAAAAGCTATTCTGCTTGGAGAAGAGACCCAAAACTACGGAGATAATTATCAGAAAGCGATGATGGAGTACTATAAAAAGCATGTATGTTGTCTTAATCCGTGGCCTGACTCTATACAGCAGGCTTTTGGAAAGCTTAATATGGATGTTTATCTTACTATGTGGGGACCCAGTGAGTTTACTATTACGGGCAAACTCAAAGATTTTGATCTTCTGCCGGAGCTTGAAAGGATAGATGTTCCTGTACTCCTGACTTGTGGAGATTACGATGAGGCAGAGATAAAAACAGTCAGAGATTATCAAAGAGCTTTTAAGAATGCAAGTATGGCTGTTATACCTATGGCCTCGCATCTTCACCAAATAGAACAGCCTGAAATATATAAAACGGTTGTACGGGCATTCCTTAAAAAAATTTGTGATCCTGCGGCGCTGAAGACATGATTACTTTTAAAGAGGATGTTTTTAAAATTGATACTGACTCAAGCAGCTATGTGTTTGGGTTAAATCATGGAATGCTTGAAAGCATGTATTATGGAAAGAAGATAAGGGATGGGTCTGATTATTATGCACTTAGGGAAAAGTCGTCGGGAGGATATCCCAACACGGTTTTAACTGAAAACGATGATAAGACCTTTGTAATGGACAATCTGTGTCTTGAATACTCATTTCCGGGAAAAGGTGATTTCAGAAATACAGCGATTGAGATCAGGATGCCCGACAGTTCTTTTGTCTGTGATTTTCGGTACTCTTCACACAAGATCTATGACGGCGGCTATAAAATACCGGGTCTCCCCTTTGCAATAAAAGGCGATCAGACACTTGAAGTCAATCTGATAGATTTGAGTGGGCTTGAGCTTATACTGTACTATACAGTTTTTTCTAAAACTGACGTTATTGCAAGAAGCGTTTGTATTAAAAACGGAGCGGATAAGGATATATATATAAGAAAAATCATGAGTATGCAGCTTGATCTTTCAGACAGCTTCAAGCTCCTCACATTTAACGGTCTTTGGGCAAGGGAAAGGCATAAAGACGAAAAAAATCTTTCCTATGGAGAAGTGGTTTGCAGTTCTGTCACAGGAGCGTCTTCAAACAGGCAGAGTCCTTTTATGGTTCTTGCGGACCGTGAGTGTACACAGAGTTCAGGCTGCTGTATAGGGTACAATCTTATATACAGTTCAAACCACTATGAATCTGTTCAGGTAAGCGGATACGATAAAACGAGATTCATGGGAGGCATAAATCCGGCTTTCTTTGAATGGAGGGTCGGACCTAACGATACCTTTTTTACTCCCCAAGCTGTAATCTCTTTCAGCAGCTGTGGGTTAAACGGTCTGTCCCAAAATATGCACGGATTTGTCAGGGAGAACATTATACGGGGTGAATGGGCAAAAAAAGAAAGACCTGTTCTTATAAACAACTGGGAAGCGACATACTTTAACTTTGATGAGAAGAAACTACTTGAAATTGCCAAGGTTTCAAAAGATCTTGGGATAGAGCTTTTGGTTCTTGATGACGGTTGGTTTGGCTTACGCAACGACGATACTACATCTCTGGGAGATTGGTATGAAAACAGAAAAAAACTTCCCGGTGGACTATCCTCGCTTGCTGAAAAAATAAATGAGATGGGAATGATGTTTGGCCTTTGGTTTGAGCCTGAAATGGTCAGCCCGATCAGCGATCTTTACGCTATACATCCTGAATGGGCGGTAAAAGTTCCTTCACGAAAGCCTTCTCTTGGAAGGAATCAGCTTGTTCTTGATCTTACAAGAAAAGATGTGCGTGATTATATAGTCAATGCAGTCAGCAATATTCTTAATAGTGCAAATATCCAGTATGTAAAGTGGGATATGAACAGACATATAACAGATGCTTATTCTCAGGAACTCGGAGCCAGGCAGGGAGAGTTTTACCATAGATATATCTTGGGGCTTTACGATATTCTTGAAAGAGTCTGTGGTGCCTTTCCGCATGTGCTTTTTGAATCATGTGCCAGCGGTGGAGACAGGTTTGATCTGGGTATGCTGTGCTATATGCCGCAGATATGGTGTTCTGATAATACAGACTACTATGAAAGAGTACTTATTCAGGAAGGTACATCCTATGGTTTCCCCTTGTGCACTATGGGAGCACATGTATCGGCTGTTCCCAATCACCAAACCATGCGTACAACTCCATTGGAATCAAGATTTAATGTAGCCTGTTTCGGACTTTTAGGATATGAGCTTGATCCTACAAAGCTTTCAGATAATGAAAAGCTTGCAGTAAAAGAACAGATAAAGTTTTATAAAAAGTATCGTAAACTCTTTCAATTCGGAGATTTTTTCAGGATAAAGGATGGGTTTGAATCTGAACATGCAGTCTGGGAGGTGGTTTCTGCCGATAAAAAGCAGAGTATCTCCGGTTTTTTCCAGAAGCTTTTTGTTCCTAATCCACCTTCTGATAAGCTGTTTTTTAAAGGGCTTGATGAAGAGCTGTTTTACAAAATTTCATGCAGGGAACAGTATTTGGAGTTTGTTCCCGGCAGATTGTCTGATGATGAAGGTTTTCTCTCAAACAAAGAAGAGTATGGAGGATACGGCGATCTTCTTATGAATGGTGGGATAAAGCTAAATCAGCAGTACCCTTCAATAAGGTACAATCAAGGGAGCAGACTTATGGGTGATTTTGGTTCCAGATTATATATTGCCCGTAGTGAGGAGGAAAAATGAAAATACTTTCGATAATAGGTGCCAGTACTTTTGGAAATACAACAGAAGTTTTGAGATACTTTAAGAGCCAGCTTGAAAAATGCGGCGGTTATGAGTTTGAAGATCTTTACCTGCAAGATCATAAGATAGATTTCTGTACAGGCTGTCACAGCTGTATAATGCTTGGACAAGAGAAATGTCCGCATTATCTTGCGGTAAAAGAGATTGAGGACAAGATGATGCAGGCAGACGGAGTTATCCTTGCAACTCCTGGTTATATGTTCAGTGTAAGCGGCATAATGAAGAACTTTCTTGATCATGTTGCATATAACTGCCATAGGCCTAAGTACTTCGGAAAAAAGATCTTCCTTATTTCAAGCTGTACCAAATGGCAAGAGGAAGGAGTTTTCATTCCTATGAAAACATGGGCTCAGGGAGCAGGATTTGATCTTTGCGGCAGCATGTATATAGATATGATGCCTTTTCCATACAGTGAAGGCGAACTTGAAAAAAGAAGAAACAAAGTAAATGAAGCGGCTTTCTCATTTGATAAGATTATCAAAGAAAAAAAGGAAATAAAACCCGAATTTTCAAGGATAATGATTTTTCATGCCTTCAGGACAATGTCAGCAATGTTTCCCAAAGTAATGCAAGCGGATTACAGGTATTTCACCAGTAAAAACGCATACGATAAAAAAACCAAATGGTACATACCGGCTAAAATTTCATTTTTAAAAAATTTTATAGCCGGTATGATTGAAAAAAAGATGAAAAGCTCTATAATGGATATGATCGACAAAGAGAAAGCGGAAAAAGCAGAAGGCGTGTTCCGAAATAAGCTTTAAATACTCTCTTTTACCGGAGTTTTTTTGTTTAAAAGCTCGCTGGCTATAAACATGCAGGCAATAAGTACAAGCAACGCTAAAGGCATAAGTTCAAGAGTTATTTTAGAAAAAAGTACTCCCAGACCTGCTGTAATAAACGAACCTCCTATACATGCCGCACCGACCTGATAACCTATGAGAGATCTTGATGTGCCAGCATCAAATCTTTTGGGAGTTTCGTGCATCATGCATGGGTATATCGGAGCAAATCCGAGTCCGCACATTATAAGTCCTATCATGGTGAGAGCAGGGCATGTCCTGAAAAAAATCAGAACGATTCCAAAGGCACTTAGTATAAGCCCGGCCTTTATCATAAAACGGTTTCCGAGTTTGTTTACTACGAATCCGGTTAAAAATCTTCCAAGCATTATCGAGCCGTAGTAAAACGATATCCAAAGTCCCGCAGTTTCTCCCGTGAGGCCGCGTGATTCAATAAGCATACTGCCTGCCCAAAGGCCAACAGTATATTCAGCACCTGTATACACAAAAAACATGAATATTGAAAGCCATGGCGAAATATCTGTCAAAAACTTTTTTTTAGTTTCATGAGAAGACGGTACATCCTCCTTTTCTTTTTTTGTACTTTCCTGCCATAGGCCTAAGCTTATAAAGAAAAGTACAGCAAGAAGAAGCTGTATTAAGCAGATGCTTAGATAACCTTTCCGCCATGTTCCTCCGCCTCTCATGACCGCAGATAGTATAAGCGGTCCGGACATGGCGCCGACTCCCCAGAAGCAGTGAAGCCAGCTCATGTGTCTTGACGAGTAGTGATTTGCCACGTAGTTGTTAAGGCTTGAATCTACTGCCCCCTGGCCAAACCCAAGAGGAAATGCCAGAAAAATCAACCAGGCAAAGGATGGGATAAATGAGTAGCCTAGAAGTGCCGATCCGGTCATAATGCAGCTAATAAGCACAAGTTTTCCTGTTCCTGTTTTCCGTACTATCCTTCCGTTCATGAAGCTTGACAGGGCAGAACAAAGCATTAATATAACCGATATTATACCGGCTGCTTCGAGAGGCTGACCCAAATCAATTCTTATGCTGGGCCAGGCTACTCCAAAGATGCCATCAGGGAGTCCCAGACTTATAAATGCCATATATACTACTATTAAAAGAAAAAGATTTTTCATTGTATCACCTTGTTATTAATAAATTAATATCCCAGTTTTTTAAGATAATCCGTAAATTTTTCTAAAGAAAAATATTTTTCATTGCATCATTTTGTTGTTAATAAATTAATATCCCAGTTTTTTAAGATAATCCGTAAATTTTTCTAAAGAAAAATATTTTTCATTGCATCATTTTGTTATTAATAAATTAATATCCCAGTTTCTTAAGATAATCCGTAAATTTTTCTTCTGTCATAAGTTCGTTGGTGATAAACTTTCCCTTGTCATACAAAGAGAAGATGCCATAAAGAGCTCCGGTCTGTCTTGCATGCTCCGGACCTGACAGTTTTATGGTTTTAACGGTAACTCCCATTTTCTGAGCTGTCTTTGCCATTATTTGGGAGTAAACAGGAGCAAATGGACACATATCGGAATAGACAAAGGTCATTGCCTGAGATTCTTCTATGGTTCCCTGTTTTGCATTCTCTGTAAACTTAGGGTCAGCTGCTTGCGGTATGAACTTCTTTACGAGTAGCTCAAAGTCACCTGCTGCACTGTCACAGACAGAAAAACCTTTTGAAAGCATATATTTTTTATCTGATACAAAAGGTTTTTTCTTTTTTGAAGAAATTATTACCAATCCATTGGTATTTAAAGAATCTTTCTCACACTCTTCTAAAAGCTTAGACCCCATTCCTGTTCCCTTAAACTTTCCACTAACCCAAAAGCACTGTATAAAGGTATAACCGTCAGCATTGATAGGAAACCAAGCTTGTTCGGCAGGACAGTACTCTATGAAACATTTTCCCCGCACATCAAACTTCTTGAAAACATGCCCTTTTGAAAATTCTTTTTTGAGCCATTCTTTTTTCATACTGGCACGCGAAAGGTTTTCAGCATCGTTGCCAATAGCACAACATATATGCTCACTATCTATGTTTTGTTCGTTTAAAGTTATAATTTTTTCATCCTGCATAAAATCCCTCCTTTTGTATAATTATAACACCTGCGGCCTGACTTAATATGTCAGGCCGCAGGATAAAGGGACTTTTGAAATGTATCTGTATCCTATCTTATTTTTTGAGTTCCAGATAAAGATTCTCTATCTCGTCAACTATTCTTGGCGAAGGGCGAAGTATCTTGGAAGAGTCTATAAGGAATATTTTATCTTTCTTTGCTGCTGAAGTACTTTTTATGAGAGGACTTGCATCCTTTATCTGTTGGGGTGAGGTTATGCTCATAGCGCCTATTATAAAGTCCGGATTCTGCTGAAGAATATATTCGGCACTCAGTATAGGCTTATCTGCGCTCAGGTCGGCGGCAATATTTTTAACTCCAATAACTTCAAGGATCTGTCCTGAAAGTGAAGTACTGTTAAATGCCATTATAGGATTAGTTGAGTAAAGGAAAATTCCCTTCATGTTCAATGGATTCTTTAAAATATCAGCTTTTATTTTTTTTAACTTACTTTTCTTCTCCTGTGAAAGGGTGATAGCTTCTTTTTCTTTGCCGCATAGCACTCCAAGTATTTCAAGATTGTCAAGAATATCTTCAACAGAATCTGCATTAACAATCAGATAATTTATAGAGTGTTGCTTGAGGGAAAGTCCAAAATCACCTATCATAGCATTTAAAAGAACAAGATCAGGAGTATAGGAAAGAACCTTTTCCAGAGATGGCTTGGTTATACTTCCGACACTGGCAAGAGCAGGTGTCTTATCGTAAGGCCATATGGGTGATTTAGCAGTGTGACCTATAGCTGCTATACTTTCCTGCGCTCCCAGAAGATACAGAACTTCCACGGATGAAGGATCAATAACCACGATCTTTTTATATGAAGCAACAGGCACGCTCTCTCCCGACTCTCCGTATATCATACTGTTTTCCATATGTAGTGAAAAAGCAGACAGCCCTATAATCAGAATACCTAATACCAGTATAGCTTTTCTTATCATGATTCCTCCTTTTATATTGACCGGAAATTAAAGAATACCCGTTTCGGAATAATTCTTTATGTCCGCTGTTTTTACAGTATTTTCTATTGCTGATTTCATTATTTGTGCTGCGATATTATTACCCCAGAAAATCCCGTCTTCGTTTAGTTTGAATATTCCCTTATCCGACTGAATAAAAAAGCCTTCTTCCATGTAGGTTTCAATTTTTTCACATACAGCGTTGTAAGCATCTTCGTTGAGATAATTTCTTAGAAATTCATCTTCATAGGTTCCGTACTGAAAGTAGCCTAAAAGCCTGTTAAAAAAAGCATAAACAGGATGATAAGTCACAATCATTTTTCTTCCGGGAGCCATGTTGAATATACCGTATCTTCCGATACTTCCGCCAGCACCTACACCTACGGGAACTGTATCGGCATTGGCGTATCTCATTTTTATGTACCTATATCTGTCACGTCCGGGTTTGGCCAGTTTTGACAGCTCAAGAAGATCGTATCCGTTTTCCGTCATCTTCCTGAAAAAAGTATTATGATTATGTTTATCCTGTTCGATGTTTCTTTCAAAAATGATCTTTCCTTCAGTTATGCTCTTATAAAGTGCTGATCCGTTGTGTATCATAAGAGAGTAGAAGCTCACACTATCGGCATCGACACTGCCACAAAGCAATGCATCGTTTTCCACTTCACCGATACTCTCATATGGATATGAGTAGATTATGTCCAAACATACATTACCTTTAAAACTCTTTTTGATCTCTTTAATTCTGTTAACCGCATACTCCGGTGTATACATCCTGTTTAGAAGCTTGCGTCCGCTGGAAGAAAAGGTTTGAATTCCTATACTGAATCTATTTACTCCGTGTTTAGACATCACCTGTATTTTCTCGTCCGAAAGATTGTGCAGAGTTGTTTCAAAAGTAAACTCACAGTCATCAGAAAGATTAAGCACTGTATTTATAGTGCATAAAATTTTTTCAAGATCCTGAGGTTCAAATGTAGTAGGAGTACCACCTCCAAAATATACTGCCGAAAAAACAGCGTTTTTAATGTACTTTTTCTGGCTCAGAATATTAAGTTCGTTTACTACATACTGTGCATATCCGCTGAGACTGTCCTTCTTAAGCTCTCTGTTCAGATTACAGAAGGTGCAGAGTCTGTCGCAATAAGGCACATGAATATATAAAACCTTTGGCTTTGAATCCTGATTGTTACATAAAAAATCATCAAGTTTTGATATGTCGGAATGTTCTTTTGGAAAGTCCATTCCTAAGAGATCATCCACAAAACGTTGAGAGTCGTGGTGAGATCTTAGTCTTTCTTCAAACATAAGCCATCTCCTTTTCTTTTTTTGCTGATATGGCGGGATGAGTTTTAGGTACGATAAAAGGAATATCTTCGTCTGTTTTTAGTATTGTGGCATCTATACCGTAAATGTCTTTGATGATTTCACGGGTATATACCTGCTGTGGTGTTCCATGATATCGTACTGAGCCATCTTTCATGAAAAAAATCTCAGAACAGAACATAGCCGTCATGTTAAGATCATGAAGAACTGCAAGTGCGGTTAGTTCCTTTTTAGCCGTAAGTTCTTTTACTATAGCCATTATTTCCATACAGTATTTCATATCAAGACTCGAAGTAGGTTCATCAAGAAGCAGAATCTCCGGTTCCTGCGCAAGCGCCCTTGCAAGGAGAACACGTTGAAACTCACCTCCGGAAAGGCTAAGGGCAGATCTGTCTGCGAATTTTTCAAGGTTGAGCTTTTTTATTAGATGTTCAGCAATCTCTTTATCATGTTTGGCAAAGCCAACCCACTTGTTTTTTATATGAACCACCCGTCCCATCATTATAAGATCCATGACGGTCAAATCTGCCGAAAGAGAAGATTTTTGAGGTATAAAACTGACAATCTTGGCCATTTCAGCTTGTTTCATTCCTTTAATGTTGATCCCCCGTATTTCTATACTTCCTTTCTGCGGAGTATAAAAGTTAAGTATGTTTCGTATGAAGGTAGTTTTCCGCAGCCGTTAGGCCCCATTACAGCGCTAAAAGAATGCTTTTGAATAGATACGTTCATATTGTCAAGAATATTGATCTTTCCGCCGTAAGCAAAACAAAGTTCTTTTGTTGATATATCCCACATTATCTGTTCATACCTCCTTTTTTATTAAACGCCAGATATAGAAAAAAAGGCGCTCCGAAAAATGAAGTTATTATTCCGATCGGGATCTCCATTGGTGCAAGTATCAAACGAGATATGGTATCACATGCCAACAGAAAAAGGCCTCCCGTTATGGTTGAAAGTGGAATCAGTTTTTTATTTGAACATCCGAATAAAAGTCTCACCGTGTGGGGAACAATTAAACCTACAAAGCCTATCATGCCGGAAAAGGCAACAGAAAAAGCTACCACTAGTGCTGTTATTACAAGCATAGATTTTTTCAGTCTGGATACATTTACTCCCATTGAATGAGCCTCTTCTTCGCCTGACATAAGCAAGTCCAGATCGTTGCGGAAATAAAGAAAAACTGTTATTGAAAATACCAGAGGAACAATCATAAACAGAATCTTGGACCACGTTGCCCCTCCAAGATATCCCATGGTCCACATTATTATTTTGAAGGAGTCCTCTCCGATCATGTACATGGCAAAAGAAGTAAAAGCGCCAAGAAAAGATGAGACTGCAATACCAACTATCAGAAGGGTTGCCGTGTTCAGCTTTTTCCCTGCATTAGATAGTCTGAATATCAAGAACGATGTAATAACACAGCTTACAAACGCAAAAACTCCATACATCAGGTCAGGAACCTTAAGAATAAATGCAAGAACTGCACCGAATGTGGCACTTGCACTTATGCCTATTATGTAAGGATCTGCCAGGGGATTTTGGTATACCGTCTGGACTACTGTTCCGGTTGAAGCTAGCATCATTCCTACAAGAAGAGCCATAACTATACGCGGAAGACGTATATCCATGATTATAGTTCTTATGTAATCCGGGGTGTTTGCCGATCTGTTGAATAAAACATCCATAATATCCCTCAAAGAAGTTTTTACTGCTCCGTTCATTAGAGAAAAAATTATCAAAAAAACTATGATAAAGAAAATAAGAAAAAGAAGTATCCGCTTTCGCATTTTGTTCTCCTCGACAAAAAAACATTTTGTATACTTGCCTACATTATATCAAAGAACTTGTTTTTTGTCAACATCAGTATAAACTATATAAATACTATATATAGTAAGAAAAAATATAATCTCTCAAAAAATATAAAGTAGTTAAGACTACAAAAAAAGAACTTATCCAGCATTTTCAGCATGTGATAAGTTCTCTTGAAACTAAGTAAAAGTTTTCAGTTATAAGCCACCATTTTTTTTAAGGTTTTCATTTGCATCTGCAATCCTATTAGTATCATGATAAGATCAACAAGCGGCTGAGTAAACCACACTGCGCTAATACCAAACATGTTAGGGAGTACAAGCATGCACGGTACAAAAAGGATCAGTTGCCTGAAAAGTACGATAATGCCTGCTTTTTTCCCGTCGCCAATGGATTGAAAAAAAGTTATTGACATGACCATTATTCCATAAAGGATAAAAACACTGTAAAAAAGCCTAAAATTGAAAATACCTTCATTTATGATGCTTTGACTGACATTGAATATTCTGAGTACTATATTCGGAAAAAGCTGTGCGGGTATCCAAAATATAGCTGCCAAACAAGCTCCGCCAATCATAAAGACCTTCATGGTCTCTTTAACTCTTAGGTATTTTTTTGCTCCGAAATTAGTACCTATTATAGGCTGCAGTCCTTGGCTCATTCCCCATAATGGAATGAATGAAAACCCGTAGAATCTAAGACTTGCTGCCATTAATATTCCGTTCGATTCTCCGCCGTACTTGAAAGCCATTTTGTAAAGCATGGTCTGCTGAAGCATAAACAAAAGCTGCATAAGCATTGCGGAGCTTCCTACAGAAAACATTTCTTTTGATATGGATTTTTCTGTTTTTATCCTGTGAATTCGTACCCGTGGGCTTTTTTTTATAAAGTAGTAAATAGTTGCAATAGCCTGAAGAATTTGTGCGGAGACAGTTGCAAGTGCCGCACCTTCTATGGCTTTTTCACCCATGACTGTCATAAGTATAGGATCAAGGATTATATTTATTGCGGCTCCCAAGCCCATTATAATCATTGCTTTTTTCATCAGACCTTCTCCGCGCATAACCATATTGGCACTTTGAGTAAAATTAACAAATAAAGAACCCAGGATGGTTACTTTCAGATATCTGAGCCCCATTTCAGCTATCTCAGGTGTAGCTCCCACAATTTTAAGAAAGGTTTCAGCGAAAACAAGAACAAATACCGTAATTGCTATTGAAAAAATCGTTATCCATGCAATCAGGTTTCCCATAATCTTATCTACGGTGTTTTGGTCATTTTTTCCCATGGCGCGTAACAAGATAGAAGCCGAACCTATGCCTATGAGAGTAGCAACACCGTTATTAAGAAGCGTTAAAGGGCTTGCAATGCTTATAGCGCTCATAGCTCTTTCTCCAATTATATTTCCGGCAAATATTCCGTCCATCAAAGGATAGAGACCTATAACCACCATTCCTATGACTGCCGGTACAGACATCTGAAACATTAAATCTTTAGGTTTGTTTGATAGAAGCTGTTCTTTTATAGACATGCTATCGTCATCTCCAGTTAGTATTTGAACTAAAAATTAAGTTATTCTCTCAGAAAGTCACCGTTTCTAAGAGCTTTTCTTTTTTTTTCTATAAACTCATCAATCTCAGTCAGCCTTGAAAGAGTCTGTTTTTCAAAAGGAGTGGTTTTGATGACTTTTTCGATACGACCATTTTTCATTACTGCCCTTTTATCTGCTGATAGAGCTATAAGGGGATCGTGAGTTGCAATTATGATAATTTTTTTGTTTGAGGAAAGAAGTCTGAGTGCTTTTTTTCTATCAATGCCCGCATTTTCAATTTCATCTATAAGAATGACCGGTGATCTGCTCAGAAAGGCAATATCTGCGACCATAAGTGCTCTGGCCTGTCCTCCGCTCAGCGAAGTAAGAGGTGAAGAAAGATCAAACGGCTCTCCTGAAAGTTCATTAGCACTTTGAATAATATTTTTGGTTTTTTCCGCTGTTTTTTTATCTATAAGACTTTGGGCATGAAGCTCTATAAACTCTTTGACACATACATCCAGGACAAAATTCATATTTTGAGATAACTGGGCAACAGGTTTGTTTTCTGCGGAAAATCTCATAGAATCGGGAAAAGGACGCCCATTTACCAATATTTTTCTTTTAGTAGGCGTATCTGCTTGTGCCAACCATTCAATATCAGCTAACAATCTGCTTTTGCCAGAACCTGTATTTCCAGCTATGCACAAAACTTCTCCTATACCAACAGTGAGGCTTATGTTTTCGACAGTTCCATCCTTGGCAGTTCCTCCCACGATAGTTACTGTCTTTATATCAGGCATGCCAATGCTGAACATGTTTTGCATAGTATCTATGAAAAGGTCAAGGCGTTTTTTAAGCTCATCCCTGCTTGCACCTATATCCTGTAAAACAGAGTAGGGTAAAGATGAAAAATACTCATGGACAGATACTTCTTCGCCTGCCTGAGGAAGACCATTAATATTAAAAAACTCACTTGAATATGGATAAACGTTAAGCATTTCATGTACTTTCATACTTTTTATTTTGTTATAATTTTTCACTTACAGCTTCTCCTTTAATTGAATCAAAGTTTATTCTTCTTACATTGCCTTTTTGCTTATCTTTCCCAATAAAAGTTTCTCCCATACAGTAAGAGCATAAAGCGCTTGGCATGCTTGCACGTAGCTCTTTTCCTTCAAGAGAGTCAATTTGTGGAGTTTTTTCAAGTAAATCAGACAGTCTGTTCGCACCTTGCCCTGTAATTCCGTTTATATGTAGTATTATTGCATTAGGATTAGCCTGACGTATTTTAAAGGCAAATATTTCTTTTTCTGCCTGCGATACAATTTCGCTTTTAGTAATCACAGTGATATCGGATGTTTTAAGCATTGGGCCTATCTTTCTTGGAGTATTTATTCCTAATAGGTTATCAATTACACATACAGCGGTGCATCCTTCTATATGTGGTGAACATCGGTTGCATAGCCCTGCGCTTTCACTTATAAGAATATCGTAAGGTTTTGCGTATGCCCAGTTAAAGCACTCGTCAATGTTGCTTATAAAAAAATGATCAGGGCATAGATTTCCGGATAATCCTGTAATGCTTTCAATCCCATTCTTTGCATATAATTTGTCATCATCTGTTGCCAAACAGTCAAACTTTACTACTGCAATTTTATATTTTTTCTTTTTAAGTTCTAAAGCTGTTTTGATTATGACAGAAGTTTTTCCGGACGATGGCGGACCGGAGAATGTAAAAAATCTTATATCTATCTCCTCCTTATATTTTTTCTTCCTTTCTTTTGCGGTAAAGCAGGAAGATAAAGAAAGGAGCCCCAAGAAGGGACGTAATTATTCCTACGGAAATTTCCACAGGCTGAAATAATGTTCTGGCAACTGTATCAGACAGAATAAGCAAAGCAGCTCCGATAAGCGCAGAAAGGGGAACCAGAAAGCGGTGATCGTTTCCGACTATTATTCTTGCACAGTGCGGAGCAATAAGACCTACAAATCCTATAGTGCCTGCTGCACTTACGGCACTTCCGGCAAGAATAGAAGATGTAAGCAGAATAATAGTTCTGTAAAAACGTGTTGAAAGTCCTACACTGCTGGCAACCTCTTCGCCTAAGCCAAAAAGATTAATTTTTGGGCTTATAAATATAGAAACTGTCAAAGCAATAAGGCTGTAAGGCCAGATAGAATTAAATGCCGTCCATCCTCTTGCACTGAGACTTCCCAAGAGCCATGAGTACGTTATTTCAAGGGTATCACTGTTCAGGCTCATTAGAGCTGAAGTTAATGCATTTAAAAGGTTTGATACCGCTATACCGGCTAAAATAACATAAACGGTACGTGAGTTCTGTGTTGAATATGAAAGAAGATAGATAAGCATCGATGCTGCTAAGGCTCCTATGAAAGATGCCGGCGGGATAAGCGACACATTTCCCGGGAATATAGTCATAATAATAACTGCTGCCAGACCCGCTCCTGAATTAACTCCTATTATATTGGGCGAAGCCATGGGATTACGTAAAACTCCCTGAAGCAAAACACCGGCAACTGAAAGGTTCATTCCCACAAAAAGTCCTGTAAGTATTCTGGGGAGCCTTATATTTACAAGTATCTGTTTTGCCATACTCTCTGAAGAATTTTTACCAAAAATTTCAAGGATATCCTGAAAAGAAAACTTTATGGTTCCTGTAAAAAGACTGAACAAAATAATTAAAAAAAGTACGACTGCTACTGCCACAATAATTAGCAAACGATATCTGTTACTATAGAAAAAAAATTCTGAGTTTTTCAAAGATACTTCTCCTTTATGCAACTGAAAAAATTAAAAACTATTTATTAAACGCTTTTTCATTGTTCAAAATGACTTCAGCTGTTTTTGAAAGCATGGCTTCAGGCAGTGAACGGTTTGGATTTATAGAAAATGGCAGAATAAGAATTCTGTTATTCTGAACAGCCTTTAAATTACTCCATTTTGAATCTTTTTTATATCTTTCAAGCAGCTTTCGATTATTTTCCTGATTGTTACTTGGAGCTACTATAAAAATAATATCAGGATTGCTTTTGATTATGGCTTCAATGTCAAAAGCCACAAAAGATGATTTTGAAGCGTTGGGTAAACCATCCGGAACAATATTTTCTATTCCCAGAAGCGATAACATGGATCCGTAGGAAGTTGCAGACTGTGCGGCGGTTATCGTATCTGTAGCCTGTAGAACAACACCGGTTTTTATATTGGTTGTTGCCAATTGTGATTTAAGCTTTTCAGCTGTTTCAAATACCGAAAGAACATATTTGTAAGCAAGCTCCTCCCTGTCAAGAAGTGCACCAAAATACGTTGACATGCCTATCAAAGGTATATCTCCAATATTTTCCGGGTCAAAGTAAAAAATTACTGCTCCGCACTGTGCGAGTTCCTTTTCAAGATTAGCGTGGAATCTGCTGCTTGCAAGTATAAGATCAGGTTTCAAACTATATACAGCTTCAATATTTATACTCTTTGACATACCAACACCGGGAAGCTTTTTTCCTTCTTCAGTGATTGTATAATCGTCAACCTTTCCTACCGGCTCAATATTGATGCTGTAAAGCGCCTGCATTGCCGCTGAAGTAAGAGCTAAAATTCTTTTTGGATTAGCCTGAATAGTAACCTCTCTCCCAAGACAGTCTTTGAAAACCGTTTTTACTATTTGGGGTTTATTTTGAAGATCACGAACGGTATCTGTTGAAGAAAAACCTGTGATTGCTGTGCCTGTAAGGGTTATAGCAAGACAAACAAGCAGAACTGTTTTTTTAGAAAAAAATTTGAACATATACATCCTCCTTAAAGATATTTTTATTTATTTAGTTCAACCCATTTTCCACTTTTCACATCTCCATCAGTGAAAACTCTGAACTTTTTGAGTCCTGAAGCAGCAACCATAAGTTTGAATTCATCAAGAGAAGGTCTTTTTTCATTTTTCTTTTCGAGTTCTTTGTGCATAGAGGTTAAAAGTCTTTTGCGCATCGTTTCAGGTGCATAGCGACCCAATCCACCTCCAATAACTGCGTAGCAGCCCGGTTTTAACACCCGTTCAATTTCTAGCAGTCCCTTACAAGAATCCTTCCAGAACCATATTGATCCTCTGCTCATTATAAAATCAGCATAATTATCCGGGAAAGGGAGATTTTCAACGTTTGCGGTAACAAACTGTGCGCCATTTTCAGTACCTGACTGAATAAAATTTTTATTTGCCAGAGCAATCGCATCAGAATCTATGTCTGTAAAGATTATTTCCATTTTGGTTATTTTTGCAAGTTCTATTCCGAGGAAACCCGGACCAGTTCCTATATCTATGGCCAGGCCTGTATCAAGATTGTAATCATCAACAAACTGTTGTATCAGAAGGGGATATATGGGTGCAAGCATGTCAAAATTTGATTTAAACATCTTTTTTCTCCTTTGGGCTACAGTCATAATTATCAAAGTCTGAGACTTCTCTTAAGAATACATCCCATCCCTTCCAGTTTTTCAGAATAGCTCCGTACAACTCTGATCCGCTCATACGCAAAGTATCCTTACAGCTCCATACTTCCTGATCATTCAGATAGCGGTGAAAATCTTCGGTCATAAACAGGTCGGCAATAAAATCAAGTTTTTCTGAACTTTCTTTTTTCCAAGCAAAAACCTGCGGAAGAATGAGAAAACCTTCCTTAGGGCAGTTAAGCGCTATATTCTGATTTTTAGTCATAAGAGCAAATGAAAGGGTATTTATACTGATGTCGTAATCACCTTCACATACCATGCGTATAACGTTTGCAGGTGATCCTTCATAAGTAATTCTGGTCTGCAGCTCTTGAAAGTCTTTCGAAGAGAGACTGTTGAGATACGCTCCTGCGACTCTGCTCAAAGGTTTATCCCTGGCTGGGAAAAGTACTTTGAACTTTTTATTGAACAGATCGGTCCATGAGTTGGCCAGATCCGATTTTTTAATCTTGTAAGGATTGTAAAACATGATTAGCGGAACTATAAAAGCAGGATAAAAAAAACAGTTGTGTGCAGTAAAGGGTAAAAATTCTTTTCTCAGAGGATTTTTTTGAGTATATCTACAGGCAGATGAAGAAAGAAAACTTTCTCTTTGACTAGCAGAAAACGAAGCAAACTCTGTAGCGTGTGTAAGCATAAGATCAGGCACCACATCATTTTCAAAAGCTCTTCCAAGCCATTGTTCGGTGCATTGTGAAGAGTAAAGTTTATCGTGCGGAGTAAAAACTTCTATCTTTTCTCCAATTTTTTGTTCGAGGAACTCCAAATTAGTATTTACATAATCCAGCATATAACCACGAAGATTAACGGGTGTATGTATCATGAAACGCATTAAGCATCTCCTCCTTTTTAAAAATTATCAACTTCAGCAGGTACCACTACACGGCGCCGGCATTTCTTAAACCGGCATATATGTGTACATATACCATAAACGTCCTTTATGTTTTTTTCGGTAATTACATCCTCACTTGTTCCGGCATTGTGGATATGGCCATCTTTTAAAAGATATACAAAGTCAGATACTTCTATAGCATGATTTATATCGTGAAACACTGCTATAACAGTTTTTTGAAAATGTGCTTTCAGATTTTTCACAACACGCAGGAGATCTTGTTGGTATCTTAGATCCATGTAAGTTACCGGTTCGTCCAAAAGAATAAATTCAGTATCCTGCGCCAAAACCATGGCAATCCATGCTCGCTGTTTTTCACCACCTGAAAGCATCTCCAATGGTCTGTTTTTTAAATGCTCTACCTGCATGTACTGCATAGCAGAGAAGATTTTTTGTTTGTCCAGTGACGTAAGGATCCAGCCGGATTTATGATAAGGAGAGCGTCCCATTGAAACCAATTCTTGGACGCTTACTCCCTGTAGCTTCTGATGAAATTGGGGAAGAAATGCGATCTTTTGGGCAATTTCTTTGGGAGAAAGTGATTCTATGGGTTTTTCGTAAAGAAAAACGCTATTTTTTTCGGTACGTATCAATCCACACAGGCAACGTAATAATGTAGACTTGCCTGAACCATTTGGACCTATAAGGGAAATTATTTGATTCTTCTCAGCATAAAAGTTAATGCTGTTTAGAACCATATGATCAGTATACTTAAAGCTAAGATTTCTGGTTATTAATATGTAAATCACCAACCTATATGTTTACTTGCCTACATTATATCAAAGAACTTGTTTTTTGTCAATATAAACAAAATTTCTAAAAGGCTTATAAAACTTGACAAAATTAAAATAAATTTATATAATATAAGTAGATAAAACTACATAAAAGGAGGTAATCATGAGAAGTCTGCTTCTTTATTCAACGCTGACAGGAAATACTGAAAAGGTAGCTAAAGCAGTATATGAAACAATGCCGCAGGGAACAGAGTTAAAAAAAGCTTCAAATTCTGAGGAGCCTTCGGATTATGACGTCATAGTCATAGGTTTTTGGGTGGACAGAGGAACAGCTGATGAGAAGATTCTTAAGTTTGTAGAAAAAACAAGAGGGAAAAAAGTAGCCTTCTTTTTTACGCTTGGTGCTTATCCTGATTCACCGCACGCCGTTAAGACTGCCAAGGATTTTGAAGAGCTTCTGAAGAAAAACGATAATGAAGTTTTAGGTTACTTTATGTGTCAGGGCAGGATAGATCCGAAACTTACCGAGAAGTTTAAGGATCTGCCCAAGGATCATCCCCATGCTATGACCGAAGAAAGAAGAAAGCGGCATGAGGAGGCAAGCAAGCATCCTGATGAAAATGATTTAACAGCTGCAAAAAAAGTTTTTTCTGATATTTTTTCCAAGCTAAGATGAAGTTTCGGAATAAAAAATCCCGGCAATTATTAAAATTGCCGGGATACTTATTAGATACTTATTCAACTCAAACCCTGTCAGTTTTAAGCAGCAGGGTTCTGTCCCTTCCGTTTTCCTTTGCTTCATACAGAACATTATCTGCATAGCTGAGAAACTCTTGCGCACTGTCGTTAAGTCCGGGTATTTTTGAAACCAGTCCGGCGCTTACCGAAACACATACTGTCTGTCCGTTAAGGCAAAAAGCACGGTTTTTGATCTCTCTTCTGATATTCTCAACATGATTGAAAAAGCTCTCGCTTGAATCACCCATATTCAGTACGATAAACTCTTCTCCGCCGTAACGGGCTATAAATTCATTACTTTGGGTAAAGTTTTTTTTCAAAATGTAGGATATTTCTTTTATACATTTATCGCCGTTGGGATGACCAAACTTATCGTTGATCTGCTTGAAAAAATCTATATCGAATATCACTATATTAAAGATGAGCCTGTTCCTCTGGCAAGTCTGAAAAAAAGGGTCAATATTGTTGTTAAAGAATCTTCTGTTGTACAGACCGGTAAGATCGTCGGTTACGCTCAGCATATGAAGTTTATTGTTAAGCTTTTCAAGCTCCTGTGTTTTTTGCTGTATCTCCTGGGTTCTTTCCTGAACAGCTTTTTCGAGATCGGAGGTAGATTTTAGAATTTCTTCGGTCATACTGTTAAAGGTGTCCGCAAGTTCTTTGATTTCGTCTTTTCCTCCGATACTGATCTTCTCATACTGATTGCATCCTATTTTCCTGGAAGCGTTTATGAGCATATAAATGGATTTGGTAATCCGTCTTGAAAGCATAAAGGCTACCGTTGATGACACAATTGCTGAAATAATAAAAAGATAGATGCTTATAAGTATCATTCTGTATAATCTCTGGAAAAGTTCACTGCTCAATACAGTAACCGCAAAAGTAGACTCTTGCGTTTTATGGGAGTAAGCCTCGATCTTTCCGCCCTCGGTCTTTAATGTTTTGAACGTCTGGTCATCAAGGTTTATAAGTTTTGATAAAAGCTCACTGTCGACGGAATTTTTTGAGTACAGGAGCTTTCCGTTATTGTCAAAGATAAAGAAATTCATGGAATTGAAGGCACGAAGTTCTTGGGGAAGTTCCTGCCATGGAAAGATATTTTCAGCAGTTAGCGAGGTCATTTCATCCGAACCGACCGAGGTTTTTTCTATAGTCCAGTATCTGAAAACTGTAACTGCCGTTTTAAAAAATTCATGGTTTTTTTCGATACTGTCAGTATAGATAACTATAATATAAAAAGCAAATATAATGAAAGTAAAAATCATTATTGTAAGCTGTATTCCCAAAAAAATTTTATTTTTTACTTTCATCTGCTTCACCTTTTAAAGTAGTTTTATAAAGTATATCATTATATCATTTGCATATTCTTAAAAAAATCTTTCTTTTTATCTATATTTTTGGTGTCAGTCTGATATTTCTGTTCTGTTTTTTCCAAGACGTTTGGCAAAATAAAGCGCAATGTCAGTTCTTTTATAAAGCGAAGAAGCAGTATCTTCCTCTTTTGCCTGTGCAAGACCGATGCTGATGGTGATCTTTTCCGACTCAAAAAAATCTGTTTTCTCAACCATGGAACGGATTTTTTCCGCAGCAGTAAAAGCCTGTTCTGAATTGCTTTCTGGAAAAATTACCATAAATTCATCTCCGCCGAGCCGGAAAAAAACATCGCTGATGCGTATGTTCTGCCTTACAATTTTTGATATTTGCTTCAAAAGAATGTCACCTTTGTCGTGTCCGTAGGTATCGTTTATACTTTTAAAGTTGTCGATGTCAAACATTATGGCACAAAAAGGTCTTTTATAACGTCTGAGACGTTCAAGCTCTTTCATCAGAAAATCATCAAGGCAGCTGCGGTTATAGATCTGTGTAAGGCTGTCCTTCATGGCAAGGATCTCCAGTTCGTTGGCAACATACTTACGGATATAGAGTATTATAATAAAAATACCTATAAGGGAAATGATCATGAATATATATATGGCTTTAAACTCAGTTACTTTCTTCTCTGAAATGATCTGTGCCTCAAGAACTATATTGTTAGTTCTTGACCATAGTATCTCACTTATTTTGAAAAGCGCATCCCTAACCTCGGGTTCTCTCGAACGTCTGAAATCATAGATAAGCTCTTTGGCTTTTTCCCAGTCCAGTTCAAGCTCATGAAATACTTCACCAAATTTTATTAGTAAAGAAGCTTTGGGATGTTCTGAATACTTTTTCATAATACTGTCGATGCTTTCGATAAGGAAGTTGTCTGGGTTGTTGTTCAGCTCTGTTTTTATAGATCGCTGTATAGAGGCTCTTATTATGCCGCTGAAGTTTATAAGATTAATATCATACTCTATGTTTTTTACAAAGATAATTACGACGAAAGTGTTTATAGCGGCAACAAGAAGTAAGATTAGAACCATAATGGTAAGTTTTTGTGATCTTTTCATAGTATCACCTATATTAATATTTTTTGAATAAATAATTGCTAATAAGATTATATCAAATAGATGCAAATGCACAAAATTATAAAAAGTTGGTTGGAAAAGATTCTATCATAAAAATTGGAAGTTGTCATTAAAAATTAAAAACCGTCTCTATTAAGAGACGGCTAGGAAGGTAATTTCTAAAAGATGATACTGCCGATGGTAAAAACTATGAACGATACTACATATGCTGCTGCAAAAGAATATATTACACTAAACAAAGCCCACTTTGCGCCTATTTCCTGTTTTATGGTTCCTATTGTTGCAACGCAAGGGGTATAAAGAAGCGTAAATACAAGGAATGCATACGCGCTAACACTATTGAAAAACTGCGGTAAAACCTGAGAAAGTATCTCTTCCCCGCCAAAAAGCGTTCCCATTGTCCCGGTAACAACTTCTTTGGCAAGAAAACCAAAGAAAAGCGAAACCGAAGCCTGCCAGAAACCAAAACCCAAAGGCTTGAAAATAGGAGAAATAATCTTTCCGAATATGCCTATTATCGATTCTTCACCTGCGTACTCCACACCGGCAGGAAGGCTTGCAAGCAGCCATATTACTATTACTGCTGCGAATATTACAGTTCCCGCTTTTTTAAGGAACATAAATGCTCTCATGCCTGCTTCTGAAAGGATAGATTTTATAGAAGGCAGCCTGTATGGAGGCAGTTCCATTATAAAAACGCTTTCTTCATTTTTAAACAGGGTTTTTTTGAATATCAGTGCTGAGATTATAGATATCAATATTCCCAGAACATAAAGGGTGAATATTACAAAACCTGCATTTTGGGGGAAGAATATTCCGGCCACCAGAGTGTAAACCGGTAGTCTTGCCGCACAAGACATAAAAGGGTTCACAAGAATGGTTACAATTCTGTCTCTTTTGGACTCTAGGGTTCTTGTACTCATTATAGCCGGTATTGAACATCCAAATCCAAGAATCATTGGAATAAAGGACTTTCCATGTAATCCAATTTTAGTCATCAGTTTATCCATAACAAAAGCTGCTCTGGGCATATAACCGACATCTCCAAGAAATGAGATGAATAAGAAAAGAAGAAATATGTTGGGCAGGAATACCACCACGGAACCTACGCCGCCGATTATGCCGTTAACAATAAATGAAGAAAGCATTCCTTCTCCAAGCTTTGCTCCAGCCCATTCTCCAAGGGCTACAAAACCTTCGTCAAGCATGCCGTTGAATATGTCTCCTATAGTAAAAGTAAGAGTGAATGTGAGCCACATTACTAAAAGGAATATAGGGATTCCAAGCCATTTGTTGGTAACAACCTTATCAACTTTATCAGACCAGGATTCATTGACTTTCTTTCTTGTCACGTATTTTTTTGAAAGGCTGGAGATAAACTTATACTTTTCTTCAGATACTATTATACTTGGGTCTTCTTTGAACTCCTGGCTCATTGAAGCTGTAAGCTTGTCAATATCCTGCATGGTCTCCTGACTGACCGAGTCTTTTATCTCAGTGTCGCCTTCAAGTATCTTAAGGGCAGTCCAGCCATAGTCCACGAAATTATCAGAATGATGTTTTTTTAAGATCTCCTCTGTCTGCGACAGGTACTTCATAAACTTTTCTGAGTAGCTGAAAAGCTGCGTTTCCTTTCCATTTTCAAGAGTTTGGATAATAGCTTGTTTTAGTTCGTTCAAGCCTTCTTTTTTGCTTGCGGAGGTTTTTACTATTTTTACTCCAAGCTCTTTAGCCAGATTCTCTGTATTGATGCTTATACCGCGGCGCTGTGTCTCATCAGACATGTTGAAAGCCAGAACCACCTTTTTTTTCATTTCAAGAATCTCAAGCACGAGATAAAGGTTTCGTTCAAGATTGGTTTGATCTACAACAACAATTACGGCATCGGGATTTTCTTTTATTATGAAGTCTCGTGCAATTCTTTCATCTATGGAGTTTGCCGTCAGGGAGTAGGTGCCAGGAAGATCCACAATACTTATGGTTTTTTCGGCTGCCTTAAACTTTCCAACCTTTTTTTCTACGGTAACTCCGGGCCAGTTTCCGACCTGCTGATGGCTTCCGGTAAGTGCGTTAAAGAGTGTAGTCTTACCGCTATTTGGATTTCCGCATATTGCAACCGTGTTCATTTTTTTTCATCTCCCTTTTCCACCGTTATATAAGAGGCTTCTTCCTTACGTATAGTCAGGGAATAGTTTTTAATGGTTATTTCTATGGGATCACCGAAAGGGGCTTTTTTTACTACTGTTATCATACTTCCCGGAGTAACTCCCATCACAAGGAGACGCTTTTTGACGTTTCCTTCACCCATTATACTTTTGACATATCCGGAAAAACCCGGATTACATTCACTTAATATCATTTGACTGCCTCCTGTAGGCTTACCGGACTTACCAGTATCTTTTTGGCTGTACCCATTCCAAGAAAGTACTTTATGCCGTTTATTCTCAGCATTACCGGCCCTTGTGAGAAATCACTAAGGACTTCAAGGGTGCTGCCTTCATTTATGCCCAGCTTTGAAAGTCTTGACCGAAGGATCATTCCTCCGCCTATCTTTGAAACTTTGAAAAAACCTCTTCCTGCAATAACAAGTGACATAATCCTCCTCCTGTAATGTTATACACTTTTAGTAGTTATACCTACATTTTATCACAAAAAAAAATCATAGTCAAATCACGTTCTTAAAGAAAAAAGTTCAAAAGACAGCAAAAGTCAGCGCCTATCTTTTTTTACGGTCTGATGTGGAGATAAAAAAAGTAAGCCTCTGAAGGCTTACTTGATTACCAGTACTTCCTTTGCTTCACTTTTCCTTATGGCAATGCTGTAATCGCGTATCTTAATTTCGATAGGATCACCAAGCGGTGCAACCTTAAGAACTTCGACTTCTATACCCGTAGTTATTCCCATTATAATAAGACGTTTATGGATCTGTTCCGAGCCCAGTATTTCTATAACCCTAACCTTTTCGCCCGGTTTGACCTGGTCAAGACACATACGCGTCTCAAGTGTTTTGGATTTATAATTTTCAACATACTTGCGGTATTTGGCTTTTATATCAGGGTTATCCTCAAAAAAACTTTTTATCATTTCCATCGAGCGCGTAAGATTATCTGATTTAAGATGTTCCATTTTGCAAGAAAATTCATCGGCCTCAAAAGCATTTATATCAAGTATGTTAATAAAGAAGTCTCTTGTGGTCATTCTGTTTTTATATATCTTCTGGGCTTTTTCTATCCCAGACTGGGTAAGCTTTACAAAGCCCCTTTTCTCATAGTTTACAATTCCCAAATCTTCAAGTTTCTTTATGGCATCAATGGCAGAGGTGTGTTTTACGGAAAGTGAGGCTGTCATATCCTTTATTCGGGCTATCTCATTTCTGAGATGAGCCTCATAAATTACAACCAGATAATTTTCCAAACTTTCAGATAACTCCATAAAAACACATCCTTTGTAGTATAATCTACAGCAATTTTAACATTTTTTTTATATTTAGTCAAATTTTAAAGCATAGGAACATTATAGGTTAAACATATCATAAAATATATTTTTCTCTGAAATACCAGATGAAACAAGCATCTTTACAGCAGCTTCAAGAAGACCTCTGCTTCCGCAAAGGTAAGCGCTTAACTCTTGAGGAAGTTCTATTTTTTCCTCAATAAACTTATGTGCAATCTCTGTCACAAGTCCTCTTTCACATTTACATGAAACATCGTTTTTATCAGCAATACAAGGTATGAAATGAAAGTTTCCAAACTGTTTTTCAAACTTACCGAAGTACTCTGTATAAAAGATATCTTTTTGGGTCTGTCCGCCAAAAAAGAACCATATCTGTCTTTTTTTCTCGTTCTTTTGGAGAAGATCTGTCACTATGGACTTTATCGAGGACATTCCTGAACCGCCTGCTATACATATCATATCACGTCCGTCATCACGGACATACAAGTTTCCGAAAGGACCCTTGAGTTCGATTTCATCTCCCTGCTTTAGCTTTTGGTGAATATATCCGGAAACCCTTCCGCCCGGAACATGTTTTACTATAAACTGCAGAGTACCTGAGTCCGCAGGTGTTGAAGATATAGAGTAAGTTCTGCTTGTTTTGGCACCTTGGCTATCAGGCATAACAGAAAATGACATTATCTGTCCGGCAAGAAAGGATATTTCCTTTGGCGAAATAAGTTCAAGGTTTATTTCTTTTATATCGTGGGTCAGATTAATAATGCTTTTTACAACTGTCTTATATGTCTGGGGTTTTGTTCTGCTAAGTACCGGCTGCTCCATAAGCTTCATCTCCTTGTCCGTTAAAGTAAAGGCAACGTACTGTTATTATATGTGATTAGAATGTCGGGAAAATTATAACAGGTTTAAATTTTTCTAACCGGCTGTCGGATTAAAGTCTTGAGCTTTTCAGGTGCTGCTCTTCTGGGATCGCCCAGATACACTTCATGGTGAAGGCCTGTCATCTCGTATCCTTCAAGAGATATAAACTCATGAAGCTTTTTTACTGTAGGTTCTTCCTGTGCATATGGTCCAATATGAAGTATCTGAGCACACAGCCCTTCCTCGAAGCATTCAAATGAAAGCAAAGAAGTATCTATATCTTCTTTTTTCTTTTTCAGCAGTTCCTTAATTCCAGAGTCAAAGATCTCGCTGGTTATGAACTCCGGCTGAACTATAAAAACCTTCCATTTCCATTCTTCTTTCTTTTCAAGGCTGAAGGTACTAATTTCGTCGGTCCACCAGAGTCCTTCCAGCGGCATGACAGTATAATGAGAAGTATCGGTTTTCTTAAGCATAAATTTGATGGTGTAGGCTATAGAATAAAGAGTGGACATGGTTTTTTGGAAAAAAGCACTGTTGTTGGGATTGCCATAACCGCTGCAGCTTATTATTTTTAACTTAGGTACGGTAATAAAGTAAGGTTCAGTTTTTTTTGTATCGTAAAGATCCTTAAGTACTTTTTTGAGATCAAGGTTCATAGCTCACCTCCGGCAGATGTTATTGATTTGGGTACAGTAGTATTATAAAACAAAAAGTATGACACAGATGGTCATACTTTTATTCAGGTCATTCCTAACGGAGGATAAATCTTTTAGGAATAAGTTCTTTCATGGAAGATACTGTATATATGTCGGTGCTTTGGGCTACGGTTATATAAGCTCTTTCTTTTTCCTCAAGCAGTTTTTTGAAGAAATCGATATCGTACTTTGAAGAGAGCCCAGGTACATATGTCATTCTCAGTTCGTACTCTAGATCTGATTTCCTTAAAATATCAACAGTTTGTAAGACCTTTGAAAAATCAGTAGGAGTACCTGTAAGCTTTTGATAGTTTTCAGGAGCAGCCTTTATTTCAAGAGCGCAGTAATCAATAAGCTTTTTCTGTGTAAGCTCGCTAAGCATCTGAGGATTTGTTCCGTTTGTGTCAAGTTTTACATAGTATTTGAGAGTATTTTTGAGATACTCTATAACCTTAGTAAGATCTTTATGTATGGTTGGTTCTCCCCCTGTTATACATATGGCGTCTACTCTTTTGCGAAGAAGTTCAGTCTGCTTAAAGATTTGTTCAATACTCATCTGTTCCTTTGCGTCTGAGTAAGCTATGCTGTGATTGTGGCACCATGGACATCTCATATTGCAGCCTTGCGTAAAAAGCACTGCGCTTACATAGTCCGGGACATCGACGAAAGAAAAGGACCTTATTCCTGCAAACATTTGGAATCACTTCTCAAGGAGAACTGGACTCTGTGAAGATATTCCTGTTTTTTACCGGCGTTCCAGACCTTTACGGGTCTGTAATATCCCACAATTCTTGAATAAACTTCGGTTTCTCTTGAACAGATGGGACAGACGAACTTCTCACCGGATATATATCCATGCACAGGACATATGGAAAAAGTAGGGGTGATACTCATATACGGAAGTCTGTAATTCGTAAAGGCTTTTTTAATAAAGTCCTTTAAGACATTTGCTGAAGAAATCTTCTCTCCGACAAAGATATGTACCACTGTTCCTCCGGTCCACTTGGTTTGTAGCTCTTTCTGATGTTCGAGCAGATCAAAAGGGTCATCGAAAGAGTTAACAGGAGGATGAACAGAGTTAGTATAGTATGGAGTTTCTTCTGTTCCGCTGAAAAAAGCGGAGTTTCCATACTCTTTCCGATCAATACAGGCAAGACGGTATGAGGTTCCCTCGGCAGGTGAGGCTTCCAGATTATAAAGATTATTAGTTTCATTGGTGAACTCTTTAAGAGTATCAAGCATAAAGTCCATTATTTCAAGGGCTTTTTCTGTTCCTTGCCGGTTAAGTATCCCATCCTTGATTCCCATATTAAGCAGCCCCTCATGCATGCCGACCAGACCGATGGTTGAAAAATGGTTCGCCCAGTACTGTCCGCTGAGTGCATAGATCTTATCAAGATATACCCTGCAGTAGGGGAACATTCCAGATACGGTAAGCTCTTCTATATATCTCCGTTTTATTTCAAGACTTTCTTTTGCAATGTTCATAACATCCCTAAGGAGAATGTAAAATTTTTGGAAGTCTTTGTTACTCATCATAGCAATTCTGGGAATATTTACGGTTACTACCCCTATTGAGCCGGTCAGAGGGTTTGAACTGAAAAGACCGCCCCTTCGTATGTTGGTATCATGTTCATAACTGCTGCCTGAAATATTGAAAGACTGTGAAAGCTTACCGATATGGTCCATAACAACTGCATTGTCAAGCCTTAGTCTGCAACACATGCTGCGTACATCCTGGGGTGAGATATCCGAACTTATGTAATTTGCAAAGTAAGGAGTGCCATACTTTGCGGTGAGTTCAAGTATTTTTTCAGCCACAGGACTTTTCCAGTTGAACTCTTTGGTTATATTGTAAGTAGGAATCGGAAAAGAAAACGGTCGCTGTTCGTAGTCTCCGTTATTCATTACTTCCACAAAGGCGGTGTTTATCATATCCATTTCTTTCTGAAAATGCTTGTAAGTAAGATCTTTTTCCACACCTCCGACAATGGCTTTCATATCCGAAAAGTTGAGAGGCACTGAAAGATCGAAGGTGATATTGCTGAAAGGTGATTGAAATCCAACTCTTGTAGGCACATTCATATTAAAAACAAACTCCTGCATATTTTGTTTTACGGTTTCATATGAAAGTCCGTCGTAGTAAACAAAAGGAGCCAGAAGAGTGTCAAAGTTTGAAAAAGCAACGGCTCCGGCAACTTCTCCCTGCATGGTATAAAGAAAGTTTACTATCTGTCCCAAAGCTGTTCTAAAATGTTTTGCCGGACCGCAGGAGATCTTATTCTCAACTCCTCCGAAGCCTCTTTGAAGCAGATCATACAGATCCCAGCCTACACAGTAGCTTGAAAGACAGCCAAGATCATGGATATGAAAGAATCCGCTGTTATGATAAAAAGGTATCTTACTGTCTTTTTGTCCGTATATATCTTCAAGCCAAAAATCCTTTATGGCTTGCTGATGTATATGGTTGTTCAGTCCCTGAAGAGAATACTGCATATTGGAATTTTCTTTTACTTTCCAGTCTGACATATCGATATAAGAAAGAATAGTGTTTTTCATAAAGCACCCCCATAAAAAATATTTCCAAACGGTTTTCCCGTTTAGAAATATTCTACTACAAAATACTATATATTGTGTGTTAATTTTTTTGGATACAATATGTCGTTACCTTAGACACACCACAGACACACATTTGCTCTGAAAAGTAATTTCTGTTAATTCAAAATTAAGAAAGCTTCTTATGGTGCTGATGTATCTTTTTCTGAAGCTGCTGGATCTCAAAGCTTTTCTGAGAGAGCTGCAGCTCAAGCATAGCATTAAGAGATTTAAGCTCTTCGTTTATTATGCTGCTTTCAAGGGAAACTTCATTTATATAAGAAGACTCGGATTTTAATGAAAGCCAAAGTATCTGAGTAAACGCAAAAACAAATATTCCAAGGCACGTAAAATCATCATATCCCAAGTACTGACCTGATATTAAAGAGCCAAGAAGCTGAAAGTAAAGAAATCCAATACCGGCAACAACAAATGAAAAAGGAATCCGAACTTTTTTTAATAAGGCATATCCGGTTATAAAACAAACGTAAGCAGATATAAAAAATATAAAAAGCAGATAAAAAAAGTATACAGTACTCCAATAAGCAGGAGCAAGGAAAAACCCTGCCATAGAAACTCCGGCACCGTATGCACCGTAAACTTTGATGGCAGCTCTGCCCTTTGAAAAATCAAAAAGCTCCGAAACAAAAAGAAAAACCATGAAAGCAATAACTGTCATAACCGGTATGGAAAGTCTTGTCTGAAGATTCCACGGCAGTATGCCCAGTATATAATGAAAAAAACTGCTGTCTGAAAGCAAATTGCGTAATGGTTCAATAAAGCAAAGCAGTGAAAGGATAAGCATTTTTTTTTCGCTTTTATTTTTGAAAAACAAAAACAGCCCATAAAGCCCAGTTATAAGGAAACATCCTATCATAAACATCTCTCCTGCGAGAAAGCTCATGCGGTATCTGTTTATAGAGTCCGGAGAACCCAGCCTGATATTTTTTAGTGCAGATTTCTGAGAGAAACCGGTATTTTCCATATGAACAACAATATCAAAGGAATCTGATGACGGGATAAAATTAACGTTTTGATATATACAGCTCTGTCCGCAACTTTTCATGCATCCATTTGCAGAATTGTTCAGAGCCTTTCCGTCTGCCCAGACCGTAAAGCCACAGCCCATATTTGGAAAGTACAGCGCAATGGGAGAGTTAGAATCTTTTGTATGCACAGTCATTCTTAAAGTTGTAACCATAGCTCCGTCCAAATCAGATGAAAAAAATGACGGTTTACTGAAATTTCTGAACATAGTCGAAGAAAAACCGCCAGCGGAAAACTCCTGTGGAGTTATAAGACGATCCGAATATACTTCCCATTCTCCTGTGAGAAGACTGTAAGAATGTGATTCAGAGAAATTGGTATCAAGCCTGACCACACCTTTTTCAGCCCGGATTTTGGAAGGAATATTAAAGAAAACAAAAATACTAAGCAAAAAAATAAAAGAAAGAGTTATATACAAAGTTCTCATTAGTTTAGTTACCCCCCGTATAATATCTTCACATATACCATATCATACAAAGATTACTAACGAATATATATCTATGTTTAATTTTGTGTAAAATGAACTGAATTCTTTTTAGTGACAAAGATTGGAGATTTCACAGAACATAGGATAAACATAACGGTAAATACTCTATTTGTGCTACAATTAATGTAATGAAGCGTAATTTCAGAGAGGTGGAGTATGTTTTTTATAGGAATATTCGGGGTGGACAGTTCAGAAAAGATTTTAAAACAGCTGAGCTCTCTTGTATGTCCAGGGTGTGGCAGACTTTGCAGTGGCAAAGTAATATGTGAGAGCACATTTTTTCATATATTTTTTATTCCTGTTGTCAGATGGAACAAAAAATATTTTTTAAGAACCGATTGTTGTGGCTGTGAGTATATGCTGACCAAAGAAAAAACAGAAAACATACTTAAAGGAGATCCTTTGGATTTTCAAGATACTGAGTATGGTAAATGCAGGTCTTCTTTCTGTCCGGAGTGCAAGTACCCTTTAAATTCGGATTTTTCATACTGTCCGCGATGCGGCAAAAAGATAGGTGTGTAGATGCTCTGGCTTATTTTGGCTGCTTTTGTGGCGGGTGTCGTTTTAGGAATAAATCAAAAACTTCTTTTCATTAAAAAACTTAAACCTGTAAGTATCATAACGGTACTGCTTCTATTTTTCATGGGATATGAAATTGGTTCAGATGCACAACTGGTTTCAAGACTTCCGCAGATAGGTATTAAAGCACTTCTTACAGCGGTTTTTGCTATTGCGGGAAGCGTTCTTTTTACAACACTGTACGATAAAATGATTAAAAAGGGTGATAGAAAGTGATTCTGCTTATATCTTCCGTTGTTTTGGGAATCTTGTGCGGACTTTTTTTTAATTTTCCTATAAATTCAAACATCATAACTATACTTCTTATGATACTGGTTTTCTGCGTGGGGCTGGATATAGGTTCTCAACAGGAAATAGGAAAGAAGATAAGAAGCAAGATAAAAACAATATTAATACAGACGGCGCTGACTATATGCGGAAGTCTTTTGTTTGCAGGAATTTCCGGTTTTTTTACGGGACTTTCTTTTAAAGAAGCGGCGGGAGCAGGTGCAGGAATGGGATGGTACTCACTTTCCGGTGTCATGATAAGTGATCTTTACTCGGCAGAGCTGGGAGCAGTTTCTTTTACTGCCAACGTCATAAGAGAAGTTCTTGCTATTGTCACTATTCCTCTTTTTTCAAAAGTTTCAGAACTGGGGGCAATATCGGTAGGCGGAGCAACTACTATGGATACAATGTTGGGAGTTGTTTCCAAAAGCACCTCGGCAGAAAATACGCTCGTTGCTTTTGGACAGGGAGTGCTTTTATCTATGGCAGTGCCTGTTTTAATTACGCTTATTTTCAGTTGATGTTAATGAATTTTGCAGTAGAAGTTATAGTTTGTTTTATAAACCATCAAAAGAAGTTTTAAATCAGTATCATCATCTACAATAATCAGAAAACGCCATTAATAATGGGAAACCATATTTCAATTTCTCGCATGTATAAGATAGAATAATTATTGGCAGATAGTAAACTTGCCTAACTTATATCTTAGCGAGGGGGTAAAAAATGCTTAAAAAGAGTATAGCATTATTATTGGTCTTTGTATCAATAATATCTTTGTCATTTGCCTGTACCATAATAGCTGTCGGAAAAGACGCTATGGCAGATGGATCAACCATTATAACCCACAGTTGTGATTCAGGGTCGGACAATCCGCTTCTTTGGATTATTCCCGAGGCAGACTGGGCAGAAGGGTCAGTAAGAGAGATTTATCAGAACGCTCATTATTTCTATTTTAAAGGAAACAAAAACGGTACTCCTGTCTACAACAAGGACGGTTATCTTACCGTAGATGAAACCGTTGCTAAGAAAGTAGGAGAGATTCCTCAGGTTTCTCATACCTACAGGTACTTCTACTGCGGATACTCTTTTATGAATGAAAAAGGAGTAGCCATAGGAGAGTCAACATTCTCACAGGGAAATTATGCTACCGATACCGGAAAGCAGATTATGAAAGATCTTCTTGAGGATACATGGGGCATAATAGACTGTTTTGCCGCTCAGGATATAGCTCTTGAAAGGGCAAGCACAGCCAGGGAAGCCGTTCAGATAATGGGTGATCTGGTCAACAAGTACGGATGGTACGGAGCAGGCGAAATAATGGATATCACAGATGGAAACGAAGTCTGGGTAGCCGAGTTCTATGGAAGAGATCTTTGGGCAGCCGTGAGAGTACCGGATGACAGTGTTTTTGTTGGAGCCAACGTCGGAATCCTCAGAGATCTTGACCTGACAGATACCAAAAACGTCATGTACTCACCAAACCTTGTAAAGTTTGCCGTTGAAAAAGGCTGGTATACTCCAAAGGAAGGCGAAAAACTCTTCAGCCCGGGTCCTGTTTATGCACCAAGAACAGGCATGAATGTAAGAGAGTGGAGAGCAACAGATCTTCTTGCACCGTCTTTAAAGGTTGAATACAATCAGACATACTATCCTCTTTTTGTAAAGCCCGATAAAAAGCTTACCGTTCAGGACATATTTACTATACACGGAGATGTTTACGAAGGAACAGACCTTGACCTGACAAAAGGAATAGGAGCAGGTCCTTTCGGAGATCCTTTTGCAAGCTACAGGATCGGCGGTAGGGCAAGACCTATAGGAGTTCCGCAGTCAACTTACATTCATATAGGTCAGGTAAAAGGCTGGCTCCCAGATGAAATAAAAGGAATAAGCTGGTTTGGTTACGGTGCTGGTGCTACGACATATCTTACTCCTCTTTGGCCGATAATGGAAAAGCTTCCCGATTTTTATATGGTCGGTTCCAGATACGAGCCGTTAAGAAGAGATTCCGCATTCTGGACCAACCTTTATGTCCAGGAAGTAGTAAGACACAGATATATGGATGCCATAAAAGATCTCAGAGCCTACAGAGATCCTAAGATGCAGAGCATATATACTCAGGCGGACAATGTTCAGAATCAGGCTGCAGCATTTATAAGAAGCGGCAACAAAGAACAGGGAATAAAGCTTGTAAGTGATTTTGCTTACGATACAGCCATTGCATGGCAGAGAAACTGGCTTGACCTTGGCGATACAATATTTGCAAAGTATGTAATGGACAGAATATATATGAAAGGCCCGTCTTATCCTAAGACATGGCAGACAACCATAACTCCTGTAAAATAAAGTAAAACACCGGCGCAAGCCGGTGTTTATTTTGTTTTTTTATAGTTGTACGGTTCTATGTCCGTGTGTCCCGAGCGCTGCTCCTCTGAGTCAAAGTTTATGAAGTATGATTCTTTATCATTGGTAATAAGTTCAAGTGACTCTTTTATTTCAAGCTCCGGTTTAAAGGTATACTTTAAAAGCTTACGCCATGATTTTTTACTAAGAACTGTTGATATGTAAGTTATATCCGAATTTTTAGCTGCAATCAGGGCAGGCCCTTTTTTAAGGGGTGATGATTCCCATGTTCCGGTCTGTTTTCCTTCAATAACTTCTAATTCTTCAATCCACATATCTGCAACAAGGCCATGATCCTTGTAATCGATGTACTCTTCGTATATGGCTCCGAAATCCTTTATTGTAAAGCTCAGGTCTTTTATCTTCCATCCAAGAGGTCTGTCAGAAATAATAGAGTTATTCTCATCCTTTATGTTGCTCATACAGGTTATAAAGAGCGAGCCCTGATACTTTTCGAGTTTTTTCATAAAGTTCTTTGGAACATAAAGAGCATAAGGCAGCACAACTATCTCGTAATTTTCTATTTTTGAGTCTCTGAAGATAAAATCAACAAAGTATCCAAAGTATCTAAATGCCGCATATATATCCTGTAAAGCCTTAACATAATCGAAATCCTTGCACACGCCGTTTATTTTGTGCATCCAAGCAACTTCGTAGTCAAAGTATATAGCAACCTTGGCCTTGGGTCTTGAAGAAAGCTTGCTGACTTCTTCGGAAAGCTTTTTAACTACCTTAAGACGTGGGCTGGTGTCAGGATTACCTTCATAGTTCATCAGACCGTTATGATACTGCTCTGCACCGAAGGAAACGGCTCTGTCTCTGAAGTATGAAAGGTTTTCAGCACCGTGCAAAAAAGCCTGTATGGTTGACGGCACAAGCCATTTAGCAGGAAAAAACAGATTTCTGTTCTGCCAGTTGACTCTGCCTGGCTGTTGCTCCATAACCGTAAAGTTCTTTCTTTTCAGAGACCACATTAGATCAAGGTTGAATGCCTGCTGAAGCGGGTCAAACTTAGCCGAAGGGTTATAGTTGTCAAATGAGATGAAATCATAAAGTTCCTGGTGAGAACAGTAGTCCAAATTTGTAAAATTTACCATAAAGTTGGTTGTAACAGGTTTATCTGAATATTTTCTGAGTATATCCGTCTGCATCTGTGCAAATTTTTTGACGGAAATACTTGAAAATCTATAAAAGTCAAGCATCTGATGAGGATTAGGAATAGCAGATATCTTTTTGGGAGTGGTGATCTGTGAAAAACTGTTGTATATTTGCGACCAAAAGACGGTTCCCCATGCTTTGTTAAGCGAGCCGATATCTCCATACTTATCTTCGAGGTAAGCTCTGAAGCTCTCATCACATTTTTCGCAGAAACAATGGGAAGTATCTTCACAGCCGAACTCGTTATCTATCTGCCATGCGTAAAGAGCATCATGGGAAGAAAACTCACTAGCTAAAAGTTCTACTATTTTACTTACATAAAGGGCATATTCTTTGCTGTTATAGCAGTAATGACGTCTTCCACCGAAATTTCTGGTGTCTGACGCAATGTCTTTCTGAAGAATTTGCGGATACTTTGATATAAGCCATGCAGGTGGGGTAGCTGAAGGTGTGGATAAAATAACCTTTATTTGCAGAGTTTTGCAGATGTCCATGGTTTTTTTCAGTAGTGAGAGGTTGTACTTTCCTTCTTCCGGTTCCAGAACACTCCACATAAACTCTCCTATGCGGACAAACTCTATGCCGTTATTTCTGAAAGCCGAAAGGTCTTTTTCTATACGGTCCTCTTCCCAGTGTTCCGGGTAATAAGCTGTACCAAGCATCTTTCATACCTCCTTGGAATATTAAAAACTCTGGATTCCGGCGTTTATAATCGAATGCAGCTTCTTAATCCAAATTAATATACAATTAATTTATTCTCCTATCATATTTTAGCAGATTTATAAAAATAAAATGCAACGAAAAGATAAATATTACCAAAAGTAACTTTTTTAAGAAATTTTAAGATATATTAAGAGAGTTTAATATTAAAATTTATCCAAAAGATCTTATGCTATATTTTCTGAAGAGTTGCTATAATATCTTTATGGGGTGATTAATATGGTTGAAAAGGAAAGAGTATCTTTATGCAACGATAAAGAAGTAAAAAACGGAAAGTATGTTCTTTACTGGATGCAGGCAAGTCAGAGAGCCCATTTCAATCCGGCGCTTGAGTATGCTGTCCTTGTTGCAAATACCATGAATAAACCCCTTATAGTTCTTTTTTGTATAATGCCGGAGTATCTTACGGCATCCTTTCGTCATTATCAATTTATGATAGAGGGATTGCAGGAAACTGCCCAAACAATAAGGGGATACGGTGCGGCTTTTATAATAAAAGCAGGAGATCCATGTGAAATTATTAAAGAACTTTCTGAAAGCTCATCAATGATTGTGTTCGATTTTGCATATCTTGATTTTATGAAAGCTGTAAGAAAGAAGATTTCTGCACAGACTGCATGCAGGGTAGTACAGGTTGAAGGCAATGTGGTTGTTCCTGTTGCTGCTGCAAGTTCAAAAGAAGAGTATTCAGCCGCAACGCTAAGACCAAAAGTAAGTGCGGTTATTTCAAAGTATCTTAATTCTGAAGAGGAAATAACAGAGCTAAAAAACAAAATAAGCGATCCACAGATAGAATCGCTTACTGAACAACAAGCAAAAGAGTACATAAAAAAGTTCAGAACAAACAACAGATACTTTGATGAAAGCCGCTTTATAGGAGGATACTCTCACGCTCGTCAAAAGCTTGACGACTTTATTAAATATAAGCTCCATAATTACGCAGATATGAAAAACGATCCGACCAGCGAGGTTCAGTCCGATTTAAGTCCGTATCTTCATTTTGGACAGATATCTCCTGTTTATATAGCAAATCAAATTACGAAAGTACTTTCAGAGTCAGCCCAAGAGTATTTGGAAGAGCTTATTGTTAGAAGAGAGCTTGCTCACAACTTTGTCATGTACAACGATGATTACGCTCAGTATAACTCTGTTCCAGCATGGGCTAAAAAAACCTTGGCAGAACATCTTTCCGATCCCAGAGAGCACTGCTATTCACAAAAGCAGTTAGAAGATGCACAGACGCACGATGAGTACTGGAACAGTGCACAGAATGAGCTGCTGCTGACAGGAAAAATGCACAACTACATGAGAATGTACTGGGGTAAAAAAATAATAGAATGGAGCGAGACACCTCAAAAAGCTTTTGAAACAATGGTCTATCTCAATGACCGCTATGAAATGGACGGAAGGGATCCTTCCGGGTATGCAGGCATATGCTGGTGCTTTGGCAAGCACGATAGGCCTTGGTCTCCAAGGAGTATATTTGGTAACGTCAGATACATGAACGATAAAGGACTTGAAAGAAAATTCAAGATTCAAAAGTACGTTCAGAGGATTAAAGACCTCAAAAAAGGAAGCTAATTCAGTCTATCTCTTTTATTTTATCCTCTATTATGCCCATATGCTCTTTTATATACTCCAGATATTCCTGTGCTACACCGTTCTGATAACGGTCACACAGATTATCGATAATCCTGGACGAATAGAAAACAATATTTATCATATTGTCGTCCATCAAAAGTCTGCCTTTTACACACGCATCAAGTATAAGTTCGGTCTTTGCGGAGATTATTCTCACCATTTCAGCACTTACAAAACCGGCAAGTCCCTTTATAGTGTGAAAAGACCTGAACAGGGCAATTACACTTTCCTGATCTGCCTGACTGTCAGAAGATATGATCCTGAGAGTTTCACGTATTACAGCCGATGATTCCCTTGTTTCCGAAAAAAAAGTTTTTATGAAATCCTTCTGTATCTTATCAAGTACCTCGGTATTTACACCGTTTACGGTATCAATCAAAGCTTTTTCTGTTTCCAGTCTGTTTATGAGGCTTAATTCCCGCATGTAACGCCTGTCTGACATAAGATCAGCCTCCCTTTAAAAGACCCAGCTCCTGGAGTTTTAAAATAAAGTCTTTTTTCAAAATAGGCTTGATTATATATGCTTCACATTGTGCTTTGAATGAATTACGTACATTTTCCACATCGCTCAGGGCGGTGGTCATGATAATCTTTGTCCCATCAAGCCCGTATACTCCGTTTTTGTTTTCTGCAGAACGTATCTTTTGCAGCACCTGTATGCCATCCATCTGTGGCATCATGATGTCAAGACATACCAGGTCATAACGTTTATTTGTTTTGAGAGAACTTTCAAAAACACTTATTCCCTGTGCCCCGTCGTTTGCAATGTCGCAGACGGCATACTCCTTCAAAAAAGAGCTTAGGAGCTTCTGACTTATAGGATCGTCTTCAATAATAAGTACGTTCATACTTTAACCTCCTATTATAGTCTAATATATATTATATCGCAATTTAAAAAACAAAACTCAAAATAAAATTATATAACCAAAAAATGTAACCGAAAATTCAAAATGAGCCCATCTATCACGGCGTAAGCCTTTTAGGATCTCTTGGGAGAAGAGTTGCCTCACGTATATTATCAAGTCCCAGCATACAAGTAATAACTCTTGCCGGACTTAATCCAAATCCTCCATGCGGTGGGCAGCCATACTTGAAGAAGTTTAAGTAGTCTTCTATACCCTTAAGATCAGGTAGCTTCTCGCTTGCCTGGCTGCAAAGAATATCATAACGGTGTTCCCTCTGTGCTCCTGTGGTTATTTCTGTTCCACAGTATATAAGGTCAAAACTTTTAGTTATTTGCTTATTTTCGCTGCGCATATGATAAAAAGGCCGTACACTCCATGGGAAGTCTGTTAGGAAAACAAAATCTGAATTAAAAACTTCCTTTACATATCTTCCCAATGCTTTTTCACCGTCCGAGCTCAAGTCAGAATTTTCCAAGCATTCTATGCCATAGCTTTTAACAATGCCTTGAGCCTGTGTCATGCTTATTCTCGGAAAAGGTAGCTCCGGAATATTTATCTGTATACCGTAAAGTTCTTCAAGTTGTTTGCTGTAAAGCTCTTTAAGACCTGAAAATGTAAACGCAAGCCACTGTTCCTCAAAACACATAACTTCTTCAACAGTTTCTACGTATGCGATTTCCACATCCAGAGAGGTAAACTCTGTAGTGTGGCGGCTCGTAAAAGATGGTTCTGCCCTAAACACCGGACCTATCTCAAAAACTCCCTCAAAACCTCCGGCAATAGCCATCTGTTTATAAAACTGCGGAGATTGGGCGAGGAATGCCTTACGTTCAAAGTAGTTCACCTGAAAAACCTGAGCACCTGATTCCGAGGCTGCTGCCATTAGCTTAGATGAAGATATTTCTGTAAGATGTCTGGCGTAAAAATACTCTCTTGAGAGTTTTAGAAAATCTGAAAAAATTCTGAATATAAGCTTCTTTTTTGGGTTTCTCAGATCAAGATGCCTCCAGTTAAGGCGTTTTTCAAGAGATGATTCGAGTTCTTCAGATATATCTATAGGCAGACCGGTATGGGCTGATGAAAGCACCTCCAAGTCAGTAACCAAAACTTCTGTTCCGCTTTTGCTGAGATCTGTTCTGTTGAGGGTGCCAGAAATTTTAAGCACGCTGTTGACAGAAATTTTGTCCAAAGCATCTATTTTTTCTCCGAGAAGATTTCTCAGACATGTTGCCTGTATCTGTGACGAACCGTCGTCAATAATCATAAACTTCAGGTTTTTACCTTTGTTTCTAACTGTTTTTATAAAGCCGCATATACATACCTGTGCTTCAGACTTTAAGCCCTGCAGTTCTTTTATTCTCTGTCTCATAAAGTACACCTCCGTTTTAAAATAGAAAAACCGGTGCTGGCTAAATAACAAAAACCAGCACCGGTTAATTAATCAAAGATTAATTAAGGCGCTATGATATCATCATCAACTTTTTTGAAAGAAAGTACACTCATCTTTGCCTCCAAAATAATTCTTTAAAAGATATTATAGCATACTCCGCAATAAAAATCAAAAAGAAAGAACAACTTTTAGGAAAAGTATTAAGAAGTATATTATAGCTGTCACGATTCCAATTGAGAAAATGGTTTTGAGAACACCCTGCCTGTAAAAATCATTGGCGATAAGCCCTGGAATTATGGTTCCTATAGTTGTAGATATATAATCTACAGGGAGGTTCCGTATAGTGATATAATCAATCAGCAGTTTTACAAGTATACCTGTCAGAATATTTACTGCCAGACGTTTTTTTCCGTAAAGGATAAGAAATCTGTTCATCAGTAGGACAAGAAGATAGGTTATAAGGCCTGAGCCCAAGGTATATAGTATTCTTAATGGATTGTTTAGGAACATATAAAAGTAAAAAGGGGTTACTATGCCTCCTGCCGAAAGTCCGGTAAGCCACCAGTAGAGAGTACTTATGGAAATTCCTACGGAAAATGTTTCGGGATTCATCGTTCCACCTCCAGGGTCATAAGCCATGCTGAAATATCGCGTATATTACCGAATCCGAAGACAAGAGAGTTTTGGGGAATAAGCTCTGATATCTTTCTGACATCTTTTATAACAGTATACTCTATGTTTTTACCCATCTTTGAAGGAAGCCTGTGAGTGGATAAAAGCTTTTTAAATCTACCGTCTGCAAGAAAGCTTTCAAAGCATAATGTCCTATCCTGTCTGTCATCCCGCGGATTAAAAAGACCTATCATAGTTTTATCGGGGTATATTTTTTTAGAGTATTCAAAAAGTTTTTCCGTTGAAAGAAGATCATTGGCAGCAAATGCATTGGCCAGGATAACAGAATTACTTATTTTAAGAAATTTAAAGGAGCCTACCTCCGGAGAAACTTCTTTCATGCCTTCGTATGAAGCATCAAGATCTCCGCCAAGCAGTTCCACTGTTTTAAGCGCCGTTCGTATATTATCTTCAAATACATTGAACTTGAAATCATTTTTTTGCACAGGGAAGCTATCATCTTTTTCATAGAGTTGAAGATCCTTTCTGACAGCCTGAACATCAAGGAAAAGCTTTCCCTCTGGAGAGATATCCCCCACAACAACTCTCGAGCCTTGCGGAATACTTAAAAGAAGGGTTTTCAAGGTCTGTACCTCGTTTTCACCTATTTCCTGGACGTGATCGGTGTAGGCATTAGTTAATATGGTTATATCAGGCTGGACTATTCTAGCACACGCACTCTGAAATTCGGGATTTACTGCCATGCACTCTGCGACAACAGCATTGCACTTCATTTTTTTTGCTTTATAAATAAGCTTGTACTGTTCCTGAATGTTGGCAGGTGCGATTCTATTAATCTTTTTAAATGAACCTCCCGGAAGTATCCAATAGGGTACTGTTCCTGTAGTTTTGCCAAGAACTCTGTAGTTCATGGCTGTGAGAGCTGCATGTACAAGCCTTACAGTTTCGCTTTTTCCTCTGGTTCCGTTTACCTGGATCCTTATAGGAATAGTTTTTTTGCACAGATATAAACGGATATTTTCATATACAATAACTACTATAACGATAAGAAATGCAGTAAGTATATAGTTCATAATTTTTCACCGCTTCTTTTTTTAGCTTTTTTTTCCCTGTATCCTGTGATAAGAATAAAAATTGTAAGTCCTGAAAATATTGCAAGATAATCCATCCTGTATTTAAAATGGAAAAAAACACCGCTTGTTCCCAACTGTGGAATAGGAATGGGATCAACAGGGATTTTGTTTTTCATGGCCAGGTCTTTTATATTCAGTAAATGAATTACAGGAATGCCAGACTGAGAATACTCGAATATAAGTCCTTTGACAGGGCTTGAAAGAACACGTGGCGGGCTCTTTGAAAGACCGTTGGGAAAGATAAGAGATGCCTCTGTTGCTCCGAAGTTGGTGGAAGCCCCTCCTATATTTATGAATACCTTCATCGGGTTTGAACCCAATGCACCGGCATAAAGTTCCATTCTCTTTTTAATGCTTTTTTCAAGAGTGGCTTCTTTTATTATAGTAACTGCGGCTGATTGGGCAATTTGATCAAAGACAGCTTCAGATTCTTCAAAAAACATATACTGTGCAAGATCATGATCTCCTCCAAGGGATACTGCAAGAAGCTTGTAATCAAAGATATTCTGTCTGTTAAGCTCTCTGAGCATATCGATGAAGGTAAAACCAGGTATCGTTGCACCGTAATTTGAAGCACCTATTGAATAAATTATAAGTGGTTTAAGCTCCATAGCTTGGGCAGCACTGAGAGAGGCAATTAAAAGAGCAGGAAATGAACCGCTTGCCCCTATGGCGATATGATCACCTGCCTTAAGATCAAGCTCTTTAAAGAATTTAACCATAAGCGCAGCAAAATCTGGATTTGTAGAGGTTCTTTTGGCCTGAAGATTACCTACTGAAGTTACCAGAAGAGTCATATCTTCGCCTATTATTCCTGTCCGGTTTGGATCGTCGTCTATGTTTATAGATATATTATTTTCTATGCGATAGTCTTTTAAAACAGATATAGAGTTTTGCATTATATGAGAAGCTTTATACTGAAGATCGTAATAGTCATTCTTGGTGCTTACCTTTGTTTTTTCA
>Ga0116182_1000355_pt1 | contig 51665 bp, 37 predicted proteins | sample AD_UKC077_MetaG_FD_89805 | JGI IMG/M metagenome (GOLD analysis project Ga0116182, IMG submission 89805) | Active sludge microbial communities of municipal wastewater-treating anaerobic digesters from USA - AD_UKC077_MetaG | ecosystem: Engineered > Bioreactor > Anaerobic > Digestate | place: USA...
CAGCGGCAGGAAGACGCCGAGCGCGGTGTAGAGCGTCTCGGAGACGCGTTCGATGACCATCTCGATGAGCTGGACAAAAGCGGCGATCACCACGATGAAGACGATGAAGCGCAGGTAGACCAGATCGAGCGGCACCAGCACGAAGGCGTAGACCAGCCAGTTGAGCACGCTGGTGGCGGCCATCACGAACACCACGGCGCCGCCCAGTCCCGCCGAGGTCTTGAGTTCGCGCGAGCAGCCCAGGAACGAGCACATGCCCAGGTAGTTGGTCAGCAGGATATTGTTGGTGAAGACCGCCGCGAAGAGGATCGAGAAGAAGCCGAGCTGCTGCATGTCACGCCTGCGCTTTCCGGGCGGGATTCAGGATCCACCCTTTGACGATCCAGATGAAGAGCGCCAGCACGAAGAAGCCGCCGGGTGCCATGACCATGATCGTCCAGTTCTGCCAGCCGCCGCCCAGCAGCGTCACGCCCCAGATGCCGCCGGTGCCGAGCAGTTCGCGCACGGCCGCGATGATCAGCAGCACGTAGGCGTAGCCGATGCCGGAGGAGAGGCCGTCGATCAGCGCGGTTTTGGGCGGAGAGGTGAGCGCCACCGCCTCGGCGCGCCCCATGATGATGCAGTTGGTGATGATCAGGCCGACGTAGGGACCGAGCTGGCGCGAGATGGCGGGGGCGTAGGCTTTGAGGTAGATATCGACCAGCATCACCAGGCAGGCGATGACCAGCACCTCCACCATCATGCGGATGCGCGGCGGGATCCAGGCGCGCAGCAGCGAGAGGGTCAGGTTCGAGAGCGCGGTCACAAAGATCAGTCCGAGGCACATGACCAGCGTGTTCTTGAGCACGTTGGTGACCGCCAGCGTCGAGCAGATGCCGAGCACCTGCACGAAGACGGGGTTCTGCGTGCCGAGGTTCTCTTTGAAGAGGCTCCACTGTTTGGTCGTCATCATGGGGCAGGCTCCTCTGAGGGCCGCGGCAGGTCGCGGACCACGCCGTTCAGCATGTCGCGGATCGCGGCCGAGGTGACGGTCGCGCCGGTGATGGCATCCAGTTCATCCGTCCGTGTCGAGCGCGTGCCCTCCGGGACCAGCCGGAAGGGGCCGCGCCGTCCGTCGGACTGCGCCAGAAACCACGGCTCGGTGATGCGTGCGCCGAGGCCGGGCGTTTCATTCTGGTCCAGGATGCGCAGTTGCCGAAAGGCGCCGGTCGCGGGATTGACGCCGACCACAGCGGTGATCAGACCCCAGAGCCCGCGTGCCTGTCGGCGGTAGACCACGGTGCGCACCGCGCCGCCCGGCGCGTCGCGCACGAGGAAGCGGCCGGGCGCGGCCGGATCTTCCGTCACCGCGCCGGCGTACCATGCGGCGACCGCCGCCGGATCGGCCGGGACGGTCTGGCCAGCGACCTCCATCACCGCCTGTTGAAGGAAGAGGTTGGCGTTGCGTTCGACCCGTTCTGCTGTGGCCAGCGAGAGCGCGGCGACGCAGGTGATCAGCACGGCCGAAAGCGCGGCCATGAAGCCGATGGCGCGCACGCCCTCTTTCACGGCGGGGGTCACGGTGCGGCCCTCCGCTGCCGGGCTGCTTGCAGCGCCTTGATGCCGATGTCCATGATCGGCGCGAACATGTTGGCCAGCAGGATCGCGAACATGGTGCCCGCGGGCCAAGCCGAGAAGGAGGCGATCAGGCTCGACATCGCGCCGATGAAAGCGCCGTAGATCCAGCGTCCGGGATCCGTCTGCGAGGCGGACACCGGGTCGGTCGCGTAGAAGAAGAGGCCGATCACCAGGCTGCCGGCCATCGCGGCGCTCAGCGGGTCAGTGCCGCCGCCGACATTCAGCAGCCAGAAGAGTGTCTGCACGGCGAAGAAACCGAAGAAGCCCGCGGTAACAATACGATAGTTGGCGGCCTTCTTCCAGACGATGTAGAGCCCACACAGGATCGTGAGCGCGGCGCTGGTGCCGCCGATCACACCCGGGCAGATCCCGATGAAGAGGTCCCAGAGCGAAGGCAGGCCGGCGATGCCGCGCTCGGCCAACGCCGCTTCGGAGAGTTTGAGCAGCGGGCCCGGCGTGGCGGTGGTGAGCGCGTCAGGCGGCGCGGAAGCGGCGCTCCAGCCCCAGCGCAGCAGGCCGGCAGGGAAGGGGCGGAAGGGCTCGCTCCACTGCGCGGTCATCGCGTTGCCGAAGCTCACATAGATGAAGGCGCGGCCGGTGAGCGCAGGATTGAAGACATTGCGTCCGAAGCCACCGTAGACCATTTTGCCGAAGACGATGCCGAAGACGATGCCGACCCCCGCCATCCAGAAGGGCAGTGCGGGCGGCAGGGAGAAGGTGTAGAGCAGGGCCGAGACGAAGACCGCCGACGACACCGGCTCGCGGCGCGACCGGGTGAAGGCCGCCTCCGCGAGGTACGCGGCGGCGCTGACCGTCAGGGCCAGCGCTGCGACGCGCCAGCCGAAGAGCGCGACCGCAAAGGCCAGCAGCGGCGCGCAGGCGTAGAGCACATGCCGCATCGGCCGCTGCCAGTTGATCCATTTCACCTGTTGCGCCATCAGCCCCTCCGGTGTGCCGGCATCCTTCTTTGCGCATGGCCGGCCGCGCTTAGGGCGCGGGCGCGTCGAGTTCGACAATCGTGAGGTTCCTGAACAGGAACTGGCCGCCGCCCGGAACTTCGGCCTGCAGGCAGAGGTTCCCCTTGGCCGGCTCGATACCCTCGCGCGTCCAAGCCTTCTCCCCGTTGAATTCCAGTTCGGCGGTCGCGCCTTTCACGGTGAGCTTGAAGTGATTCCATTCACCTTTCTTGAAGAGGCTGGCCGCCTTCTCGCGGTCGGCGCCGCCGATGGCACCCTCCTGACCGCGCCGCAGGTTGATCTGGTGCTGTTTGGGCCAGGGGAACTTCTCGCTGACCGGCATGCCGGCGCGGAAGTAGATGCCCGAGTCCCACATGTTGGTGTTGAGCGCTTTCCAGTCACACTCAAAGACAAAGTCGCCATACTGTTTCTCGGCGAGCAGGATGCCGTTGCCCGACTTGATCAGGATGGCGCCGTCCACGACCTCGGCCTCGCAGGTGATCGCCTTCCAGCCCTTGAGCGTTTGGCCGTCGAACAGCGACACCGGCTGCTGTGCGCGGACCGCGCCCGCCACAATCAATCCTGAACACAGTGAAATCCAGATACGGTGCAGGGTCATGTCCTCTCTCCTTGTTTTCGTTTGGGTCAACACACGCGCACGGGCCGTAAGTGCGGCCGCCGCGTTCAAGTCGTCTCGGTGATGCCGTGAACCTTGAAATAGGCCTCTGCGACCTCGTTGCCCATGTAGCGGCGCAGGGTCTTGGGACTGGACTGCGACAGGTCCACCATGATCAGGCCGTCCACCACTGAACTGAAATCCGGATCGACATTGAAAGCGAGCAATCGCCCGCTGAGCTTCAGGTACTGGCGCAGCAGCACCGGGATGTCTTTGCCGTCGGGCTCGATCTCCGCGACATAGCCGGCCACCTGGTCAATGTCGTTGAGATACTCGGTGTACTCTTTGAGGCACCACTCCGAACGCTGCGGCGGCTTGGGCGGGAACTTGGGCTTAACCAGATGCGCGAGATCGTCCGCCATGCAGGTCTGGCGCATCGAGGCGAGGATCATGCAGCGCGAGGCCTCGCGGTATTCGTTGGTGATGCTGACCGGGCCGAAGAGCACGCGGTAATGCGGGTTGCGCCCGATGAAGGCCGAGATGCCCTTCCAGAGCAGAAAGAGCGAGGTATAGGCCTTCTGGTACTCGGCGCGAATGAAGGAGCGCCCCATCTCAATGGCCGGCGGGATCTGCGACATCAGCCGGTCGTCGAACTTGAAGAGCGTGCGGGTGTAGAGGCCTTTGACACCGTGCTCGGCTAGGATCTTGTCGGTCAGGCCGAGGCGATACGAGCCGACGATCTCCTGACGGGCGGTGTTCCACATGAAGAGGTGGTTGTAGTAGTCGTCGAAGGCGTCGAGGTCGATCGCGTTGCCGGTGCCCTCGCCCACGGCACGGAAGGTGGTTTCGCGTAGTCGTCCGATCTCACGCAGACACGCGGGAATCTGGTTTGCTGCCGCGATGTACACCGCGAGGTCGCCTGCGGCGATCAGCCTGCAGGCGTCGGGCAGCCGCGCGATCTCTGCGGTCAGCACGTCGGACGGCACCGGCGCGATAATCGGGTCGGGCGGCATCATCGGCGGGTGGAGCGTGATGAAACGGCGCGTGCGGTGGGTCTCGCGCTCGGCCAGCAGATAGGAGCGGAAGCGCATGTACTTGATGAGCTGCACGTCATCCATAGAGAACGGCTCCAGCGCCTTGGTCGTGAGCGCGGTGCCGATGCGCAGGGTGAGCGTGCGCCCCTTCTTGTTTGCAATGTAGCGCGGCAGCAGCAGCGTTCGAAAGCGCGGATGAATAAGGCCGATCAGATTGAAGAACACGCCGTTGTGACCGGGGAAGTACATCGGCACCACCGCGGCGTTGGTCTTGCGCACCAACGCGGCGATGCTGGCGCTCCAGGCCGGGTCGCGCACCCGCAGCGAGCGGCGGTCGAAGCTGGAGACCTCGCCGGCCGGAAAAACGATCAACAGGTGCCCCTCCTTCAGCCAGGTCAGACTCTCTTTGATCGGGCGCAGGTTGGCTTTGGCCGCGTTCTTCGAGGCGAACGGATCGACAAAGATGAAGTCGTCCCGCATTTCGGGAATCGCGCCCAACAGAAAGTTGGCCATCGCCTTGATGTCGGGACGCACGCGGCGCAGCAGCGAAAGCAGGATCACGCCTTCGATGCCGCCGAAGGGGTGGTTGGCCACCACAACCACGGGGCCCTCTTTCGGCACACGCCGCAATTCTTCCTCGGCGAAGTCGACACGTACCCCGGTCGATTGCAGCGCGCGGTCGCTGAAAGGAATCTCTTGGGGCATCTTCCAGGCGCGCGCGTAAATGCGGTCGCAGCCGCGCAGACCGCTGAGACTCTCGACCGGGCGCTTGATCAGACGCACCAGCAGGCGCAGCAGCCGCGTACGCACCTTGTGCACGGGCAGCTCAAAAATTTTCGGCGCTTCAGACGGGGTCGGTTCCATCGGATGCCTTCTCCTGTAACGGATGGCGTGCCAAGGCGAGCACAAAGACAAGCGGCAGGCCGAGTCCGCGCACCAGCAGCGGATGCCACACGGCAGCGGCAGCGAAAGCCGCCAGCGCCGCGGCCGCGCCGGGCCGCCCGGTCCGGTGCGCGGTAGCGGCGGCGGTGGCCAGCAGGGCCCAGAAGGCCAGCAACGCCGGCAGGCCGCAGGTCGCGCCCAGCACGAGATAGAGATTCTGGATGTCGGGCTCCGCCGGCCCGGTGGCGTTCGGCACCTGTCCGTAGAAGGGGCCTACCTGACGCTGATAGTTGCCGGGACCCACACCCAGCCAGGGATGGGTGAGGATCATGCTGGCGGCTGCCTGCCACTCGGGGTAGCGGCGGGCAGGCTGCCCCGCGCTGTCGTAGAGGGCGACCGACTCGAAGTGGCACAGATCATTCTCGCGCGGCAGGCGCGGCAGCACCGCCGTCTGCCACAACACCAGAGCCGCCGCAACCGGGATGAATGTGCGCACGCCGCGCGCGGCTGCCAGCGCGGCCACTGCGATGACCACCGCCCAGTAGGCGGCGCCCGAAAGCGTCAGCGCCAGGCCGGCCAGCAGCAGCAGCGCGCAGCCGCCGCGCGCCACGATCCCGCGCGCACCGCCCAGTGCGCCGGCGGCGGCCAGCGGCAGCGCCAGCGCCAGGAAACCGCCCAGCACGTTGCGGTTGCCGAAAGTCCCACCGACCAGCAGCGGGCTCTGCCAGCCGCCCAGCACGTTCACGATCACGTCCAGCGTTTTCGGTTCGGCGAAGCGGGCGATCGAACGATGCCCCTCCGCCGCGACGTATTGCAGCGCGGCCAGCGCCAGCACCGCTGCGGTCACCGCGCCCAGGACAGGGAAGAGCGGCAGTGCGGCGCGGCGCGAAGCGTCCGCCACCGCGCTGTCGCGCTCGTGCAGGAAGGCGGTGAAGACCATGGCACCCACGATGAAATACTCGATGATCTGCACCAGCTCTTTGAACGCCTCGCCGCGGCTGGCCGCCACGCAGGCCGCCGCGCCGACGCAGACAGCAAAAAGCAGGTGCGTCCAATGCGGCCGCGCCGCCCAGAGCCGGCGCCAGCCGCGCGTCAACAGGATGTCGAGCCCCCACACGCCGGCGGTCGCCGCCAGCAGCAGGTCGGCCGGACCCAGGCGCGGGTTGTTGATCAGCGTCCACTGGGTGGGCGCCGCGCAAAGGGTCAACAGCGCTCCCCAGCGAAAAGCCGTTTGCAGACAGCCATGGAGGCGCTCAGCCTTCATGGACGGATTCCCGAGGGCTCGATCTCGACCGGCACAAAGCGCTTGTCCGCGCTGAGCAGCACCTGATCAAGCCGCACACCGTCCTCCCGGTTGTGGAAGGCGAGCGTATGCGGGCCTTTGGTGAGCTTGAGCGGCGGCGTGGTGCGCGCCACCGGGTATTTGACCCAATGCCAGGCCTTGTAGGTGGCGTCTTCACCGAACAGAAAGGCGGGCTGGTCATCGATCTTAACCGTGAAGGAGTTGCTGCACTCGCCCTCCCACCACACGCGGCACCAGAGCGTGAACGTGCCGCCCTCCGGCACGTCAACGGTGAAAACCGCCTTGCCGGCTTCGACCTTGGGCGGGTTGCCGGCCCCTTCAGGAATCTCGAGATACGGACCGGAAGCGCCTGCGATGCCGTTCGAGACCACCGTCATCGGGGCCTCCACGGTTGTCGCCGCTTCGGCCTCGAAACAAATTTTGACACCCCGGGCCTGCGCGGCGAGTCCTCCCAAGCAGCAGGCGATTATCAAGATATGCAACCTTTTCATACGCGGCATTATACGGTTTCCGCCCCTGAACGGCAACAGGAAGGGCTACAGATCCTTGAACCAGGTCTCTGCCGAGAGGTTGGTGACCGCGTTTTTGCCGGAAGCCGATTTTTCCATCTGAGCCCGTTTCTCTTCGGCGGTCAGCATACGTCCCGCGACCAGCAGATCGCCGGCTTGGAGCGCGACTTTGACGGCCCGCACCCGCTGCCAGCGGAAGTGTGAGTCCAGGCAGACCGGGATATCGGCGGCCATCGCGCCCGGCACGACCGTGCGCGGCTCGGCCAAACGCTGCCGCATCCTCTCGTCTAACGCGGCGAGGCGCATCAGCGGCTTGACCTCCAGGCTCTGGACCTCCTCGCCGGACTCCAGCAGCAGGGTCACCCGCGTGCGTGTCAGCACTACCGGCAGCGGGCTGCCGAGGTTGATGACGGTCAGCACGGCATACGCGACCGGCTCGGTGACGATCCGGTTGAACGCGCGCGCCTCGGCGGCATTTTCTTCATACGAAGTCACGACGGCCAACACGCCGTTCTGCTGGCCTTCGCCATACCACCCCGGCTTGAACAACGAGCGGTCCTCGCCGGCCAAGCCCGGGGCGAGCGCGGCGGACAGGACGGGCGCATCGGGTTTTTCGACCGGCACCTGCTGCCGGTACACATTCATGGAGGCGATAGCTAAGGTGAGCAGACCGACCGGCAGACCGATCAGCAACCGGTTGCGTACGCGCCGGCTCCAATACCTCAACTGGACGGTTTGCGCATACCCGCCGGTCGCGAGGGCGGCCAATGCGAACAGCCCGGCTACAAGACTCAGCAACATGTTGGCCGGCTCTTGCCGCGTGTGGGCAATCAGTTCGGTGACGGTCGTCGTGATGAATGCCAAGAAAGCAGCCATGAGACACAGGACCGAGGCGGTCCGTCCGTTGGCGGCCCCGACACGCGGATCGCGCCGATGACGGACGCTGCCGTGCCGGTCGGCCGACCGGCGGCTGGTGTCGGACCGCGCACGGTCGGGAACGGTCTCCGCGCTCGTGCTGCGGCGCTCCCGCCGGTGTGTGCTGTGCGCGTGTCGATGGAGGCGGGGCATGCTCATGTCGCTGAATCGGCTTGATGGTGGTGAACGTGCGTGTCAACGGCGCAGGCGGCCTTGGCCGCATCGTAAACCTGCCGCGGGGCAATCTGGTGCGCACGCGCGAGCGCGGCGCACGCCTCGTGTTCCGGCGAGGCGGTGATCGGGCGGCCTTGCAACGAGCCGATTTTGACCGTCACCTGGCCCCACGGGGTCGTGGCCTGTTCGAAACGGCGCGCCAGTTCGTCGCGCCGCACGGCGTGGCGACGGATCCCGAAGGTCGTGGTGGATCGGAAGATCCATTCACACAGCGCGTCGGCACGCGCGGCTTCGGCCAGCACACTGAGCACCGTGCCCGGACGCCCCTTCTTCATCACGGCCGGCGTGTACCAAACGTCCCGTGCGCCGCGCGCCAGCAGGTCTGCCGTCAGCGCGCCCAACCACTCGGGGTTGCAGTCGTCGAGGTTGCTTTCCAGCACCAGCAGGTCCTGCGGACCGGGAACGTCGTCCGCCGTTTCACCGAGCAGGGTCGCGCGCAGGACATTCGGACGGCTGTTCAGCGCGCGCGCGCCGAATCCGAACGCGCTGCGGAGCACGGTGGTTGTGGCCGGCACGGGCTCGAGTGAGCGCGTCCAAACGCGCAGCAGCGCGGCGCCGGTCGGCGTGACGAGTTCAAAGGGTTCGTCGGTCTGCGTCACCGTCATGCCGGCCAGCAGGTGCTGGGTGGCGGGGGCAGGGTTGGGCATCTCGCCGTGCGCACAGCGGATCGTGCCGATGCCGGCAGGCAGCGGGCCGCACGCGACGCCGCTCACGCCGAGCTGGTCGAGCGCGAGACAGGCACCAACGATATCGGCGACCGAGTCCCAGGCGCCGACCTCATGGAAATGGACGGTCTCCGGTGTTTTGCCGTGGATGGCCGCCTCCGATTCCGCCAGCGACTGAAAGACCTCGAGGGCGAGGTCGCGCGTGTGCTCCGGCAACGGGGCGCGGACCAGCAGGCGGGTGATTTCGGCCAGCCCGCGATGCGCGTGGTCATGGGCGTGGGCGGCGTGCGTCGGCACATGGGTCTGCGCCTCGCCATGATGATGATGGCTCTGCCCGTGACCGTGCGCGGCCTCGTCATGCGCATGCCCGTGACCGTGTTCATGCGCGTGCGCGTGGCTGTCCGCGTCAGGCCAGAACGCATCATCATGATGCGGGTGGTGCTCGGCGTGGACCGAAACATGCAAGCCGTTCAGGCCCGCGCCGCTGGCGGGTTCGGCGTGGAAATGCAGCGGCTCGGGAAAGAATGCGTTAATCGTCTGCTCGATCCTTTGCATGTCGGCGCCCAGGGCGGCCAGCGCCGACAGAATCATATCGCCGCTGGCACCGCCAACACTGTCAAACCGTAGGAAGTTTTTCATGCCGCTAGCTTAGCGGGGAGGCGCGGAAGCATCAACCCAAAAGACGCTGGCGGATATTTCCGAAACTATTACTGACCGCGCCCCTGCCGAATGGTATAAGATGGGGAATCCTGAAATAGGGTTTTGCGCGGCGGCGCACAAACAGGATAATGCGGAAACGTCATTCTCGAAAAGGGTGCCCGTTTTTCTCATGTTTTCACTCCTTCCATATTGTCTCAACATCCATCCCGGCGAAAGCCTCTCCGAAGTCCGCGACGCGATCACGCGGCACACGCTGGCGGTCAAAGCGCGCGTTTGCCCGGATGCGCCGTATCCTCTCGGGCTGCGCCTTTCCGCAGTCGCGGCTACGGAGTTACACGCTTCTCCCGCCGCACTGGATGACTTCGCCGACCTGCTCACACGGAGTGACATGGCCGTCTCCTGCATCAACGGTTTCCCATACGGCGCGTTCCACGGCACCGCCGTGAAAACCGCGGTTTACGAACCTGACTGGTCGACACCCGAACGGCTTGCATACACCGGCCGTCTCGCTGAAATCCTTGCCGTCTTGTTGCCGGAAGGCCAAGCCGGCAGCATCTCGACCGTACCGCTCGGCTATAAGCGAAAAAGGGCAGAGGTCAGAGGTCAGAGGGAGGAAGTCGAGGATCAGCGGATGACGGTGTGCGTCCGGCAACTCGCGGTCATGGCGGAGTTGCTGCACGCCATCTCGGCGCGCGCGAACCGCGACATCGTCCTCGCGCTGGAACCCGAACCCGACTGCCTGCTGGAAACCACGGACGATGTCATCCGGTGGTTCGAAGACGAGCTGCTGTACAAGGGAACGCGCTGGCTCAGCGGCAACGGCCGCCGCTCGCGTGACGAGGCCGAGGCGCTGCTGCGCCGCCGCATCGGCCTCTGCCTGGACACCTGCCACTTCGCGGTGGCCTTTGAGGACCCGCTGACCGCGCTGATCCGTTTCGAGAGCGCCTGCCTGCGCGTCGCGCGCATCCAGCTCAGCGCCGCGTTGCGCGCCACGATCTCCGAGGAATCCTTGCGGCGCTTGCACGATTTCATCGACCCGGTCTACCTGCACCAGACCAAGATCCGCCTGCCGCGGGGCCGGATCGCGGCGTATCCCGACCTGACCGAGGCCACGCTGAAAGCCGCGCGCGAGCAGGCCGGCTGTGAAGTGCGCACGCATTTCCATGTGCCGCTGTTCTTCGAGGGCGACGGCGTGCTGGCCTCGACCCACACGGATCTCACGCCCGCTTTCTTTGACCGCGCCCGGGCGAGCCGCATCCCGCTTGAGGTCGAGACCTACACCTTTGACGTTCTGCCGCCCGAGCTACGAGCCCCTACTGTGGTCGATAGTCTGGTGCGCGAGTTGGCATGGGCCGGCGAGCGCGGAAGCCGAGAAGTGAACGGGGCAAGCTAGCGAGGCGTTACTCTTCTGCCGCCTCTCCGCTCTCCTCGTCCAGCTCGCCGGTCGCATCCAGAATGCGCGCGGCCTCGACATACATCGGGTGCGTTTTGTCTTTGTAGATCTCCTTCATCATCGGCACCTTGATGTCGTCCTCATGATTGAGACCGTCCGAAAAAATCTCGTCGAGAATATCCGGGTCCACCGTCTTGTCGAACAGGATCGGATACAGAAGGGGGAACTGATCATCCGGCAACAGGTTCAATGCCGTCTGAATGCCGTCCAGTTGGTCCGCTTTGTCCAGCTTGGCAAACTCCTGTTTGAATGCGAGCGCCTGATCGGCCGTCGGTTTTCCGGGCCGTTCGGCTACGACATCGACAAACCCTTCCCACGCCTCGACGGCTTTGAGGCGGGCCTCCGTCATCGCCTCCGCTTGGCCCGTTTGAGAGGCCGGAGCGACCGCACCAGACACCGGCGCCATCTGTCCCGCCCGCATGCGTCCCGGGCGCGCACCCGTTTGTTGTTGATGGGGCAGCGCTCGCGGCGGTCGGGGCGCATCCCGTCCGGCCAGCGGCACCGTCGCATGCGGTTTGGCCGATGAAGCGGCAGACGGTTCCTGAGCGTCTGCTTCAGGCCCCGCCTTGTTCAAGCGTACGATGACAACCACCGCAACAGCCGCAGCCAAAGCAACCAATGACATCAGAGACAAAATTGTTTTTTTATTGTGCTGCACAAATCACCTCTCGTTTGCATAACCGGTCGGGGAAATCCCTCTTGCGGAATGGCGGCACACCTCCATCCATTGTCTACCCGTTACATGCCCCCATTGTGCCGCATGAGCGGTTGATTTGCAAGCGATGCGCAAGGCAAGGCATTCCTGCCTGTCCATCCCAATCAAAACTCGTCTAACGGCTCCCGGCTTTCGACGCCGTAGGGCTTTTCGGCTTCCCAAGAGTCCTTGCATGGCCTTTCCCCCTGATTTATGATGGGAGCCGATTCACCGGAATAACCATGACCTCCTTTTTCCAACGTTTGGCAGAACGCCGCCGTTTCGGCATGCGGCCCGGGCTCGATACGATCAACCGCCTGGTCGAACGCCTCGGCCACCCCGAGCGCGACTTGGCCGTCATCCATATCGCCGGCACCAACGGCAAAGGCGCGGTCGCCGCGCTCTGCGAATCCGTCCTGCGCGCCGCCGGCTATCCGGTCGCCCGCTACACCTCGCAGCATCTGGTGCGCGTCCACGAGCGCTACTTGCTCAATGGTGCCCCGGTCAAAGATGCCATGCTGGAGGCCGCCGCCCGCGAGGTCGAGGAGGCCGTGCTCGCGCTGGAAGTGCAGCCGGACGCTCCGGAAACCACCTTCTTTGAATGCCTCACCGCCGTCGCGTTCGTCCTTTTCCGCCAGGCGGGTATCCGGCTGGCCGTGCTGGAAACCCGGCTGGGCGGACGGCTCGACGCGACCAACATCGTCACGCCGCTGGTCTCGGTGATCACGCGCATCGGGCTGGATCACTGTGATTGGCTGGGCGACACCGTCGAGCAGATCGCGGCCGAGAAGGCCGGCATCATCAAGCCCGGCCGCCCGGTGGTCTGCGCGGCGATGCCGGATGAGGCGCGCGCCGTGATTGCGGCCGCCGCCGCGCGGCAGGGCGCGCGCTGTATCGACGACGCCGACGCGGTGTCGGCCGCGGTCTCGCGCAGCACGCTGGCGGGACAGACTCTGACAATCAGCACGCAGGAGCGCGCCCTGCCGCCGATCCATGTGCCACTCGCCGGCGCCTTCCAGATCGAAAACGTCTGCGCGGCCGTCGCGGCGCTCGAGACGGCCGCGACCTGCGGCCTCGCCTTGCCCGACTCCGCGTTTGTGACCGGCCTCGCCTCGGTCTGCTGGCCCGGCCGGTTTCAATTGGCGGCAGCCGACCCGAACGTGATCGTCGACGGCGCACACAATCCCGACGGCGCGCGCGCCGTGCGCCAGGCGCTGAAAAGCTGCAAGGTCAAGGCGCCGGTCGCGCTGATCGCGGGCTTCTGCGGCGACAAAGACGCGCTTGCCCATTTGCGCATTCTGGCCCCGGCGGTCAAATGCGCGTGGGGCGTGGCCACCTCGAACCCGCGCTCACTGAGCGCCGACCAGACCGCCGGGCTGCTGCGCATGGCGGGCATCGACACGGTGGCCTCCGCGCCGGGCGTGCGCGAAGCGCTCGACGCGGCCCGCGCCTGGGCACGGGCCAACAACGGCGTGGTGCTGGTGTGCGGCTCGCTCTTCCTGGCCGGCGACGCGCTGGTGGCGCTGGGCGCCTACCCGTGGCCGATCGCGCACCGCGACGACAACGAACTTCTGAAGGCGTGATACGCCCCCCCCTCTTCAAGGAATCCGACATGAACGAACACTCCCCGGTTGAAGTCATCGTGCGCGGCGTCTGCGTCGTGGACGGCCACATGCTGCTCTGCCACGGCAAGCGCTCCGCGCTCACCTATCTGCCGGGCGGGCACATTGAATTCCGCGAGACTGCGCGGCAGGCGCTGAAGCGCGAGATCGCCGAAGAGCTGGGGCGCGCGTCGACGGCCGGCCGTTTTCTCGGCTGCTGCGAACACGCCTTCCTGCAGAACGGCGAGCCCCACGCCGAGATCAACCTGGTATTCGAACTGGCCATTCCGGGCCTCGCGCCCGGTGCGCCGGTGGCGGCGGCCGAGGCCTGGATCGGCTTCCGTTGGCAACCGCTGAATGCCCTGCACGAGGCGCGGCTGGAACCCGCGCCGCTGTGCGATGCGCTCGCCGGCTGGCTGCAGCACCCCGGCGGGCATATCGTTTCAGGCGACGCATGGGAGTCGGTTACTTGAGAATCAGCGCCTTCTCCGCAATCAGCACCGGCGCGTCGTAGAACGGCACGTCTTTGAAGAGCGTGAACACGCCCGCCTTCACCATGCGGTCGGCCGGCCATGCGTAAACACGGCCCGTGACCAGATCCACCCAGACCGGCTCCTGAAAGGCGAGGTCTTTGACCGTCACCTGCGCGGGACGGGTGACGAACGCGTCGTCCGGCGTGCCGGAATTGTCCCACAGCACGACCAGCGGCGATCCGCTCTTCACATGCCGGTATGCGAAACAGGCGCTCGAGGTGTCGGCCATGACGCTGACCGCCGGCACCGTCACGCGTGCCAGCGTGTTGTCAAAGACCGCGGCCGTGTTCTGCACCGCATAGTACGCCAGCTTGATGCCGTCCACCCGCTTATCGGCGGTGGCATGCAGCAGGCCTTTGCGATTGATCTCGCGCCCCGTGTGATTGAAGTCGCAGATGGTGAAGACGGCCGATTCGACATCGTGACCGAGATCGCCCAGCATGCGCCGCAGATCCCATTTCGCCTGGCTGTATTCGGTCCAAGGATGGTTGGACAGCGCGAAGCGCGTGGCGGTTTCGGAGGGGCACCCGTTCTCCCCCTGCCGCATGCGCGCCGTTTTCGAGTATTTGGCGAGCGTGGCCTTCAGCGCCTCGACTTTCGGGTAGGAGGAGTCCGGGTTGAACTCGTACCCGTGATAGATGAACCAGTGGAACAGGTCCACCTTGCCTTTTTCGGCCAATGCGCCCAGGCATTGATCCAGCAGCTTGGGATTTGAGCTCGCCAGCGAAAGCCCCGCGATCCGCGCGTCGGGAATGATCCGCTTGATGATCTCCGCCGTGCGGATGTTGAACGCCGCGATGTCGGCGGGCTTGTGCTGCTTGTTGATGTCAGGCTCGTTCCACATGGCCCAGTCGCGCACCTTGCCCGCGTAACGCGTGGCCATGGCCTCGACCCACCGGTCCCAGGCGGCGAGCCCCTTCTCGGAGGTCGGGAAGCCGCCCGCCAGATCAAAGCCTCCGCCGCCCGGATACACGGGATTGCCGTATCCGGTTTCCAGAAGAATGTTCAGCCCCATGCCGCGCGCGTCATCGATGACCGCGTCCAGCCAGGCAAAGTCATACACCCCCTTGGCCTTTTCGGTCTTGGCCCAGCCCCCTTGCAGGCGGATGGTCTTGATCCCCAGCGGCACGATGTAAGCCTTGTACGCATCCCAGATCGCGAAATCGCGGTCCAGCGTCTCGCATCCCAGCGTCCAATTCGAGCCCGCGGTCTGATCGGCGCCGCGCGGCCGGATCGTCCCGATCTGCTTGAGCCCCGGATCCAGCGGCGTCCGGGCGCGTTCCGCCGAGGCGTCGATGGCGGGCCCGCCCGCCGCGAAACCGGCGAGGCCCGCCGCCAGAACCATCATTCCCATCTGTTTCATGTGCGTTCTCCTTTTTTTCTATTCTTCATTCAATCGCGATGTCTCAGGATTCGTTTTCGAAGCCATACTCAACGCGGCTTTCAGCCGCCTGCTCATACAGCGCGTGCTGATCGTCGAGCGCGTAGTTGACAGGACCCCGTGACGGCTTGAGGAACGCGGAGAGGATCGCGGAGAGCCGTCCGGGGTCTTTCGTTTCACACTCCCACACAACCAGTACGTGCCAGCCGTCCGACCACAACTGACCCAACACCTTGCGGTCGCGCTCGACATTCCGCGCGAACTTCTCTGTCCAGAAACGCGGATGGGTGGCGGGTACCTTTCGTGACGACAAGCAACCGTGCGCATGCCAGAAACAGCCGTTCACGAAGATGATCTTGCGGTGGCGCGTCAGCACAATATCCGGCTTTCCCGGAAGGCTGCTCACGTGCAGCCGGTAACGGAACCCCATCGCGTGCACCATGCGGCGTACGGTCCATTCCGGCCCGGTGTCCTTGCTGCGGATCTGCGACATACACCGGTGGCGTTGCTCTGGCGTCATGCGATCCATCGTTGCAGATAACAGCATGGCACAGGCAACCCGCATACGCAATGCCCGTGTACTCGTTACCCTCCTTCCTCCTTTTTCCCTCCTCCCTCTTCCCTTCTCACCCGCCGCTGAGCAGCTCGACCGTGACCGGCCCGTCGTTGAGCAGGCGCACTTTCATCTCCGCGCCGAAAACGCCGGTGCTGACGCGCGACGCGCCGAGCGTGTCGCGCAAGTGGCGCACAAGCGCCTCGTAGAGCGGTTCGGCCTGCTCCGGACGCGCCGCCGCCACAAAACTGGGGCGGTTGCCTTTGCGCGTGTCGGCGTACAGCGTGAACTGCGAGACCACGAGAACCGCGCCGCCGATGTCGAGCACCGAGCGGTTCATCAATCCCGCCTCGTCCTCGAAAATCCGCAGCGCGGGAATCTTGCGCGCCAGCCACGCCGCGTCGTCCATGCCGTCGCTGTGCGTCATGCCGAGCAACACCAGCAACCCCGGACCGATTTCGGCCACGCGCCGCCCGTCCACGTCGACGGATGCCTCGGAGACGCGCTGGATCAACGCCTTCATCAGAGCACCGTGACTTTCAGCCCCTGCCGGTCGACATCAAAATCGAAGAAGCGCGCGTGCGCGTTCGGCGGATGGGCCTCGAAGCTCGCGCGGATGCGTTCCGCCGCCGCCGCGCTCTTGGCGATCATGAAGATGAAGCCGCCGCCGCCCGCGCCCGGCAGGAGCGCCGCCAGCGTCTCGCGCGAGACCGAGGCGAGAAGCGCTTCGATCGGCGCATTGGTCGAGCCCGGATCGATGCTTTTCTTCAACTCCCAGTAACGCGCCACGCCAGCCGCGAACCCGTCGATGTCCTGCGCGTCGAGCGCTTCCTTGGTCGCCAGCGCCGACACCTTGAGCGCCTCCACGGTCCGCAGGATCGCGGGGTCGCGCGCGAGATAGCCGGAAACCACATTCTGCAGGATGTTGCGCGCCATGCGTTTCTGCCCGGTGAAGTAGAGCAGGCAGCGCTGCTTGAGTTCGCTGCCCTCCGACATGTCGAAGACCGTCCAACGCAGCGAGACCGTCTGGTCCGGCCCCGGCTGCGTACGGATCAATTTCACGCCCGGCATGATGCCGCCAACCTGATCCTGCCAGCCGCCGCCCGTGCACATCCGCTGTTCGAGGATCGACGTCATGCGGATCAAACGGTCGGTGTTAAACGGCACGCCCAACACGCGGTCGAGACAGGCGATCACCGCCGCGCCCAAGATCGAACTCGTCCCCATGCCCGAGCCTTTCGGCAGCGACGAGAAGATCGTGAGGTCCAGCCCGCCGCCCAGCGTCTTGAGCCATTTGGCCAGCGGCTCCTCGCGCCGCGACGGACCGATGCCGGCCAGGATCAGCGCGGCCTTGGCCAGCGCCGCCCAGTCGTGCGGATCATGATGATCGAGCAGCTCGGCCGTGGTGCGGATCTCCTTGCGCTCGCCCAGATCGATGCTCGACAGGCGGATGCACCCCGCCGTGTTGAGTTTGGCCATCACCTGGACCGGATAGAGCCCGTTGAGCGTCACTGCCGCATTCAGCACCGTGCCGCCGCGCTCCGTGCAGATCGGCGGCGTGTCGGACCAGCCGCCCGCAAAATCGATGCGCACCGGCGTGGTGACCCACACCACCTGGTCGTGCAGGATCGCCGCCCGCCGCGGCAGGCGGCAGGGCTCGAAGCTCACCGCCACCGCCGCCGCCACTTCGGACAGGCAGGAGGGCAGAGCGGGCTCGGTGATCTGACCCGCCAACGTCTCGCCGATCATCGCCATCAGCCGCAAGATGCGCGCGCGCAACAGCGGCTTGCCCTGCGCCGCGCCGTCCAGCAGGCCGGCAAGCTGACGCAACGCGCGCGTCGCCTCTTCGCCGGTGCGAATCTCGCCGCACACCTCCGCCGCCGGCAGCGAATCGTTATTCAGTACGCGCGCGGCCACATTCAGCAGATTCACCTGACGCCGAATCTCGGCACGCACGGCCAGCAGACGCGCATGGTTCACCCGGGGCAGCAGCTCGGCCAAGCCGTAGCGCGTCCCGCGGCCGGCGATCCGGCTCGGCGTCTCGGAGGCACTCTCTGCGGCGAGCCGCGCCAGCGTCATGGCCTCGGCCAGCACATCGTCCAACTGCCCCACACGCCAGAGCCGCGCACGCCAAAGGCCGTCACGCTCGTCGCCGCGCCACACGCGCCCGGGGTTCATCCCGGCGCGCGCCAGCACCCGCTCGATCGGCACGTTGAGAAAGCGGCAGGGGGCCGAGCCGCCGAACGGCGTCTTGAAATCGTCGTCGAGCCCATACGCCACGGCCGCCCAGCCGCGCGCGCCGACCGGCAGCACCACCAGGCCCGTGCCGGACGGCAAGCGAACCGCTGCGGTCGCTTCGGGGGGCAGGCCGGTGAGAATGTTCTCTCCGGCCAGCTCCAGCCCCGCGCATGCTGCGGCATGCACCGACTCCACCAGCGCGTTGCCCGTCGTGAACGGACACTCGATCCGCGCGTTGAACACAAACGCCCGACCGGTTTCGCCGCTGCCGGTCACGCACGCGCCGCTGCCGTTGGCGAAACCGTAAGCCTGCGCCGTGCGCGACAGCCCCGAGAACCCGGCCAACAGCTCGCGGCTGCTGCCGATGTGGAAAAATTCACAATACGGCACGATGTTGACCTGGAACGGGACCCCGCGCAGCGCGCGATAAAAGGCGCGCATGCGCCGCCGGTGCGCCGCATCGCGCCCGCGCACCGTGACGAACCGATCCAGGTAGCGCGCCTCGTCAAAGCGCGGCGCAACAGCCATGGTCAGCTCTTCGTAAAGGTCCAGCGGCGGGCAGTCGCCGCCGGTGATCGCATCCAGCAGCCCCTTCTCCCCCCCCATTGAGCGTTGAGCGTTCTCCCCCCTTCTACCTTCGACATTCTCTCCGTCCACCGGAACTGCCGAAACGACCGGCACTGCCGACGGAACCCCCGCCGCTTTCACCAGCCGCGCGCAGACTTCGGGTGTCAGGCTGATGAGCCCCGTGTCCACCGCCACGTGGCCGAAGGGATCGACCGCCCCGCACGCGCGCGCTTCCGTCTCGGAGGGTTTTTGCAGAAAATCGACGACCGGCACGCACTCCGTGCGCTGCGGGTTCGCGCCGAAACCGGACGGCACATACACACCGTGCCGCGAACCGCGCTCGACCGGCCCGAAGTAGGCGACGCCCGTGACGCCCAGCCGCGAAAAATCCACCGACGCATGGTCGAAAGTGAGCAGCACGTCGCCGGAGGTGATCAGCACATGGCCACCCGCAGGCGCGGGCAGGGCCGACACCGTGCGCAGGATCAGGTCAAACAACGCGAGCGGCTGTCCCGCAGGGCCTGTCGCCGGCACCGGCGTAAACACCTTGCCTTGCGCCGCGTAGGCCGGTGTGCGCCGGCTGTCGCCGCCCGAATGGCAGATGAGGATGCGCCGGCCGGCAAAGGCCTCGACGCCCCGCCCGCCGGCCACCTGCGCCAACACGTTCAGCGTGGCGCCGAGCGACCCCACGCGGCGACCGCCGGGATCGGTGATCACCCGCGTTTCGGTGTCCGGGTGAATCAACCCGTTCGCCCGCCGCCAAGCGAGCTGCGCGCGATACCCATCGGCCTGCGCCTCGTTCGCCGCAGTCAAAATGAGTATGTCAAAGTTGTTCGTCATGTCACGCCTCCATTTGGAGTGCGGCGGCTTGCCGCCGCTTTGGAAAACGGGAGCAAGATCCCGCACTCCACAAACCGGCAGTTGTCATTCATTGATGATCTCATACAACAGCCGGGCGCCTTCCGGATGGGCGACATCGGCGGTGAAGCACAGGGCACCGTCGGACACACGCGCGGGCACCTGGCCCAGCCGGCGGCCGCTGGTCGCGAGCGCATAGACGGTGTAGGTCTCGGGATGCCGCACCGTCAGCTCAATCTCCGCCTGCCCCGCGCGCACGAGGTACGGCGTTTTGCCCCACGACAGCAAAATCTTGCGCGCCGCGTCCGCGTACTTGACTCCGCTGTTCTGCACATCGGTCAAATGGGTGAGCAGCAGCCGCCGGCCACGGACCACCGGCTGGTCGTCGAGCGCGCTCACCCAGACCGTGGCCGGTGCGCCGCGAAGGGTCACCGTCAACGCGCCGGCCGCGATGCGTCCCTCTTCCGCGAAACCACCCATCGTGCGCTCGGTGTCCAGCGTGAACGCGCCGCGCGCCGGATCAATAACCAGAGGGCCGACCGCGTTCGTCAGCGACGCAGCGCACGTCACCGTACCGGTCGCATACGCATCGCTTTCCGGCAGCAGACGCCATGTCGCAAGGGGCGCCGTTGCCGCATACGTTCCGACCTGAGCGTGCCACGCCGCAGTGCGCCAGGCGGGAGCGACCGACCGTGCGGCTTCGGGCAATGCCGCGCCGTGCCCGTCCGGTCGAGGCACCAGATGGATCGCCGCGCGCGGCGTCGCGGGCGCGAGATCACGGCGAAGGAAGAGGCAGATCGACGCGCGGTCCGACGCTTGCGAGAGCGGATCGGTCGCCACGTCGAAATATCCGGCGAAGCCCTCCGAGGAGAACATGTTTTCCAGCCGGTGCGAGTAGGCAAAGCGCCACAGCGCACTCCAGTCCTGCAATGCGCCCATCGCGCCGGTCATGATCCCGCCGACGCCGCGGTACATGCCGGGGCCGGAAAAATTGTATTCCGAAACGGTGAACGGCTTGTTGGCGAGGCGGGTGAAGGCGACGCCACACGGCACCGTGCACCCGGTGCGCAGCGGGTTCTCATTGCCACAGCGGCTCGGCAGCGCCCAGCGCTTATCTAAGAAATTCGGGTGATCCACATAGAAGTGATCGTCCACATAATCGTACAGCGCCTCGCGCACCGGCTGGAGCGTGGTGTAGTGCGTGCCGCAGTTGTAGTTCGAAATCAGAGCGCGGCAGCCGATCTCCTCGCGCAGGAAAGCCTTCATCCGTGCGACCATGCGCGCTTCCGTGTCGGCGACAAAGCGCGCCACCGCGGCACCTTCGCGGCCGGACATACGCAACGGCATCTTATCCGGAATCTCGGCATAGGCCGGGTCTTTGGCGCGCTGTTCAGCCAGCCACGCGGCCCACGCGGCCTGCATGGCCGGCGTTTCGCGCGCTTCGGCCTTGGCGTAGCCGATCGATCCTTCGTTAATCAACGCGATGAACGGCATGCCCGGCTCGTCGGCGTAGCGGCGACCGGTGTGCGGGTTGACGTGGTTGAGAAAGGCGCGCGCGAACGCGGCCCAATTCTGAAAGGCCGGCTCGTGCACCGCGATCAGTGCCTTAAAGACCTGCATCTCGACCTGGCCATCCTGGTCGATGCCGATGTGGCGCCATGCGACCTTGCGCGAGACAAACAGGTCGGTGGTCGCATAGAGTCCGCGCTTATAGCAGGCGGCCAGGAAGCCGTCGAGCCGCGCCATCTGGCCGGGGTTGAGCGTTAATGCGTCCGGGCTCCCCTGCACGCAGCCGTTGTCGTGGTGGTGAATACGCACGCTGTTGTAGCCCAAGCGGACCAAACGGTCCGCGAGCTGCTCGGCCTGCTCTTGCGACGGGAAGTTGGCCGTGCCGCAGAAGTTGACGCCGTAAAAGCGCTGCGCGGCGCCGGGCTTGCGTTCAAACTCAAAGTGCGGGCCGACCGCTTTCAGCCAGCCGTATTTTCCGGCCGGCGCGTCGGCGAAGCCCATGCCGGAAAAATCGAGCGCGGACCCCGGAACAATCTCCTTTTCATACGCGAGCGTCACCCACTCCGGCCCCGCTTCCAGCACCACCGGCCGGGCGTATGTCAGGGTGAGCGGCGCGTGGGTCTTGAGCGTGAACCCGACCTGAAGCGGCTTGCCGGCCGGATAGAGCCCCGTGCCGCCGACGCCGAGGCGGAGGCCGAAGGTATCGCCCCACCGGCGGTCATCCTGAATCAAAACGGAGGTCGGCGCATCGAACGCCAAGACAAGGCGCTGTTTGGCGGGAGGCGGCGTCTCGATCTCTAGCTCTTTGATTTTCCCGCTGAATATCGCGAGCGCGCCCTGCGTCTCCGAAAAGACGCCCGATTTCTGGTCGGCGCGCCAGCGTCCGCCGATCATGTTTTGCGCGGAAAAGCGGGTGCCGACAAACAGGCTGCTCAGTTCGAGCGCCGCTTTCGGCGTAAAGGTATAGTGCGCGCGGAGTGCGCCATCGGCGGCCGGCACCACCTTCACCTGGACGGCGATCTGCTCGGCCTCTGAAAGCTTCAATGCAAACGCGCATGTGCCGCTCTTCGCATCGGCAAACGTGAAGCCCGTGCCGTGCAGGCTGCGCTGCCAGCCTTTTGTGAAGAGCCCCCCGTCGAATTCGATCGCCGGCTCGCTGAGCGACAGTTTCCCGCCGACACCAAGAACCGCCTCGCCACCGAGACACGCCAGCGGCAGCAGCAACACGCCTCGCAGAATATTTTTCATAGCGAATCCTTCTTGTGAGAAATGGGGACACATGTCCAAAGCCCGATCACCCCGGACGGCTCAGCACATCTCCATCAACTGCTGGATTTCTCGCTCCCACAGCGTTTCGTCGGGGGTCTCCAGCACCAGCGGCATGTTCTCGAAGCGCGCGTCGGCCATGATGCAGCGAAAGACGTCGATGCCCAGCAGCCCCCGGCCCAGCGACTCGTGCCGGTCGACGTGCGAATTGAGCGCCACTTTGGAATCGTTGATGTGCATGCCGCGCAGGTAGGTGAAGCCGACTGTCCGGTCAAAATGCTCCATCGTTGCCAGAAAGCCGTCGCGGGTACGGATGTCGAACCCTGCGGCGAAGGTGTGCATCGTATCCAGGCAGACGCCGACGCGCGACTTATCGTCCACACCATCGATGATGGTGCGCAGTTCCTCAAACGGCGCACCCAGGTTGCCGCCGCTGCCGGCGGTGTTCTCGATCACCAGCGTCACGCCCTGCGTCTGCGCCAGCGCGGTGTTCATCGACTGCGCCACGCGCACACACGCCGCCTGGGGCGTCAGCTTGCGCAGATGGCTGCCGGGATGAAAATTCAGCTTGTCGAGCCCGAGCGACATGCAGCGCCGGATCTCATCCATCAGCGAGCCCATTGACTTCGCATGCGCCTCTTCGTCCGGGTTGGCGAGATTGATGAGGTAGCCGGCGTGCGGCATGACCTGGGCGGCGGTATAGCCGTCTGAGGCCATCTGATTCTTAAACGCCTCGATGTCGGCGGGCGCGTACGGTGCGGCGGTCCATTGCCGCTGATTTTTCACAAACATGCCGAAGCCCGTGGCGCCCAGCGCCTTGGCGTTCTTTGGCGCGTTGGCCACGCCGCCCCCAATGGACACATGAGGTCCGATGTAATACATGTCCACTCCCTCTTTTTCAATCCCCTGACCCTCGGCCCTGTCAAAGTCAGACCGACCGGCCGTGTCGTCGTTTCGGCCATTCACGTATCATGAAAAATGGATTTGCGGCGATCACCGGGTGTCGATGAGCGCAAGCAGCGCACGGGCCAGCGCCGACTGTTTCCGTGGCACCGTGAATCGCCAAGCGCCCTCCCGCGTCAACCCAACCACTCCCGACCGTCTCAACGTCGTCAGGTGCCGGCAGACCGCAGGCTGGCTGATCCTTGTCATCGCCACGATGGTCTCCGCGGTTGAATCCGGGTGGCGCGCCAAAACGTGCAGAATCGTCAGCCGCCGCGCATGCGTGAACGCGCGCAGCGTCCGGCAGATCCGGGACAAGGCACACTCACCTGCGGCACATTCGCGTCGGACGGCCTTCAACATGGCATTGGCATGTTCAACCAGCGGGTCCGGCTCTGGATCATATCGAAGCCACTTTCCGTGACGCCGGGCGGTGATCAAGCCCCGCGCCTGAAGCATACGCAAATTAATGCTGGCTTGGTTCTGGGGCAACCCCGTCTCTGCGGCGACCTCCTTGACGGCAATTCCCGGCTTGTCCAACACGGCAGCCAAGCACCGCAATCGGCGCTCATTCATCAGCGCGCGGCACGTCCTCCACACGGTCGGATGATAGATGGCCCATTCACTTCTCATGAGATGAGAACAGCATATCACGCCCGCGTCAGACCGTCAAACGACATCGCTGTTAATCCACTTGTCATGACATGTGGATATTGCACCTGCCTCGACTCCTTGAACTGTCCCGCCATAGAAATCCACTTGTCATGACATGTGGATCTCACACCGGCCTTAACCGCATGGTCAGACCGTCGACGGGAATCCACTTATCATGACAAGTGGATTCAGTGACAAATGCGCTGAAACATGAAGATGCGAGATTGACGCCGGCATGCGTTCTGCCGTCTCCGGCCGCTCGGACACGTTGCACGCACCGCGCGTTCGGCAAATCATTAAAACCCGAGGGTGCCGGTGGCGTACCGGTCTTTGCCCGCATAGTCCCGCTGCACGGTCACCTCGACAAAGCCATACTCTTCCAACAGGTCACGTAACGCGGGGCCCTGCTCATCACCGATCTCGAAAAAGACCCCGCCCCCCGGCTTGAGCACCATGACCGCGTCCAGCAGCACTGCGCGGTAAACCGCCAACCCGTCGGGCCCGCCATCCAGCGCGAGCCGCGGCTCATGGTCGCGAATGTGCCGCTCCAACCCGTCCACCACGTGCGACGGGATATAGGGCGGATTGGATACCAGCACATCTACGCTGGCCGGGTCGAACTCGCCGCAGCCGTCACTCTCGGCGAACAGGACGCGATCCGCCAAGCCCGTCAGCACAGCGTTCTCCCGCGCCAGCGCCAAGGCGTCAGGGCTCACGTCCAGCCCGACAAACACACCGTCGTGCAGATCGTGTGCAAGACTGAGGATAATGCATCCGCTGCCCGTGCCGACATCGACCACCAGCGGTTTCGGGGTTCGCCGCACCTGAGGGGATGCCAAGACGAGATCGACCAACTGTTCGGTCTCGGGCCGCGGGATCAAGGCCCGCCGGTCCACTTTCAGGGTCAACGAGCGAAAGTCCCACCGGCCCAGCACATACTGGACCGGCTCGCCGGCGGCGACACGCTGCACGCCCCGCCGCAGCGCATCCACGATGCGCGTGTCCGGCACCGCGTCAAGATGAAGGTAAAGGTCCAGCCGACCGCATTTAAAGAGGCATGCCGCCAGCCATTCACACACCACACGCGCATCCGGCACATTCCGGCGCTGCAGGTACGCATCGCCCCGGGCAATCAGTTCACGCAACGTCATGGGCGTTTCTGTCATCCGTCTTCTCATCTCCGCGCTACGCCCGCCATCGCCCAACCTCAGAACGGCGTCGGATCGTCCATCGGCTCAACCGAGCCGCCGCCTTCATATTCGATCGACGAACCGTCGCCTTCCACCTTGTCGATCCGGAACGCCTCAAGATCCACAAAATATTTGCCCTGCCATTCGCGGCAGCGCACGCGGAAAGCCACATTGACACGGTCCCCCAGCGTCACGCGGTCCAACTGTGAGGCACGCTCTTTGACACAGGTGAATTTGACATCCTGAGGATAGTCATCTTCCATGGCCAACAGAAACTCGCGCTTTGTAAAACCGCTCGGGAACGTCATGGGCTCGAAAATCGTTTTGACCGCACCGGTCATTTCATAAGTATTGCTAGCCATACATCCATCCTCGCCATATCGTTTCAACCGTTGAAACTTCCATGCAAATGAAGACGCCCTTATTAAACCACATTCGAATCGCCCGTGCCAATCTTCTCTGCCGTAATCGGCTGGGTAATCGATTGGGGGCCAGGATGCGCGGAGATCATGCGTTTCTAGAGGAATGAAATGCGCGAGCCTGGGGGCGCGGACGGCCCCGTCCGCGAAAAAGGCTGTCCGTAAGCGCCGGCGACGGACCGACACGCTCCGCCGGTCAAAGTTCCCGCAGGGCGGCGGGGTCGAACCGCCCGGCGGCCGCACGGGCGGCACCCCACACGCACACCGCCAGACAGACCACCAAGCCGGCTGCCACAGTCGCCATGGCGGCCCACGGCAACTGCGCGCCCAGCGCGCGTGCCGCGGGCTGGATCGCCACCAGCGCCGGAATCATACCGCACACCACGCCCGCCGCCGCCAGCACCCCGTATTCGCCCGCCAGCAGGCGGACCCGCTGCCGCCACGGCACACCCACCGCCCCCAGCAACGCGAACTCGCCTCGCCGCTCCTCCACCCCGCGCAGGATGACCAGCGCCATCCCCGCAGCACCCAGCACCAAGCCCAGTCCGCCCAGCACCACGAACAGATCCAAGTAACTCGCCTCCATCGCCCCCAGCGTCCGCAAACGCGCTTCCACCGTTTCAACCGTCACGCCCGGCACCGGATGGCGCAGCGCGGCAAGCTGAGCCCGGCGGCCGTCATTCTGGCGTTTGAGGGCCATATCAGCCGCCTCGCGCAGGGCATACGGCGCGTAATCACAGAGCCACATGCGGTAGCCCTCCTCCGGATACAGCCGCGCAAAAAACCGTTCGTCCATGATCAATGCGCCCTGCAGGATCCCGCTGCGCACCGGCAGCGCCCCCACAATGCGCACGCGCCACGGCGTGCCGTCCGCCCCGACATAGGTCAGCACAGCACCGTCCGTAAGCCCGGCCTTGACCTTGAGGCTGTACTGCAACATCGCCTGATCGGCCGCCAACACCGGAATCGCGCCGTCCGGCAGCAGGCGCGCGAGCGGCGACCAGACCCCGCCGGCCTCGCGCGGCTCAAAGGCTCGCGCACGCGCCATGGTGCGCGTGTCCACGCCCAGCAGCCGCGGCGTCTGCGGCGCGTTCATGTTGAGGCACCCCGCCTCGTCGCCCTCACGCAGCCGTACCGGCACCACGCCGGTCGCACCGCTCACTTCGCGCGCCAGTTCCAGACCGCGCGCGCGGTCACGCGCCACGGCCGCCGTGACGATCGCGCGGAAGCCGCCGCTGCCGGACCACGGATGCTCGCAGCCGGCGGCCGGATCATGCCGCATCGCAAGGATGCCGACCGTCAGGAAGAGCCCCACCGCCAGCAGGATCACGACCGGCGCGCTGCGCCGCGGCACCGACAGCGCGCGCGACACGCCGGCCGCCAGCGGCGAACGTACGGACGCCGCACGCCCGAGCGCGGCGCGGCGCCATGCGACGCCCAACGACGCCATGAAGAGCATGAGAGACAGCATCAGCAGAAAACCGGCACCGAAAAACGCACCATGCGCGGCACTGCCGCCCGGGCTCCATACCATCACGGCCAGCGCCGCGACCGCCAGCACCCCGCCGCACGGGCTCAACGCAGCCGCCACACGCGACACCGGTGCGCTGTCCCCCGCCGCGAACACGGCCTGCGCAGGCACCCCCTGCGCCCGCCACAACTCAGTCGGCGGACACGCGGCATAGTGCGCGGCACTGCGCAGCACCATCAGCAGCGATGCCCCCACGCTGACGCCTGCTGCCAGCACCGCTGCCGGAAGCGAAAAAACAAATGCGGGCTCGGCGCCGGCAAAGGCGTCACGCCAGAACCGGCCCAGACTCCAAACCAGCGCGCGCGCCAAGACCGCGCCGCCGCAGCTCCCCGCCAAAGCGCCAACGCCCAGCGGCACACACCACTCCGCCATCAGCACACGCATCACGTGGCCGCGGCTCCAGCCCAATGCACGCAACAGGGCAATCTCGCCCTTCCGCGCCTCAAGCGCCAATGCCAGCGAGAGCGCGGCCAACAGCAGCGCAGCCGCCGCCAGCATGAACGCCATGCCGCTAAAGAGCAGCCGGAAGTCGGTTGACCCGCGTGCCGCGGCCAGCCCTTCTTGCCAAACCGGGCGCACCTGAAAGCCGAACCGCTCCGGCGCCACCCCTTTGAGCGCCGTGCGCACGGTCGCTTCGTCAGCCGCGACGCGCAGGCTCATGGATTCACCGAACACGGCACCGAAGCAGGCTGTGCCCGCCGCATGCGTGAGAAACGCCTTGGGCGTCTCGCGCCACGCTTTCCAGTAAGCCTCGTTGGCGGCGTCGTTCAGCTGCTCGTCGTCCATCGGCAGACCGATGTCCCACTCGGCGCAACGGTCAACCCCCTCTAAGCCGGGGAAAACAGGCATCGCGCGGCGTACCGCAGCCGCAACTTCCATCGGCAGCACGCCTCTCACACGGAACACGCCCTGCGTCTCCGACAGCCGGCCGCCCGCCTCGAACCGACGCCAGCGCAGCGTCACGGTTCCGTTGCTGGAGACGCCCAGCGCCTCGGCGAGCCAGGCGTTGATGACGACCTCATCATCGCGCAGATCGCGCGGCACCTGCGGACCTCCGGGCGTCACCGCCGCCACAAACCCGTACGGCGTCGAACGGTCGCCCGCCTCGAAGCTGTCTGCGAGATGAAAGGTCGCGGCCTCGACCGGCAACCCCGCGCGGCTCAGTGCGCCATGCACGCCGGCCGGCAGAAAGACACGGCGACTGGTGATCACGGTGTCCGGGCCGTCCCGCCCTCCGCCCGCTGACCTCTGGTCTTTGACCTCCAACCCGCACGCCTCTGGCGTCAACGCCTCCGCCAATGCGTGCGCGAGCACCGGCGGCGGCAGCGGGGAGAGCAGCAGGTTGGCCATGTCCGGAACTCCCGCGTCGCGCGCAAGCGCGGCGAGCGGCACGAACACGTTCACGGGCGGCACCGAGTCCGGGCGCAGCGCGAAGTCGGCGGGCAGCAAAGCGTCTGGCGCTGCCGGCGCCCCGAACGCCGCCGCAAAATCCAGATTGCGGCGGACCAGCCGCGACGCAGTGACCGGGCCGAGCGGCAACTCGGCCGCGTAGAGCGAAGGCTTGACGAAACGCACCGCGCCCGTCATACCCGCCACTTGCGCAAGCGCCCGTCGGTTGAGCGCGGCCCGCCCCTCATCGGGCGGCCCCGGCCGCCCGATGACCTGCGCGTCCGACGCACACACCACGCCCTCGGCGTTCAGCAGCTCGCCGCGCAGGAGCAGCGCGGCCTCGCTCCCGGGCAGGCGCTGCGCCATGTCGGCCGGAAAGACGCCGTCCGTCAGCAGCGCGACCGAACGGATGGCGCCGAGCCGTGCGCGCAAGCCGGCGCGCAGGCTGGCTTGCAGCGACTCGCCGGTCAACAGCGCCGCGCAGAAGATGGCCGCCGTCAGCGCGGACGTAGCCGCAAAACCGGCATGCCGCACGCGGTAATGCAGCAGGTTTCGCCGGACCCAGGCCGTGACCGTCATCTGTTTTTGAATGCTCAAGCACGAACCCTTTTAGACGGGGCAACGTCGGCCCGCACCCGCGCGCCGCACCATCGTCATTTCCCCTGCGGCGTACCTTTGACCTTGAGCGGAACCGCGTAAAAGCCCTTCGAGGCGGTCACAAAGAGCGTGTCTTTTTTCGGGCCGCCGATGCAGACGTTCGCGCTCCACCCCTCCGGGATCTTGATCACGCCCAGAAAGGCGCCCGCCGCGTCGTAAACATAGACGCCCTCTTTGTTGGTCAGATAGATCCGTCCGTCGGCATCGAGCGTCATGCCGTCCGACCCCATCTCACAGAAGAGCCGTTTGCCAGCCAGGGAGCCATCGGGCTGAATCGCATAGGCGAAGACCTTCTTCGCCTTGATGTCGGCCACGTAAAGCTGCTTACCGTCCGGCGTACCGACAATCCCGTTCGGCTGCTGCAGGTCCTCGGTCACGCGGCGCGGCGCACCGCCCTTGGGCAGGAAATACACCTGCTGGGCGCCCTGCGGCGCCTCGGCGTGCGTCCACCACGGGCGCTTGTAAAACGGATCCGTGAAATAGCAGCCGCCGCCCTGCGGGCAGGCCCACACGTCATTCGGCCCGTTGAACGCCTTGTCGGCGTGCGCCTTGGCCAGCACCGTCACCGCGCCGTCCGGCGAGACCGACCACAGTTCCATCTTCTCGTCGGCGCAGACCAGCAGACTCCCGTCCGGCGCGAAGCACATGCCGTTAGCGCGGCCGGCCGGATCCATAAAGGTACGCAGCCCCTGTTCGCGCGACCAGCGCAGGATCTTGTTGTTCGGCTGATCCACAAAGAAAACCTCGCCCGCCGCGTTGACGGTCGCCCCTTCCGTGAATTTAAACCCGTCCGCCAGCTTTTCCGCCACCGTGCCCGGCGCGACCACGTCGTCCAGCCCCGCCGCCACCGCGCACGCGGCCATCACGCCCGAAACCAGCCCGATCATGCCCTGTTTCATACTGCACCCTTTCGTTGCTCTTCTGTCCACCCGCAGGTTTGGCCGTCAGTTTACCGTTTCGCGGCAACGCTGACAACGTGTTGTTGAACGACGAGCGCTTTCGCTTGCGCGGGCTGCACGGGACGCCTACAATGAGGCGCTTTCAGATGCAAACGACCCTTCCAGAACCGACGCCGGTGTTCGACTGCCACGTCCACCTTTACCCGGACGCGCTGGCCCCCAAGGCGGTGGGCGAGCTCGCGCGGCGCTTTGGCAACCCGCCGGCGTTTGACGGCACCGTGGCCGGGCTGACGGCAGACCTCGCCCGCTCCGGCATCTGCGGTGCGCTCAATCTGCCCGTCGCGACCCGGCCCGAGCAGGTGGCGTCGATCAACGCCTGGGCCGCCGCGATCAACCGCGGCCCGGTGCGCAGCCTCGCGACCCTTCATCCCGACACGCCCGACATCCCGGCCGCGCTCGCGGCCATTCAGGTGGCCGGCCTCCGCGGCGTCAAGCTGCACCCCGAGTATCAGGCTTTCACCTTGGATGATCCGCGCATGCAGCCGGTCTGGCGCGGCTGCGCCGAGCGCGGCCTCTTCGTTTTCCTGCACGCCGGCGGCGAGCGCGTCTTCACGCCGCCCTTCCGCACCACGCCCCGCGCGCTGGCGGCGCTGTTGGCGGCGCATCCGCGTCTGACGGTGGTGGCCGCGCACCTGGGCGGCTTCCAGATGTGGGACGAGGCCGAGGCGGCGCTCATCGGCCGCCCGCTCTACCTCGACCTGTCGCACACGCTCTTCTGGATGTCCGACGCGCAGCTCGTGCGCATGGTGCGGCGCCACGGCGCGTCGCGCATCCTGTTCGGCTCCGATGCCCCGTGGCAGTCGCCGGACGCCGTGTTGCGTGCCTTTCTCGCGCTGCCGTTCACGGTGCGCCAACAGCGGCAGATTCTCTGGGACAACGCCGCAGGCCTGCTCGGCCTGACGGACCCTGTTCGGGCACGCAGCGACGCGCCCGCCACCCTCCAACCCCGGGCCTCGGCATGACAGTTGCCCTCATCGGACTCGGCCTGATCGGCGGCTCGTTCGCCCGCGACCTGCGCACGTCAGGCCTGACCGCAGAACTGCTCGGCGTGGACGCCGACCCGGCGCATGCGGCGCGCGCGCTGGAGCTCGGCCTCGTCGACCGTATTGTCGCGCTGGGCGAAGCCGCCCGCGAGGCCGACGCACTGCTGCTGGCGGTGCCGGTCAACGCCATCGAGACACTCCTGCCGAGCCTGCTCGACACCGCACGCGACGGACAGACCGTGATCGATCTCGGCTCCACCAAGCTGCGTATCGCCGATGCGGTGCGCGAGCACCCTCGGCGCGAGCGGTATGTCGCGGCGCACCCGATGGCCGGCACCGAGAACGCCGGCCCCGACGCCGCGCTGGAAGGGCTCTTCCGGAACAAGACCGTGCTGCTCTGCGATCTCGAGTGGAGCGCTCCGGACGCCTGTAAGACGGCGCTCGAACTCTTTCATGCGGTCGGCCTTAAATTTGAGTTCATGACCGCCGAGCAGCACGACCGTCACGCCGCGTATGTCTCACACCTCTCGCATGTGGTCGCCTATGCCCTCTCGCTCGCCGTGCAGAGCGAAGAGAAGGCCGGCTACGCCGTGCCGCGTCTGGCGGGCGGCGGCTTCGCCTCCACCGTGCGCCTCGCCAAGAGTTCGCCTGACATGTGGGTGCCGATCTTCGAGCAGAACCGCGACGCGATCCTCGCCGCGGTCGCGGCCTTCTCCGACCGCGTGGCCACCTTCACGCGCTGCCTCGAGGAGCGCGACTGGGATCGCCTTGACGCCTACATCCGCGAGGCCAACCGCATCCGCGACCTGCTGTAGCGACGCGCGTGCATCTGCGGCGCGGCTCATTGACAGAGCTTGTTGGCGCCCTGTATGATAGCGAGCAGTTGAGGGATCACAGAGAGAGCGTAACGAAGGACTGTCCATGACTGAAGAACGACAATCGATGGAAGCCGACATCGTGTGCGTGGGCTTCGGCCCGGCCACGGCCGGTTTTTTGACCACGCTGAGCCGCGCCATGATGAAGCCCGACGGCACGCCCGCCTTTGAGAGCAAGGTGATGCCGGGTATGCCGTTGCAGGTGATGTGTTACGAACGCGCCGATGACATCGGGTTCGGCGTCTCCGGCGTCGTCACCAAGGGACGCCACATCCGCGCCTCGTTCCCCGAACTTGACCTGGCGAAAGAGATCCCCAACGCGGCGGAGGTCAGCCACGAGTCGGTCGCCTACCTCTTCGACACCGTCGGCGCGAGCCGCCGCAGCGCTGGCACGCGCTTCATGGACGGCGTTTTCAAACACGGCCAGTTCGCCATGCGCAAGGCCCCTTCGGCCACCGAGCTGCCGTGGATTCCGCCCTTCCTGCGCAAAGAGCCGGGCCTGGTGATGTCGATGGGCTCTTTCCTGTCGTGGTGCGGCACGCAGCTCATGGGCTCCGGTCTTGTGCAGATCTGGCCCGGCACGCCGGTCAGCGCCCCGCTGCTGGAGGGCGACGCGGTGGTCGGCGTGCGGCTGGCGGACCAAGGCGTGGACAAAAAGGGCGTCCCCGAGGCCGCCTACATGCCGGGCATGGACATCCGCGCGCGGCTGACGGTGGTGGGTGACGGTCCGGTCGGCGCGGTCGGCCGCAAGCTGGACCGCCACTTCGGGCTGCCCGAAGGCCACCACCAGCATGATTGGGCCGTGGGCATGAAAGCAGTCGTCGAACTGCCCGCGTCGTGCGACCTCAAGCCCGGCACGGTGCTGCACACGCTGGGCTTTCCCGAGCCAGAAATCTTCGGTTTCCTCTACGTCTACCCCGACCGTACCGCCTCGCTCGGCATCTTCGTGCCCTCGTGGCTGGACAATCCGATCCGCACCACCTACCGGTATCTGCAGCATTGGATGCAGCACCCCTATCTGTGGCGCCACCTTCAGGGCGGCACGTTGCGCTCATGGGGCGCGAAGTCGCTGCAGGAGTCCGGCGCGCGCGGCGAGCCGTATCTGGCAGGCGACGGCTTCGCCCGCATCGGCGAGGGCTCCGGCTCCACCAATGTGCTCACCAACTCTGGCGTGGATGAGGCGTGGCGCAGCGGCGTGCTGCTGGCCGAAGGCGTGATCGATCTGCTCGCGCGCGATCAGCCCTTCACCAAGGCCGCGCTGACCGGCGCGTATGTGCGCCGCCGCCGCCAGGATCCGCTCGACGCCGAGTTGCAGGCCGCCAAGAAGGCGCGCGACGGCTTCGGCAAGGGATTCATGCTCGGCATGATGGGCACCGGCATGACCGGCATGACACGCGGCATGCTCAATCTTTCGGTCGGTTCCTGCCCGCCCTCGCAACGCATCCCGACGCTGGCGAGCGTCTACGGCGCGCGTATCGCGCCCGCCGCGCTCAGCGAGGCGGTCGAGGCCTGCGCCAAGGCACGGCAGCCCCTGCACGACACGGTGATGACGCTGGCCGGCTGGCCCGAGATTCCGTATGACGGCACCCTGCTGATGTCGCACCAGGACGCGCTCTTCAAAGGCGGCAAGGTGCAGGCCGCAGCCGGCTTCGCCGACCACGTGACCTTCGCCGATCCCGCGCTCTGCGCCTCCTGCACAGAGCGCACCTGCATCGAGATCTGTTCCGCACAGGCCCTGATGCCGGGCGAGGAGGGCGGCACGCCCGAGTTTGACCGCGAGAAATGCATCCATTGCGGCGCCTGCATCTGGAGCTGTTCCAAGGCGCTGCCCGCCGATCCCGAACGCGCCAACATCGAGTTTGGCGCCGGTTCCGGCGGCCTGCATTCGAACGAGAACTGAGCGAGCGCCGCGCGGCGGTCAGGGCTTGAAGTCGGGCACGGGCGAGAGAGTCACGCGCACGCGGGCGGAGGTGACGGGCGCGTCGAACGTCACGGCCAGCCGGCGCGGCGAGGCCTTGCCGGGATTCTCAAGCCGTTCCTCCTCAAGCCGCCAGGCCCCTCCTTCGGCGGCGATCTTCACTTCCACGCAGCGCTGTTTGTCGTGGAGGTACAGCGCGGTGTCGTCTTTGCGCGTCACGTCGCGGTAGGTGATGATCGGCACGCTGAACGTCTGCGGCGTCGAGAAGCGGACCTCGTCGCTGACCGTGATGGCGCGCACCGTCCGGTCATGCGTGAAGGTCCGCACCAGCGCGGTCAATGCGGGGACGCGGTATGCGGCCGCAAGGTCAAGCTCCAAGCGGTCTTGCGCGTCGGTGAAGGCGGCGTCCAGCACACGCGCGGCCGACTGCCGCCCGGTCGTTTGGCGTTGGCCGGCCACCACCGGCACCGGGTGGCCGTAGGAGTTGAGCATCGGGCTGACGTACCGCTCGCGGCTGAAGGTACGGCGCGTGTAGACCTCGCCGCCGGGATCGCCCAGCATCTCGACGCCGTCGAGCACCACGGCATACGAGCCGACGTCGTTGTGATTGTGGTGCTCGGCGTTGTGACCGCCCTTGACCGCCGCGCCGAACGGCACGTCGTTGGACGCGCCGCCCGAGCGCGTGATCAGCACCTGCGCGTCCTGGAAATAGGTGCGGATCGGCAGGCTTTCCGCTGCGGGCGCGGGTGGCGGCGGCTCCTGTCCGAAGGCCCGCAGCCCGATGGTGGCGTGACCGCCCTTCAGCAGCGCGGGCGCGGGCGTGTCGGCCGGCACGGCTTCGGGATAGACCTGCCGGATGAGCGCCCAGACGTCGTGGCTCGGCGCGCCGCCGCCGTCCGCGAACCAGGGCGAGCGGCCCGGCTGGATCTGATAACCCTTGGCATACGCGGCGATGCGCCGCAGCTTGTCGCCGGCAAAGAGGTCGAGCCGGCCACCGGTGGCCGCGCGCACGGCCAACCCCATCATCACGTAGTGGCCGAAGCCGTAGTTCCAGTAGCCCATGCCCTCGCTGCAGTAGCCGTCGTCGGTGAACCCGCTGATAAAGAAGGGGTTGGAGAACTCCATGGCGGCCAGTACCAGGGCGCGCTCCTCGCGCGGCTCAAGCAGCGCCAGGGCGCAGCAGACCACACCGGCGGAGCAGACGGCATTCCAGTTGTTGTCGCCGCGCATCCACCAGTTGCCGTTGATATTGCCGCTGCGCACCGCGTTCACGTAGGGCTCCAGCACGCGCCGCCGGACCTCGCCGCGCAGCCGCTCGCGCACAGCGGGCGAGAGGCGGTGGCCGAGCCAGGCGTCTGTCTCGGCAAGCAGCCAGCCGCGCGCGGAAGAGCCGAGGTCGATGGTGAGGCGCGTGCCCTTGAAGTTGCCGAGATCGGCATCATGCGCCGGCATGGTCCAGCTCCGCTCGTCGCAGACCGCAAGCAGGTCGCGCTCGAGCGCAGGCAGAAAGCGTCCTTTATCTTCCAGGCACTCGGCCAGCAGCAACGCGGTGAGCCGCTGCGAACGCTGGCCGTAAGGCCGCTCGTAGTTGCGGCGGTTGCCGGTGGTGGTGAAGTCGAGATAGAGGTCGTCGGGCAGTTCCGGCGGCGGCGTGCGCAAGGCCTTTTCCGCATCACGCAGAAGCGCGGCGGCCTCAGGCTGCGCGGCCAGGCGGTTCCACGCGTCGCGGTCGGCGGCCGGACGTCCCAGGCCGTGCGGCGCGGGCGCGAGCCAGGCGGCGATCGCCGCAACGCGCGCCGGATCAGGGGGCGGAAAGCCGTTCCGCGATGTGCGCAAGGCCGCGACGCGCGCTTTTTCCGCTTCGGCGTCGCTCAGCTCGGCAAGCGCGAAATCATCCGCGTCGGCCGCGCCGCAACCGCCGTTGAAGCTATGCACCCAGACCCATAGAACGGCAGAATCGGGCGGTGCCCGGCCGACGAGCGTGAAGGCCTGCCACTCGCCCTTGGCGCCTTGGATGGTCTGGATGATTTCGCCGTGGCGGGAGGGCGAGGTGAGGACGCGTCCCTTGGCATCGGCGAACTGCATGTAGACACCGACCGCGCCGTCGTTCTCCAGGACGCGCCCCCAGAAGGAGAGCGCGTAGGTTTTGTCGGCGGTGACCGGCACCGGCGCGGACCGGCAACTGCTGCCTTGGTCATCGGCGGCGTCTGTGACGCGTAACCCGCGTTTCCCGGTGTGCGCGGCCTCCTCCGCGATGACGCTCAGGCCGGCGTCGGAGATCGTCCAGGCCGGCGTATGGGTGTCTTCGAAGCCGGCGTTGGGGATGGCCAGGGAATTGCCGCGGGCGACGGCGGCGGCAACAAGGGCAAGACTCAGCAGACGGATCATCGGGGACCACTCTTTCCATTCGTTCCGAAAGCGCGCCGGTGCGGCCGACCGGCACACACCCTGCGGCACAGACGTATGATTGAGCGCTCATTGTGCAGAGGAGCGGAGAATTGTCAATGCCGATCTCCTGGGCGGCCAGGGGGCAAGTCGTTCGCGGGCGCATCCGATTCACTTGCCGTTGAGGTTTCGGGTTTCTGGTTTCAGGTTCCTGTCACGCATCCTTCCTTCCTGCTTCTGCCTCTCAACCGACAGGGTCTTGCAGCCGGCAGGGCGGTCTCGCCGAGACCGCCGCAGAGAGACAGGCTTTACTCGCCTCTCCGTTGAAAGGGTATTTGGCAACGAACGTCGAAAGCCGAACCGGGAACGAAGACAGTTGACTCCCGACTGTGCTCCGCACCAAACACGCACTCGACTCGTACGCCCCCGGACCCCCACCGATTGCCCCCTGCCCCCTCGCCGCCTTGACCCCGTGCGCCGCCGGCGCTACAGTAACGCTGTCCACATTCTGACATGAAACACGCACACTCCCATATCGACGCCGTGGAAACGGTGCTGCGCACGCGGTTTGAACGGCAGATCCGCGCGCACCAGGTGATGCCGGCCGAGGCGGCGGCCTGCCTGCCCTTCCCCGATGGCCTTGACCCGCGCCTCGCCGCCGTGCTGCGCGAGCGCGGCATCGACCAGCTCTACGCCCACCAGGCCGAAGCCTTTGAATCGGTCTCGGCCGGACGTGACACCGTGCTGGTCTCGCGCACGGCATCGGGCAAAACCCTGGCCTTCCTGCTGCCGATCCTGAGCGACTACTGTCGCAGCGACGCGCCCTTCGGCGTGCTGCTGCTCTACCCCACCAAGGCGCTTTCGCGCGATCAGGAGGGCACGCTCGGCGCACTGCTCAAAGCCGCGCTCGACACCCGCAAACTCGGCACCTTTGACGGCGACACCCCGCGCGAGGAACGCAGCAAGATCATGAAGGGGGCAGACTTCGTGATCACCAATCCCGACATGCTGCACGCAGGGATCCTGCCCAACCACCACCGCGGCTGGAGCGATTTTTTGGGGCGCCTGAAATACATCGTGGTGGACGAGGTGCACGCCTACCGCGGCGCTTTCGGCTCGCATGTCTCGAATGTCTTCCGCCGCCTGCTGCGCGTCTGCGCCATGCATGGCTCGTCGCCCCGCTTCGTTTGCTGCTCGGCGACGGTCGGCAACCCCGGTGAGCATGTGCAGGCGCTGTTCCACCGTCCGTTCACGGTCATTGACCGCGACGGCTCGCCGCGTCCGCGCCGCGATCTCTACCTGATTAATCCGCCGCTCGTGGAGAGCGCCGGTTCCGCACGTTTCCGCAAGGGGCCCGCCTCGGTCTCGATTCCGGTTATCCGCGCCGCCGCGGCCGCCGGCGTCCGCACCATCTGCTTCTGCCGCTCGCGGCAGCAGGTCGAGCGCCTCTGGCGCGCGGTCACCGACGGCCACCCCGAACTGAAAGAGCGGGTCAAGCCGTATCGCGGCGGCCTGCTGCCGGCCGAACGGCGCCAGCTCGAGAAGGATCTTTTCGAGGGGCGCATCACCGCCATCCTCTCGACCAACGCGCTGGAGCTGGGCATCGACATCGGCGATCTCGATGTCTGCATCCTCTCCGGCCATCCGGGCTCGCTGGCCAGCTTCTGGCAGCAGGCCGGGCGTGTCGGGCGCAAAGGCAACCGCGCGCTGATCCTCTATGTGGCGCAGGACGCGCCAGTGGACCAGTATCTGGTGAATCATCCCGACTTCCTCACCGGCACGCCGATCGAACAGGCGTGGCTGCATGCCGACAACCCGTATATCATGCTGCAGCACCTGCCGTGCGCCGCGCACGAACATCCGCTTCGCGACGCGGAACCGCTCTTCGACACGCCCGCCTACGGTTTCGCGCTCGACATCCTCAAAGAGGACGGCACGCTTAAACCCTACAAAGGCTGCTGGCGCTACGCCCTGCCCGACTATCCGGCCCGCGGCGTCAACCTGCGCGGCATGACCGACTACAACGTGGAAATCGTCTGCAACGGCGAGGTGATTGGCGAGATCGATCCGATCGGCGCGCGCGCCGAGCTGTACAAGGACGCGATCTACCAGCATCTCGGCCGCCGCTACATGTCCATGGAACTGGACCTCGACAAGAAGCTCTGCACGGTTGAGCCGGTGGAGGTGGACTACTACACCGAATCGGAGTGGGAAAGCCGGCTGGACCTGACGGCGGAAGAGGGCCGCAAGGCGGTGCACGGCGCGGACCTGCGCTTCGGCGCGCTGCACGTGAACAGGCAGCCCAAGCTTTTCAAAAAAGTGCGCGAACGCTCGCTCGAAAACGTGGGTTACGGGCCGATCACGCTGCCGCCGTTTGAGTACGATACCGTCGGGTTCGCGCTGCGCGTTCCTGAACCTTGGGGCCGCGCGCTGGACGCGCGCGACAAGCGGCTCGTGCCGGCCGCGTTGTTCGGCCTGCGCTATATCTTGCGTCACGCGGCCGCGAGCGTGAGCATGGCCGACCCGGGCGACCTCGAGACCGATCTCGCGCCGCTCGACCGCGAAGGTGAAAGCAGAGAGGAGCGCCCAACGCTCAACGAAGAACGGGAAGAGCCGCCGCGCGTGCCGGCGGGGCCCGACGCCGAGGGCTTCGAGCCGCTGCCGCCCCCCGTCTGGGCGGACATGGCGTTCGAGAGCGCACTCTTTCTGTACGACCGGCTGGAAGGCGGGGCGGGTTATGCGGAGAAGGTGTTCGAGAAGATCGAAGACACGCTGAGCCTCTGCCGCCGGATGATCCGCGAATGTCCCTGCGAAAACGGCTGCCCGGCCTGCGTGCCGCCGCTGCCGCCGGGGGTGAACGACGAGGACCTGGAACTTTTTCTGGTAGAGTCCAACGCCGTGCGCGTCTGCACGCTGAGCCTGCTGGATGCGCTGCTGGACGGCACGGTCGCGGTGCCCGACATCCAAACCGTGACGCGCGACTGGGATCCGCCGGTCGCGGCGCCGGCGCCGGACAGCGCCGCGCTGCTGTTGCGCGGCAAGCTGAACCGCGCGGCCGGCGCGCTGCGCGAAAAAAGAAAACGCGACTATTAGATAGGGGGCTTATTGAATTTTGGAGACGTGCACCGTGGCGGCTTCGGGCGCGTGATCAAACATCGCCTCCATGCGTGCCCCGGTGCCGTCGACGCGCAGTTCCTTGGACGGACCGCGCGGCAGGGCACAGCATGTTACGCAGTACGCCGTTCCGGCTTCGGTATCAAACATGACGCGCACGCGGCCGTCTTGAAGTCGGGTGAGCTTGAAAGGGAGGGTTGCCTGTTCCGGCGTTGCGGACGAATAAAGGCTGGGGACATAGACCAGCGCCACGCAGAAAAAGTTGCCATACGCGGCGAGCGGCTGATCCGCAATCCAGGTGGTCAGTTCGGAGGTGCCCGTGAAGCGCGCGACTTCTGTCCATTCGTCCGACAAAGTGCGCCGCGCTTTGACGGCCGCAATGTAATCTGAGCAATTATATCTTACCTTGAGTCCGTGCGGACGGCTGTTCTTGGGGTGATGGCGTCAGCGAGCCTGCCACAGTACTGCCGTATACGTCCACGCGATGTGTGGTAAAGACACTTTGAAAGCCAAAATCGTACGAGACCGGACGGGGCACATGGCTGACAGGGCCATTCGTGGCATCGCACCACCAATCCACGTAACGCGGGTGCACTTCGACAAAAGCAAGGGGCGTTATCGGCTGGCTGCCCGCGAGGCGCACGCGGTCTTTGACGGGGCAGGGGCGATCCGCTACACTCTCCGTCATGTTTCCCCATGACGGTCAATGCGGTGCGCGAGGCCTTGCGCTGAAACAGGTGGCGGCCATCGCGCGGGCCACGCTGGTCGAAGCGATCCAGCAGCCGGTCGCCTTCCTGATTCTGCTTTCGGCGGTGGTGACGACGCTGCTGGTGCCGGTCTTTCAGTTCCACCGGTTCGGCGAGGACGGACGGCTCGCGCGCGACAGCGGCTTGTCGTGCATGCTGGTGTTCGGCTTGGTGCTCGCCGCCGGCACGGCCGGCCGCACGGTGTGGGGCGAGATCGCGCGCGGCACGGCCGCCGCCGCGCTGGGCAAGCCGGTGCGGCGCGTGACGTTCCTGCTGGCGAAGGCGCTGGGCGTGTTCGCGGTGGCCGCCTTTTTCTGGCTGGGCGTGCTCTCCGCGACGCTGTTGGCGGAACGCGGTTCGGCTCATTTCATCACGCACGAGGATTATTCCGGCTACGTGACCGATGTGATCACGCTGGCGCTGAGCGCGGCGGGCGTGGCGGCGGCGTTGCTCATCGCCGCGGCGCGGCACTATTTCGGTCGGCGGCGGTTTGGCGTGTCGGCCTTTGTCGGCGTGGCGCTTTCGCAGGTGCTGGTGGCGCTCGCCACCGGCTTTTACAATCGCTTGGGCCAGCTCTATCCGTTGCACGGCGAGGCGGCCTGCGCCGGCTGCGGCGCGGACCACGCCCATGCCGCGGGCTGGGTGTTCTATCATCCGGAATTGAACCTGCGCGTGGTCCCTGCGGCACTGTTGGTGCTCTTCGCGCTGGCGGTCTTCACGGCGCTGGCCACCGCGTTGGCCACGCGCCTGTCGACCGGTTCGACCCTCGCGGTCTGTGCCGGCGTGCTGCTGCTGGGACTGGCCGGCGACTCGCTGCTGACCGGCGCGCCGTTCTGGTCGGGGCGCGGTCTGGCTGCGGGCCTGCTGCCGGACCTTCAGAATTTTTGGCTGTGCGACGCGGTCGCGCGCGGCGGACGCATCGCCTGGCGCTACGTCGGCGAGGCCGCGCTCTACGCGCTGACCTGCTGCGCGCTCTTCCTCGTCGCCGGCTGCCTGGCGTTCCGGGAACGGGATCTGGGATGACGCGCGCGGCGACGCGCAGGAGGGAGGGGAACGTGCCTGAAAGCAAACAACCGGTTATCGAAACGCGCGGGCTGCGCAAAGTCTTCCGCGATTTTTGGCGGCGGCCTACGGTGGAGGCGGTCAAGGGGCTGGACCTCACGGTCAATGACGGCGAGGTCTTCGGCCTGCTGGGGCCGAACGGCTCCGGCAAGAGCACCACGATCAAGATGCTGCTCGGCCTGCTGCGCCCGACGGCCGGCCTGGTCCGCGTGCTGGGCGCGGCCCCCGACGACACGCGCGCCAAGGCGCGCATCGGCTACCTGCCCGAGGTCTCGCACCTGCATCCCTTCCTCACGCCGCGCGAGACGCTGATGTACTACGCCAGCCTTTTCGGCATGCCGCGCAAGGAGGCTGTGCGCCGCACGCATGAATTGCTGGTCATGGTGGATCTCGAGCATGCCGCCGACCGTGCGGTGGGCGGTTTTTCAAAGGGCATGGCGCGCCGCGTGGGCCTGGCTCAGGCACTGGTGAACGCGCCCGACTTGCTGATCCTCGACGAGCCGACATCGGGACTCGATCCGATCGGCAGCCGCGAAGTGAAGGATCTGGTCCGCGCGCTGGCCCAAGGCGGCGTGTCGGTGCTGATGACCTCGCACCTGCTGGCGGATGTCGAGGATGTCTGCGACCGCGTGGCGATCCTTGAACGCGGCGCACTGCGCGCCGAGGGCATGATCGCCGACCTGCTGCGCCAGCCGGATGCGGTGCGTTTTGAGGTGGAGGGCTTGGACGAGCCGGCCGCTGCGGCGGTGCGAGCCGAGCTGGAGGCGCATACGGGGCGGCGCGTGCGGCAGGAGTATCCGGCGATGAGCCTCGAGCGCTACTTTCTCCAGGTGGTGGCACAAGACGGACGGCAGCGCACGTTCGCCTTGGCTCCGTTCCTCGGCACGGCACCCGCCGACACGGAACGCCTAACCCCCAACTCCCAACTCCCAATTCCTAATTCCTAACTTTTTCTTGATGATACGCATGGCGAATGACGCACAGAACGGACTCGCGGCAACTGCGCGCCGCATCGGCGGCGTGGCCGTGCTTGCCGTGCGGGCCGCGTTGCGGACGCGAACAGTCGGTGCGCTGCTCGCGCTGCTGGCGGCCTGCGTGCTGGTGCTGCCCGGCGTTGTAAAGGGTGACGGCACGCCGGAGGGCGAACTGCATATCCTGCTCACCTACACGCTGGGCTTTGCTTTCGGCATTCTCTGCCTGGCGACGCTCTGGGCGGCCTGCGCCCTTTTTGCGGCGGAGATCGACAGCGCCCGCATGCAGCTTTCGGCCGTCAAGCCGGTGCGCGCGGCCGAATTCTGGGCCGGCAAATGGCTGGCCTTGCTGGCGCTCAACGGGGTGGCTCTGCTGGCCGTCTACGCCGGCGTCTATGCGCAGGTGCGCTGGCGCATGCATCGCGACGGGTGGGAGGCGGTCGAACAACCGGTCAGCCGGCGTGTGGCGCATCCGCTGCTGCCCACCCCGCGCCAGGAGGCGCGCGAGACCCTTGACGAGCTGCGTGCGCGCAACGAGTTACCGCACGGTTACAGCGAGCGAACTATCCTGCGCGTACTGGAGGAAAAGGCGCATGAGAAGTACACCGAGATCCCCCCGGGACGGCAGCAGGCGTGGCGTTTCCGCCTGTCTCGCCCGCTGCGCACCAGCGAGACAGTCACCGTACGCCTGCGCTTCGAGACCGAATACAACACGCGGGCGCAGGTGACCGGCATCTGCCGGCTGGGCTGCGTCGAGACGGCGCGTGCGGTGGAAGTGCCGCTGGACGATTTCACGCTGAAGGAGATCGAGTTCGCCGTGGACGCGCGGGCGTTCGGCCAAGCGCCGGAGGCTGGCCTGCGCACCTTTGAATTGAGCTTTGAACACACCGGCGACGCCCAGCACGCGCCGGGCCTCCTGCTGCGCTTCCGCAAGGATGTGGCGCTGCTAACGCCGGGGGGCAGTTTTTGGATGAACCTGCTGCGCGCGGCGGCGGTGCATGGGAGTGTGCTGGCGCTGCTGGCGGCCTTCGGCTTGACGCTGAGCGTCTGCTTCTCGCTGCCGGTGGCTGCCTTTGTGGCGACCGTGCTGCTGGTGCTTACGATGGTGGGGAATTCTGTGGTACAGGTGGTGTCGGAAGAGGATGCAAAAAAATGGAGCAACCGCGCGGGCGTACTGGTGTCGCGCACAGTGCATGGCGCCACGCGCCACGCCCTGCAGGCTGAGCCGCTGGCGGCCTTGACAAACGGCGAACGGCTCGATGCCGGCATGCTGCGCGCGTCGGTGGGCTGGAATGCCCTGCTGCTCCCGCTGCTGCTGGCGGCGGCGGGCTGCGCGGTGTTGCGGCGGCGTGAGTTAGCGGATGCGGAGTGATGCGCACACGGCGAAGGAACGACACATGAGCAAGACAACACGCAGACGCTTTCTCGAAACGGCCCTCGCAGGGGCGGCGATGGCGGGCGGCTGCCGCAGTCCTGCGGGACGAGGCGGTGCGGCGCGGCGGCGCTCTGCCGGCAGTCGGCTGAATGTCGCCGTGCTCGGCGCAGCAGGGCGCGGCGAAGCGTGCTGGCGCGCGGTCTGCGCGTCAGGCGACCGGCTGGCGGCGCTGTGCGATGTGGACGAACGCGCACTGCTCGCGGCGCGCGACGCGGTTGCCGACACGCAGCCGGGCCTGGCGCTTTACAAAGATTTTCGCGTGCTGTTCGAAACTGAGCGCGGGCTCGATGCAGTGCTGATCGCCACGCCAGACCACGGGCACGCCCTGCAGGCGGCCTGGGCGATGGCGCAAGGGTGCCATGTGTTTATCGAGCCGCCTCTGGCCCGCACGCTCGCCGAGACCGAGACGCTCGCGCGGGATGCGCGACGTCACGGCGTGGCGCTCTGGATGGGTGACGAGGCGGGTGCGCGGCCGGAGTTCCGCCGCGCGGTCACGTTGCTGCGCGCCGGCATCATCGGCGCAGTCACCGAGATACACGCCTGGACCGCGCGGCCGGTATGGCCGCAAGGCGGACGCCGGCCGGAGGGCAGCGATCCGGTGCCGCCCGCGCTGGACTGGGAGCTGTGGCTGTGCGGCGCGCCGCTGCGGCCGTTCAAAGAGCGCGTCTACCACCGCTACAACTGGCGCGGCTGGCACGATTTTGGGACCGGAGCCCTGGGCGACGTGGGCTGTCAGCTTTTGAGCCTGCCGTTCCGTGCGCTGGACGTGCGAGCGCCGCGCATGGTGACAACGGAGGAGGTCGACGGAGCGACAGCCGAAATGTATCCGCGCGCGAGCCATGTGCAAGCGGTTTTTGACGCACCGGCCCGACGTCGGCTGCCGGTCACGCTCTCGTGGTATGATGGCGGCCGGCGGCCGGCGGCGATCCGTCTGCCGGAGGTGGTTCAGTCGCTCGGAACGTTCCCCGGCGGCGGCTGCCTGCTGGTGGGCGAAGACGGCGTGTGGCTGATGGCTGATGAGACGGGAGAACGGCATCGCGTGGCCTTGGCCGGCGAGAAACGGTTGGTGGATGCCGAGAAGCATGAGGCCTGCGCGCTGGCACCGCTGCCGCCGAAAGGCGCGGACACGCACGCCTGTTTTCTCGACGCACTGCGCGCCGGTGCGCCGGAGCCCGCCGACGCTTCCCACATGCGCGCGCTGATGGAGACCGTGCTCACAGGCTGTGTCGCCCAGCGCGTGCCGGGCCGGCTGGCGTGGAACAGCCGCAAGAGGCGGTTTGACGGCAGCGACGAGGCCAACCGCCTGGTCGCGACGGCTGTGCGTGATGGCTGGGGCGGCCCACTGTGAACCGGAAACGTGCCCGACCATGCGTGTCTGATGTACGTCCATGAAAAAACAGAGAGGCGGTGTGCGATGCAGAGGATCAGAAGCGCAACTGTATGTGTAGCCATTATGGCGGCAGGAGGGAGCGTCATGGCATATGAATCGATCTATCCGCGAACGGCGGTCGGCACACTGGAGATCAAGACGCTGCCAGCCCGCACCACGCTGATCGCGTCGGCGCCGGGGGATGCGTTCAAGGACCGCGGCGCAGCGTTCCGGCAGCTTTTCGCGTACATCAACGCGAACAAGGTCGCGATGAGCGTGCCGGTCGAGGCCTCGGCCTCCACCAACGAGATGCTTTTCCTGGTCGGCAGCGACGACAGCGGGCGCGCGCTCGCCTCCGGCAAAGGCGTCACCGTGCGCACGCTGCCGGAGGTGACGGTGGCCAGCATCGGCCTGCGCGGCGGCTACTCGCGCAAGAATTATGAGAAGGGGCTGGCGCGCCTGCGCGCCTGGCTGGCTGCGCAGCCGGGGTGGCAGGCGGAGGGCGAGCCGTATGCCGTGTATTGGAATTCGCCCTTCATGCCGGTCTTCCTGCGCAAATCGGAGATCCACCTTCCGGTGCGGCCCGCCGCAGCGTCGGCCGCGCTGCCGCCGTTCTATGGCTTTGCTGTGGAGACGATCGACGGCGTGCGCACCAATCTCGCCCCGTACCGGGGGCAGGTCGCACTCGTGGTGAATGTGGCCAGTCGCTGCGGTTTCACAAAACAGTACGCGGGCCTGCAAAAACTGTACGAGAGCTACCGCGCGCGCGGCTTTGCGGTGCTTGGGTTTCCATGTAATGACTTCATGGGACAAGAGCCCGGCACGCACGAGGAGATCCGCGCGTTCTGCTCGGTGAACTTCGGGGTGACCTTTCCGCTCTACGCCAAGATCCACGTCAAGGGCGCGGAGAAGCATCCGCTCTTCGCTTGGCTGACCGACGGCACGCGCCATCCCGGTCTGGGCGGCGAGGTGGCTTGGAACTTCACTAAGTTTCTGGTCGGCCGTGATGGCAGCCTGCTGGCGCGATTCGGCTCGCGCACGACGCCCGATGATCCCGCTCTGGTCGCGGCGGTCGAGCAGGCGCTGTCGGCCGCGCCGCAATGACTCGCTACGGTGCCGCGTCGTGTTCAAGGGTGTCGGCATGGAGCCAGCCGCGGCGGCCTGCGGCGTCGATGCGCACCCAGGGGCCGGCCTGTTCAAGCGGCACGACCGTACTGCCGGGATTGAGCGTAAAGAGCGTCGCACCCTCCTGCGAAGGCGCGAATCGCACTTCCGCGCGCCGCGCGAGATGGCGCGTAGCCAGCGTCGTCTTGCTGCGCAGCCGGTAGCCCATGCCTAGGCCACCCGCCAGAATCAGCAGTCCGACGCTCGCCGCGAGCAACCGGTGCGTGCCGGCCAGCAGGAAGAAGACAAAAAACGCCACCAGAACGCCACCGCCCGCCACCAGCAGCGGCACGCTGTGGCGCAGGGTCTGGCCCACCTGCTCGCGCGTGATGAGCTGCGTCTGGGGGGGGGATGCCACGGGACGCGCAGTGTCGATCACCCGCACCTCTTCGGCTGCGGCCGCAGCCGGGGTCGCGCCGAACGTCAGGCGGAACGGCCCCGTCACGCACTCTTCATACCGTTCAGTCGCGGGATTGAAGAAGCTGAAACGCGCCGCCGCGATCTCGGTGGCGTTGGTGCTCTGCGGAATGAAGACCTGCTCGCTCTTCAGATGCGTCGCTTCGCGCAGCAGTTCTTTCGGCGGGTAGCTCTTGAAGAGCGGCGATGCGGGCGGCGCGGGCATGGCCGCCCGGTCTCCGAGCCAGCCCTCGCCGATCAAGTCGAGGGAGAGCGTAACGATGTCGCCGGGCTGCACGCTATGCTGCGAGAGCCGTCCGTTGATGCGGAAATGGCCGATCGCGCCGGAGAAGTCGGCCGGACGCCCGGCCTCGGGCAACGGCCTGACGCGCAGCGTGAACGGCTCGAGCGGCTTCTGCTTGGGAAACGACTGCCAGTGTGAGAAGAAGCCGGCGTTGCGCCGCTCGACCAGCATGCAGTGCACGTGCGGCTGAAAAACGCGGTCGATCGGCTGGTGGCCGCGCGCCTTGGCGATAAAGCGGTGCACCGTGAAGGTCTGCGTGCCGCGCGTGACGCGGCTGCCGGCTGCGGGTTCAAGCCGTCCGACGGTGATCAGCTCGGGATTGTTGGGGAAGTCGGTGATCCGCACATCCTCCACCTCGCTGCCGAACGTGACCTCAAGCTCAAAATGAATCTCGAACGCCTGGTTCACATAGAGCGAGTCGGGCACCGTCTTGAAACGTCCGCCCAGAATTTCACCCGCCCGCGCTTGCGGCGCGAGCAGCAGCAGCAGACACAGCCAGCGCCCCGCCTTGCACCGCCACCCTTTTTCGCAGTCGGTTTGCGGCTGGGGAGCGCGAAGATTCTGCGTCGCGGATGAAAAGGAGGGCAGGCGAGTCGGGAGCGCGGGCGTCCCAGCCCGCAACAGCGTTTCATCAAAAGGTTTTTTGCTCGCGCTTCCTTGCCACCAGCCGGCTCTCCCTCTTCCCTCTTCCCTCCTCCTTCCTCCTTTACATTTCATGGCGCGACCTCCGTTTCGCTGGCCGAGGCGGCGAAGACACGTGCGCCCCAGGTCGCTTCGTCGTGCCGTTCATGCGCGAGCGTCATCAGGGTGGAGGCGGCAAAGACCACGGTGATCAACCCGCCGGTGAGCAGGCAGGTTTCAGCAAGGCTGCGCAGGAAGGCGCGGCCCGCACCGCGGCGGCGCAGGAGCTGACAGAACACGCCCAGCCAGAAGAGGGCCCAACCGGCTAAGGCGGTGCTGGCGCGCACGGAACAAGGAAAGGCGTAGTGCCAGAAAAAGGCGGTGCGCGACCAAGGCAGATCGGCCTGCGCGCGTCCGGTCTGGAGCGCAATCGCGGCGGCGAGCCCCTGGCGCGTTTCGGGCGTGGCGCCGAGATAACGCTCGGCGCGCGCGAAGGCGGCAGCCGCGTTGGCACCGTCGCCGGCCATGACCAGCACGCTGCCAAGATTCTGGAAAAGCGGTCCGTTGCGCACACCGTCGGCAACCAGCCGGTTATAGGTAGCGGCGGCCTGGAGATAGGCTTCGGGCGTCGTGGCGGCCGCAGCCTGCGCGCCGGCCTGCTCCCAGAGGAAGGTTCGGGCGGAATCGTCGTTGGAAGCGGCGAACGAACGATGACTCGCAAGCAGGAACAAACTGATCGCCACAAGCGCGAGGCGACGCATGCCGGCTTCTGCACCCGCGCGTTCACATGCTCTTATGGCAAAAAGTCTCATCGTTATTTACTCTTCGTTATTCACACTTGGCTTCTTCGAGAGCGCTGCGTCCAGTTCGGGCAGCAGCGATTGAATCTGCCGAACGGTCTCGGAGACGGGCGTCGCGGCATCGGGCCGGTAGAGGGCTTCGTCAAGGCGCGCCAGCAAGGTGCGGCATGCGTGCGCCGACGCATCCGGAACGCCGCGCCGGTTCAGCAGTTCGGCCGCGTCGGACGGCGTCAGCGCGCCGCCGGCCACATCGCAGCGTTCAGCCAGATAACTGCGCACGGCTTGCGCGGCGCGCGCCGGATTGTCTGTGCGCCGCAGCGCGGCGAGCGCACGCCGCAGCGCGCCGGCGTGACGGCGGCGGGCGCGCAGATGGGCGGCGAGCGCCGCGAACGGCGCGGCCAGCGCGGTCAGCAGCGCGAGCAGCGGGCCGGCCGCGAGCAGCGGCAGGACCAGGCGGTGACGCGGCAGCAGGGAAACGGGGTGTGCGCCGCGCGCGTCGAGTGTGATGCCGGCCGGCAACGGGCGCGTGCGGCTGTCGAGCACGCCGGTCAAAGCGTCGGTGCCGTCTGCGGGATCGGCCGTGGCGATCTGCGTGGTGGCGCGCGCCTGGATGGGAACCGGCGCGGTGGCGACGGTGCGGTAGGCGCGCACGGCGGTGTCGTAGTAGGCCAGGCGGATCGGCGGGAACTCCAGCGTGCCCTCGCGCGTTGGGCGCACGCGGTATTTGAAGCGCTTGCCGTTGGGCAGGGTGTCCGCGCTCACGTTGTCGTCGTAGATGCGGAAGTCGCGCGTGAGTTCGGGCTGGAGGCTCAACAGCGGCGTGCGCAGGTTGGAGACGCTGATCGCGCCGGTGATCTCCAGGGTGAGCGTGAGGGGATCTCCGACTTTGCAGACGGTGGTGTCGAAGGCGGCGGTGGCCTGCATCTCTTTGCCGACCGAGCCGATGAACGTCTCGGGCCGTCCCTCGTCGGGCGGCGGCACGACCCGCACGGTGACGGCCGGGCCGATGGTGTAGATGTCGCGGGTCACGGCCTGGCGGTCGGCGGTGACGTCGCTGATGACAGTGCCTTTGAAAGAGAGCGGGCCGAAGGTGAACTCCCCCTCTTTGGTGGGCGTGTACTCAAGGGCGAGCGTGTAGGCGCGGTACTTCTTGCCATCGATGGTGACGCGCGAGGCCGGCAGGCGGAAGCGGATCGGGCGCGGACGGAAAGGATCGTCGTCGCCGAAGAGACGTCCGAAACCGCTGCTCATGTCGCGCGTCTTATAGTCGTTGATCGCGAAGCCCGGCTGGCGTCCGCTCTGATCGATCAGGTTGTTGAGGATCTGGTTCAGGTCGGGGCTTTTGAGGCCGGGCGAGTCTTGTCGGATCTCCAGGAAATCGGCGGTGAGCTGGGGCAGCAGATTGGGGTGGAGCGGTTCGTTGCTTTCGGCGTAGGGATCGGGCAGTTCGGCGACCGCGACGGACAGGGTGACCGTGAAGGGCTCTTCGACCAGCACCGAGGTGGACGAGGCGCTGAGCGAGGCGATCACGCGATCCTGCCGCTCGATGCCTTTGACCTGCACCGAGGGGCCGGGCTCGGTGTAGCTCTTGCCGGCGACAGTCACGCGCACCGGTCCGGCGCGGTAAACGCCCTCGGCACCGGGTTTGATCTGATAGGCGAAAACACGGCCTTCATAGGTTTCGCGCGTCATGCGGCCGTTGATGATCGAGATACTGGAACGGCTGTTGCTGTGCTGCCCGAGGAATTGGATCTCGGCCGGCGGCAGACCGGAGAGATCGGGCGCGTCCAACCCGCGATCGGCACCCTCGACCTCGATCGTAAGATTGAAGCTTTCGCCCAGATAGATGTTCTGCCGGCTGGGCGACACCTTCAGAGAGACATCGGCGAAGGCGGGAAAAGCGAGAAAGAACAGAAGCAGGACGGCGGAAAAGAAGCGGTTCGCTACCTGCCATTCAGAATGCGGGCGGGGACGCCCGCGCTCCCGACTTTGCTCCGCACAAAACACATTCTTGATCCGTCCCTCCGGCACCAACTGACAGCCGACGGGGTGAATCAGATTCTGCGTGTGTGTGAACGTGTCTCTCACTTTAAACGACTCTCACCTAAGGAGGAGTTAGAGGGGCGTTAAACTCCTGACTCCTCCTTCTTCCTTTCTCCTTCTTCCTTACCTCTACCAGTCCCTCTCGCCCGGCGCCAGCGGAATCTTGCGCATGCGCTCCTTTTTCTCCTCTTCGTGCTCCTTCTCGCGTTCGAGCGCCTTGCGCAGCAGCTCCTTGACGTCTTGCGGCGGTTCCGGCTTCTGCTCCTGCGGCTCAGGTTTCTGCTCCTGCTCTTGCTTCTGTTCCTGCTCCTGCTGTTGTTCCTGTTGCTGCTGCTCTTGATTTTGTTGTTGCTGCTGCTGTTGCTGATTCTGCTGTTGATTCTGGTTCGGCTTTTTGGGCAGCAGCTCGCGGATCTCCAGCAGATCCTTGAGCGCCTGCTCCTGCAGCGCGCGGCGCTCGGTCTCGGACGGTTTCTTTTCGACGAGTTCGGTTTGCAGCTTCTCGGCGTGCGCGGCGATCTCCTCGATCTTGGCCTTGTCTTCAGCAGTGAAGGGCGGCATGTTGGTGTCGGCCTGCGCCTGCTGCATGTATTGGTCGGCCCACGCGGGGAAGCGTTCGCGGAAAAGGCGGGTAAGCTGCAGGGCTTCGGTCTGCGCGTCGCGCGATTCCATGTGCCTGAGCTTCAGGTTGTGAAGCGTGTTGCTCTGGCAGAGGATGTCCTCGTCGAGCGCGGCGTCGGGCGGTGCGACGGCCTTCCAGAAGGCGTAGACAAGCGGCTCGGCTTGCGCGGTGTCGGCGGCGGCTTCGGGCAGGAGATCCTGCAGCGCATCGGCCGCGCCCTTCATGCTGTCGCGCGCCAGCTCGATCTGCTGCGCGGCCTGCGCCTGCTGCTGCTCGTTGGTGACGGCCTGAAGCACCTGCTGCTTGAGCGGGATCCAAAGGTCGGCCTGCTGCCGCTGGCGCTTGGCCAGCGCTTCAGCCTTGGTGATCAGCGCCGGGGCGTCATTGGTGAAGAGGACGGCCGACTCCTCAAGCAGCGCGCGCTGTTCCGCGAGCAGGGTACCCATCAGCCGGTCCGCCGGGGTCTGGCCGTGCTCCGCCATCACCTTCGCGATGTGGGCGCTCTCGCGCGCCTCGGGCAACGGCGCGACCGCTCGCGTCAGATTGCGGTCGCGTCGCGCGTCCTGCGGCGCGTCGCGCAGCGCGCGCTGGAACGCGGCGGCTGCCTCTTCGAGTGCTTTGGCCTTGGCTTGCGGATCTTCAGCCCCGGCGGCGCGCGCCTGATCCATCAGAATCAGGCCGAGAAGCTCGCCGGCCCGCGCGCCGTTCTTGCGCGAGGCGAGCAGCGGGCGCAGGGTCTGCACCGCGTTGGTCGTGTCTTGGGCGGCATGGTAGGCATACGCCGCGTTGTAGCGGTACTCCTCGGCCTCTTGCAGGTCCGCACCGCGCGCGGCCGAGAGAAAGGCTTCCGCCGCCTCTGCATGACGGCCTTTGCGCAGCAGCGCCTGGGCTTCACGCGCGCCGGCGCGGCCGGGGGCAACCACGACGGGCGGACGGTTGGTGGAAGGGGCTTCAGGGGAATTAGGAGTTAGGAATGAGGAATTAGGAGTCGGAGACGGTTGGGTCGGGGACGTTGAGACAGTGGGGCCTTGAGTCTGCGCGGAGGCGCACAGGCTGGCGAGAAGTAGACTGG
>Ga0116182_1000367_pt1 | contig 50424 bp, 37 predicted proteins | sample AD_UKC077_MetaG_FD_89805 | JGI IMG/M metagenome (GOLD analysis project Ga0116182, IMG submission 89805) | Active sludge microbial communities of municipal wastewater-treating anaerobic digesters from USA - AD_UKC077_MetaG | ecosystem: Engineered > Bioreactor > Anaerobic > Digestate | place: USA...
AAGCAGTAGCGCTTAACCATCCTCCCTGCATAATACCTTGATATTTTGGTGGCGCTACTTTTGATACGAAAGCAATACCAAGGGGAGAGATAAATAACTCTGCTACGGTCAATACAAGATAAGTAACAATCAATAATAATGGAGAAACACGCATTGATTCGGGTAGCCCACCCATTTCAATTCTTTCTGTAGCATCTGGCAATCCGATTGAACCTAATGTCATTATTCCGAATGCTAAAGCAGCAATTCCCATACCTATTGCGATTTTTTTAGGAGTAGAAACTTCCCATCCTTTATTACGCATCCAACCAAATAATCCAATAATTATGGGTGTAAGTGTTACAACAAAAATTGGATTAAACGCTTGGAATACTTCTGCCCCTTGCAAAGTGGTAAAACCTAAATTAATATTTATCATTTTTGTATAATCACTGGCAAATAGTGTAAGGGTTTGTCCATTTTGGTGAAATGAGAACCAGAAGAAAATAACAACACCAAAAACAGCAAATAGCGCATACATACGTTGTCTAATCTCTTTTATATCCATTTCAACTTCCTGAGCGTTTTGTTTTACATCGGGTGATTTTACTGATGGATCGGGCAGTTTGGCTTTATTTGCCAAGAATATTGTCAATGAAATAAGCATTGCGAATATTGCAATACCGAAAGAGTAGTGATATCCCTCCATAAAGATATTCAAATACTTATTTGCAAAAGCAGTTAAATCTCCTGTTACATCCCCAACTTGAGTAGCTAATTCCGACAAACGCACTTTGGCATCATCCGAAATTGTTTCATTAAGGAATTGGTTACAAAGAGCTGGTAAATCTGCATCAAATTTAAACCCATTGCGTTGTACCCACCAGTTTCTTAAACCTACTGCCATAATGGGTGCAAACATAGCGCCAATATTGATAAACATGTAGAAGATTTGGAAACCTGTTTCTCGCTTGTCGGCATACTGAGGATTGTCGTAAAGTTGACCTACAACAGCCTGCAAATTACCTTTAAACAGACCATTACCAAAAGCTATGGCAAATAGCCCGAAGCAAGTATAGCCAAGAATCAACGGGAAGTTTTTTACCGGTGTTTCTGTGGGAATGGCAATGAGGACATATCCTATCGTCATCAACACCAAACCTGCGATGATAGTACCCTTGTAGTTTTTTGATCTGTCTGCAATTAATCCACCAACTAACGCTAAAATGTAGATTAAAGCATAAAAAACCGAATAGATAATAGCTCCTTCCGAGCCGGAAAATCCAAACTTATTGTTCAGAAATAAGAGCAAAATTGCCATCATTACATAGAAGCCAAAGCGTTCTCCCATATTGGCAAGAGCTGCTCCTATAAGTCCCTTAGGTTGATTTTTAAACATAGTTTTAATATTTAATTGTTTAATTGTTTTGTATTTAATTATTATTGAACGAGCGCAAATATAATATTATTTTTAGAGAAAAATTAAATAGAAGTTCAATCTATCTATATTTGTAACAGTTTTATCAAAATAATTTTTTTATGATTAAGATATTATCATCACAGCAAATCAAAAATATTGATATATACACTATTGCAAATGAACCTATTAAATCAATTGATTTAATGGAGAGGGCTGCAACAAACCTATTCTACAAACTTGTAAGTGAGCACGGCTACAAAAAATTTCTTTTATTAGCGGGTCCGGGAAATAATGGTGGCGATGCAGTTGCTTTGTTCAGAATGCTTGTCGAATCAGGGCTTCAAGCAAGTTTGATAATATTAAATGAAACTGATAATTTTTCAGAAGATTGCCTTTTAAATATTCAGCGACTAAAAGAAAAAAATATTGAATTTTTATGTTGTAAAACATTTTTTGACTTCCCAAAAATCGATAAAGAGTCGATTATTATTGATGGAATTTTTGGCTCCGGACTAAATAAACCAATAAAAGGTTTTTATGCCGATATAATTGAACATATTAATAAGCTGCCAAATCATAAAGTAGCGATAGATATTCCTTCGGGGCTGTTTTCTGACAATAACAGAGACAATCATGGCGCTATAATTATGGCAAATGAGACTTATACCTTGCAAATTCCAAAACTTGCCTTCTTTTTTGCCGAAAATTCAAAATATGTTGGAGATTTGTCAATAATTGACATTGGGCTACATCCCAAAGCAATAGAATTGGCTGAAACAAAATACTTTTTAACAGAGCCAGACGATATAGACAACTTATATATACCTCGACCAAAACATACTCACAAAGGTAATTTTGGGCATACGCTTGTTGTCGCAGGAAACGAAGGCAAATATGGGGCAATGATTTTATGCGCCTCAGCTTGTTTGAGAAGTGGCGCAGGTTTAGTTAGCGTGTTTACCAATAGAAATGGCGAATTAGTATTGAACTCTTCTATCCCTGAAGCAATGACAATCAGTAACTTATCAGACTTAACGCGCGATGGTATGGAACGATTCACATCTATAGGCATTGGTCCCGGAATTGGGGTAAGTAATGAAAGTGAGACAATGCTATTAAATATCATTAAAAACTATAATAAACCAATAGTTTTAGATGCCGATGCGTTAAATTTAGTAGCTAAGAATCGTAATATTTTAGAATTTATCCCTAAAGAATCAATTTTTACACCGCATGTGGGCGAGTTTGACAGGCTCTTTGGCAAGTGTAATGACACTCTTGAGCGAATTGAAAAAGCATCGGATTTTTGCAAAAAACAGAATATGTTATTGGTATTAAAGGGGAAAAATAGCGCTGTTGTCGATCAACAAGGTAATGTTCATTTCAATGCTACTGGAAATCAAGGAATGTCAACGGCTGGTAGTGGCGATGTCTTGACTGGAATTATATCAGGTTTACTTTCAGTTGGTTACAAACCAAAGAATGCAACTCTGCTTGGTGTCTGGCTGCACGGCAAAGCAGGAGACAAAGCGTTAGATAAAGAGAGTTATGAAAGTTTAATAGCCACAGATATTATTAAGAGTTTAGGTACTGCTTTCAAAACCATTACACCAAACAAATCTGAATAGCAAAATACAATCAAATTTGCTATATTTGTGGAGATTTTATTTGTATCAAAGATGAAAAACGCACTATTTATAAGCATAGGAATAATTACACTAACCGCTGCAATTTCGTGTAAAACAGAGACAAAATTAGCTAAACCTTATATTATCCCATATTCTGAGGTAAAGGAAGCGCCTTTGTTTTTATACAACCTACCTGCAACCACTATTGCTGTTGATATTAAAGTGAAACAAACACAAAGTTTTAAAGGTCCATATTCAAGTTATGCGACAAAGTTTTTAGGGTTGGATAATAAATCTATAATAAGGGCAAATTCAACACATTATGAGATTGTTGATGTGCAATTTTCACAATTTTCAACCCCCGACTCATCGCAGTGGTACGCATATATGAACGATCCTTCAATAATTCCAAATTTTTCGTTATCAAAAGAAAATGTTTTAACAAGTTTTAATGCTGTTGGTGATAGTATTAATAAGCCACCACATCCTAACGTGCTCAATCCCACACAAGTGGAATTGGAAGGGATTTTTCGTGATTTGGGAGTTATAAAAATTGAAAGTGAAGAAATCCAAACTGTTTACCGCCATATGAAGCGTGATACATCAATAATAAAAGTACCTGTCCAAGAAACTGTTAGGAGTCAAAAAAGTATTGAGGATATGGCAAGACACGTCTCAGACTTCATTATTAAAATTAGAAATCACAGATACGAACTGGTCGCGGGTCTTTATGAAGTGTTTCCCGAAGGAGAATCGCTGAAAGCAAGTATCGAGGAGATGTACAGCGTTGAAAATCGTTACACATCTTTATTTACAGGCGTTAATATCGATACAACATATACATTTACGTTTCTATTTACTCCGCAGGGCGCCAATATAACTCCAATTTTAAAAACTTTATGTTATTTTGATACAGAAACAGGTGTAACACTTATTACTCCAAATCAACAATATAGCAACGAAAATATAAATCAGCAACTAAGACTTAAAATTGAGTATGCCAACTATCAGCCAATAATCAGCCAGAAGGTCTCAAACGGTGGTCCTGTTTATAGAATACCAGCGCTGTGTAAAGTTAAAATATTGCTTGGAGAAAGGATAGTAAGTTCTCAACTGCTTAGTATAAATCAATTGGGCAACACTCTTCAACTGCCTATTGATATACTTAGTAACAGTAACTACAAAGTTGAAATAGACGGCAATACAGGAAATCTAAAATCAATTACTACAGAAAGTGGTTACGACACAAAAAATAAAGAGAGTGGTAAAAAAAAGTAAACTAAAATATTTCTGTCGCTTAAATTGGGATTATTCCCTTTCTAATGGCATATTTTATTAAATCTGTAAATTTCTCAAATCCGATTTGCTTATATATCCTTTCACCTAAAACTAAGTTTAGTCAAAATCTCATTTCCTGATTTAAGAGTATGCAGCTAAGACCTGAAATTAGAAAGGCTCTAAATGAAAGAGCATAATGTAAAGGAGAGCCCAGCGACTGCAAGTTTAGCTAATGCTTTCTTTCTTTTTTACCATTGAAAAATTTAAAAAAATATTGGAATTTTGTTAAATTACAATTGGTATTACATAGCTATAAAAGCTAAAACACCCCTGACATTTCAAGGAAAATATTCTTAGAAACAAATTAGAATAAGAGCAATTTTTATCAACAAACGACAAATTACACGGTTATTTTTTATCTTTGCCACGCAAAACTAAACTCAAAAAAAAATTCTGATAATAAATAAAACAAAAAACAGATGAGTGGATTAAAAATTGTAGTATTGGCAAAACAAGTTCCCGATACACGAAACGTGGGGAAAGACGCCATGAAAGCCGACGGTACAGTCAACCGTGCAGCATTAGAAGCAATATTCAACCCCGAAGATTTGAATGCCTTAGAACAAGCCCTACGACTTAAAGATCGTATTCCTGGTACAACCATAACTATTTTAACTATGGGACCAATTAGAGCATCAGAAATAATTCGTGAAGGGTTATATCGCGGAGCAGATGACGGCTATCTTTTAACTGACCGTGCTTTTGCAGGAAGCGATACTTTGGCAACGTCGTATGCAATTTCTAAAGCAATAGAAAAAATTGGCAAATTTGACATTATTATTGCCGGACGACAAGCTATTGACGGCGATACAGCACAGGTAGGACCACAGGTTGCCGAGAAACTCGGTTTACCACAAATAACCTACGCTGAAGAGATAATTGATGTCAAAGGGAAAGAGATAATTGTAAAACGTCGTTTAGAACGTGGCGTTGAAACCGTAAAAGGGAAACTACCCTTAGTTGTTACTGTAACTGGCTCTGCAGCAGAATGCCGCCCTCGAAACGCCAAGTTTACAATGAAGTACAAATACGCACGCTCTGTTTCTGAGTTACAAGATGTTACTGAAGATTATATGCAGCTGTATAACTCAAGATCTTATCTTAAAATAGCAGAGCTTTCAGTAAATGATGTTAATGTAGATCATGAACAACTTGGGTTAAACGGCTCGCCAACAAAAGTTAAAGAAATAGAAAACGTTGTACTGCAAGCCAAAGAATCAAAAGTAATTGGAAACAACGATCGAGAAATTGAGGAGATGATAGTTGAATTAATAGAAAATCATACCATCGGTTAATTTATGTCAAATTAAAAAATTTATATACTGTGAACAATTTGTTTGTATTTTGTGAAATTGAAGATGGCCAAGTTGCTGATGTTAGTCTTGAATTGCTAACAAAAGGAAGATCTTTAGCAACACAACTAGGCTGTAAGCTTGAAGCTATAGCCATTGGTCACAAATTAGATACTATTGAAAGTCAAGTAGCTCCGTACGGAGTAGATGTTTTACATATCGCTGACCATAAAAAGTTAGAACACTATTTGACTTTGCCCTACACGTCAATAATCATTGATTTGTTTTCAAAAGAAAAACCTCAAATTGCCTTATTGGGAGCCACTTCTGTTGGACGCGATTTAGGACCACGTGTTTCATCTGCATTAAAAAGTGGACTTACTGCCGACTGTACATCACTTGTAATCGGCGATCACGAAGATAAAAAAGCCGACAAAGTTTATAAAAACTTACTTTATCAAATCCGTCCTGCATTCGGCGGAAATATTATTGCCACCATTATAAACCCCGACTGTCGTCCTCAAATGGCAACAGTTAGAGAAGGAGTAATGAAAAAAGAGATTTTCAACAGTTCGCATAAATGTGAAATAAAGAAAATTGATGTTGAGTCTATAATTAGTGATGTCGATTTTGCAGTTTCAATAATCGAAAGACACATAGAAAAACGCAAGATAAATATACAAGGCGCTCCAATCATTATATCAGGAGGATACGGAGTTGGTTCTAAAGAAAACTTTAAACTTCTGTATGATTTGGCTGCCGTATTAGGTGGCGAAGTTGGCGCTTCGCGTGCAGCTGTTGACGCTGGATTTGCTGAGCATGAACGACAAATTGGTCAAACAGGAATCACCGTCCGCCCAAAACTATACATAGCTTGCGGAATTTCAGGACAGATACAACACCGCGCGGGTATGGATCAATCATCAATGATTATCTCTATCAATACAGACCCACACGCGCCAATTAACGCAATTGCCGATTATTCAATTATTGGAAATATTACCGATATTATTCCAAAAATGATTAAAGCATATAAGAAAAACAGCAAATAAAAACAATAAAAAAAATAAAGCAATGGCTAATTTCTATACCGATAACTCAGATATGAAGTTTCATCTAACGCATCCGTTGATGAAAAAAATTATTGCCCTTAAAGAAAATAATTACACTGAGAAAGATATGTACGATTATGCACCTGTTGATTACGAAGACGCTATTGACAGCTACGATAAAGTTCTAGAGATAGTAGGTGATATTTGCGGAAACGTCATAGCTCCTAATGCCGAATCAGTTGATCAAGAAGGTCCTAAAATTGTAAACAACAGGGTTGTATATGCAAGGGGGACACAGCAAAACCATGACACTCTAACACAAGCTGGCTTAATTGGTATGTCTCTACCACGTAAGTACGATGGTTTGAACTTCTCAATGGTACCATACGTAATGGCAGCCGAACTAGTGTCACGTGCTGACGCCGGTTTTGCCAATATATGGGGGTTACAAGACTGTGCGGAAACTATTCACGAATTTGCGTCAGAAGAGCAAAAGCAAAAATATTTACCACGATTCAATAAAGGAGTTACGGCTGCAATGGGTCTTACAGAGCCTGACGCAGGTAGCGATTTACAAGCTGTTCAACTACGAGCAACTTATAACGAATCTGATAAAAAATGGTATCTAAATGGTGTTAAAAGATTTATTACTAACGGAGACGCTGATATTAATCTTGTTTTAGCTCGCTCGGAAGAGGGAACCGGAGACGGTCGTGGATTATCACTGTTTTTATATGATAAAACTAGCAATGCAGTAATAGTACGCCGTTTAGAAAATAAAATGGGTATTAAAGGCTCTCCCACGTGTGAATTAGTTTTCAACAATGCACCAGCCGAGCTTATTGGCGATCGCAAAATGGGACTTATTAAATATGTAATGTCGTTAATGAATGGAGCACGCCTTGGTGTTGGAGCACAATCGGTTGGCATAGCTGAAGCTGCTTATCGCGAAGCTCTTGCGTATGCCGAAGACCGTACACAATTCGGTAAAACAATCAATCGTTTCCCAGCCGTGTACGAAATGCTAACAAACATGGACGCAAAAACAAAAGCTATACGTTCATTACTTTATGAAACAACTCGCTTTGTTGACGTCTATAAAACGTTTACACATATTTCAAATGAGCGCAAGTTAGAAGCCGAAGAACGTAATGAGATGAAAGCATATCAAAAACTTGCAGATGTTTTTACCCCACTTCTGAAATTAGTTTCAAGCGAATATTGTAACCAAATAGCTTATGACTCAATACAAATACACGGTGGTTCAGGTTTCATGAAAGATTATCCTGTAGAAAGAATGTACCGTGATGCTCGTATTACCAGTATTTATGAAGGAACTTCGCAACTACAAGTTGTTGCAGCAATACGCGGTATAATTACAGGAGCTTATATTACACAAATTCGTGAATACGAGAAAACAACTATACAACCTAAAAACGAACCTTTAAAGCGTAAACTTATTGCTATGGCAAACGAACTTGAAGCAACAATCAAGTACGTCGAAGAGATTAATTCTAAAGCAGGAGATTCTGAATACTTGGATTTCCACGCTCGTAGATTAGTTGAAATGGCTGGCAATATAATAATGGGTTGGCTACTTATTATTGACAGCACAAGAGATGAAATGTTTGAAAAACATGCTTCAGTATTCGTTAAAATGGGAGCAGCCCAAAATAAACAACATTTAGAATATATTCGCAATTGCAACTTAGACGATATTTCAATGTTTAAAGTTGTTGATGTAGAATAGCAACAAGAACGTTGATTGTAGAAAAAGACTGTCATAAGCAAAACTCTAAGAAAGGATATAAAATCCTTACTCACAGCTTACTAACTAAAATAAAAGTTTTGACACATATATGACAGTCTTTTTGTTTTGATATGTCAAATATCAAAACTTGTGTTTTATCAAATATTCCAACCTTTTTATATAAAATATTCTGTTTTAAAACAAGTAAATCATATATTTGCACGTTAATTGTTATATAAAAAAATATTTAAAAATAAAAACTGCCACACTTGTTACCGCTAAAATTTAATAAACCTTACTTATTTAGCCTGATGTTATTAGCAATAATAATTACATCATGTGCTCAATATAAAAAATTGATTTATTTAAAAGAAGAAGACTTTGCTGTAAATAACCCACTTTATACGGAGTATATTTTAAAACCCAACGATGCCCTACATGTCAAGATAGTCTCCTATGACGAACGTGTAAATGATTTATTTAAACCTGTTGTAGGAAGCATAATGTATGGCATGTCTGAGAGCAATCTTTACTTATTGAGCTATATTATTGGTAATGACAGCATGGTAGCCATACCAATTATTGGAAAAATAAATGCAGCCGGCTTAACAGTTATTGATTTTGAAAGCAAACTACAACAAGCTGTAAACGAAATGGCAAATGAAGCCTTTGTTACAGTTAGATTAGTTAACTACAAAGTCACAGTGTTGGGTGAAGTAGCTAAGCCTGGCACAATTCACGTTTATCAACCAAACTCAACAATATTTGACATTCTTGCAAAAGCAGGAGACATTCCAAACAATGGTAATCGAAATGATGTATCTGTTATTAGAGAGGAAAACAATATTTTGACAAAATATAAAATTGATTTGGGATCTATTGATGCGTTTAAGTCGCCAGCTTACTACTCCTATCCAAACGATGTTATAATTGTTAAGCCACTTAGATATAAGACCATTAGAGAAAACATTCCTATATATTCACTTTTACTAACAACTATCACCACATTTTTATTAATATTAAACTTAATCAAAAAGGGATAAATAACTTTTAACTTTATTAGGTTCAAAACATGGAACATCAATTGGCAAATAAGATACAAAGTAGCGATAACGTTGACCTAAAAAGAATTTTATTTAGACTTTTGGCAAATTGGTACTGGTTGGTTTTGGGGAGTTTGGTAGGTTATACAGTTGCTTATATTGATAATAGATACACAGTACCAGTTTACGGAGTATCAACCACAATGATTTTAACAATTGACAATCAATCAAGCTACTTTGACAGAAGTTTAATCGATGGTTTAAATCAAATCAAAAAAGAGAAAAATTTAGAAAATGAGATCTCTATTCTTAAATCACACGACCTAAACTCAAAAGTTATAAAACAACTTAATTTTGACGTAACATACATTAGCTTAGGACGAATTAAAGACACCGAAATATATGAAAATAATTTTTTCTATATTGACTATGACACGAATTTTGTACAGGCAAAATATACTCCTTTCACACTTACGTTTATCGACAACAACAAAATTAAGATACACTTTGAAACTCTTGGAGAATTTCTTACAGTTGATTATGATGAATGGATTGAAAACAATCTATTTAGGTTTCGTGTTATTTCTTTAGACAATAACAACTCAAAAAATAATAGTTCAGACAAATTTTCTATTTGGTTCAACGATACCGAATCTCTGATACACCGGTATAAATCCAAATTACAGATAAAAAAGTTGTCTGAAAATGGAACAATTTTAACACTATCTTCATCAGGTGAAGTTCCTAAAAAAGAGATTGATTACCTAAATACGCTTACCGAACAATACATCAAACGCGATTTGGATGAGAAGCATCAAATGGTAGAGAGCACTATTGACTTCATTGATCAACAACTATCCGATATAACCGACTCATTATATAAAACAGAGTTGCGTTTGCAGAATTTTCGCTTAGAAAATGATGTTATAAACATCTCAAGAGAAGGGCAAATGTTATTATCAAAATATGAATCTTTGCAAAATGAGAAAGATCAGGAAGTTGTAAAATATAAATATCTCAAGTATTTAAAAAAACAGTTAGAAGAGAAAAAGAGCGAACCTTCAATACTTGCACCAGGTATCGCCGGAATAAACGATCCAATACTTACCAGCATAATTTCTCAAATAAATCAGGCGAAATCTGAAAAACATAGTCTAACATATTCTACTCGTAAAGAAATATCCTCTATTACACTTCTTGATCAGAAAATTTCAAGCCTAGAAGAGGGGCTTGAAATGAACGTTAAATCGCTTATGGAGCAAATTAATATCCGAATTGTTGATTTGAATAAGAGAATAGACGATGTCCTTGCAGAACTCAAAAAACAGCCTATTAATGAACGGCTTTTGTTAAACATCCAAAGAAAATTTACTCTAAACGACAATATTTATACCTATTTGCTTGAAAAAAGAGCTGAAGTCGGAATCACAAAGGCTAGTATACTGTCAGATGCTAAAGTTCTTGACGCTGCCGGTTTAAGTGGCATAAATCTACTTTACCCTAAACGAAAGCAAAATTTGATGATAGGAGTTTTTGCCGGTTTATTAATACCATTACTATTGATTGTAATACTTGATTTCCTAAACCTAAAAATTTTAGATAGAAAAGAAGTTGAAGAAAATACTATGGTACCTATACTTGGCGGCGTTGGACATAACACAACCCTTTCGGAACACGTAGTTGACGAAAAACCAAGATCCTCAATTGCCGAATCGTTTAGAAGCCTAAAAACCAACTTGCAGTTTATGATTGGTGAAGAAGGTAGTAAAATTATTTCAATCACATCAGGCATAAGCGGAGAGGGTAAAACATTCTGTTCGAGTAACTTGGCAATAGTTTATGCTTCACTAAGCAAAAAAACTGTAATTATTGGATTAGATTTAAGACGCCCAAAAATTCATAAAAACTTCAATATTAAAAATGATGTAGGCTTAACAAATTATTTGCTTAACAAAGCATCATTAGACGAAATAATTTCCCCCACAAACATTAATAACTTAGATTTAATTCCAGCAGGCATACAACCCCCAAACCCAAATCAACTTATCGAATCTCCCAAGTTTAAAGAGTTGCTTACGAAATTAAAATCTATTTACGATGTAATTGTTATCGACACCCCTCCTGTTGCACTGGTTAGTGACGCAGTTTATATTTCAAAATTATGTGATTTAAACGTCTTTGTTATCAGATTAAGATACACAACTCGACCAGTTTATAACATCATAAACGACTTATACGAAAACAGAGGTATAAAAAATTTAGCAATAGCGCTTAATGATGTGAAAAGCAGTGGATATTACGGATATAGAAGCTATAGATATAGTTACGGATACGGATATTATTACGGATATGGATATGATAACTATTACGGAGCTAACGAAGAGTATTTCGACGACTCATTACCCAAAAAACCTTGGCTAATACGCAATATAGAAAGATTCAGAAAGAATAAAGTCTAATAAAACACAAAGAGGCTGTCTCAAAAGTTTCATTTAACAAAAAAGTGGTAAGGTGGCTCAGAAGTGTCCAAATGCAAGGCACTGAGATTGAGGGTGAAGGAGCGTACATGAAGTACGTGACTGAGCCCGAATATCGAAGTAACGCAGCAGTTGGACACTTATGAGACGCCGCTTTCTTTTTCATGATATTTGTGTAATATTTAGTGACATATTTTGAATATATTTGCCACTCTATTAAACAAAGAACAACTTTTTACAATATGACAATTTTAGATCTAAGCGAACAAGAAATCATCAGACGTGAGTCGCTTCAGGAATTGAGGAAAATGGGTATTGAACCCTATCCGCAGGAAACCTATGAAGTAGATACAACCACAGAAGACATCAGAGAAAAGTTTGACCCCGAACAAAATAACTTCCAAAACGTAAGTTTAGCAGGCAGAATAATGAGCCGTAGAATTATGGGCAAGGCTTCATTTGCCGAGCTTATGGATAGTAAAGGAAGAATACAACTCTATTTCAACCGCGATGAAATTTGCAAGGGCGACGATAAAACACTATATAACGAAGTATTTAAAAAACATTTAGATATAGGTGATATTATAGGTGTAAAAGGGCGCGCTTTTGTTACTCAAGTTGGCGAAAAAAGTATTTTTGTGTCTGAGTTTAAATTATTATCTAAAACTTTACGCGTATTACCAATAGTAAAAGAGAAAGATGGCGTAACATACGATGCTTTTACCGACCCCGAACAAAGATACAGACAAAGATACGTCGATTTAATAGTGAATCCACACGTAAGAGATGTTTTTGTGAAACGCACCATTATTGTTGATACCATGCGTAAAATGTTTAATGAACGTGGATATTTAGAAGTTGAAACACCAATTTTACAGCCTATTCCCGGCGGAGCGGCAGCACGCCCATTTATTACCCATCATAATGCTTTAAACATACCTCTATATCTTAGGATTGCCAATGAACTATATTTGAAAAAACTTATAGTTGGCGGATTTGAAGGCGTTTACGAATTTTCCAGAAATTTCAGAAACGAAGGTATGGATAGAACCCATAACCCCGAATTTACGGTTATGGAGATATATGTTGCCTACAAAGATTACAACTGGATGATGGAGTTTACCGAAACAATGTTAGAAAAAGTAGCAATAGCGCTTCACGGGACAACAAAAGTTGCGGTTGGCGACAAAGTCTTGGATTTCAAAGCTCCGTACAGACGAGTTACTATGATTGACGCCATCAAAGAACATACAGGTATTGACATTACAGGGAAAAATGAAAACGAACTTCGAAAAATATGCAAAGATTTGGATATTGAGGTTGATGAGTCGTTTGGGAAAGGCAAACTTATAGACGAAATATTTGGCGAAAAATGCGAACAACACATGATTCAACCGACATTTATCATCGACTACCCAATAGAGATGTCTCCTCTTTGTAAAAAACACAGAACGAACTCCGAGCTAACCGAACGTTTTGAACTTATGGTTAACGGCAAAGAGTTGTGCAACGCCTATACAGAGCTTAACGACCCGATTGACCAGCTTGAACGTTTCCAAGAACAGTTAAAACTAAGTGAGAAAGGTGACGACGAGGCAATGTTTATCGATCACGATTTTGTGAGAGCGCTCGAATATGGTATGCCACCAACAGCGGGAATGGGAATAGGAATCGATAGGCTAACAATGTTAATGACAAATCAACCATCTATCCAAGATGTCTTGTTTTTCCCACAAATGCGTCCCGAAAAAAAGGCTGAAACAGACAGCCCCGAAAAATTCACAGCAATTGGTGTTCCAAGCGAGTGGGTTGATGCAATTAAAAAAGCTGGATTTCTAACAGTTTCGTCATTAAAAGAGACAAATGTGAATAAAATACATCAAGCTATATGTGGTGTCAATAAAAAATTCAAATTCGAATTGCAAAATCCTACTATCGAAGAAATTAAGGGTTGGATATCGTAAAAAATACGTTCTCTGCGAGCTTAACTCAAAACAACGTAAAATATGAAAAGAATTATAGCAATAATTTTAATATTTAGTTCTGTATATTCGAATGCTCAAGAAAACCTACCAACGATTAAGGCAAATTCTAAAAAAATAGATATTAAAATTAATGGTAAATCTATTTATGATGACTTTAATAACTCATGGTGGCAAATTGATCCTTCTGCAAAACCAGATATCTACGAAACTGATAAGTTGGGTTCTAAGATTTCTTTTCACACTGACATAGATTCTATAAGTACTATATTAAATGAAGATACAAAGTTTGATTTTATAATTTTAAGAAAAAAAGATTCCGCCTATACTCAAATTTTATATGTTGAGCCCCATATAAAGACATTACAAAAAGCAGGTATTTATGATACTTCACAGCAGAGAGAAATTCCAAAATTTACTTATTTAGAAGAAAAAAACAAACAACTTAAGAAACTGAGAAAGGACTTTAAATTAGACTCAATTGCTGGAGGTGGAAATGAAATCTCAAAACTATTGAATATGATGCATTGGGTTCATAACTTGATTAGGCATGACGGTTCAAGCAATAATCCAACATTAAAAAATGCAATAGACTTAATTAAAATTTGTAAAACTGAAAAAAGAGGAGTTAATTGTAGAATGATGGCAATCATCTTAAATGAGTGTTATTTATCTATGGGCTATAAATCAAGGATGGTTACTTGTATGCCTAAACCATTGGAGTTTGATGATTGTCATGTTATAAATACCGTATTTTTAGAAAAAGAAAAAAGATGGATTTGGCTTGACCCAACTTTTGACGCATATGTTATGGATGAGACCGGACAATTATTAGGTATTCAAGAAGTAAGAGATAGGCTTATTAATAATGAGCCGTTAATTTTAAATCCTGATGCAAACTGGAATAGGAAAAATAGTCAAACGAAAGATTATTATTTATATACATATATGGCTAAAAATCTTTATAGATTAGATGTTCCATTACATTCAACTTATAATTACGAAACGAAAGAAAATGGAAAAACTATAGAATATGTCCAATTATTACCGTTAGATGGTATAAATCAAATTCCAATAATTCAAGTTTATAAAAATGAAAAAGACAATGTAACATATAAAACTTACATAACAAATAATCCTAATTTATTTTGGGAAAAATAGAAAGCCAGCAAAGAACAGCAGTTTGGCAAAATGGCGGGTTCAGCGCTAAATTGAACATTCTGTTTTCAAATAAACATTAGCGCTAAATTGAAAGTAAGAACGTCTAAATCTGCCACTTCGCCAAGATGGAAAATGTTATGAGAAGAAAAGCCATTAGCCACATGCTTTTCTTTTATAACTCACAAGACTAGACACTCTAAGAACATTTCCACCGTTTTTTGATGACAGACAAACAAATTGGTATTTTTGACAATTATTACGGCAAACCATGCGCATTGATATTCTTACAGTTTTACCTGAACTATTAAACAGTCCTTTCGAGCATTCGATTATAAAAAGAGCTCGTGAATCAAAAATTGTAGAGATTTTTATTCACGATATCCGCAATTGGTCAACCAACAAACATAAGCGTGTTGATGACTACGCATTTGGCGGTGGCGCAGGAATGGTTATGACAATCGATCCCGTTTTCAGGGCTATTGAACAGCTAACGTCCGAGCGAGAGTATGATACAATTATCTACACTTCACCCGATGGCAACAGGTTTAACCAACAGACAGCCAATCGATTATCGACAAAGCAAAACATAATAATATTGTGTGGTCACTACAAGGGAATAGACCAACGTATTCGCGACCACTTAATTACTGAAGAGATTTCAATCGGCGATTACGTTTTAACAGGTGGCGAACTTGCAGCAGCAGTTATTTGCGATTCAGTCATCAGGTTGCTTCCGGGTGCAATTAGCGACGAAACATCAGCGTTAACCGATTCATTTCAAGATAGTTTGCTCGCTCCACCCGTTTACACACGCCCTGCTGAGTATAGAGGCTGGAAAGTTCCCGATGTTCTGCTCTCTGGCAACGATGCCGAAATAGAGAAATGGCGATTTAACCAGTCTTTGGAACGAACTCGCAAGCTGCGCCCCGATTTAATGAATGATGACAATAATTTATCATAATGCACTATGTTTACTGTAGTAATTATCATGGCTTTAGGCATTATTGTTGGCTATTTTTTGCGAAATAAGTCAAAGACAAAGAGTTTTATCGAAAAACTTACTATGGTAGTAATTTTCGCACTACTTTTTGTGTTAGGAGTCGCAATTGGTAGCGACAAAAACATAGTGAGCTCTCTTCAAACATTAGGATTACAGGCTTTAATAATATCGCTCGGAGCTATTTTCGGAAGCGTTTTATTGGCTTGGTGGGCGTATGTAGCAATCTTCAAAAAACGTAAATAAACTTATGCTTGGAAGCCTTATAATACTTCTATTCTTTATAATCGGCACATTAGTAGGATATTACGATATTTTACCATTCGACCTACAAAATTACGATGCTGATAAATACACTCTCTACTTATTGATGTTTTTGGTTGGAATTAGCATTGGTTCAAACAAACAATCGCTATCGATTATCAAAAAAATTAATTGGAAAATGGTTATTATTCCGCTAATAACTATAGTGGGAACTTTTCTGGGAGTTACAGTTTCAGCACTCTTTATCAGTGGCATTAGTATTTACGATATATGGGCAATTGGCGCCGGACATGGATATTACAGTTTATCAAGTATCTATATATCGAGCATACGTGGAGAGGCGCTCGGAGCCATTGCTTTGTTGTCAAACATAATACGAGAGCTGTTTACATTAGTGTTTACGCCTGTTTTGGTGCGATATTTCGGAAAAATTGCACCCATATCATCAGGCGGTGCAACAAGCATGGATACGACATTACCGATAATATCCAAGTATTCGGGCAGTGATTATGCTTTGATTTCTGTTTTTCACGGGACAGTGTTAACTGTTTTAGTTCCGATAATTGTTACCTTTTTTGCTAATCTAAACTCCTGAGTTTACTCGTTGTCTGTGCATTTCCATCATCTGTGCAATTGTTTCGTCGCTTTGTTTCCACCGTCTATGCGACCATAAGTAGTACTCTGGCTTGCACTTTATAATCTCTTCCACTTTAGCCATGTATTTTTGAGTAATCTCTCCATATTTGGTATCTGCAGGGTTTTCAATCATATCAATTATCTCCAACGTATAATAGCCGCGCTTAACCTTTTGAACATCAAAATAGACAAGTGGTGTGTTTTTCGTGCGTGAATACTCTTCGGCTCCATGCAAACAAGGCGTATCGTAACCAAAGAACTTTGCCATTATTGATTTTTGGACATTTGTAGGATTTTGGTCAGCTGCCAATATTATACTTGAAGGCTTTTCTTTTTTTGACATAAAAAAATCACGGGTACCCTTGATAGATATCATCTGCATACCAAAACGCTCACGTTTTTTGCGCGACCAATTTTCCATTATAACATTAGTCATCGGCATATAAATAGATACCGCTTGATGTTTAATTTGCATATCTACAGCCAAAATTCCCCATTCCCAATTACCGTAGTGCGAGGCAAGATTAATAACATCTCTGCCCTCCGAAAAATATTTATCCAAAACCTCTGGATTCAACACTTTCCAACGCTTTTTTAATTGACGCTCAGACATGTAAAATCCTTTTAGAGTTTCAAGGATTACATCTGACAGATGTAAGTAGAACTTTCGGGCAATTTTTCTTATCTCCTTTTCTTCTTTTTCAGGAAAACACTTATGTAAATTACTGTAAACTACTTTCTTGCGATATCCAACAACATGATACAAAACAAACGCTATAAAGTGCGAGTTTAATTGTAAAATCCAAAACGGTGTTATTCCTATTGAAAAAACAAAAGCTCTGAATAGTTGGAAAAGAATTTTATTTAACATGATTTTAGTCTTATTTTAGCCACAAATTTAGAAATTAAAAGTTTCTATATCGTTTTAAAGAAAAATAATATTCAAAATTAACACACCATTTATCTCATTACTCAAATTTTATGAACATACGCAACAAACTATCAAGTAAAAAGTTTTCGGAACATAAAATTATATTGCTTTTAGGAATACTCTTTTTTGTTTTGGGCACACTAATCAACATCTTTTCCGTTTCTCAATCGGAAAACGATATTTACAATTTCCAAAGTCCTCTCTTGTTAATTCTCTCTGACTTAACACCTTTAAAGATATTAATTTTTACCATTATCGTTTTTCCTTTTCTTGAGGAAATAGTTTTTAGGCTATGGACAATTAGAAAACGATTTGCCTATATCGTGTCACTAATAGGCATTTCGCTGATAATTTTTCAAATTTCAAACAGCTTTTTAATTTTCGCACTAACAACACTAATTTTATTCCTCAGCTTTTTCTGGATTAAGAACACGATAGTAATTGCAGTAATAACTTCAATCGTCTTTGCGTTAATACATTACGGTAATATTGATAGCTCATTAAGATTAATCAATTTACTCCCCTACTTTGGCTTAGCTTTAATTCTCTCTTTTATTGGGCTGAGATTTAAATTTTTCTTATGCATTTTAGCTCATTCTGCATACAATTTAATCGCAATGTTACCACTAATTTTTTTCTCAAACCAGAATACTTCTGTAATTCAATTTGAGAGTGATACATACACCGCAGAATTAACTAAAGTATCGTTTTTTTCTTCAATTGAACATAAAGACATAATAAATCACGATACAATAGACGTTGTATCAACACTACCTGAATTAATTCCCAATATTACACCTTTTAATAATGAAGCAATTTATACAAGTAATGTAACTTCACTGAACAAATACCGATTATCCGCTTTTTCGAAGCCAAACAAAGAGATTTCAACAGAACAATTGTCAGAAGATTTACAAAAAAGAGCAAACATAAGTTCAGACACCATAATAATTAAAGCCCACGTAATTTCTTTAAACGATAACGTTTCTGAACAGCCCAATAACCACGGTTTAATGACTCTTTACGATCTTGTAAATTATCTAAGAATACATAAAGACTTGCCTGTAAAACTGTCAAAAGAGATTTCGTCGAATGAAACAATTTTATTTAGTACAAAAATTTTAAATATGGATTCTTATTCAAAAATTATTGAAACACTTAATAACGATTCTGTACTCAATATATCGCTAGAAAAAGAGGGAGAATTAATGAAGGTGTCATTTTTTGAGAAGAGGATAAAAACACAAAACCAACAAAATTACTGACCACTATCTGTCTTATTACTAAAGACTTAGATTACATTTACCAATTGAGCCTGCAAAATATTATTCTATTAAAAATGAATGATTACCTTTGTAGTTCTCAATTAAAAACATTGAAAACCATGACTTTTTTTAAAAATACTGGAGATAAAGATACCCGCTCAGGATTTGGAGAGGGGCTTGTCGAAGCTGCAAAAAAGAATGAAAATATAGTTGCGCTCTGTGCCGACCTTACAGGCAGCGTAAAAATGGATAAATTTGCTGCTGAATTTCCCAATCGTTTTTTCCAGACGGGAATAGCCGAAGCTAACATGATGGGCGTAGCTGCAGGATTAACTATTGGGGGGAAAGTACCTTTTGCGGGAACCTTCGCCGAATTTGCCTCCGGACGTGTTTACGACCAAGTCCGTCAAACCATAGCCTATAGCAATAAAAACGTTAAAATTGCCGCATCACACGCAGGTGTTACCTTGGGCGAAGATGGAGCAACACACCAAACCATGGAAGATATCGGTTTGATGAAAATATTACCAAATATGGTAGTTATTAATCCTGCCGATTTTAACCAAACAAAAGCGGCAACTATCGCTGCAGCAGAATATCAAGGTCCTGTGTATTTGCGTTTTGGTCGTCCAAAAGTGCCTAATTTTACACCTGAAAACATGCAATTTGAAATCGGTAAGGCGTGGACATTGAAAGAAGGAAAAGATGTAACTATATTTGCCATAGGTCACTTATTGTGGAAAGCCATAGAAGCCGTTGAAATTCTTTCAACAAAAAACATTGACGCAGAATTGATAAATATCCACACAATAAAGCCTTTAGACAAAGAAGCTGTTTTAAAATCGGTAGCCAAAACAAAAGCAGTCGTTACCGCCGAAGAGCATTTAATGAATGGCGGACTTGGCGATAGTATTGCTCAACTGTTGGCTCAAAAACTGCCCACTCCAATTGAATATGTGGCTGTAGATGACCTATTTGGCGAAAGCGGAACACCTGAACAGCTTTTAGAAAAATATTGTCTTGATACTAAAAACGTTGTTGAAGCTGTTGAGAAAGTTTTAAAACGCAAATAACATTATTTAACAGGATAATAAATATTTCAGTTTACGATTATGTTAAACATATATGTCTTAAAATCACTTATTTACACGACAAGTTTTAGGTAGCATGCTAATTTTATGTATCCGGCACATTAAATGAGCAACAAGCAAACAGATAAGAAAATAATTGAACTAATGAAGTCCGAAAGTAGCCATAATCGTGCTTTCGGACTTTTGGTATCTGAGTACGGACAGCGACTTTACTGGCATATCCGTAAAATGGTTATTAGCCACAGTGACACAGACGACATTTTACAAAACACCCTTCTTAAAGCATATCAAGGTTTCGATTCTTTCCGGGGTGATTCCTCGCTATTTACTTGGCTTTACAAAATTGCGACAAACGAAACAATCAATTTTATTGACAAGAAAAAACGTCATTTGACAGGTTCTAACAATTTGTATGAACACAACATGTCATTGTTGCAGTCTGAAAACGAAATATCAGCCGACCAAATACAGTTAAAACTTCAAAAAGCCATTCAGCAACTACCTGATAAGCAGCGTTTAGTATTCAATATGAAATACTTCGATAATTTGAAATTTTCTGAGATGTCGAAAATTTTAGATACAAGTGTTGGCGCACTTAAAGCTTCGTATCATCACGCTGTTAAAAAAATTGAAAAGCATCTGCTAGACAACTTATTGTAAATTAATATTTCTACAATTATTTAAACTTACACTACCTATTCGACTTATTTCTTATACAAATTGTAATTTTATAATGGTCAAATCTTTATAAAATTTCACAGTGGTTCGTCCCAGACTCCGCACAGGCGGAGTTAAGGGGTAAGTGCCGATGTTACAAACATATAGTCAAAAAAAGCGATAGCGGAGTTTGTACTATAGTAGCTGTCCAATCTTATACCAATTGTAATTTTAAAATAGTCCAATCTTTTTAAAATTTTACAATGGTAAATACCGATGTTACTGATACATAGTTCAAAAGAGTGATAACGAAGTTTGGACTATAGTGTATGTCCAATCGGTATTACATGATTAGCAAATAAAAATGGTACAGTTATTGCAATGAATAAGTTTGATCAGGTTAATCCTGCTAATGTGTGACAGCACATTCGTAAAAGGCTCTATTCTGATATTAGATGTTTGAAAATATTTATATATAATCGCCCGAAATATTTAAAAAAATAAAACTTTCCGGCACCTTTACGACTCACTCGCATAATGTACCAGTACACATGCAACTATGAGCAGCACTGAAAACCGCACTTTTTATTCCCTCAAATGCTCATACGCCGGAAAGTTTTTTTTAACAACTTAATATGTATATTCGTAGTATAAACTAAACAATTTTTCTTATGACACACAAATTACCTGAATTGCCTTATGCAAAAAATGCGCTTGAACCGCATATTTCACAGAAAACGCTTGAGTTCCACCACGGAAAACACCATCAAACGTATGTGAATAATTTAAACAACCTTATTCAAGGTACTGAATTTGAACAGATGCCACTGCTCGATATCATTAAAAAAAGTTCTGGTGGAATTTTCAACAATGCCGCCCAAGTTTGGAATCACACCTTTTATTTTGAGCAGCTCTCATCAACTCCTAAAAAAAGTCCTTCAGGAGCATTAGAGAACCTTATAAACTCAAGTTTTGGTTCATTAGAAAAGTTCAAAACTGAGTTTGATAAAGCTGCTGCTACACTTTTCGGCAGTGGTTGGGCTTGGTTAATTAAAGATGACAAAGGGAAACTGTCAATTCTGCAAACTTCAAATGCCGAAACACCAATCAGAACAGGTACCAAATGTTTAATGGTTATTGATGTTTGGGAACATGCCTATTATTTAGATACCCAAAACGCAAGGCCCAAATATATTGAGAACTTTTGGAATGTTTTAGATTGGAAAGTTGTTGAAGACAGACTTTAATATCTTGCTTTAAAACACGTTATATCTAAAACGGCGAAATTATTACACAATATATAAGCTCTTTACAGAGTAATGTGACTTACGAAGCTATATACAACAAAATAACGAGAGAGATTATTAATAATCTCTCTCGTACCATTTATTAACCCTTAAAACCATGTTGACAGCTGTTTTCTGTCAAACCTTAAAACCTTGCCAAATATACAAATTATTTTTTAAATGTTACCAAATTGTTAAAACAATGTTACTTTTATACATTAATCTGTGCGTCCACTTCCTTGTTCTGAAAGATAAATTCACAAACAACAAGAAATAAACAGCAAAATTACGCAAAACATTTAGAAAAATAAATAGCAAAATTTAAAAGTAGTGACTTATATTTGTAACGTTTAAGACAAAGCAAAAAAGGCGGAGAAATTAGATGTCATTCACTTATCAAACACATCAAAACAGATCGCATTTAAACATTAATCAGCGTTTTTCAATTTTCCCCATTTCCGTTTTTCTCACAACAAATCTGCCAGTATTAGAATTAACAATATATTCAACAATTGAACAAATAAGATATTTGCTTGCTAATAGTATAATAAAACTCATTAGCAATCGGTCGCCTATTTGTTTTAGTAAACATAACTAATGTGATGAAGAACAAAAGTTTAGTATCAATTACCGATTATTCGAAAGAAGATTATTTAGAAATTATCAGAGTTGCTTCCGAATTTGAAAAAAATCCAATTCAGGACATATTACGAGGGTACGTTGTTGCTACCCTTTTTTTTGAGCCATCAACAAGGACTCGCCTGAGTTTCGAAAGTGCGGTTAATAAATTAGGTGGTAGAGTCATTGGATTTACTGATGTAGTAACATCAAGTGTTCAAAAAGGCGAATCATTAAAAGATTCAATTCTTACGGTGGCAAACTACTCTGATTTAATTGTAATGCGACACCCTATCGAGGGTAGTGCGCGATTTGCCAGCGAAATAAGTAAAGTCCCAATTGTGAACGCAGGGGATGGGGCAAACCAACACCCTACACAATGCTTATTAGATCTGTATAGTATCTACAAGACACAAGGTACTTTAGAGAATTTGAATATCGCTATGGTAGGCGATTTAAAATATGGGCGCACCGTTCACTCCTTGATTATGGCATTATCGGAATTTAGTCCAACTTTCAACTTTATTTCGCCAGACGAACTTAGAATCCCGCTAGAATATAAGGTATTCTTAGACAACAAGGGATTAAAGTATTATGAGCACACAGAATTGGAAGATGCACTACATTATTCTGATATTATTTATATGACAAGGGTTCAAAAAGAGCGTTTTTCAGACCCAATTGAGTACGAAAAGGTAAAAAATGCTTATGTACTAAAAAACTCGATGCTACAGAATACAAAAGATAATATGAAGATTTTACACCCTCTGCCAAGAGTTAACGAAATTAGTACCGATGTGGATACAAATCCCAAAGCGTACTATTTCCATCAAGCTCTTAATGGCGTATTTACTCGCCAAGCTATTATATCTAAAATATTGGGTGTTAAATAATTAACATTAACTTTTAACTTTATAAACTAATGAAAGACAAAACATTAAGCGTAAGCGCCATAAAAGAGGGAACTGTAATTGATCATATTCCAGCCAACCAACTTTTCGATGTTATCTCTATTTTGAAACTCGATAAAATAAATACCCAAATGACATTTGGAACCAATATGTTAAGCAAGAAATTGGGTAGAAAAGCAATTATAAAAATTGAAGGCAAGTTTTTCGAAGTTGATGAAATAAACCGCATTGCATTGGTTGCACCACAAGCTAAATTAAATATTATTCACGATTATGCTGTTACAGAAAAGTGGGTTGTTGAAGTTCCAGAAGAGATAATCGGAATTGCTAAATGTGTTAACCCGAAGTGCATAACGAATAACGAAGCCGTAGTTACGAAATTTACAGTTATTGATAAGGAAAAAGTAGCTTTAAAATGCAGATATTGCGAAAAAGTTACAGATAGACAACATTTGGTTGTTATCTAACTGAGAATCTTGATATAATAAAACTCACTTTGCACACTTTTATAAGGGTGTTTAAGAGTTTTAATGCGTATTATAAAAACTGTCTGAAAAACAATTGTTTGATAACAAGCAAATAACTTTTTCTGTTATTGCGTGGACTTAGTTTGATTATGAAAAATTTGATTAAAAACGAACGATTTATACTCACTGCATATTTATTGGTATTTTTATCGACAATATTTATTCTATTATCGTTCGATAAAGTTCACATACACCTGTTTGTTAACAGAAATTCTAATGAAACTCTCGATTTTATTTTTAGATATATTACAATTTTAGGAGATGGTTTTTTTGTAGTATCTTTCTGTCTGCTGCTTTTACTTTACAAATACAAAACTGCAATTACACAAGCATTAGCATTTAGTGTATCAGGAATTGCTGTACAATTATTAAAAAATTTACTCTTTACCAACTCTCTACGTCCTAATCTCTACTTCGAAGCCTTTCCTGAACACTCTCTAAGACTTGTTGAAGGAGTAAAAATAGCAAATTACTACAGTTTTCCATCGGGTCATACGGCAAGCGCTTTTGCCATGTTTTTTGTGTTCATATTTTTGGTAAAAAAAAGATGGTTAAAAATAGTTTTTTTGACCATAGCAATGCTTGTAGGATACTCAAGAATGTATCTCTCACAACATTTTATGATTGATATCACAATTGGCTCGTTAATTGGAGTAATGTCTGCTATAATAATCTACTCATTTATGAGTCGCTACAACAACAAAAAACTTGAAAGTTCATTGATTAAACAGTTTTTTAGATTAAAATAATATCGACACAAAAATCATCAACAATTCGTTTTAAAGTAAAAAATGATTTATATCATATTGTTGTGAAATAAAATACTTTTTTCCCTTTAAATAATTCGTTAAACACAAAAGGGTTAACTACCTTTGCGAAAAAAAGAGTAAAATAACATATATTTTTAAACAAAACTCATAGCATAAGCCATATACTTGTGAATGTATTTAAACCTAATAAATTTATATAATATGAAACCCTCGCACATTGAACACATTGGTATTGCCGTTAAAAACCTTGACGATGCTATTCCATTTTTTGCTAAATTTCTTGGACAAGAATGCTATGCAATTGAAGAAGTGAAGGAACAAAAAGTAAAAACTGCTTTCTTCAAAGTTGGTCAAACAAAAATTGAACTATTAGAATCAACAGATCCCGAAGGACCGATTGGTAAGTTTGTTGAAAAAAAAGGAGAAGGCATTCATCACATAGCTTTTGCCGTTGACGATGTGAATGCTGCGCTCAAAGAAGCCGAAGAGATGGGCATCAACCTTATTGACAAAAAAGGTCGCAAAGGAGCAGAAAATTTAAACATTGGTTTTCTACACCCAAAATCAACATACGGTGTATTAACCGAATTTTGCAGTAAGTGAAACTGTTTCAAATCGTTTAATTGCTTTGTTCTATAAGACCTAAACTGTATTTATTATAATAACAAAATTTAATTATTAATTTTTTCAACAAATGACAAATAGAGATAAAGTAAAAAGATTAATTGACTTGCGAGTAGAAGCTAAACTCGGCGGTGGAGAAAGGCGCATTGCCTCGCAACACAAAAAGGGAAAACTCACTGCACGTGAACGAATTGAGCTTTTGCTTGATGAAGGCAGCTTTGAAGAGATGGATATGTTCGTGACGCACCGTTGCACCGACTTCGGCATAGAGAACGAACACTATTTCTCAGACGGCGTTGTCACAGGATACGGAACTATCGAAGGACGACTTGTTTACGTGTTTTCACAAGACTTCACCGTGTTTGGAGGTTCACTTTCTGAAACATTTGCTCAAAAAGTTTGCAAAATTATGGATACAGCCATGAAAGTAGGCGCTCCAGTAATAGGTATCAACGACTCTGGAGGTGCACGTATTCAAGAGGGTGTTCTGTCATTAGCAGGTTACGCTGAAATTTTTCAACGTAATATTTTGGCATCAGGCGTTATTCCGCAAATTTCTGCAATCTTTGGTCCATGCGCAGGAGGGGCAGTATATTCACCCGCATTAACTGACTTTATAGTAATGTCGAAGGATACAAGCTATATGTTTGTTACCGGACCCAAAGTTGTAAAAACAGTTACTGGCGAAACAGTTACATTAGAAGAGTTGGGCGGTGCGTCAATTCACTCATCAAAATCGGGTGTTGCTCACTTCTCAGTTGAAGACGAAGAAAAAGGGATCCAATTATTACGTAAATTACTTACTTATTTGCCACAAAACAATATGGAGGAGGCTCCAATTGTGCCAACTGATGACCCTATTGACCGACTTGAAGATTCTCTCAACTTTATCATACCCGATCAACCAAACATACCTTACGATGTGAAAGATGTGATTAGAGCGATTGTGGACAATGGCGAATGTCTTGAAGTACAAGCAAACTATGCACAAAATATCGTTACAGGTTTTGCTCGTTTCGACGGTCAGTCAGTTGGATTAGTTGCAAATCAACCAAAAATTTTGGCAGGTGTGCTTGATATAAATGCTTCGCGAAAAGCAGCAAGATTTGTTCGTTTCTGCGATGCATTCAATATTCCCCTGGTTACTTTGGTTGATGTTCCAGGATTTTTGCCTGGTACTGGACAAGAGTACAACGGAATAATCATTAATGGCGCAAAACTGCTCTTCGCATACGGCGAAGCAACTGTTCCAAAGGTTACAGTGATTCTTCGCAAAGCCTACGGTGGCGCTTATGACGTGATGAGTTCAAAACACCTAAGAGGCGACCTAAACTACGCTTGGCCCACAGCCGAAATTGCAGTAATGGGACCTAAGGGAGCAATAGAGGTACTATACAGTTCTGAGCTGAAAAAAATAGAAGATGAGGCTGAAAAAAATAAGTTTCTTGAGGAAAAAGAGAAAGAGTATATAGATAAGTTTGCAAATCCCTATGTTGCTGCAAAATATGGATATATTGATGACGTGATTGAACCCAGAAACACACGTTTTAGAGTAATTAGGGCTCTTCAATCGCTTGCAACAAAAAGGGCAAGTAATCCACCGAAAAAACACTCTAACCTACCATTGTAAAACTCTGTAAAATGATGAAAAAGAATTTTTATAGCATTCTGGTAGCAACAATCCTAACCTTTGTCTGTTTCAATACTTCTATCGCTCAATCAATCGAAGATTTGCGTATCAACGAAGTTATGTTGGAAAACACCGACAACTACGTTGACAAATTTGGAAACCGTAGTGTGTGGATTGAGATAATGAACCTTGGATATAATGATGTAAATATTGCTAACTGTTACTTAACAAACGACATCAATAATCCAAAAATGTATCGTATTCCGGAAGGAGACCCTGTAACGGTAATTCCCAAAAGACAATTCATGCTCTTTTTCGCTGATGGAGTAACACAGCACGGAACTCAACACCTAAACTTCACTCTTGAAACTAAAAAGTTTATAGCGCTTTTTAGCTCAGATGGAAGAACACTAATTGATAGCGTGACACTTCCTGCTTTGCAACCGAACACAACATATTGCAGAAAACCTGACGGAGTTGGCAATTGGCAAATTAGTGATATTACAACACCGAGTGCAACAAACGATATTTTTGATAATAAAGCTACAGCAAATGAAACCTTTGCAAAGCTTGACCCCTACGGAGTTATTATGACGATTATAGCCATGATAGCTGTGTTTATCCCACTTTGGGTACTTTATCGCATTTTTGAATTTATTGGAAATGTAAATCAAGGAAAATTCAAACTGCGCAGGAAAAAAGATACCAAGGTAGAAGGCTCTGTTGCAGCAGAAACCGGAGAAGAACAAATCTCTGGTGAAGTAATTGTTGCAATTTCTGCTGCTCTTCATTTCTACAAAGAGAATCAACATGACCTTGAGTCTGAAATCATAACAATTAAACGCGCATCAAAATTGTATTCACCATGGAGTTCTAAGATTCACAACCTCACAAAAACGCCAGAGCTAAAACGCAACAGGTAATAAAACAATATCAAAACAATAATCAATATCAATAAAAATGAAACGAGCATGCCAACCTTTTATAAAGGTACAAGGTGAAAGGAAATATAAATTTCTACTTTTAACTTTTAACTGTATTGCATGTGAGTTCCATATGACCTTAAACTGAAAAAATTATATAGATATGAAAGATTTTAAGTTCAAAATAAACGACAACGACTATAAAGTCCAAATTATCAATGTTAAAGACAACATTGCCTCGGTCGAAGTTAATGGTACTCTATACAACGTTGAAATGGAGATACCATTACAACAAAGACGCCCTGTGCATAAAGCCCCTGCAATACAACAACATCAACAAGATGTAATTGCCTCAAGTACACCAGCATCAAGTGGTGCCAGTCCGTTGAAAACACCACTACCAGGCACAATTCTTGATATCGTTGTTGCGGTAGGCGACACAGTGAAAGCAGGAGAAAAACTGATTGTGCTTGAAGCTATGAAAATGGAAAACAGCATCGAAGCGCATAGAGACGGAAAAATTATTAATATAAAAGTTAACAGGGGTGACTCTGTTCTTGAGGGAGATGTACTTTTAACAATCGGATAAAGCTATGACACAATCAAACGATTTTTTCTCATTTCTGGCTGACAACCTCAAACAATTTTGGTATGCCACAGGATTCTATAACTTCCAACTAGGAAATGGAATCATGATTCTTGTAGCTCTATTCTTCATCTATCTGGCAATTAAAAAGGAGTATGAACCTCTTTTGCTTATACCAATTGGATTTGGTATGATTATAGGAAACATTCCTTTTGCACCCGGATTTGATGTTGGAATTTACGAAGAGGGTTCTGTTTTGAACTATCTCTATTTTGGCGTTTCTAAAGGAGTATATCCACCCCTGATTTTTCTTGGAATTGGCGCGCTGACTGATTTTGGCGCTCTTATAGCAAATCCAAAGCTACTGCTCGTTGGTGCAGCGGCACAGTTTGGTATCTTTGGCGCCTACATGGCTGCTTTAGGTTTCGGGTTCACACCTATGGAGTCTGGAGCAATTGGTATAATCGGTGGTGCAGATGGACCAACGGCTATATTCCTATCGTCAAGACTTGCGCCCGAACTTATGGGAGCAATCGCAGTTTCTGCATACTCTTACATGGCTTTAGTGCCTGTTATTCAGCCTCCAATCATGAGGTTGTTTACAACAAAAAAAGAGCGACTTATTAGAATGAAGCCTCTACGACAAGTATCTAAACTTGAAAAAATTCTTTTCCCAATATTTGGTATGTTGCTTACCAGTTTTATTGTTCCATCTGCCCTGCCTCTTTTAGGTATGCTGTTCTTCGGAAACTTACTTAAAGAGAGTACAGTAACAAAACGACTCTCTGATACAGCAGGTGGTCCACTCATCAATATTGCAACTATTTTAGTTGGGCTAACTGTTGGGGCATCAACCCAAGCGTCAACTTTCTTGACAGCTAAATCAATTTTCATTTTTATTTTGGGTGCATGCGCATTTATCATTGCAACATCAGCAGGAGTTCTTTTTGTAAAAGTCATGAACTTGTTTTTGAAAGAGGGTCGCAAGATTAACCCGCTTATTGGAAACGCTGGAGTTTCAGCTGTTCCAATAGCTGCACGTGTATCGCATGTTCTTGGTCAAGAGTACGACAAATCGAATTATTTGTTGGTTCATGCTATGGGTCCAAACGTTGCAGGAGTAATTGGAAGCGCCGTTGCAGCAGGAGTTCTATTAGCATTTTTAGGCTAAGAGAAATATTTTTTTTAATAGTTTAAAATTTGAGAAAGAGGTAAGCGAGAAAAACGCTTGCCTCTTTTGCAAAACGGTGGCTGAGTTTATATTTCGACGGTTATTGAGTTTATCGAAATATGGATTCAACAACCATAGAAGCCACCACGAGAGACTTGTGAAGGTCACTTCGACGGTTATTGAGCTTGTCGAAATACAAGCTCTGTGACCGTAACACGGTGGCTGAGTTTATCGAAGCCACCATAAGAGACTTACGACGGTTACTATGACGGTTATTGAGCTTGTCGAAATACAAGCTTAGTGACCAAGTGCACCGCACCCTCTAATTTCTAAAAAGTCACAACAAATCCCTGATAATTTGGTTTAATTGAATCCTTAAAAAACTCTGCTTTAGCACGTGTGTCAAATTCTCCAACTATAAGTCTGTAAATTCTTGTACCATTTGAATTTACAATTTGTATAGTAACTTTCTGTTTTAATTCGTTTGCGACTGATGACACTCGTTCAATAAGATTAACCGACTCTTGATAGCTGGCTATCTGAACACCAAAACCTTTAGGTATAGTTCTTTCGGCGCTCAATTGATAATATGCTGTTGAAACCTGTGGTGCAATCACGCTCTTTTGTTCCGATACACTCTCTTTTTGAGAAGATGATGTCGTGTTGAACTCTGAAGTATCATTTTCGGTACCGATATCGGCTGTTGACAAACTTTCCTCCTCTGTATCCGTCCTGCTGTCGATTGTTTCCTGATTTTCAACAGCTTCTATTCTTACTTCTGTAATTCCTTCGTTAACAAAATCAAGTTCAATTGCTGCTGATTTAGAAACATCAATTATCCTATCCTCAACAAAAGGACCTCTATCGTTTATTTTAACCGTTACTGTTTTGCCATTAGAAATATTTGTAACTTTTACCATAGTCCCAAATGGCAATGTTTTATGTGCTGCAGTTAGCAACGAATGTTGATATTTTTCTCCAGAAGCGGTTGTTTTATTCTCAAATTTATTTGCATAAAACGAAGCCTTTCCTGTTTGAACAAACGATTGAGCACAAAGTCCGCCTGAAAACAGAAAAGATAAAACAACAATAATTAAAGTGATTCTATTCATCATATAGCATTTATAATTCGACTACATTACAAAAATACATTTATTTTTAAATAAAACATCAATATTTTAAACTTGATGTATAACCACAAATTTCATTAAAAACAATAATGTTGTTTTATTTGGAAAAGACTTAATAAACTATTCATCACTTAGCTATATACTCATCAATGCTTTTCATTGTTTTGATCATCTCGTCGTAGTCATAGTCTCCAATAATCCGCTTTCTTGGCTTAAATGCCTTATTAAAAATACTTCTTTCAGGTTCAAAATCTTCACCGTAGCATTTTGTTAAATCTATTATGCTATGAATTACATCGTCTGTTTGGTAGCGGCGTGTCAAATAATTAGGCAGATCGTTTACCAATGATTTGTTGAATACTTTATAATCGTCAGAAAGCCATAGAATAAATGGAATATCAAACATATAAATAGATGCGTTTGCTTCGGCATGACCCCAAAAATCACGATAGTCAAATATTTCCTCTCCATGATCAGGGAAATACAGCATACAGCAATTTATGTTTTTATCTCTTAGTCTTTCTATAATTTCGCGTAACAGCCAGTCGTTATATACAACCGAATTGTCGTGTGCATTTACAACGCTTAGTGGCCACGGTCTGTGAAACTCTTGCTTAACTATACTGTCATCTGTTGTATAAATATTAAACTGCTCAGGATATCTTGTTGCTTTGTCAGAATGACTCCCCATTAAGTGTAATATTATAAACTTTTTGTCCGCCCTGTCTTCTAAAGCGATATCAAATGGTTTTAATAGATTCTCATCGTAGCTTATAAGTGGATTACTTTTGTCGAATGTGAAAAAATACCAGTCAGACTCAACTGCAATTGAAGTTGAGATGGTTGTATATTGGTCTGTAAATTCTTGATTAGAGAGCCAAAAGGTCTTGAACCCTGCGTTTTTCATATACTCAACCATAGTTTGCTTTTTATACAAAGGCTCCATATCTTCATGATTGGCAAAACTCAAGACTTTAGATAGTGTGGGATTTGTGTGTGAATGCGGACTTATTACACTATCAAAAATATAAAGCTGATCTCGAATTGCATTTAGTAATGGATTTGTTTGTCTTGAATATCCATAAAGCCCTTGATGATACTTAGATGCCGATTCGCCGATAACAACAACTACAGTCAATGCTGAATCTGACTTGCAATCAATTTTATAGTGATCTTTGTTTAATACACTTTTTCTTTTTTCAATCTCTTCTTTGAAAATATTAAATTCGCTTTTATACTGTAAATAGCTGTTTATAAACTTGTTAGGCAGAATATTTTCAGATAATTTTAAATGGTAAGGTAATATAAATAATATTAGAGACAACACTATTTTACCCACAATGGGTGTTTTTTTATATTTGATACGGAATAAAGGAACTATGCAGGCTGTGCATATCAATAATAAAACAACCAAAACTAATATCAGTCTTAGATTTAGATATTGTTTTACATAGTCGGTTGCCTCAATTGTACTTGTTTCCCATATCGCATAATATGCGCTTTCAGGCATTTTTGCACCATAAGTAATTATATGTGCAACGCTTATTGTAGCTGCTAAAAAGAAAATAGCTAAAACCAAAATAGTGTAAGGTTTTATTATCCTCGGAAACAGGGCAGGAATAACCAAACATATTAGTGATGATGGTATCAGTACAGTGTAAAAGTAGTAATTTTCTGTCGCAGAAAAGAGAGCAGACGACAATTCATTAAATAACTGAATAACTACTATTAGTAACAACAAAAAAGTTAGTTGCTTCAAATAATCTTTAAAAACATCAATCCTGTTTGAGAAATAGACGTAAATAGGATAAATTATTACAATACCAACAATTAGAACGATTAAAACATCACTCGAAGGTTTAAAACACAAGTATGATAAAAGAAATATAAAGCTTGAGAGAATACCGTAAACATGTTTTTTAATTTTATCTACATGTTTTATATTTGTTTTGCCTAATATAAAAGTGGCACAGCAATAAATAACAAGAAATGCAATTGCTCCTACTAAAGCCCCAATAATCAAGCGTGGGAAATTGGCTGTAGTTGCTTTTACTATTCCTTCAATTAATAAAGTTTCACTAAGCCAGTTGTACTGAGAGATTAGTCCGGTTATAAAACCCGATATCGCTATATAAATAAGTTGTTTGTTTTTATTCATTTATAAATAATATAATATTCTTGGGTTGGTTCGTTTTAATTCTTTGCAATTGATATCTACTATTGCATTCAATGAGATACTATAACTTCAGATCTAACTTAATGAAAACTCGAAGGTATAGCAAAGTTTTTATTATCGAAAGCGTTTTCTAAAAAACATTAACTCCTCGGGATACAGCCTCTTTGTTTCAAAAGGTTATACTACCACCAACAAAGTCAAAAAGGCTATCTCTTTTTTCAAAAAAGAACAGCCCTTTATGATAATACACATTATGTCTGTTAAACAATAGCGCTTCCAATTAAGAAAGTAGCTGCAAGTGCCACGATAGCGTAAAGCTCGGGGAATACCGCCAAAATAAGGGTATTACCGAAAGCGTCGTGTCCTTGTCCGATAGAGACAACACCATTAGCACAAACTTGCCCTTGACGGATAGCTGATAGCAAACCAACAAAACCTAAGGTTAACCCAGCTGCAAGCGTAGCCATAGCTTGAAAGAAAGTGATTTCGGGTGTAAGCACGTTAAAAATGTTCTGGAACATAAAGTATCCCGCAAAACCGTACAATCCCTGGGTACCGGGAAGAGCGGTTAGAACCAAAAAGTTACCAAACTTTCCGTCAACTTTCTTTGCTGCTCCGATAGCAGCATTTCCTACAATAGTAACCCCATAAGCGCTTCCAATTCCTGTGAGTGCCAACATAATAGCAATGCCAATATAGGCAATAAATAAATTAGTTTCCATAAATTGTTCTTAAAATTATAGTGTTATTGATTTAATTAGTTAAAAGTTAAAAGTTTATAAAATTTGTAAAGTTAAATGTTAGTAAAGTTTATAAAGTTAGTAATATATCTTGTACCTTGCTCCTTGTACCTTTGATTGTTGAGCTTGTCGAAACGTGCTCCTTGTTTCTTTTTTAATTATTCATAATTCGTAACTCGTAACTCGTAACTCGTAATTCGTAATTCGTAACTCGTAATTTTTATTTCCTAAACGGGTTATATTTTTTCCCTCCTCCCTCGAACTCAGCGTTTTTATAAAACTCCACAAAAGTTAGACGGACGGGGTGCACAATCGCTCCCAATACGTTCATAAATATATTGATAGCGTGTCCAATAAGGAATATCAAAACATACACAATTGGCTTTAATACAGCATTGTCGGGACTCATTCCAGCTGCTAAGCTGTTAAAGACACTCGCAAGAATTCCTCCCGAAAGACCGAGCGCAAACAAGCGAACATACGACAACACATCGCCCAATAAGCCGGTTGCCATATTGTACGAATCCCACAATCCAAGTCCAAAATTAAGGAACGGATTTTTACCGGGCGTATTCAAAAAGAAAATAAGAATAAGTGCTGGCGCAATGATAATAAGATGTGCCAATCCAAACAACGGCATTACATCAGGATAAAGCGCACCAAAAATGCAACTTAATAAAAAGACAAGCCATCCAATTGTAGATAGCGAGTACACAAATCCCTGTTGCTTAATACGATTGGCAACTTTCATAACCATACCAAACAGAATTTGAATTACCCCTAACACAAGCGAGAGAATAAACATTTGGTTATTATCGAAAAATACCTTATCCTTTAACGCTTGCGCAATAGACCAATCAAGTTCATATATTGAGAAACCGAAAAACCCTCCGGTTAACATACCCGCCACCATGGTAGAGGCTCCTAAAACTTGCACCAAAGACAAAATGCCTCTCATAGACATATCTAACTTGCCTCTCATTAAAAACTTAGCCAAGCCTGCTACAAGCACAAGGAATAGTCCGTATCCGATGTCTCCCAACGATAATCCGAAGAAAAACATATAAAATGGTGCAAAATAAGGCGTTAAGTCTATTTCGTTATATTTTGGCAACATATAAAGCTCGGCTATCGGCTCAAAAAGTCGTGCGAACTTGTTGTTTTTGAACTTAATAGGTACATCGTCTTCTGGCTCTGGCTCTGATGTTTGGTAATAAACAGCCTTAGAATCCAAATAGTTGGTAATCTCTTTTTCGTTATCCACGGGCGCCCAGCCTTGTAACATCATTAGCTTATCGTCTGCTAATGAGGTAGTTGTGCGCTTAACTTTGGTATATTTTATCTTTTGCTCCAAATCGGCTACTACAGCGTCTAACGATGGGATATCTTTCGCCAACTCCTTTAGTTTTGCGCCTTGCTCCTCAACTTTTCCACGAAGCTCTTGGATTAGCTGATTGAGCTTGGTTAGCGAGACATCGGGCATTTTGATTGCCTCTAAATTTATTTTGTCGGCAATATTGCTCTCTTTTGTAATCGTTATAAAATAGGTTCTTGAAGTTTCTCTATTAATTATGATAGCGTCATACAGCGTTTCCCATTCGGGATTATATTGATTATCAGGAACAATAAAGAAACTAATATTATATCCAGCTTTTTCCAACCGATCTACACCTTCAGGCTCAAAATTACCCCAAGGTTTTAGAGCGTCACGCTCTTTAGTGCTTACTTGCAGTTGTTGAGTGTAAGTTGATATTTGTGTTTGGATAGCGTCAATCTTTTCGGGAATAGTTTTTCCCAATTCCAAGTCGGCTACATTGTAAGCTATCTCCTCTTTTTTATCTAACTGTTTTTGAAGTGTCTTTTTTGATTCGCGTAACTGCTTTAATGTCAAGAAGTATTGATTTAATTCATCGTCTTCAATCACCTTGTCGGCTCCGTCAACGTGGATTAATCCCAACTCACGCAAATCTTGAAGAAATATCTCATAATCCTTGTGATAGGCAAGAAAAGTGAACTTTTTCATTTTTGCTAACATACACTCTCCTCCTCTTCTTTTTCTCTCTTTTTCTCTAATCTGGCACGCATAATTTTTTGCGAAGCTTTAGAGAGGTTCTCCTCGTCCTCCAAATATCGCTTAATTTTTAAGATAGCATCTTTATAACCAGGTATTTGTACCTTTTCAAAAAGGTTAACTTTTTGAGTAGTTTTTTTTCTGGCATAATCAAGTCGTTCCACTTTCAAGGCATGGAAATCTCTTCTTATTCCTGCTTCGGCAAGTGTTTCAAGGGTTTTTACACCATCTAAATACCATTTTGGTTGATTGAACACGCTAAAGGGTTTCAGTTCAAAATCAACCCTGTCAAGCATTGGGATTACTACTCCGGCGATTTTCTTTTTTGAAAGTTGCACGTCTTTTACGCGAAGCAGAGTGGGGTCAAACTCTACCCACATTCCCATCATTTTGTCGTATGATTGAATCTGTTTCTCTAACTCTTTGTCCAACACCTCTATTTCGTTTCGCGCTTTTTTAACTTCAACACGCAACGCCGTTTCTTTGCTTTGCAGCGTGGGAAGCGCGCGCTCACGTATCCCCAGTTGCTTTTCCAACTGTTGACGTGAAGTTTTATTATATTGAAATTTTATCGCCATATATCTTGTCAGTAAATTGATTTACTGTTGGTTATCATAATCGTTTTACTTTTTCCAATATCGTTCTACCAACTCCATTCTCATGTTAACCTCTTGCGGTCTAAAATGCTTAGAGAATAGTCCCCATGTTGTGTCTAACATTTCTACGGTATCTAAGTTTACGTCAATTGCAAGAAGATACTCTGAATAATCTTTCGCGAAATCCAACGCTCTTTGGTCATAGTCGGTAAGGTCGAAACCGTTTTCGAGTTTTGTTCGCGCGTTTGCGGCATCAGCATATAGGCGGACAGCTGCGTTCATCACTTGTGGGTGGTCTTCACGCGTTTTCTTACCTTGAACCAACTGTTTCAAACGCGATAGCGAACGAAACGGGTCAACAATAACTTTACCGATTGTGGTATCTTGTCGCAAAAACAGCTGTCCCTCAGTGATATAGCCCGTGTTGTCGGGCACTGCGTGTGTAATATCTCCGCCCGAAAGCGTTGTTACAGCGATAATGGTAATCGAGCCACCATCGGGGAATTGAGCCGCTTTTTCGTAAATCTTCGCCAAATCAGAATATAACGAACCCGGCATTGAATCTTTCGAGGGGATTTGATCCATACGGTTTGAAACAATCGCCAACGCATCGGAGTATGAAGTCATATCGGACAGAAGCACCAACACGTTTTCGTTTTTATCCACTGCAAAATATTCGGCAGCCGTTAACGCCATATCGGGAACGAGCAAACGCTCAACAGCAGGGTCTTCGGTGGTGTTCATAAAAATAATGATACGGTCGAGCGCACCAGCATTACTAAACACGTTTTTGTAATAGAGGTAGTCGTCGTTGGTCATTCCCATTCCACCGAGGATAATCTTATCTGCTTTAGCGCGTAACGCAACCGTTGCCATAACCTGATTGAAAGGTTGGTCAGGGTCGGCAAAGAAAGGGATTTTTTGTCCTGATACTAACGTGTTGTTCAGGTCGATACCTGCAATACCAGTAGCAATAAGCTCAGACGGCTGTTTCCTGCGAACAGGGTTTACTGATGGTCCTCCAATTTGTCGCTCCTCTCCTTCGGGAACAGGTCCGCCGTCAATCGGGTCGCCATAAGCATTGAAAAAACGTCCTGCAAGTTGGTCGCTAACTTTCAACGAAGGAGCTTTACCAAGGAAAATAACCTCAGCATTGGTGGGGATACCTTCGGTTCCTTCAAAAATCTGCAACGTAACCTCATCGTCAATAATTTTAACTACTTGCGCTAAACGTCCTTGCACGGTTGCCAACTCGTCGTAGCCCACATTCGTAGCTTTTACTGAACACGTAGCCTTTGTGATTTGGGTTATTTTCGTATATATTTTCTGAAATGCTTTAGCCATAACTGTTTTAATTATTGGCTGTTAGCTGATAAGCAGACAGCCGAGGTTAAGTTTTTAATTTTCCTGATGTTTGGTTTTAATTAATTTATCCAATTCTGCGCGATATTCGTTGAATTTATCCGACATAAACTCAGAGTAATTCATTTGACGACAGATGTTTATCACCTCTTTGAAGTAATCAGCAACCTCAACGAAATTGTCGAATTCAAAATCGGTACGACAAATATCTATTACCATGTCTAAAATATATTTTTGACGCTCTATTGGTGTTACCGCATCGATATCGTCAAAAGCATCTTGTTGCAAAATCACGAAATCAATTAATTCTGATTTCCAGAAAGTAACGTGATACTCGGTTAATACACCGTCATCTCCCAAGATGTTGATCTGCTCTGCAATCTCTTTACCTCGTAGCAAACGGGTTTTTATATCGTTCACTTTTGAAGTCCAATCATCAGAAATTTCTTTTGATATAAACTCCTCAAATTCAGGGTATTCAAGATATTTTGAATAAGATTCAATTGGGTTGATAGCTGGATAGCGTTTTCTGTCGGCTCTGTCTTGTTCGAGGGCGTAGAAACAACGTGCAACCTTTTTAGTGTTCTCTGTTACAGGCTCTTTCAGGTTACCGCCAGCCGGCGAAACTGTTCCGATAAAGGTAATTGAACCCTCGTGTCCGTTGTTCAACTTAACATGTCCTGCGCGTCCGTAGAAGTTTGAAATAATTGCCGAAATATCCATTGGGAAAGCATCGGGACCCGGAAGTTCTTCCAAACGGTTACTCATCTCGCGTAACGCTTGCGCCCAACGCGATGTCGAGTCAGCCATCAACAGCACTTTCAATCCCATAGCACGATAATATTCGCCAATTGTCATAGCCGTATAAACCGATGCCTCACGTGCTGCAACGGGCATATTCGAAGTGTTTGCAATGATAATGGTTCGCTCCATCAACTTTCTTCCAGTGTGTGGGTCGTCCAATTCGGGGAACTCGGTAAAAATCTCCACAACCTCGTTGGCACGCTCACCGCAAGCCGCAATAATAACTATATCAGCCTCAGCCTGTTTCGAGATAGCGTGTTGCAGAACTGTTTTTCCTGTTCCGAAAGCACCAGGGATAAATCCTGTTCCGCCCTCAACAATCGGGTTCAACGTGTCGATTGAACGAACACCTGTTTCTAACAATCTGTATGGGCGTGGCTTCTCTTTATACAACGTCATCGGGACTTTCACGGGCCACTTTTGAACCATATTTATTTCGTGCTCTTTTCCGTTTTTATCAACGATTACTGCAATTGTCTGATAAACAGTATATTCTCCCTCAGAAACAACACTTTTAACGATGTACTCTTCGGTCATTGTAAATGGCACCATTATTTTGTGCGGTTGATAGTTCTCGTCAACCTCGCCCAACCACGATGCAGCGGAAACCTTATCGCCAGCTTTGGCTATGGGCTTAAACTTCCACAATCTTTTTTCGTCGAGTGAAGGCGTGTATTGTCCACGTTTTAGGAAAACACCCTCCATTTTGTCGAGGTCGTGCGAAAGTCCGTCCAACTTTTTCTCCAAAAGTCCGGGTCCGAGCATCGCTTCAAGCATATGTCCTTGAAAATCTACCTCCATACCCACTTTCAGCCCACGAGTGCTTTCAAAAACCTGAATGTATACGTTTTTACCATCAACTTTGATTACTTCCGCCATCAGCTTAACGCCATCTAAGTCTATATAAGCTATTTCGTTTTGGGCAACGGGAGCATCAACTTCCACGATTACAAGGTTAGAGATAATTCCCTTTACTTTTCCTTTTGTCATAATATATTTATTGTGCCAATTGTTTTTATATCAATTAATTACTCTTCAGGGATTGTTACATCACTCTTCAAATTGTCGATTAATTCGCGGAAAATATGTTCGCCCTCTTCGGCATTGAGTTTTACCCAACGTTCCAAAATCTGAAGTTTACACAAATAGGCGAAAATATATTCGATATTGAAATAATCGAACACAGTATTCTCCTCTACCCAATCCCAACGAAATTTATCTATTTTACGTTCGCGTTCATATACCTCCTCCTCTTCGGAGAGACGAACAACAGTATCATATATTTCTAATTCCTGACTTAATCCAAAATCACGCATATTAGAATTTTCCCGAATGATTTTTGCAACATGATTATTGCCCACAACCACCTGCGAAACATCTAACCCATATTTTCTTGCAAAAATCGCCGATAAAAGGTTGCCAATATTCAAATTCAGCTCGTACCAACGCGACATTAGCGAGTTTTTTACCTCAATACCGTAATCCATGTAGAGAGACGAAAGCAGGTCTTCCCACTGTTTGTTCTCGTTGTGAGCCTCCTCGTCTAACCACGCTCGCATAAACACTTCGTAATAGGCGGGAATCTTGCTGTTTTTCAGTGGTAAATCCTCTTTAATCTGGCTTAGGGTCTCCTCCAACTCCTCTCGGGAGATATTTCCCATTGAATTTTGCTCGATCTCCTTGTTTTTCAAAAAAGAGAGAAGATTGTCGTTGTCGAATTTTAAAAAATATTTATCGAGCAACCGCATATCTTTCGCCTTAATTTCATCTTCTAACATAACCTTGAACTCCTCCACAGTAAACGGAAGTTTCATGCTGTCGAAATCGAAATCGGGCAATCCTGCAATGAAATAGTAATATTGGTTTTTAAAAAGCATATATTCGGTAGATTTTACACTCGGTTGTTCTTAGATATACGCAAGTTTCTATTGAATATCAATCAAAAAGTAACTTTTGGATTTGGGGACGTAAAAATTCACGGAAATACTCGATAAATTCTTCTTCTCCAAACTTCACTTTGTACGAACCATCTTCGGGCGACAAAACAAATCCTGTTTTTAATCCGTTAACCGATTCAATTTTTAACCCTTTATCTAACAGGTGTTTAGCATTAGCTGTAATCTGCTTTTTTAACTCTTCGGGATTTGCCACGCCAACTGTTAGAGCCTCGTTTTTAGCCCAGTTTTGAACCAAGTCGATAATCAACTTTTGCATAAAGTCTTTATCTTCGGTGGCTGCCTTTACGTTTGATGTGGCTAATTTGTCCGTAACCAAATTAACAATTTCGGTTTTTAACGCCTCTGAAGCCTGTGTAGCAAAGAGTTTCAGTTCCGACTCAATATTGCTTTTCATCTCCTCGGTCTCTTTTTTTGCCGAAGAGATAATATGTTCTGCCTCTCTTTTTGCGTCGCTAATTATCTGATTACTTTGTGCTTTGGCATCGGATACGATTTTATCGGCTTCACTCTGCCCTTTCTCTAAACCTTCACGATAGATTTTGTCGGTTATTTCTTGAAGTTTGTTTTGCATGAGAGTTAAAAAGTTAAAAGTTTGTAAAGTTAAAAGTAGAGACAGAGCAAGCCCTGTCTCTATAAAAAACACAAAAAGATGAAAGTTTTTTCGTCATTTGCCTTTTTAATATTTGTGCGTTTGCTTTGTTTCGCTTTATGTTGACAAAATTACAAATAAATAAAAAGAATAAAAACGTATTTTGTCATGAAATGAAATATTTTTTTGTGGCAAAATTCATGTAATTTCACCTTTATAACATAAACGACTATTAATAAGTTATGTTGCTGACTTTTTATTTGGTGTGTTTTTGTGTTTTTTCTATTTCTGTTTTTAAACATACTCGACTTTCGCAAGTTGTTCAATTTGCTGATTTTCGATACTAAAACGATATATGTATTTGTTCAGATTGCTGGTAATCAATCTTTTAAGCAAGGTGGTTTGTTTTTGTTAATACAACAATCCCGAAGGGATGAAATTATTATAGTACAGTGAAGACCAAAGGTTTATTAAACCCCGAAGGGGTGACACAGGAAGGGGAGAGATTTCGGATTTCGGATTTCGGATTTTTAATCCCAAATCCTAAAGATACTTCATATGTCAAGTTGTATAGTGTCTGTCATAAATGATATTTCACCCCTTCGGGGTTGATTAATCGTTTCCCATTTTATAATCTATAATCATGTCATCCCTTCGGGATTGATTATCTGTTTTAGCTGATATTTCGAGTTTAACTTCATTGTGTTGATTTACAAATTAATATCTTAAAATCAAAGATTTCCAAAACGCATAAGCATAGACTTCCTGCCGGGTACTGAATAAAGAGCTTGTGAAAGTCGTGTAGCATGTTATCCTACGGACAAAAAAGTCCTGTGTTAATAATAAAAAGAGTTGTGGCAGTGCCACAACTCTTTTTTTTCACGATTTTTTGGTTACTATTTAGTTCTTTATCAATTTGCGGGTTATGTTCTTGTTACCGTTTTCAATTTTTACGGTATAGACCCCTTTGGGCAATGTGCTGATGTCAATCTGTTCGGTGACATTCTTTTGGTTAAGCACGTTTCTTCCGTTTATATCAAAAATTGTAATATTCACATTTTCAACACCTTTTAAATAAAGAACGCTGTTTGCAGGGTTCGGATAAAGAATAACGGACTGCTCGTTTACGGTTACAATTCCTGTGAATAAACCTACGGTAACGCTCTTAGACTCAGTATTTACAATAAAATCGAATGTTACAGTTTGGTCTTGTGTGGTTGAGTAAGGAATTTTTACAATATTTACGTTATTCTCAGGCGAATAAGCAGTTGCAAGTCCAAAGGCATAGCTGTTTTCTGAAATGTTTTTTACGAAAAGTGCATTTTCAATAAAATTTTCAGGCTCTCCGAGTATAGAAAAGTTTTCATTTACGAAAACATTTAAACCGAATAGCTCGCCAGTTGAGGTTAAAATAATTTCTCCGTCTTCAACGCTTACACTAATATCTGCATTTGAGGCTTTTTCCGATTTCTTGGTATCTTCAACAGGGAATTTATCAATTAACCCTACCGTATATTTAAGGATTTCGGAAGCGTCATTAGCCGTTACACCACCAACACCGTCAACATTAGCGGTTACAATACGCCAATTATCCCAAGGTAGTGGGTCAATTGTTGGAAGTGGGTCTAAACCAACGCTGTACTGGATTGCTAAAGCAGCGTCGTAAGCCTGCACGTGGTCGTTAGCATCGATATCACCGTATTTGTAGGTTGCTGTAATTGTGCCATTTGTTGCATTTACAGCTTCTGTGTTGTAGAGTGCATTTGTAATTGTTGGGGTTGTTGTTCCTGCATCAATTACCTTGAATTGCAGTTTTATTATTGCACCTTCTCCAACCATTGGAGTTTCCCTTGCCCAAGCAATGGCAAGTTTACCAGTAGTTGGGTTAACTTGTAAACTGCCACCTTCTGCCAATGTGCCTGTTAACGTGTTGCTTAAATATTCGAGTTTGGTGTTATCGTAGTTAAAGTCTAATTGATAGGCAATTACGTTGTCGTCTGTAGTTAATTCGTTTGTGTTTATAGGAATTTCAATTACTCTTCCTACAATAGTATTTTCGTTTTCAAAATATAATTGTTGGGAAGAATTAAAAATTTCAAACTTTAAATTATCAATCCATGAACTATTATCTGTGGTGACTGCAACCTTATAACGAATTTCATTTATATCATTTAATAATAAACCAATCTCCGAAATATCAAAAATTAAACTATAGTGTAAAGTGTTTTCGTTTAATTTATAACAACTATAATATAGTTTATTGTTTGTAATACTTAATATATTTCGAGTGGTGTCATGCAATACTGGCATATACTCCAAAATTATTTGTTCTAAATTTGAAAAGTCTAAATCTGTTTTTCTTAAATAAATAAAATTCACTTCAGAACCATAATTGTAGTCTGCAAAACCTTGATGAAATCCAAATAATTTGTCATCAGAATTTTTCATAAAAATACCTGATGATTGTCCCCAATATGCATAATTGACAATTGCGTCCCAAGTAAATACAATGCTATCAACATCATTTGGCATAATTCCAAACCTTGATAGGTGACCTGATGCATCAAAAGGATGAGCTTCAATCCTTCCGTTGGCAATCAGACAATTTCCACTTGCACTTGTATTTACAAAAGTCCAGTTTTCTGGCACCTGGTTGTCATCTAAGTTGTGAAATTCATTTGTAAAAGGGACCTGTGCTCTCATTGTAAAGCCTAAGCACAAAAGGGCTGCCATTGTTAAGATTTTTACTTTCATAAGACATTAAGTTTTTAATGCCTACAAACCCAAAACTCGGCGGTTATATTATTTTATTTAGACAGAAAAGGCGTGGGTTTTCCGCTTATCTGTTACAGAGGTACTGGCATACCCGATACGCAAACAAGTCCGCCCCACGCCACAGCGCGAGCGTCCACTGTTTAATCTTGCGTATCCTCGAAAAGTGCCAGTTTTCTGTAACAAGAATAAAAGCTTCCGCTTTTTCAATATGTTAATTTTCTTTAGGTTATATCATTCAATCAAAATTTTTTATGTGATAACCAGTTACAAATATATTAATTCTTTTTGGAAACGAATTCAACTTGTGCAAAAATCTCAAATTTATATATTGAAGATGAAATTCCTAAAACTTTCACAATTTGAATAGTTTTAGGAATTTGCCTGTGCTTTTATTTTTCAAATAAAAAAGTGTATCAACTATGCAATCAGCGTTTCGACTACGCTCAATGCACGGGAGTCATATTCATCGAGAAAGGTCGAAATGAACATTATCAAAATAGGCGACTCCAAAATGGATATTATCAAAATAGGTATTAATTTTGAGGAAAGTTTTACAATAGAGAGAGTGTAAATGTTAGTAAAAAAGTACAATCAAATAATTAACACGTTAAGTTTCAATAAGAAACTTCGTGATATGCGTAAGGAAATAAACTTCAGGATCGATCTACCTGAAAGTATAACATTTTATCCTGATTCTAATCCTAAGGGATTTGTAAAAGAGTTTAAAAAAAGACGCACTACAATTGTAGAATCTTATCTAAAAATAACCAAAGACTTAGATTCTACGAGCTACAACAGGAGAATTAACGCACTAAAACTTCTTGAAGAGAATATCAACTATTCGGGTTCTTTGAAAATGCCGTTAAATACTGCACGTGTTCAGTTGGCACTGATGAAAGAAGTTACTAAAACTCGCAACAACAAAAGAGTCCAGCTTGAACTTATGCGCGATTTTACGATGTCAACATTCGGGCATCCAAGAGTAATTAGGAAATTACTTAAAAGATTCGATATCATAGAAGTACCCGAAACCGGTAAGGATCTCAAATATCTTAAAATGGGGTGGGACTTCCATGTGCACGATAACACTTCTTATGGCAGAAAATCGCCAATGCAACTGATAATAGACGCTTTTATAAAAGGTATTTCAGAATTAACTGTTGTTTATACAAACTTTAAGCACGAAAAAACAGTTGAAGAGGTGCTCGAGGCAGGGAAAATTCTTGGTATCAAGATAAATATTGGTATTGAGTTTTCTTCCGTTGTTTTCGATAAAAAGTTCCATTTTATATACATAATGCCGGAATTTGCAAGTGACAAGAAAAAATACAAACATTTTATTAAAAACAACTCCGATGCTTTGGCTGATTTCAGCGAACAGCTAAGTAAAAATGATAAGCGAAGGAGAAAGATTGTACAACGTCTTATTGATCACTTCAATATCACATATTTACCAGTAATAAATAAAAACTATCAGCCTGATTCGATATATTATTTACAACCTATTCAGCTGACAAATAATTCTGAATCTGACATCAACAAAATTTTCTCCTCAAGACAGCTCGGTGAACTCGTTTATCCTCAGTTAAGGAGAGTAATAGAAAATCGTGCATTGCGTTTAATGGCATTGAGAAGACGTATCAAATTAGCTCCCGAACAATTTACAAAACAACAAATTATAGAGATAGAAGCCGAATACGACGAAAATAAAAAATATTATGACGTACTGGAGCCTGAACTGATTAGAATTAAATATTTTTCTGAATTTGATAGTCTTGACACTGAAACAGCAGTAGATGACCTAAAAGCTGTTCATTCGATTATTAATAAAACTGGAGGTAGTATTAAGTTTATTCAGCCAGTTGAACATGGCTTACAATCAGCCATTGACATTATTATAGAGTATTGTCAATACTTTTCACACACTGAAGTTTTTAATATTTACGACACAATTGGAGCCAAAGAGTCTGATTTTATTACTCTTACCAATTTTATAGGTTTGATGAACAAATGCGACAAAAATAAAATTACAGAATTCCTAAGCAATAACAATTTAACATATAACGACAAAAAGATTGACAAAGCACTGCTACACCTGAAAGAGAGAAATTTAATCCCTGCCATTGGTAGTGACGCGACAGGGCGTTCAACGCTTGCTCCAGGAATGGGCTTTGTGACAGAAAACCAGTTGCCAAAAAAACAGCGTAAATATTTCAAGAAACAACACTACAACTTACCTCAAGATGTTTCACAATTGGTTCATAAATACTCTCCTATTCCAAAATCGACTTTAAAATCAAAAGAGAAGGCTAACATAATAAGTTTAGGTAAAATTGACACTGATGAAAGACATCAAATAGGTGAAGAAAAAAACGAAAAGCCTATAAAATTGACAGATGCATGGACTTACCTAAATCCAACAATCAAAAATCTAATTTTTGCAATTTTGGGGTTTATTCCGGCATATATGTATTTTGGTGTTAGTTATGCATGCCTATGGTTTATTATTACAGGAACTCGAAATATTATAGTAGATGTTATTTCGGGCAACGGATTAATACCTACATCGTGGCAAGCCCAAAACATTAATTGGGCTAACCTTGCACATTCACTTTTTTGGACAGGGTTTTCGGTGCCAATACTTGGATTTGTAAAAGATCAATTCGACCTGATATGGGTATTCGAACATAGTGGAGCAGTGTATGAAGGTGTTAAGTTCTTCTTTATTAATATGACTAACGGGCTCTATTTGGCATCACACAACTATCTCAGAGGATTCGACAAAGCTACTATTCGAGGTAATTTATTCCGTAGCATAATAGCGTGGCCATTTGCTACAGCTTTCTCACCTATTGGCAATGCGTTGGGAATACCAAGTATTGTTCAGGCAAAATTCTGGTCTGATTTCGTTGCCGCACTTATCGAAGGAACAACCAAATACAATAACGTTGTAAAACTGAAAAGTAAAATTGTTTCAAAACTAATACCTGACTTTAAAAGCGACAACGAAGAAACTGTCAATCTTGCAACTCTCGATTTACTATATTTGGTTGATGAGAGCAATAATGTTAAAACTTCTTTTTATAAACAATCTTTTGAACGTGAAAAGTTTAAACAAAGGGTATTAAATTTTTTAAAAGGCAAGAGGAGTATTTCTAAGCCAAAAGAGATATATTTTACTGTAAAACAACGTTTTTTACAAAAAGATAATTATAACAAGTTAACAAAATTTGTTATCAGCAATTACAATAAAGACCAAAGTCTGTTTTTGCTTCAAATAATGTCGAAAAACTACGATAAATTTACGAATTGGCTGCTGGCAATTAACAATGAGCAATGCTTGCACTGAGCATAGCCGAAGTGAGCAATTACGAGTTACGAATGCGGAGCTCCTGGTCACTGAGCCTGTCGAAGCGGTGCACTGAGCTTATCGAAGTGTGACCATTTAACATAAGCTACCTATGATGTTGGCTTCGACAAGCTCAGCCAACGTGAACGGTCACTGAGTACACGGTCACTGAGTTTATCGAAGTGACCGTGAGGGGCACCTTTGAGGTGGCTTCGACAAGCTCAGCCACCGAAAACGGTCGCTGAGCAGAACCGAAATAAACATTTCAAAACAGACACTTTCAAATTTGGGCTAAAGCCCATAAATAATGTGTATCAATCTAACCCACTACTTAAAAATAGTACAATTGATTAATAATCAGTCTATTAATATTAATTGTTCATTGCACATTGCTAATTGCTAATTGTAATGCGTCTGCTACAACAAAAGCACTTCCACCTATATATATCATATCATCAGGTTGCGCTTTGTTCAGTGCGGATTCAATAGCCATACCAACATTTGGATGTTTCTCACCATCGAAACCTGAATCTTTGGCAAAATCATATAGTTTTTCAAAGTCTAACGCTCTTGGCACCGATGGTTGCGTGAAATAAAACTTAGCATTTTTGGGCAACACTTTTAATATTGATTTTACATCTTTGTCATTAACAACACCTAAGACGATATGTAAAGTTTTATATTTCAGACTTTTAATATGTTTAACGATTTCTGTGATTCCATTTTCATTGTGAGCAATATCGGCAACAACGTAGGGCTTTTGACTTAAAACTTGCCAACGCCCCATCAGTCCAGTGGTAAAGGCGGTATGTTTTACAGCCTTAATCGACTCTTTGAAATCTAAATTAAATATTTTACAGATTTCAGTTAATGATGATAAAAATGTAATTATGTTTTTATCCTGATACAAACCTACTAAATCTAATTCGACAATAAATTTATTACGCTCTTCTATATTCTCGACAACAAATACTTTAATGCCGTTTTCTTCGATTTTACTTTCTAACAGTCTAAACTGTTCATATGCTGTGGTTAACGTGGATTTTGCGTTATTTGCTAACTGTTTTAAAATTGGCAATGTTTCGTTGCTGTATTCGCCAACAACCACAGGAACACCCTCTTTTATAATGCCGCCTTTCTCTCGTGCAATATCGGTTAGAGTATTTCCTAAGAACTGTGTATGGTCGAGACCAATATTTGTAATAATAGATAATTCTGGTGTTATGATATTTGTAGAATCCAATCGTCCGCCCATGCCGACTTCCACAACTGCTATATCGACTTTTTGACGTTCAAAATAGTCGAAAGCTAAAGCCACAGTCATTTCAAAAAAACTTGGCGATAGTTTAGCTAAAATAGCTTTGTGATGCTCAACCCAGTCAACCACTTCGCTTTCTGGTATCATTTGACCGTTAATTTTTATCCGCTCACGAAAATCCAACATGTGTGGTGACGTATAAAGTCCTGTTTTATATCCTGCACTTTGAAAAACCGAAGCTAACATATGTGAAACTGAGCCTTTTCCGTTTGTTCCTGCAACGTGTATAGATTTGAATCTTTGGTGTGGATGATTAAAATATTCGTCTAATTTTTGAGTTGTCGATAAATCAGCTTTATAGGCTGCACTGCCAATTCTTTGATACATTGGTAGTTGTGAAAACAAATAGTTTAATGTTTCTTGATATGTCATAAAAAATTGCTATTTCGTGAATTAAAATTGCAAAGATATTTGTTAACTTTACAAAAACTATAATTTTTCGAATATGGCTTCAAAGAAAAAAGTATTTGTACTCGACACCAATGTGTTACTGCACGACTTTAAATGTCTGCGAAATTTTGAAAACAACGACATTGTAATTCCCATACCTGTTTTAGAAGAACTTGATAAATTTAAAAAGGGCTTTGATCAAATAAATTTTAACGCTCGACAAGTTGCTCGCGATCTGAGTAATCTTGCTGGAGATGACGTTTTTAAAGATGGTGTGTCTCTTGGCAAAGGTCTTGGCAAGTTGTATATTGAACCGAACCATGAATATTCAGAAATACTTAAAAGCAATTTCCCTGCAAACACTTCTGATCATAACATATTAGCCATAACTGAATATGTAAAAAACAAAAGAAAAGAGCCTGTAATATTTGTTTCAAAAGATATTAATCTAAGAATCAAGGCATTGGCGCTTGGCATTCCTGCCGAAGATTATGAAACGGATATGGTTACGAATATGAATATCTTTTCAAGCGCCGAGGAGATAACAAACATTGATCCAACGTTCATATACAACATGTATCAAACAAAAGAGCCTGTTGAAGCAGAAAATATTCCTTTGCCAAAACTGCCCGATGAGAATAAGCATATGATTTTCAGTTCAAAAGATGGCGAGCAAATTATACCCGTTTATTACCAAATGGAAACGCGACAGTTGCACGCCGTCACTAAGAATTTTGCTTACGGCATTGAACCGAGAAATATCGAACAGCGATTTGCACTTCACGCACTGCTAAATCCACAAGTACCACTTGTAAGTATTACGGGAAAAGCTGGTACAGGAAAAACTTTACTTGCTCTTGCAGCAGCTTTAGAGATGGCAAGTGAATTTGATCATATTTTGTTGGCACGTCCAATAATTCCGCTTTCTAATCGCGATATTGGTTTTCTTCCCGGTGATGTGAAAGAAAAAATAGGTCCATACATGTTGCCCTTGTTTGATAATTTGGGTGTCATTAAAACAGCTAATAAAAAGCACAGTAAGCAATCGGAAAAAATTGACCAAATGCTTAATGATGAACGGTTAGTTATAACTCCACTGACATATATTCGTGGACGTAGTCTTAGCAACGTTTACTTTATTATTGACGAGGCTCAGA
>Ga0116182_1000400_pt1 | contig 48326 bp, 46 predicted proteins | sample AD_UKC077_MetaG_FD_89805 | JGI IMG/M metagenome (GOLD analysis project Ga0116182, IMG submission 89805) | Active sludge microbial communities of municipal wastewater-treating anaerobic digesters from USA - AD_UKC077_MetaG | ecosystem: Engineered > Bioreactor > Anaerobic > Digestate | place: USA...
TTCTATAACTTTATAACTTTTTTACTTTATACGGGGTATGGCCTAATTGGCTAAGGCGCCTGCTTTGGGAGCAGGAGATTCTGGGTTCAAGTCCCAGTACCCCGACTAAGTTAAACTTCTTCAAATTCAGAGGCGATTCGTTCCAATTTTTTCCACAAACGATTTGATTTCATTAAAATCGTTTGACGAAGCCAGTTTTTCAGTGTGGTGAGCAGATAAAATCCATTTTTTCAATGGTTCAATCCAATTGTTTCCCTTTCGCCTAAAATCAGCCTTTCTTTTGTTAAGGTCTGTTTTTGTTTTAATGAGTTTATCCTTTTTTGATAAGATAAATTTCCTTTTCAATTGAGCCGTCCAAAAAGGCGTTAACGAGTTTGTCTAACTTTTGCTCGGTTTCCTTGATTTCCTTTTCTAATTCTAAATTTTGGGCGAAAGTGCAACGATTAAGCAAAATTTCAATTAATTCATTAATTAATAGTGAAGAATTTCAACAATTATTATTTTTAATGCCTTTGAGTTTCTTTTTAAAAATCGTCTATTTTAATTTGGAATTTCTTATCTTTTTTGCTAAAATTATAATGAAAAATTCATTAAATTAAAAAATGAAAAATTTTTATAAAAAATTAAATAATGATGAAATTCAATGCTTGGCCTGTGTTAATCAATGTAAAATAAAAAATGAGCAAGTGGGTGTTTGTGGTGTTCGCCAAAATAAAAAGGGAAAGTTAAATTTATTAGTGGAAAATCGGCCAATTGCCATTAATCTTGATCCGATAGAGAAAAAACCTCTTTTTCATTTTTTACCCGGCACAGAAATTTTTTCTTTTGGCACTTTTGGTTGTAATTTTCGCTGTGCCTTTTGTCAAAATTGGAATATTAGTCAACTTCCTAAAGGTAATAAAATTTTTGAAGAGTTTATTAAAGAAACTACTGAATTTTGGCCACCCGAAAAAATTGTTAACCATTGTTTAGAAAATAAAATTTCTTCCATTGCCTACACATACAATGAACCAACAATCTTTGTTGAATATGCTTTAAAAACTATGATTTTAGCCCGAAAAAATGGAATAAAAAATGTCTTTGTTTCTAATGGTTATCAATCAAATGAAACCATAAAAGAAATTACTCCATATTTAGATGCTATCAATATTGATTTAAAATCAATGAATGAAAAATTTTATCAAAAAATTTGTGGCGCTCATTTAGAACCAGTTTTAAAAAACATCAAAACTTTTTATCAAAAAGGCGTTTGGATTGAACTAACCACTTTAGTAATTCCTCAAGAAAATGATAGCGAAAAAGAATTAAAAGAAATTGCTCAATTTATTGCTCAAATTGACAAAAACATTCCTTGGCATATTTCTCGTTTTTTCCCCAATTATCAAATGGCTAATTATAAAGAAACTCCAATAGAGACAATAAAAAAAGCTTATGAAATTGGAAAAAAAGCCGGCTTAAATTTTGTTTATGGAGGAAATATTATTAATTCTTCTTTAGAAAATACTTTCTGTCCTCAATGTGACGCTCTCCTTATTGCTCGCAATAATTATAATATAAAAATAACAGAAAATTTTTTTAAAGGCCGATGTTTGAAATGCCACGCTAAAATTAAAGGCGTTTGGTAATAATAAAAATATGTCTATTAGACCACCAGCGGTTGCTGGCCAATTCTATCCTGAAAATCCCCATGAATTAAAAAATTTAATTAATAATTTTTTAAAAAAACAATCGGCGAATTTATTTGTCCCCGCTAAAATAAAAACCTTTATTGTTCCTCATGCTGGTTACATTTATTCCGGTCCAGTTGCGGCGAGCGCTTATCAAATTCTTTCTTTATCTTTGTGGCAACCCAAAAAAATTATTCTCATTGGCCCTTCGCATCATTCTCCTATTGTTGATTTTGTTTTTTCTTCTGCTAATCAGTGGGAAACTCCCTTGGGGAAAATTCCTCTCTATTTTCCTTTTAAAAATAAAAACGATTTTATTTTTGATGATTTGGCCTTTCAATTCGAACATTGTCTTGAAGTACAATTACCATTTTTACAAATCATTCTTTCTGATTTTCAAATTTTACCAATTTTAATTAATAATGAAAGTAAAAGTAAAAAATTAGCTGAAATTGTAAATTCCGTTTTAGACAAAGAAACTCTTTTAATAATTAGTTCTGACTTAAGTCATTATTATCCGTTAAATATAGCCGAAAAAATTGATACTCAAACAATAAATATAATTCTTCAATTAAAAACAGACGAAATAGAAAATATTAATGCTTGTGGCGCGCCGGGAATTTTAACCTTAGTGTATTTGGCCAAAGAATTAAAATGGCAAACAAAACTAATTGATTATCAAACTTCTTTTAATAGTAGTGGCGATAAAAATTCAGTAGTCGGCTATTCCTCTTTTGTTTTTTATGAATAATTTTTCTCTTAATCAATATAATAAAGATTTTTTATTAAACTTGGCTAGCCAAGCAATAAAAAATTATTTAGAAACGAATCAAATTTTAAAAATTGATGAAAAAATTTTAAAAAACTACTCGCCCGTCTTAAAAGAAAAAATTCCCTGCTTTGTGACTTTAACTATTAATGATGAACTAAGGGGTTGTATTGGTTTTTTTCAAACTAATAAATCATTATACGAAACTGTAATAGAAATGGCTATTAATGCTGCTTTTTTTGATTATCGTTTTTTCCCAATTCAAAAAGAAGAATCAGATCAAATTAAAATTGAAATATCTCTTTTGACTTCACCAAAAGAATTAATTTATAATGATGCTTCTGATTTGCTTAAAAAACTTGAATCTTTTAAACATGGTGTTATTGTTAAAAAAGATTTTTATGAAGCTACTTATTTGCCTCAAGTTTGGGAAAAAATTCCTGATAAAGAATTATTTCTCAGCTCATTGTGTCTTAAAGCTCAATTACCAGCTGATGCCTGGAAAAAAGAAAAATTAGAAATTAAAGTATATGAGGTCGAAAATTTTAAAGAATAAATATGAAACCAATAAAATATGAAGATTTGAAAAAGGCCAAAATCCAAAGAAAGGAGGTGTCTGCCATGCAGTACAAGGTTGAGTTGCTGACGGGTATTAGGCCCACTGGCGACTTGACCGTCGCCAATTACCTAGGGGCAGTTGCGCCCATTGTTAAACTTCAGGCCCAAGGCGTGTCTCCGATGGTTTTCGTTGCCGATCTTCACGCAATCACAGACAACGAACCGGCTACTGTGAGACAGTACATCCACGGAGTTGTGGCTGACTATATCGCGCTTGGTGTAGATCCCCGAAAGGCAAAGATCTATCTCCAGTCAGATATAGCCGGAGAGGTGACCGCGTTTACCGCTCTTCTGGCTCGGCTTATTTCTGTCGCTGAACTCTTGAGGGTGCCAACTCTCAAGGATAAGCTCAAGAACAACGCTCGTCCAGAAACGGCGAATGCTCTCCTTCTTCTCTATCCGGTCCTGATGGCTGCTGACATCTTACTAAACAGAGCCAAAAAGGTGCCGGTCGGAGAGGATCAGCTCGCCCACATGGAAGTCATTCGCCTGCTTGCACGGAGATTCAACAAGAGGTATGGGGAGATTTTCCCGATACCTCAGGTGTTGCAGGTCAAGTCGCTTCGTATCCTTTCCCTGAAGGGAGGGGGCAAGATGAGCAAGACCAATCCTGGCGGCGCCATCTTCTTGACGGATGATGTAAAGACGGTCGCCAACAAGATCAAGGTGGCCGAAACCGCTTTCGAAGGGGTAATGAACGACAAGCTGGAAAGCCATATCTTGGTTGCCAAGGGGCTGGCGAAAACTAAATCGGAATGCGATGAGGTGGACGCTATCATCCAAGCACACAAGAGCGGCAAGCCAGTGATGGGTCAATTCAAACAGATTCTGACCCGTATTGTTCAGAACTTCATTGAGGATTTTCAGGTTAAGAGAGCCGAGATTACACGGGACCCGTCGTACATTCCATCCGTCCTCGAAGAAGGAGCCAGGGTGGCGAGAGAAAATGCCATCGAAACTCTCAGCGAGGTTAAGAAGGCCTTGCGATTCAATTAACAGGCTGGGGTTATCTGGTCTGGGGTTATCTGGTCTTGATTTTTTTTTAGTTTTATGCTAACCTAAGAATACTTTTAATAATTTACCTAACTTATCAAAATTTCGTATGCCTAATAAGAAATCGGCGAAAAAAGAACTGCGCAAGAGCGTAAAGAGAGAAGCCGCCAATCTCAAAGTCAAAAATGTCATGAAAACCGCTATTAAAAAAAGTTTAAAAAAAGTCCAGGCGACTGATAAAAGCGTTAAGGAAGACTTGGCTGTCGTTATGAAAAATATCGATAAAGCGGCCAAAAAAGGAGTAATTAAGAAAAGGACGGCCGCCCGCAAAAAATCACGCTTAGCTAAAAAAATCAATAAGCTCAAATAATTGAGCCTTAAATATTAATGCACTTTTTCTCGGAAACGGGTGCAAACCCCTTTTCTGGGAATAAGCGAAGAAATTATGTTAGATAAAAAAAACAAAGAAAAAATCATTAAAAAATTTCGTGTCCATAATACCGATACCGGCTCCCCGCAAGTCCAAATTGCTATTTTAACCGAAGAAATCAAGCAATTAACCGAACACTTAAAACAGCATAAACACGATTATTCTTCCCGCCGCGGTTTATTGAAAAAAGTCGGCGAACGCCGCAAACTCCTTAAATATTTACAGAAGGAAAATGCCGAACAATTTAAGGAATTGGCCGACAAACTTAAACTAAAAATCGCCCAGAAACTACAAGCTGAAGAAGAAGAAGAAAAATTGAAGGAAAAGAAATACAATATCGCTTCCGAAGAAGACGAAGAAGAAAATATGAAAATCAACCCCGATACCGAGGAAGACGGCGAATAAATATGATAAAACATAAAGAACAACGCGTCGGCGTCTTGATAGATGTCGCCAATATGTATCACTCCGCCAAAAACCTTTATGGCAGACGCGTTAACTTTAAGGAAATCTTGACTAAAGCAGTGGCCGACCGGAAATTAATCCGGGCCACTGCTTATGTTATCCGGGCAGAAAACGATGAAGAAACGACTTTCTTTGAAGCTCTTAGCCAACAAGGGTTTGAAGTGAAAATGAAAGATTTACAGATTTTTGCCGGTGGCGCTAAAAAAGCTGATTGGGATGTCGGCATCGCTATTGACGCGATTAAACTCGCCGATAAATTAGACGTCATCGTGCTGGTCTCCGGCGATGGAGATTATCTACCTTTGGTCTCATACTTACAGAACAATAAAGGCTGTCTGGTAGAGGTTATGGCTTTTAGAAAAACCTGTTCTGCTCGCTTAATTGAAGAAGTGGATGACTTTATTGATTTGGGTTCTGATAATAAATTTCTAATTGGTAATAAATATAAAAAATAAACTAAAGTTTTGGTCTACAAATAGATAGTACTGTAGGCTGCCCGCTTTAAATTTGAGCGCGGAAGGATATACAGTTCTGTAATTTGTAGGCCAAGCTCACAAAATTATGGAAAAAATAGTAAGTTGCGACTGGCTTGGCCGCCAGCTCACCATTAAAACAGGCAAAATCGCCCTCCAGGCGGATGCCGCCGTTTTAGTACAATATGGAGAAACTGTAGTTATGGCCACAGTTGTCCAAAATAAATCCGCTCGCGAAGGAACGGATTTTTTCCCATTAATGGTCGAATTTCAAGAAAAACTCTATGCCGTTGGTATTATTAAGGGTTCTCGCTGGATTAAGCGCGAAGGTAGGCCGACTGATGATTCGGTGCTGACCGGGCGCATGATTGATCGCTCTATCCGCCCTCTTTTTAATCAAGACGACCGCCGCGACGTTCAGGTAATCATCACCGTCTTAGCAGTTGACCAAGAAAATGACTATGATGTCGTTTCCTTAGTCGCTTCTTCTGCGGCCCTAGCTATCTCTGGACTGGAATGGCGCGGACCGATTGGCGGAATTAGGGTCGGCCGCATAGAAGGTAATTTTGTTTTTAACCCCACTTATGCCGAACAAGCCGCCAGCGACTTGGATTTAATTGTTGCCGGTACCAAGAATAAAACAATCATGATTGAAGCGGGCGCCAATGAGGTCCCCGAGACAGTTATGCTAGAAGCAATCCTGGCTGGACAAAAAAATATGAAACCGGCGATTACTTTAATTGAAGAATTACAAAAACAAATAGAGCCCAAGAATAATAAAGTTAAACAAGTTCTAAAAGACGAAGAAGAGTTGAAAAAAGAAGCAGATAAACAGAAAAATCTAAATTTAGGCTCGACATGGCTTAAAGAAAGCATCCCCAATATTCTTTTCGATAAAACCTATTACACCAAAGGAGAGCGCAAGGCGGCAGTGAACGCCATCAAAGAACAACTTAACTCTTATCTTTTTGAAAAAGGAGTCAGTGCCGACCAACGCGACGATGTTGTTAAATCATTGGTAGAGAAAATGATTGATGAAGCTATCACCGCTTCTATTTTGGAAAACGGCAAACGGGTTGACGGTCGCGCTCTTAACGAAATCCGTCCGCTTAGTGCGGAAGTGGCGTTACTCCCTCGCGATCACGGCACTTCCCTGTTTTCTCGCGGCGAAACTCAGGTAATGTCTATTGTTACTTTAGGCGCTCCCAGCATGGAACAATCTCTTGAAGGTATGGAAGGCCAGAGCAAAAAACGCTACATGCATCATTATAATTTTCCGCCCTATTCTGTTGGTGAAGCCGCTCCTTTACGCGGCACCGGCCGGCGCGAAATCGGCCATGGCGCTTTGGCAGAAAAAGCCTTATTACCGATGATACCTAGCCGCGAAGATTTTCCTTACACCATCCGCGTGGTCAGTGAGACTTTGGGCTCTAACGGCTCCTCCTCGATGGCTTCAACCTGCGCTTCGACTTTAGCCTTAATGGATGCTGGCGTACCAATTAAAAAACCAGTAGTAGGCATTGCCATGGGTCTCGCCTCTTATCACGACTTAAGTAAATGGCAGGTATTGACTGATATTCAAGATTTGGAAGACGGCGATGGCGGTATGGATTTTAAAATTACCGGCACCGACGCCGGCTTAACCGCCATTCAGCTAGATACTAAGACCGAAGGTTTAACTCCGGAAATTATTGCACAAACCTTCAAACAAGGCAGAGAAGCTTTGAATCAAATTCTGGAAGTGATAAAAAATACCATCCCCGCACCTCGTCAAGAACTATCTCCCTATGCTCCTCGCATTACCAGTTTCCATGTTGATCCGGAAAAAATTGGCACTATCATCGGACCGGGCGGCAAGGTTATCAATAAGATTATCGAGGAAACCGGAGTTAGTATTGATATCGATGATGACGGTTTAGTAATGGTCTGCGGCACTGATGCGGCCATGGTGACTAAAGCGGTCAATCAAATTCAGGACATCGTCCACGTTTTTGCGGTCGGAGAAGTTGTCACCGGTAAAGTAGTGCGCATGATGGACTTCGGCGCCTTTGTCCAATTAAACAACAGCCAGGACGGCTTGGTTAGAGCCAGTGAAATCACCCCATATTACCTCGAAAAACCTGGCGATATCTTAAATATCGGCGATACTGTCACTGTTAAAATAACTGAAATTGATGACCAAGGCAGAATAAACCTGACCATGAAAGGTTTGACAGAAAATGCTGATTTATGGAAAGATGAAAAAGGCAAGGGCGACCCGACTAATCGTATGAATAATTTCCGTCGTCCCGGCGGTGATAATCGTGATCGCTTTGCCAGTCGCAATCGCGCTCCCCGCCGACCCCGCTTTTAACTTGACTTTTTTCAAGCCTTAAGCTAATATTTGTCAATAAAGAAAAAGAATCGCGTTATTCGTCTGGATTTTCCACCGCTCGGAGGCGCCTCTAAAATATTATATGTTAATGATAAAATTATCCAAAATCGGCAAAACTAACAAAAAAATTTTCCGTCTAATTATCTCTGAAAAAGGACGCGACCCTTATGGACGCTCTTTGGAAGTTTTAGGTTCATATAACCCCTATTCTAAAAATTTAGAAGCTAAAACAGACAGGATTAAATACTGGCTGGATAAAGGCGCCGGCATGACCGCCAGCGTCAACAATCTATTAGTCGGTAAAGGAGTGATAGAAGGCAACAAGGTAACAGCTTCTAAACCGGGCAAAGCTAACGAAAAGAAAGTTGCTCAGGCTAAAGCTAAGACTGATAAAAAATCAGTGTCAGAACCAGTGAATGCCCCGGCAACTTCTGCCGAGAAAGCCACAACTTCTACTGACACTGAAGTCACCGTTGAAAATCAAGAAGAAAAAGCCGAGGCTAAAGCTTAAATTGACATCTATAAGCTATAATTGATAAGATAATATTGATATAAATCTCGTGCAAATGAGGTAATATAATTAAGTCTAGGATCTTTCAAGTCCAGCGACACTAGTGCGGTTGATTTGAAAGCCCAGCAATAACAAATATGGAAGCAGACAAACAGTTTCTCGAAATGATCGTAAAAAGCATCGTCAGCAATCCCAATGACGTCGCTGTCGATCGGACCGTTGATGAAATGGGAGTACTTTTAACTCTCAAAATCAATCCGGCTGACATGGGTTATGTTATCGGCCGCAAGGGCCAGACCGCGCAAGCGATTCGCACCTTGTTAAAGATTGTCGGCGCTAAAAATAACTCCCGCGTCAACCTGAAAATTTATGACCCGGAAGGCGGCGCTCGTCGTTCCAATCGTCCGACTAACGATAGCCGTTCAGACTTGGGTGATGTCGACACTTCCGCTCTGGATGATCTCAAAATTTAATCATAAAACGAGATAGAAAAAGCCGGATTTCCCAATCCGGCTTTTTTGTTATAAAATAATTGAATGGATACTAAAGCTATTTTAGGAATTTTAGCGGCTATTATTTTTATAATCAATGGCATTCCCTATCTGTCAGATATTCATAATAAAAAAATCAGTCTGCATATTTCATCTTGATTTGGATAATCTTTTATTACCACTTTAGGCGACACAGCTAGACTAGCAGGGGAAAACCGCTGGGTGCTAACGCTTCTTTCCACTAATACCAGCCGATGTTTTACTATTACATTTTATTCAATTTATTCAATAATTAAGAAAATTGGGTATGGTCAACCTCAATATATAATTTTTTATTTTTTTGACTTAAGTATTTTAGGATTAATATTATGAAATTTAAAATATTGAGCATCTTCCCAGACATCCTTAACTCCTATCTCGAAGATAGCATTATTAAAAGGGCTGTTGCTAAAAAAATTATTAAAATTGAAAAATACGACCTTAGAAATTGGACAAATGATAGACACCGCACTGTTGATGACGCTCCTTACGGAGGAGGAGCGGGGATGTTAATGAAAATAGAACCCCTCTATCAAGCGCTTAAAGAGATAAAGAAGAAGAGTAGGGTTGATGTTAAAAAAAGAAAAATTATACTACTTTCAGCCAGCGGAAAAACTTGGAATCAAAAACTGGCTAAGCAATATAGTTGTCTTGAAGAAATAATTTTTATCTGCGGGCGCTATGAAGGCGTTGATGCGAGAATAAAAAAATTTATTGATGAAGAAATTTCCATCGGCGACTATGTCTTAACCGGGGGCGAGCTCCCCGCCCTAGTAATAATTGATTCTATTACGAGACTGCTACCAGGCGTTTTGGGTAACAGCGCCAGCATTGAAGAAGAATCACACAACAAAAAAAATGTATTAGAGTACCCGCAATATACCCGGCCGGCTATCTTTGTAGCCGAAGGAAAAAAATATGCTGTCCCTAAAGTTCTGCTTAAAGGAAATCATGCCCAAATAAAAGATTGGCGCCACAAAAAACAAAAAACAAAAAAAATAAATAACCATTTTGCTGATATAAAGTCGGGTAATTAAATGGTAACTTGACAGCTGAAAAAAGTCAGGTCTGGAAACGTTGCCCGCATCCAGACCGATAGTTTTAAAACATCGGATATTTTCGTTAATTCTTTAGCGGTGACTTCATTGGTAGCGCCGTTTAACGGCTCCACAAATTAAAGTGAACCTTATATTTAACTGCTCATTATATCTTATTATCAACCAGTACCCACTGATTATCTATCTGCTCTAAGGTGCCAGGCAAAGTAAAACCAGCCGCTCTTTCATGTCCGCCACCACCTAGAGCGCGCGCCAATTTACCCACCAGCATACCGTTGGGAGTACTTCTCAGGCTGCCTTTTACCAATCCGCGACGATCTTCATAGAGCAACATCACCGCCTTGGCCCCGGAGAGATTGCTTAAAAAACCGGCTAAGCCGCTAAAAAAATCACTTTCAGCAGCGCTGTCGAGATTATCTTGACCAAAAATATTTATTATATCGTCACGCGTAATAACAGCAAAAGCGAGTTGGTAGCGGGGATTCAATTTCAGTCTCTCTAAAGCCAGACCCCACATCTTAATCATAGCCATATCTTTATTACGCCAGACGTAGTTGGCAATTTTATTATAACGAGCACCGGCCGCCAAGGCGGCGGCAGCCGCTTTCATGGTAGCATCAGAGGCGGAAGGATAAAGAAAATTACCGGTATCGGTTAAAATGCCGGTTAAAATACAATCGGCCAAATCTCTATTAAAAGATAGCTTGTTGGCGACAATAAAGTTATAGACTAATTCAGCGGTAGATGATAATTCTGGATAACGTATTTCTAAGTCAGCGTAATCATCAATACGCGGATGATGATCAAACTCAATAACCTGGCCGCCTTTATGCTTAAATTCAAGAATATCATCACCTATGGCCGTTCTGGCCAAAGAGCCGCAGTCGGCAACAATAATTAAATCAAAATAATCACGCAAAGAATCATTAATGCCTAACCCCTTCTTTAAAGAGCCTAAATCACTATAGATAGTATTGACTCCGGGCAGATAATCAAATAACTCTTGATTTTTGTCCTGACAGAAACTACTCACTTCCTTGCCTAAATTAAGACCGAGTAAACGCAGGGCGGCGATAGAAGACAGGGCGTCGCCATCGGGACGGAGATGAGCAATAATTAAAATACGCTCTGACGAACGCATCATCTCTAAAGCCTTGATTAACTTTGCCTGCATTTCCATAACTGGCTATTTTATCGATAAATTGCCTAAATGTCAAAACTAAAAAACCGCCCTAACGAAAGGCGGCCTTTTTATATAACTAATAACAATAAATTAGAAAACATGGCCATTATTATCTCCCTCACTGTCAATCTTCAAAAAAACCTCCTCCAAATCAGCCGCTTTCTTTTCGGTGGAATCAAACTCCCATAATAAACGTGGCACCTTGCGCAAACGCGTCTTTTTGATAATACCTGACACGATTCTTCCTGAAGAAGCTTTTAGTTTTTTCAAAGCAGTTCCCGCCATCTTATCCGGCCACACAGACACAGCCACCTTCGCCTGCTGTAAATCAGGAGTACAGGAAACATAAGAAATAGTCAGAAATACCTCCGGTAGTTCCAGCTCTCTATTAATGGCGACTGCTAATTCGCGATGTAAAAGCTCATTAAACTGTTCAACTTTAGACATATTATATCTTCTCAATGTTATGGTCTTCACGATAAAATTCCAAAATGTCACCCTCTAAAATTACAGGCTGACCTTCAAATTTCAATCCGCACTCCTCACCCTCTTCCACAAATTTAACTTCTTGCTTAGCCGACTGCAAGCCAGTAATTTTACCGGTGGTAATAAAATCCTCTCCCCGCCAAACATTAACGATAGCCTCATTTTCCGGGCGGCCAGATAAAACTTTGCCGCCAATAATTTGCTGTTGTTTTTCGGTACGGAAAATGGCTAAAACTTTAAGTTTACCTAATTCAATCCTAATTATTTCTTCCGGTACCAACTTCTGCATTTCCTCTTTAACATACTTAATTAAATCATAAATAATGGAAAAAAAGTGGACATCGATATTTTTACTCCTGGCTAAATTTTCCACATTAGGCGCCATTTTCGTATTAAAGCAGATAATCTGAGAATTTGAATCCTCGGCCCGCTTAACGTCGCCCTCGGTAACATTACCTAAACCCTTAGCGACTATTTTTACCTTTACTTTTTCCGTATTAATCTTCATTAGAGACTCTTCAATCGCCTCTGCCGAACCCAAAAAATCACTTTTAATTACCAGATTAACTTTAGCCGTAGCATCGTCAGCGTTTTCTGGTTGAGCAATAGACATTATTTTTTCCTTTTTAACATCGGTGCTCTTTATTTTACGCATCTTTAATTTTTTGCCAGCGCCGACATAAAGAATATCACCCACCGAAGGAGAAATCTTTAATCCTAAAATTTTTACCGGCACCGACGGTCCAGCCTCTTTAATTTCTTCGCCTTTATAATTCTTTAAAGATTTAACTCTACCATAAACTACATCCTCAAAACAAAGCTGGTCGCCTACACGCAAAGTTCCATTCTGCACCAACAAAGTAGCTACCGGACCGGCCGCTTTATCAACATTAGATTCAACCACTGTACCAGCAGCTTCCGCTTCGGGGTTAGCCCTTAGAGAATCACCTAATTCCGCATCTGCCGTTAAAATAACCATATCAAGCAATTCTTCTACTCCTGTGCCCTCCTTGGCTGAAATGGGCACGCAGATAGTCTTGCCGCCCCAATCTTCCGGAGTAATATTTAACTGATTAGCTAAATCTTGTTTGGTTTTCATCACATCAGCTTCTGGTTTATCGATTTTATTAATAGCCACTAAAAATGGCAATTTTGCCGCTTCAATAATACGGAAAGCTTCAACTGTTTGTGGTTTAACGCCGTCATCAGCAGCCACTACCAAAATAGCGATATCCGCCACCTTGGCGCCACGACTACGCATCGCCGTAAAAGCTTCATGACCAGGAGTGTCTATAAAAGTAAGTTTCCGGTCTTTGCGCGCTACTTGATAGGCACCAATGTGCTGAGTTATACCCCCCGTCTCTCCTGCGATAACATTAGTTAAACGAATGGAGTCAAGCAATTTGGTTTTCCCATGGTCAACGTGCCCCATAACAACAATGACGGGCGGGCGTGATTGTAAATCTTCTGGCTTCTCTGAATCTAAAATGTCTTTTAATTTTTTTTCTTCTTTAGTTTTCTCATCCGCGTCGGTTTCTGCTAAAAGCTGGATATCTAAATTAAGATCGGCACCGATAATAACGGCCGTATCAAAATCAATCTTTTCGTTAATAGAAGTAAAAACGCCATTCTTAATAAGCTCTTGTAATAAGCGATTAACTGGAATTTGTGATATTTCAGCTAAAGCGCGGACAGTAATGACGGGCGGAATCAAAATTGTTTTTTTTTCTTTTGGCAAAATAGCCTCATCTTGCTTCTTGGCACGTTCAACCGCCTTTCTTTGCTCCCACTGACGTCTAAAAATTGGCCAATCTTTAATAATTTTTTTGGCGGTATTATTATCTACTTTAATCGCCTTTTGACCGATGGCAAAACCAAGTTCAGGCAATAAATCGCGCAATTCTTGAGGAGAAATGCGCAAAATTCTAGCTAATTCTGTAATATTCATAAAAATTTAACAAATGACTTATTTAGAGACTGATTTTATTAATTATTTTTAAATATTACTTTATTTTTTAAATTTAGTCAATGAAAAACTAGCAAAAAATGCCTTTACAAAGACAAAAATAATTGCTAAGATAATTACTAATATTACTTAGCAATTAATAATTAGCCGAAATTCAAGATAAGCCCGATTTTAGCTGATAATAAGAAATCCTCACTAAAACCGGACGTTTTTATTCCCATTATTATCTTATATTTACCTAAACACTGAAATGATTACTCATGTTGTTATCAATTTTTACCCATATTACACAAAAACCTTAATATAAGAGGAAATTTTATTTTTTACAGATTCAGATGCTTTCTTGTTTTCGGTCTTTACTTTTATGGAATATGTAATCGCTGCTATCGCTGTTGTGGGTGGTTTTTTTATTGGTACTTGGTTTCAACAGAAAAAAACGAGCCGCCGTATCAAGGGCGCTGAAAAAAAAGCAGATAACATCATTAGTGAAGCCAAGGTTAAAGAAAAAGAGCTATTACTTAAAGCCCAAGACAAAGCCCTTAAAATCATTGAAGAAGCCAAACGAGAAGAAGCTCAGCGACGCAAAGAAATTAACGGACTCCAGAATCGCCTTGAACAAAGAGAAAGCGCCTTCTCCCAAAAACTGTTAGATCTCCAGGAAAAACAACAAAAATTATACGACAAGGTTAATGAGGTTCAAGAAATTAAAGAGCGCATTAAAACTATTAAAGAAGAACAGGCAAAGAAACTGGAAGAAATGGCAAATCTCACTCAGGAAGAAGCCAAAGATTTACTGTTGAAAAATATTGAAGAAAAAGCGGAAGAGGACTTAATGATTCGCGTCCGCAAGTTAGAAGAAGATAATAACGACAAGCTACAAGAAAAAGCCAAGGATATCATGGCTCTAGCGATGCAGAGAATGGTGTCATCATACACGGTTGAATTAACTACCACCACGATTGACTTACCTAATGACGAAATGAAAGGGCGCATCATTGGTCGCGAAGGAAGGAACATTAAAGCCATTGAACAAATGACCGGCGTCGAAATAATTGTTGACGACACTCCCAATGCTATTACTGTTTCTGGCTTTTCCTTAATTAGACGCCATATCGCCAAAAAAACCCTAGATTATTTGATAAAAGACGGGCGCATTCATCCTACTAAAATTGAAGAGGCGGTAGAGATGGCTAAAAAAGAGCTGGCGGTTGACATTAAGAAGGCCGGCGAAGAAGCGATGTACGAAGTTGGCATTACCGGCTTTGACCCTAAATTAGTACAGATTCTTGGACGTTTAAAATACCGCACGAGTTATGGCCAGAACACTTTAAGTCATTCAATTGAAGTTGCCCATTTGGCGGCGATGCTAGCTGAAGAATTGGGTTCAGATGTCACTTTAGCTAAAAAGGGTGGTCTGCTCCATGATATTGGCAAGGCGGTTGATCATGAAGTTCAAGGTAATCATACCGAAATCGGACGCGACATCGCTAAAAAATTCAATTTACCCGAAGAAATTATTGCCCCTATCGCCACTCATCATGATGACCAGCCCGCCACTCTTACCTCAGTAATAGTCAAGGTCGCCGATGCTATTTCCTCAGCCAGACCAGGGGCCAGAAGCGATAGCCACGAAAACTACATTCAACGCCTAGAAGAATTAGAAAAAATTGCCACCAGCTTTGAGGGCATTGAAAAAGCCTACGCCATCCAAGCCGGACGCGAAATTAGAGTCTTTGTTAAGCCGGAAGCTATTGATGACTTCAAGGCTCACAATCTAGCTAGAGATATTGCTAAAAAAATAGAAACTGAATTAAAATACCCTGGAGAAATCAAAATCAACGTCATCAGAGAAACTAGGGTAATAGAATACGCCAGATAAATTATAATTAACGCCACCTCCCCAACTGGGGTTAGGCGCCAAATATATGAATAAAGCGCAATTAATCGACAAACTCTACCACGAAGTAGAGGGCCTGAACAAGAAACAAACGGAAAAAATGCTTGATGTCTTAACCGACACCATCATTGAGGAGCTAAAAAATGACCGCGAGGTTACCATCACCGGTTTTGGCACCTTTCTTTCCCGAGTTCGCTACTCTCGTGGAGGTGTCAATCCTCAAAACCCCAAAGAAAGAATTACCATTCCGGCGGTTAAAGTGGCCAAATTCAAAACTGGCTACAACCTCAAACAAGCGCTGAAAGGTAAGCGCTAAAATAAATATTATTTGCTTTAAAAGCTTGCCCGGGGCTCTCTCCGGGCAAGCTTTATGCCGATAATAAAGCTCCGGTAGCTCAATTGGATAGAGCGTGTGGCTTCGGACCACAAGGTTAGAGGTTCGAGTCCTCTCCGGAGCACTAAACCTGTCCTTTTCAGGTATTGACTCTTAGGCTGATGATAAATATAATAGTCCCATACATGCACGGTTAAATTGACTTGATCACTACCCATTAAGTCATCAGATGCGTAGCAGCACTTAATAATATAGAATTTTAGGCTGGGTAGCTCAGCTGGTTAGAGCGTAGCACTCATAACGCTAAGGTCGAGGGTTCGAGCCCCTCCCCAGCCACAGAAATTAATTACAAACAAAGTTCAAAAATTATTAACCATAACAATTAGATTGAACATAATAATGATAATGCGCCTATAGCTCAGCTGGTAGAGCAACTCCCTCTTAAGGAGATGGTCGTGGGTTCGAATCCCTCTGGGCGCACCGATAAATATAGTTCATTTAGCTAATATTTATGCGAAATTTTATTATATTTGGACCGCCAGGAGCTGGCAAGGGGACACAGGCACAAAAGATAGCCAATGAATTCAATTTACACCACCTCTCTACAGGAGCGCTATTGCGGGAAGAAATTTCCCGTCAAACTGAAATCGGACAAAAAGTGCAAAAAATAATGGACCAAGGGGGATTAGTAGACGACAGCATCGTCAATGCTATTGTTAAAGATAAAATCACACAAAACAGCCAAGGAGACGGTTTTATTTTTGACGGATATCCCAGAACAATGGCTCAGGCAAAAAATCTAGACGCACTCCTTACCGCAAAGGCTCTCCCGTTAGTTTTAAACTTGGAGGTAGAAGAAAAAGAATTAATGGAAAGACTAAAATTGCGCGGACAAGAATCTGGCCGCAGCGATGATAATGAAAAGACCGTTAAAAATCGTCTCCGCCTCTATAGCGAACAGACTCGCCCTTTACTTGATTTCTATGCTCGCCAAAAACGCCTAATTAGTGTTAATGGCCAGGGCACAATTGAAGAAGTCTTCCAATTACTACGAAACCAAATAAAATAAAAAAAGCGATAAAAAAAGAACCATTTGTTGGTTCTTTTTTATTTTTTGTTTAAGCCCTAATCAGCTCACTGGATAATTGTGCCTTTAAAAACTTTATTATCAAAAAATTTATTTAAATTAACAAAATTACGACCATTGAGAATCACTACCCGCAATCGAGAAGATTGCGCCAAACGCGCCGCTATCGGGTCAAAGGGGGCATTTAAGCCCGGGTGCCACTCATTGCCAACAATCTGACGAAAATCATCCCAATTTATCTTTTTTATAATTTTGGCATCTGGATAACGGCGAGGATCCTGATTATAAACATAATCAATATTGGAAAGATTAATTACCGTTTTAGCTTTATATTTATTAGCTAATAAAACCGCAACGTAATCGGTCGACCAGCCGGGACGATAACCACCGGCCACAATAACCCGGGAACGGGTGTGTAAAGCTTTATCAGGATTAGTGATTATTTCTGGATAGGCGACATCTTTCAATAAAATTCTCAGTAAATGAGCATTAAGGCGGGTAGCATGTATTCCCAACCAATCCTGGTCATCTTCAGGAACCGTCTCTACGGCGGCAGCCGCTTGAACATATTGTCTGGCGGTGACCCCGCCACCAGCGACAATAATCAAACGATCGGAAGCGTCATAACGTTTAAGCACAAAACGACGGAAAGATTTTAAAAAATTAATATCGATCCCGGTGGCGGGAACAATCAGGGAACCACCGACAGATAAAATATAAGTCATAGCGTACAAAAATGGACGCCCGCTGCCAAGACATCCGTAATGATAAAAATTATTTCTTAGTAGTGCTGGTTGATTCTATTTCTTTGCTTTTAACCTCAGCTAATATGGCCTTGCGCAAAGAAGCCTGTAGCTTATCGTCTTCCTTAATTGTTTTTTTAGCATTTTCGCGTCCGACTCCTAATTTTATATCCCCAAAAGTATAGGAATTTCCGGTCTTTTTAATGACTCCATACTCAACACCAGCGTCAACCAAATCACCGGCCATGGAAATGCCCTCATTATACATGATGTCAAATTCACAAGTTTTAAAAGGAGCGGCCACTTTATTTTTTACAATCTTCACTTTAACCCGATTACCAATAATATTCTCTCCCTGCTTAATTTGAGCAGCGCGACGGACTTCCACCCTGACGGAAGAGTAGAATTTCAAAGCATTACCGCCAGTTGTAGTCTCGGGATTACCAAAAAAGACACCAATTTTATTACGTATTTGATTAATAAAAATAACACTAGTTTTAGTCTTGGCAATTATCCCGGTTAGTTTGCGCAGAGCTTGGCTCATCAAACGCGCTTGCAGGCCCATGTGCTGATCGCCCATCTCGCCTTCAATTTCCTTTTGCGGCACTAAGGCGGCGACACTATCTACAACAATAATGTCAACAGCATTAGAGCGAACTAGTGTTTCGACAATATCCAAAGCCTGCTCGCCGGAATCTGGCTGAGAAATAAGCAGCTCATTAATATTGACTCCGATTCTAGCCGCGTAATCTGGATCCAAAGCATGTTCAGCGTCCACAAAAGCGGCAATTCCCCCTAATTTCTGCACCTCTGCCACAATATGCTGAGCCAATGTGGTCTTCCCAGATGATTCTGGACCAAAAATTTCAATAACACGACCACGGGGGACACCACCGATACCGAAAGCAATATCTAAAGACAAACAACCGGTAGAGATGGCGTCTACATTAGTTTTTCTAACCTCGCCAAATTTCATAATCGCCCCTTCGCCAAATTTTGTCTTAATCTGTTCCATCGCATTGGCCGCCGCCTCCGCTTTCTTATCATTAACCATATAGTTAGCGGTTTCTTCTTTGACAATCACCGCCTTTTTTTCTTTAGGCATAAATATAGCGTCATAACGGCAGCCGCCGGCTATCCGCCCGTAGACGCAAATTACTTTATTAATAAATGAATGATAACACACCGCCGCTAAACCCTTCCTAAAATATCGATAAACACTCAGTGTGGCTCAATTATTATACTATAAAAAATACTTTTTTAATAGCTACTTAAGGTTGTTCCGGCCTCAAATTATTGTATTCTAGCCAATATAAAGACCAGAAATTACGCCAACCATTGCTATAGACCTTTGTATCAAAATATAAAGAAGGGGCTTTGCTAAAAAAATTGGCTAAAAATTGCCTAAAATTACTATCAGAATTAAAGCTATCAAGAGTCGAAGCGCTTGCCATTGAACCTAAATCTTGAGTAAACTCTTCTAAGTTTGAAACGGCTTCAGCAGCGACGACGCTATCTCTCTTATTTTCTTTTACGGTTTCCGAAGCCGAAGGAACGGCGATACCGGCTAAACCGTTAATCATCTGCCGAGTCTTTTGCGCCGCCTTACTAAACCATAAAATTGATTGCGATCTGGTTGTCTCGGTGTTTTCATAACCACCGGTATCTTCAAACCAGACAGAAGCAAAAACCGTGAGAAAAAGGAATAATACGAGAATGATAATTTGCGAAATAATTCTTCTCATATATTTTTAAAATAAAGTTTTCAACTTGAAAAAATTATCAGGAAAAACTTGTATTAATCCATACTGCCCATCAAATCCGGGGATAATAGTAAGCTGCCCTTGGCGGACGCGCTCAATACCAGCAGCCACTACAGGGTAATCGCTTTTTAAAATTGTTAAGTCTAAATCCATTAAAATCGAAAGCTCTGAATAGAATTTTTTAATCAACTCTTGATAGACGATGTTAACTTTTATTGATTTACGATTCTTGACTTGTAAAGATTCAGCGATGATTTTATCTAATTCAACCAGACGTCGAAAAGGTACTGCCTTATCAGGCTTAAATCCTAAAGGGCGATCAGCTAATTCCGCCACACGGCTAGAAACGCCGATAATCAATGGTCGGCCACAGTGTGGGCAAAGATTATGTAGGCGCCGGCTTTCTTCTGGATTGCAGCTAAAATGACAATCACGATGGCCATCAAGATGATACATACCCTCCTCCGGATAAAATTCAATAGTCTCAATCATGCCTTCAACATCGCCAGCCACTAGGCGCTTCTTCCCTTTAATTATTTGATAAATATTCTCATAACTAGCGCTTGTCAGTTCCATGACATTGGCTTCGCGACCAATATTTTCCAGACTGTGGGCATCGGAGTTGGACAAACATGTTAATTTATCAAGAGCGCTTAGGCGCCAATTCATTTCCGGGTCACTAGACAGACCCGTCTCATAAGCATAGATAAACTCCGTCTGTTCATGAAAACACTCTTCTAAAGAATCAAAACCGGACTTGGAACCGAACACGGCATACCAAGGCGTCCAAATATGAGCAGGGTAAACTAAAAATTGTGGATGGATATGTAAACAGAGCTTAACAAAATCTGGAGCGCTTATGCCTAAAATGGGCCGACCGTCTGAACGGATATTATAGGAAGCGCCAAGTTTTTCCTTTAATTCTTTAACCGCCTCTAAATTTGGAGCGTGGACGACCAGGTGCAGCCTCCTGACCTTGCCGCCGTCTTTATACACCAAGGACACTTCTGTGCTTAATAAAAAAAGAGTTTTGCTAGAACCATCTTTCAAATGATAAAGACCGGTGTTACCAATTTCTTCTAGTTCTTTGGAAATTGCCTCAAACCAAGCGGGATGGGTAAAATCTCCGGTGGCAATAATATCAACTCCTTTTGTTTGCGCTGTTTGGGCAATATTAACCAACGTCAAACGCGGCGAACAGGCGCGAGAATAACGAGAATGAAGATGTAAATCTAAAATCCGGGCATATTTAAGAGACTAAACTCTCGGCAATTGCCAGCTCTTCCTGGCTGTTAATACCCATCGCCTCACGAGGCTCAATATTTATTGTTCCAATTTTGCGTCCCTGCTTAAAAGCCATTGCTACTAGTGAGGTTAAATAATATTCTTTTGATCCGTTGTTATTATCAAGAAAATCAATATTATCCCACAGCCATTTATTATTAAAACACATAAAGCCGGGGTTAACTTCCGTAATTTTAATCTCTTCAGGCGAAGCGTCTTTAAATTCGATAATTTTTTCAATCTCATTTTTATTGTCCCTAACGATTCTTCCCCAGTGAAAAAAAATCTGATGCCAATCATCATAATCGCCTAATTCGGTCGGCATTATCGTCACGGCGTCAGTAATAAATTCTCCAAAATTTTTAATTGACTTGGCCGTTATAAAAGGATGATCGCAATACAAGACGATTACATTATCTGTATTTGCTGGAATTTTTTGACGGGCACAAGCGACCGCATGGCCGCTCCCTAACGGTTGTTCTTGGATAACATAATCACAGTTATACTCCGCTAGCGCCTTACTAATTATTTCTCTATTATCCGGAGAAACCACGACAATGGGTAAATCATCAATATTAGAAGCAACAACCGATTCAATTAAATGAATAATCATCGGCCGACCATCAAGCTGAACCAATGCTTTTGGCAAATCTGAGCCCATACGCGTGCCCTTACCGGCCGCTAAAATAATGATTTTTGTCTTCATAACAACAATTTTTCTTACTTTATATATTAATATTTTAGCATTACCGACCCAAAATTACTACCCTGAAAAATTAGAGAATATTAACAAATTTATTTTAATATTATACAAAAATATGAAATCTAAAAACCATAGTACCATGAAAACAAAGAATAATTTGGCAAAAACCGCTAATTCTACCAACCATTTTTCCGGCCTGAATCTATTATGCAGCTGAAACACCATAAAAATGGTTATTACCTTAATTTTTAATTACTTTCATCTTTAAGGCTTCAACTTCTTTTTTCTGCTCACATCAATAGAATTGAGCGTAAAAATATGGGCACAAACATTTCTTGGCTTTTCTCCTTTGGGAATCCGGCTTTTTATTTTAAGCAATAATTTCTTTAATCTTTTGAACTCGCCGAGAAGCTTCTTCATAAGTATTCGCCTCCGCATAAATTCTGATAATTGGTTCCGTGTTAGAAGCGCGTAAATGCACCCAGGAATCGGGCCAATCAATCTTCAGCCCATCCATATCATTGATTTGTTCTCCCTGATAATGCTCTTTAATTTTTATCAATAAAGCCTTAACATCTGTTTCCTGGTTAAGATCAATTCTGTCTTTAATCATCTGATATTGTGGATACCGCCTTTTCAACTCTGAAACACTAACTCCTTCTTGGGCTAAGAAACTTAAAAATAAAGCGGTGCCAACCAAGGCATCTCGACCGTAATGTAATTCCGGATAAATCACGCCGCCATTACCCTCACCGCCGATAACCGCTCCCGTTTCCTTCATCTTGTTCACCACATTCACCTCGCCGACAGCGGCGGCATAATAGGCGCCACCCCTCTTTTCAGTGATATCTTTAAGAGCTCGCGAAGAAGATAAATTAGAGACAGAAATTTTTTGGTAAAAACACGGGCAATAATCATGCATAACATAATCTGCCACCGCCACTAGAGTATATTCTTCACCAAACATCTTCCCTTTTTCATCAATAAAAGCTAGGCGATCGACGTCGGGATCGACCACGATACCTAAATCAGCGCCGACATTTACGACTCTTTGCTTAATTTCTTCCAGAAATTGATCTAATGGCTCAGGATTATGAGCAAACTCACCATTAATATCACCATTAATTATTTCGATATCTTTCACGCCTAAACTTTCTAACAGTGTGGGAATCGCTAAAGCACCAACCGAATTAATGCCGTCGACGACAATTTTAAAATTACGTTTGGCAATATCCTGAGTCCTCACCAACTTTAACGCCGTAATCGCCGCTATGTGGCTTTCCAGGGCATCATTAACTTTTATCTCTCTACCCAGAGAATCAATATCGGCATAAATAAAAGCGGAATTCTTAGCTAAGGTCAAAATAGCTTCTCCGTCTTCAGCGTTTAGAAACTCACCTTTTTCATTTAATAATTTGAGCGCGTTCCACTGGCGAAGATTATGGGAGGCGCTAAGAATAATACCGCCTTGAGCTTTTTCCCTGATAACAGCCATCTCTACAGTAGGTGTTGTCGCTAAACCAACATCTAGTACGGATATGCCGTTAAAACGTAAAACCGAGCTGGCTAATTGATGTAATAAGGGGCCGCTGATACGGCCATCACGACCCAAAACCACAGATAAATCTCCAAATTTAGGGAATTTTTGCTTTAATTGCTGAGCATAAGCGGAAAGAAAAGCTACTAAATCCAAAGGGGTTAAATTTTCTTCAGGTCGACCGCCGATAGTTCCGCGAATTCCGGAGATTGATTTTATTAAGGTCATATTAATTTACTTTTAAAAATTGATATTATTAACATTATACGAATAAATGAAAATAAAGCCAAGAAAAAAACACCGGATTTACCGGCGTTTTTTAAATAGCTTCTAAGTTTCCCATAAAAAACACCATTGTTCTGGCGGCGACCTACTTTCCCAGGGCTCAGGCCCAAGTATCATCGGCGCTGGAGGGCTTAACTTCTGAGTTCGGGAAGGGATCAGGTGTGACCCCTCCGCTTTAACCACCAGAACAATGGCGTCTTTTTATGGGTTTTCGAAGAGTTTTATTTGAAAAACAAAAGTGTGGGAAAATCTGACGACTTATTAGTACTGCTTTGCTCAATCCATTACTGGACTTACACATACAGCCTATCAAGGTCATATTCTTTAACCAGTCTGTGAAACCTAATCTTAGAGACAGCTTCGCGCTTAGATGCTTTCAGCGCTTATCTTAACCGAAGGTAGCCACCCTGCAATGCCCTTGGTAGAACAACAGGTACACTAGAGCTTCGTCCTTCCTGGTCCTCTCGTACTAAGGAAGGGCCTCTTCAAGTTTCCACGACCACAGTGGATAGGAGACCGACCTGTCTTACGCATGTTTTCACTTATTACTAAGTGCATGGACTATGCTTTCATCCTGAAACGCTTTCAGGAGGCCGACGTTTAGTCTCTACGGGGTCAACTTATGTTTGCTGCGTTTTTTAGAATAATTTATCTTTACAAACTTATTGATTAAATCCATTAATTTAGAAAAATCTTTGATATTTTTTACTAAATCTTTTTTTCTAAAAATTTCTTCTAATTTGCGATTGATAATATATTCTAATATTCCGTCTTTTCTCTTACGCAAATAGCCACAACTTAACAAGTTACAAATTTTTGGAAATTTTTTTCATCTTTGGCTGATTGAAAGAGAGCTATGTAAGAAGCAATCTGAAAGCCATAATGATAAACGATAAGTATCATTCGGTTTCAATCTTACATAAATACTACTATCACCATCGATAAATCCTGCTAAGTAAGCTAATTGAGTTTGCATTAATTTTAACATAAGCGACTTCCCTCGATATTATCCTAACATATGACAGGTTAATTTTCTATTGCCTGTTAGGATTCCATCGATATGAGTCAGCTTTTTATGCCAATATCAATTACTCGATATTGCCGCCGTATATGATGTCTTACCTCTGGATTCAGAGCGTTTAATAGCCAATATTATTAGCTGCTAAACGGTCTGAACCCAGCTCGCGTGCCGCTTTAATGGGCGAACAGCCCAACCCTTGGGAGCTTTTCCACCCCCAGGATGCGACGAGCCGACATCGAGGTGCCGAACCAGGTCGTCGATGTGGACTCTTGGACCTGACTAGCCTGTTATCCCCGGAGTAGCTTTTATCCGATGAGCTTCCACCATTCTATATTGAATGGTCGGATCACTAAGTTCCGCTTTCGCGACTGCTTGACCGGTAAGTCTCGCAGTAAAGCTGGCTTATGCCTTTACACTATCTCCCGGGTTTCCATTCCGGGATAGCCAACCTTTGTAAACGCCTCCGTTACATTTTGGGAGGCATCCGCCCCAGACAAACTACCCGCCAGAAACTGTCCCCCGCTATGCGGGGTAAGAATTAAAAATAGGCAAGGGTGGTATCTCACTGTTGCCCGAAGGCTCCCACCTATTCTGAACATACATATTCCTAATTCAATATCAAGTTGTAGTAAAGCTTCACGGGGTCTTTTCGTCCAACTGTGGTTAACGAGCATCTTTACTCGTCTTGCAATTTCACCGAGTCCTTCGCTGAGACAGTGCTCAAGTGGTTAAGCCATTCGTGCAGGTCGGAACTTACCCGACAAGGAATTTCGCTCTTCACTTACTTAATATTTCTATTAAGAATGGACTTTATCTTACTCGTGATATGAGTTTAATGCTTCTAAGATAAACGGCGCTGATTCTTTATTCTGCCTGTTCATTCTTGAAGCGATAGTGATGATATGTTTGATGCCTTCAATGGTCAAATGTTGACCGGAATTCATCAACTTTATAATCTCCTTAAACTTGAAATAATCAAATTTCTTTTGAGTTAGGAGCGGATATTTATCGAAGTGGGGGATGACATATCTGTTTATATGGTCTAACGATCTTATTCGAAGTTCCTGACGCGTGTCATGATTTACTCTGACGACGCCAGCTCCGAAATAAGTCTTAAGCGCATATAACACTTTGATATCTTTCTCATGTTGGACAACTCTGAATTCCGGTAATACTTGAAAACCAGATTTCATCGAATCGTTATGATTAATGCCAACATAAAATGTACCCTCACCATCAACAAATCCGCTAACCCAATAGGGATTCACCTTCATATTTTAGAGTCTCAGTTTTTAAGTCTCTGAGGATTATTAATCCTGCGCGTTTGCCCCGTGTATCAAGAGATTTTTACTGGAGTAGACACCCCGAGTACTTTTGATCTTTTGAGGATTTTCACGCATTTTACTGAGTATTTTAGACAACCATGGCTTTCGCCATAGCTAGGCAACGAACTTTGTTATTTATCAATTTATAATCGTCCCAGTCTTTTGCGGTCTATATGATAAACCGCAAAACCTTAGGACGATTATAGTTATCGCCGGCGTTCATCCGCGCTTGGATTCAAAGCTTTGCCCCGAAGGGCTAACCTCTCCTCTTAACGTTCGGACACTGGCCAGGCCTCACCCTCTATACATCCTCTTGCGAGTTAGCAGAGAGCTGTGTTTTTGATAAACAGTCCCTTGAGCTCTTTAGCTGCGGCCCTGCTTGCGCAGGGCAGGCCTTATCTCGAAATTACGGCCGCTATTTTGCCGAGTTCCTTAGCGAAGGTTCTCTCGTACACCTTAGGCTTCTCGCCTCATCTACCTGTGTCGGTTTACGGTACGGATACTGTGCCCTTAGCCCTAGAAGTTTTTCTCGTCGGCTCTGCCACTTGAATTGACTCCATCTTGCGACTTCATCTTCTGGCTGTTTCTTGAAGCTGTTGGCCCGGATTTGCCTAGGCCGCCTCTTGAAACCCCCAACGGACATACCAGTGCCCGCTCAAACTTTAGAACCGCGTCCCTCCTTCGGAAAAACACAGTAGTGCTGGAATATTAACCAGCTCTTCCATCGGTTATTCTAACACTACATTAGATACACCTTAGGATCGACTAACCCTGGGTCGATTCTCGTTGCCCAGGAAACCTTAGATTTTCGGTGGGCGGGATTTTAACCCGCCTTTCTGCTACTCATGCCAACATTCTCACTTCTCTCCGCTCCACCATGCCTCACGACACGACTTCAACGCTGAAGAGAATGCTCCTCTACCACTCTACGATAAATCATAGAGTCCACATCTTCGGTAATATGCTTAGCCCCGGTAAATTTTCGGCGCGAAACAACTTGATTAGTGAGCTATTACGCTATCTTTAAAGGATGGCTGCTTCTAAGCCAACCTCCTAATTGTCGCGGTCACAACACCACCTTTTACACTTAGCTTATATTTAGGGACCTTAGATTGTGGTCTGGGCTGTTTCCCTTTTGACCGATGAACCTTAGCGCCCATGGTCTGACTCCCGAGCTGCACCTACGGGTATTCGGAGTTTGATTGAAGACGGTATCTTGCGACCCGCCCTCATCCAGTGCTCTACCCCCCGCAGTCAGCACTCGAGGCTAGTCTAAAAACTATTTCGAGGAGAACCAGCTATTGCCGAGTTCGATTACAATTTCTGCGCTAACCACCTCTCATCCCCGAGTGTTGCACGGCTCGTGGGTTCGGTCCTTCCTCTGCCTTTCGACAGAGTTCAACCTGGACATGGTTAGATCACCCGGCTTCGGGTCTTGTCCATGCGACGTGTACTTCACTTTAACGCACTAATTGCTTAATGCGTAAAAGTGAAGTGCAATGCGGGCTATTAACCCTCGCTTTCACTACACATACTCTCCGGAGGAGATTATGTAAGCCACATAGAACAAACTCGTTGGCTCATTCTTCAATAGGCACGCCGTCACCGCGCAAGCGCGGCTCCGACTCTTTGTAAGTATATGGTTTCAGGTACTATTTCACCTCCCTCTCGGGATGCTTTTCACCTTTCCCTCACGGTACTGGTTCACTATCGATCATAAGAAATATTTAGCCTTGGGTCATAGTCGACCCGGATTCATACGGGATTTCACGAGTCCCGCACTACTTAAGAACAAGCACGACAGAGAAATAATCCTTTTCGCTTACGGGGCTATCACCCACTCTGGCTGAGTTTTCCAACTCGCTTCTGCTAAAGATTATTTTTTATGACTCTGCTCTGTTCAATCTAGAGAACAGACATGCTGTCTTGCAACCCCTGCGGAACATATGGTTCTAGAACCTTCTGTTTTCTCCCCAGCAAGCTGGATCAAAACCGCAGTTCGGCAGGTTTAGGCTCCTCCCCGTTCGCTCGCCACTACTAAGGGAATGACTTTTGTTTTCTTTTCCTCCGGCTACTAAGATGTTTCAGTTTGCCGGGTCTTCCAGCGCCACCAAACGGCAGCGCTTACTCCGTCAACAACGGAGTGGGTTTCCCCATTCGGAGATCTGCGGGTCAAAGGTTGCTTGCCACCTCACCGCAGCTTATCGCAGGCTGCTACGTCCTTCTTCGTTTTCTTATGTCTAGGCATCCGCCATACACTCTTTACGAGATTTTCCCACACTTTTGTTTTCAAAAGTGGACGCGTTCCTTCGCGAACGCGATTTTTTAATTTACCGCCCGGAAATTGCAAATAAACCGACGGTAAACGGTTCGCTTTTTTGTTAAAAAGCGACAAAAAAATATTTAACTGTTAAAGGGCAATTAAATATTCGTTGCCATTACCAGTGAACTGATAAGGGCAAGTAAATATTTAATTTAGAAATTTATTTTAGAGGTTCAAAAAACCGCGGCTGGCGCGGTTTAAAATAATCGCAAAAAAAGCAAATATTTATAACCGCTTAAATTTATTGACTTTAAAATAAATACTCATAGGCTGTTTATGAAAACTGCTACTAATTATAGAACTTTTAAAAATATTGTCAAGCCCTATAAAAAGGCTTATTTTCAACCTTTTTATCAATATTTATAACCCCCAAAATAGAGACAGTGCTTCAATTCTTAAGCATCAAGAAAACCACTTTCTTCCATATAATTTAAAGCCGTCTCCCGATCAATCTCTCCGGCCTGATAAAGCTGCTTTAGATGTCTGTCCATAGTCGTCATACCCTGCTGTATATTTGTTTCTATCACTGATTTTATCTGAGGAATCTTATTTTCCCTAATTAAGTTGGCGATCGCGCTATTTCTCAACATTATTTCTCTGGCCGCCACGCGCTCCCCGGAAATTCTAGGAAGCAATCTTTGAGAAATAACCGCCGATAAAATCGTAGAAAGCTGAGAACGTATCTGCGCCTGCTGATGAGGAGGAAAAACATCTATAATACGATCAATTGTCTGGGCGGCACTATAAGTATGAAGAGTGGCTAAAACTAAGTGCCCGGTTTCTGCCAAGGTAACGGTGGCAGCGATTGTTTCTAAATCCCTCATTTCACCGACCATGATAACATTCGGGTCTTGGCGTAGGGCGTGTTTCAATCCAGCAGCGAAAGACAGCATGTCTTCACCCAACTGACGTTGGGAAATCAAGCTCTTGTCGGAAGTAAAAATATATTCTATCGGATCCTCAAGAGTTAAAATATGGACGTTTCTCTGGCTATTAATATGATTAATCATGGCAGCAAGCGTTGTTGACTTGCCACAACCGGTCGGACCGGTAACTAATATTAGTCCTTGGGGTGAATTCAAAAGATCGGCAATCGAAGCAGGCATGCCTAAATCATCTAAAGTGGGCCGGCTTTCACTAATAACCCTTGCCACCACTTTTAAATGACCACGATCAAAAGCAAAATTAAGCCTAAAACGAGCATTTCCGACAGAAACCGCCGCATCCAAATCTTTCTTTTCTTTAAGTTTCTGCCGCTGCTCTTGACTAAGTAAATCAGCCGCTACCTGTTCCAATTCTAAATCAGAAAGAGGGGTATAAACCACTCCGTTACTATCGGAAAAAGGCACAAGCTGCCCATCTTTACGCGCTATCGGCGGCATTCCAAAAACTAAATGCAAATCAGAATTTTAACAACGAGCAACTTCTTCTAAAATTTGTCTTATCTCCATAAAATTAATTTAAAATTAAAAATTATTAATCACCCCGCACCGGTTTTTAAAATCTAAAACTACCAATTAAAAATTTTTAAGCCTTTGGCGGCGGCGTCAACTTGCGCTTCTTGCTTAGAGGAACCACTACCGCTTGTTATAAATTCATTGTCCAAATACAAGCCGACGGTGAATATTTTAGCATGGTCAGGCCCTTCCTCGCTGATAATTTCATAGCGAGGAGTAATACCGCGTTTGTCCTGAGCTTGTTCTTGAAAACGAGATTTTGGGTCAAGATAGGCTTGAGTTTTTAAAATTTCAGGAAGCTTTACCACGATTTTGTCTAAAATGAACGCTTTAGCTATTGCCAAACCCTGATCAATATAAATAGCGCCAATTAAAGCCTCGACAGCATTAGCTAAAATATAGTGGCGTGATTTTTTATTCTTATCCTTAGCTTCACCGCGAGAAAGATAGAGATATTCTTCAAGCCCAAGTTCCATCGCAATAAGATAAAGCATTTTAGCGTTAACTAAAGAGGCGCGCCAATTAGTTAAATCCCCCTCAGGCGTATCGGGATAATTAAGAAATAAATACTCCGTGACTACTATTTCTAAAACCGCATCACCCAAGAATTCTAAACGCTCGTTGTGCTGGCCGGCAAACTCAGGGTGTTCATTTAAATATGAGCGGTGAACCATCGCCTGGCGCAGAATTTCTTGATTTTTAAATTTACAACCTAAAGTCTTTTCTAAATTAGATAATTCGGGCATAAATTTCTCGGTTACGAGGCAGAATCGAGGCACCTTTTTAAACTAGGCGCCGCCATACTGCTTCATAACTATTAAATAAAAGCCCGCTTATGCGGACTTTAAAAGTGTAGACAAATTACTCCGTCGCCACCTCAAGTGGTTCTGGATTGGAGGCGTCTATTCCGTCAGATGAACCATTGCTTGCTGTCTCCGCTTTACCCCAATGGTTATCACGCTTCTTCTTTTCTTCCTCAGGCCAATCATTATAAATCGCTCCCAACACACCATTAATAAATTTACCGGAAGCGTCCCCGCCAAAACTCTTAGCAACTTCAATCGCCTCATTAATAGCCACTCGCGGAGGAATAGCCGTATAAACTAATTCGAAAATACCTAAACGCAAAACATTGCGGTCAATTGTTGTAATTTGGTCTAAAGGCCATTCAGTCGCATACTTAACAATTAAAGAATCAATCTCGGGCAAATTATCAATAACGCCATTGACTAATTCATTAACAAAACCGCCATCATCAAAATTAGGCGCAAAATTAACAAAATTATCGCGCATCAAAGAAGCGGTATTCTGGCCATTTTTACCATTGAAATCCCAAGCAAATAAAGTCTGCAAGGCGATAGTACGTGCTAAATGGCGATTAGACATAGACTATTTCTTATTTTTAACAGCTTTGGCTTCAATTTTTAACACTTGACGACCGCGGTAAGTTCCGCAAAAATTGCAAACAGTATGAGGTTTTTTAGCTTTTCCACATTTCGGACATTTATTTAAGCTTGTTTTTTTTAAAGCCAGATGAGCCCGATTGGTCCGAACAGCGCTTCTTGCTTTTCTTTTTTTAGGATTAGCCATATATTTTAAAATTCAAAAAATATAAAGAAATAGACTTATTTAATCTCTATTTTTAGTATAACTAAAAAAGAATATTAGTCAAATTTCAGCCTATGCCTCCTTATTTTCCAAAGAAGCTGCTGGGCCAACTAAAGCCTCAAAGGCTTCCTTTTCTAAAGTCTCTTGGGTGAGCAAAGCTTGAGCGACTTTTTCCAACTTATCCCGATGGCGCGCCAGTACCTCCTTTGCCTTAACTGAAGCTTGATTGATAAAATTTAGTATTTCAATATCAATTTGCTCGGCTATTTTTTCGCTATAATCTCTCTGCTCATGAATCTCCCGTCCTAAGAAAATTAATTCTTCTTTCTGGCCAAAAGTGCGAGGACCAAGGAGATCACTCATGCCGTAATCAGTAATCAGACTCCTGGCAACTAAAGTAGCCTGACGTAAATCTGAAGTCGCACCGGTAGTAACCTCTCCGAAAATTTCTTTTTCAACCAGATGACCGGCTAAAAGTACGGCGATTTCATCGATGAAATCAGTGCGTGAGTGGAAATAACGGTCTTCAACCGGAACTTTTAAAGTGTAGCCCCCGGCTTGACCGCGAGCAATAATAGACACCTTCTGGACGGGGTCGCTGTTAACCAAAAAATGAGCCACCAAAGCATGACCGGCTTCATGATAGGCGGTTATCTTTTTTTCCTTGTCACTAATAATCCGACTCTTACGCTCTGGGCCAATCATAACTTTCTCAATCGCAGAAAACAGTTCTTCCATCTCAACTACTTTTTTGTTCTTTCTGGCACTTAATATAGAAGCCTCATTTAAAAGATTCGCCAAATCGGCACCGGAAAAACCGGGGGTACGTTCAGCGATTCTTTTTAAATCAACTTCTTTAGCTAAAGGTTTCTTTTGGGAATGCACCTTTAAAATTTCTTCTCTATCTTTCAGGTCGGGACGATCTATAACCACTTGGCGATCAAAACGCCCCGGACGCAACAAGGCCGGGTCTAAAACATCGGGACGATTAGTGGCGGCAATCACAATAATATTTTGAGTAGCCTCAAAGCCGTCCATCTCCACTAAAATTTGATTCAATGTCTGCTCTCTTTCATCATGGGAACCCCCTAAACCAGAGCCACGGCGACGGCCAACGGCATCGATTTCATCAATAAAAACAATGCAGGGAGAATGCTTCTTCGCTTTCTGGAAAAGTGAGCGCACGCGGGAAGCGCCAACCCCGACAAACATCTCCACAAACTCGGAACCGGACATATGAAAGAAAGGAACTTTAGCCTCACCGGCAACAGCGCGAGCCAATAAAGTTTTGCCAGTACCGGGACCGCCTAAAAGTAAGACCCCTCTAGGAATACGCGCTCCCAAATCTTGAAATTTCTTTGGATATTTTAAAAACTCTACCACTTCATATAACTCTTCTTTAGCCTCCTTTACTCCGGCCACGTCTTTAAACGTAACCTGATTTTTATTATTAAGGTCAAATTCCTTGGCATTAGATTGTCCAAAATTCATCGCCTTATTATTCATGCCTTGAGCGCTGCGCATCATCAAGAAAAAGAAAAGACCCAAAAAGAAAAGCGGTAAAATAAAAGGTAAAAGTTCCCCCAACCAATATAACCAACCCGACGGCTCCTGAACATTAATGGCAACCTGATTTAGTTTATCCGGTGAAATTTGAAAATTACTTAAAAGAGAGGAAAGGCTTTCACCGCTTTCCTTGCGAACAGTCTGTCGACTGCCGTCCTTTAGTTCAATTTTTACCGTATCTCCGCTAACAGACAAAGATTTTATTTGATCCTGATTCAACTCTTGTATCATTGTCTCAATACCAACCTTAACGCTTTCACTATTATTCGAAAAAGTACTAAAAATAGCGGCCATCGCTAAAAATATTATAAAGAAAACTAAGAAATTTTTTGCTAAATTCTTCATATTTTTACTAGAATAATATTCCCATTATATAACGGCAAAGTCTTTTTGACAATCGACATCGACAAAAACGCTCCTCAAAAACGAGGAGCCCCTTCGTAAAAGATTAGTATGTGTGATTCTTTTAATTTTTATCAGTAATAGATTCTTCATTAGATTATAAATCGTTTTCTTTCTTATCTTTGCTTGTTTTTTTCTCAGTTACCGATTCCTTTTTACCATCATCTTCAGCTAATTTTAAGCCCAAGCGATGTTCAGATGGAGAAATGCTAACAATCTCAAAATATTTTTCTTCGCCGGCGTTAAACAATTCGCCAATTTTTTCTTTTGGGCCTAACTTTAACTGACTAATATGGGCTAAGCCGTGAATTTCCTCATCCAGCTTAACAAATAATCCGAAAGGGTTGACTTTAACAATTACCCCCTTAACCACTTGGCCGACGCTATATTTAGCGCTGGCTTCCTGCCAAGGATCTTTCTGTAATTTTTTTGAGCTTAAAAAAATTTTACTGCCGTCAATGCTGACAATTTCTGCCTGAATACGATCGCCGACTTTAAATAATTCATTGGGAGAATCGATGCGCTGCCAAGCAATTTCTGAAATATGAATTAAACCCTCCATGCCGTCGTCAAAATTTAAGAAAACTCCAAAATTAGTGATAGCGGTAATGCGTCCATCAACAACCATGCCGACGTGATAACGATCTAAAGCCGGCTTCTGCTTCTTATTCCACACATCTTTTTCGCTAAAAATAATCTTATTTTCTTCTTCATTTAAAGTAATAACATTAACTTCAAAATCTTGGCCGACAAAAGTCTTTAATTTTTCCAAAATCTTACTCTTATCACCACCGCTAATGCGCGGATAATTTTCAGGAGCTAATTGGGAAACCGGTAAAAATCCGTTTATCTGGCAATAGCGAGCTAGAAGTCCGCCTTTATTAGCATCAATGATGCGGATTTTAACGGTAGTTTTCTCTTTAAAAGCCTCTCGTAAATTCTGCCAAGCCTTCTCTTGTCCAACCTGACGGAAAGACATCTCCAGATGCCCCTCTTCGTTTTCCGTCTCTAAAACAGCCGCTTCAACTTGATCGCCCGGCTTAAGGTGAGCATATTCCTCGACTTCAACATAAAGTTCCGGTCCGCGAACAATACCCATTAAGACGCCGTCGATATCTAAGACGACTTCGGATTTTGAAGCGGTCACAACCGTACCTTTAACCACATCACCGACTTGTGGCACTTTTACTCCGTCTTTTTCTAATAAATCAGCAAACTTACTTGATGCTTGTTTGGTTTCTTTAGTCATAAAGATAATCTTCATTTATTCGGAAGCGGTCTTTCCTCTTCTAAAAACAAAAAAAGATCTTTAACCGCCCCTTACGGGACAGCCCTTCGGCCACCTCAGGCACTGCTTTAGAGATAGCGCCTTAGAACCCGAAAGAATTATAATAGGTGAAATATTTAATTAATAAAAGCTTATTTGGCTTCGTTCATTTGCTCCAACTGCTGATTCAAATCGGTAATCGCTCTTTCGTAATAACGATCGTCATGTTCTCCCCAAATAGCTTGTTTAATATTAGCAACATCCCCTTCGGCTTGAGAATTTTCAGATAAAAACTTATCTAAAGCTTTACGGGCGACTGCCTCAGCGTTAGGGTTAGTAAATTCCCCCATACCACCGTGAATAAGATAATTTTTAATGGCTTTAATCTCCACGTCTCCCAATTCGGGTTCCTTGTTAAAATTTTTCCAAGTTTTTAAATTAAAAAGTTTAAATCCATTATCACCTTTTTTTTCAGCTAATTTAATCATTTCTAAAACTTTACCTATACCGGGAAACTTATTTTCTAATTCGGCCACACTTTCGGCGCTACCACCAAAAGACCCTAAATCAGTATCAGCGCTAGAAATAGTAGTAAAGCTTTGCCAAGCTTTATTCTTCATTTCATACTCCGCCTGCAATCTTTTAATTTCCATCTTAATCTCCTCCGGGGATTTAGATTCTTTAATTTCTTCAGAAACGGCCGCTATTTTTTCAGGAGTCCTACTTTCAGAGAGGTGCGCCTCCGCCAAAGCTTCGTGCAAATCTTTATTTTGCTGACCGAGCTCCTCTTCATTTGATGGCGTAGCCATCGCCTCAGTTTCATTTGATAAATTTTCAGGCTGGCCCGTCATGGTTTCCATACTCATATGATTTTAAATAATTGTATGACTAATTATATAATAATTAAGCAAAAAAGTCAATAGTATCGCAAAAACAAAATAAAATTATAGTAATTACACCTTAATCACTACCGGTAAAACCATAGGTCGGCGTTTTGTTTGGGCAAATAAAAATTGACTAACATCGTTTCTAATTTTATTTTTAATAAAATCATCATCTGCTGGCGTCATTGGATTTTTGTCTTTAACAATCTTCTTGACCCTCATTCTGGTTTTTTCAATTAAATCCCGACTTTCCTTCATATAAATAAAACCGCGCGAAATAATATCAGGATTACCGATAATATTACCGGTCTTAGCGTCAATCGTGGCAATAATCACAATCATACCGTCACCGGCCATCATTAGACGATCACGCAAGACAACTTCCGATACATCACCGACACCAAGACCATCAACCATGACATAATCAGACGGAACCCTTTCTTTGGTCAGCTGACCAACTGAATGTCCGCGGCCGTCTTTTTGAAACAAAACTACTTGACCATTATCAGCCACAAATATTTTATCCGAAGGAATACCCACCTGTTCTGCTAATTCTGCGTGTGCCCTCAACATATAGTGATTAGCTTCAATGGGCATAAAATATTCAGGTTTAATAAGACGCATTATTAATTTTAAATCTTCCGCTTTGGCGTGTCCGCCAGCATGAATATCAAGCATCCGATAATGAATAATGTGCGCGCCTTGACGAACAACCATATCCATCAAGTTCTGGATTGAGCGTTCATTCCCAGGAATAACCGAAGAAGAAAACAGGACAGTGTCTCCTTGTTTTAAACTAACAACGCGGTGTTCACCATTTACCACCCGGCTTAAAAAAGCACTGTCCTCCCCTTGGGCACCGGTGCCGATGATTAAAACTTGATTATCCGGCAAACGGTTTAATTCATTGTCATTAATTAAAATTTTCGGATCAAACTTTAAATAACCTATTTGATGGGCAATTTCGACATTAGAATTCATGCTTCTCCCCTGCAAACTAACCCGACGACCGTAGCGTTTAGCCAAATCTAATATTTTCTGCACACGGCTAATTTGAGAAGCAAAAGTGCCGATAATAATACGACCGTTAATTTTTTCAATCAATTTGCCGATTTCTTCACCGATGGCCGATTCAGAAAGCTGATAACCAGCATGAGTAGCATCGGTCGAGTCAGACATCAACATTAAAATACCGCGATTGCCAATTTGAGCGATGCGCTGTAAATCTGCGGGCTTGTCATTTACCGGGGTAAAATCAATTTTAAAGTCGCCGGTATGCATAATAGTGCCTAAAGGCGTATTAACAATCACAGCAAAACAATCAGGAATAGAATGGTTGACGCGGGTAAATTCCAAACGGAAAGAGGCGCCGAGCTGAATCACCGAATTGTCGTCAATTTCTTTAATTTTTAACTGAGGTGCAGTTTTATATTCTTGATGGCGCTTACGAATCAAACCGGCCGTCAATTTACCGGTAAACATCGGCGGATTACCAATCTCCCCCATAATATGAGGAATTCCACCAATATGATCATAATGGCCATGAGTAATAATTACGCCTTTTATCCAATCAAGTTTATCGCGCAAGTAGGAGACATTGGGAATAATATAATCGATGCCGGGCATATCCTCTTCCGGAAATTGTAGGCCCATATCGATAATAATAATCTCACGGTTGCATTCAATTAGAGTCATGTTTCGTCCAACCTCTTCCAGTCCGCCCAGAACAATAACTTTAACATAGTCGCCAGAGTTATTCTGACGAAAAACTTGACGCGAACGAACAGGAAATCGGCGCCTTGGCGACAAATCTGTTTTCAAGGGCGCTTTAGCGACATTATCTTTGCCGGTAGTAATTCCGGACTTATAACGAGTAATCATGAAAATTTTTCTGGAAAAACAAAAAAATGAAAATCAAAACAATTCTGATTTTTTTGTTTCCAAATTATGAAGTATAGAGCATCCGACTTTAAAATTAGCCGGAAAAAATAAATAGAAAATAATTACCAAGAAAGATGCTTCTTGGTTTTTAAATACCAATGGCTAAAACCAGCAAAACGATCACACGGTTCATTAATAGCCGTTCCGTTAAAACCGTGAACTTTCTTGGACTGAACATAAGTATATCGGGGAGAATATAAGAAAATAACCGGCAAATCCTTACTGATAATTTCTTGAAATTTTTTATACTTAGAAAAACGTAAATTAATATTATCAGCTGTCTGTCTCGCTTCAATTAAAAGCGTATCGACTTCGGCATTATTATAACCGGAAAGATTCAAGCCCTGACCGCCAATTTGTGAAGAATGCCAAAAAGGAGCAACATCAGGCTCCGTGCCGACAACTTGTCCATACAATAAAGCTTCAAAATTATGACCAGCAATTATTTCTGCGTTTAAGCTGGCAAGCGCTACCGGCACAATAATTGTTTTGACGCCGATTAATTCCCAGTCTTTCTTTAAACTCTCAGCCACATCCATCCTACCATTCTCAGGCACTGATAATTTCAAAGCTAAAACTTGATATTCTTTGTCTTTAAGGGCGACGCGCCAATAACCGGTGGCAGCAATTTGAGTGGAACTAGCATAGGCAATAATGGCTGATAATTCTGGGCTATGCTCGGGATTGTCAATCATATCTTGACTAACATCTACTCGCTTAAATCCGCTTTCATCTAAAAGCTGCTCGGCTTTATCTTTATCTAAATTATAAAAAGAACCGTCCGGAGTATAGGAAAAATCAGGAGAGATAATAGGGCCGTCGGCACGACTGGCGGATTCGCCCAAAACTTCATTAAATAAGTAATCGCGATCAATAGCAAAAGCCAACGCCTGACGTATTTTAATATCGCCTAAAAATTTATTCTTCTCTTGATTGAAAAAAATAGAATTTATTTGAGGCAAGCGCAAACTATGCATCACCAAAGAATGCTTAGCTAATAAATCTTTTTTTAAATCATCAGGAATATAACTGGCGGCATCAACCTCATTACCGTTTAAAGCGCGCACCAATTCCACATAATCAGGAAAAAATTTAAAGATAATCTCCTTGATATAAGGTTTAGGCCCATAATAGTCATCATTAGCGATCAGATGATATTCTTTAATTTCCCCCCCCTTGCTCTTAATTAAAGATTCAAATTTATAAGGACCGGAACCAATCGGTTTGAGATTTAATTCTGATAAAGAAGCGGTCTCAGGAGAAATATTTTCCCAAATGTTTGCCGGCATGATGCCGAAAGTTAAAAGACTTAAGAAATCAGCATAAGGCTCGCTGAGAGAAAATTTGACCGAATGATCGTCAATTCTTTCTATCTCTACGCCATTCAGGCTGGCGCGCAAGGAAGAACGAAATTCTGGGTTTTTAATCAAGTTAAAAGTAAAGATAACATCGTCAATCTTTAAATCTTCACCGTTATGCCACTTCACTCCTTCACGTAGAGAAATAATATAAGATTTCCCGCCGTCTTCAATTTTCCAAGTAGACGCTAAATTCGGCATTAAACGGCCATTTTCATCATAATCAAACAAACGAGAATATATTAAGCGAGATAAATCGGCATCAACATCACGGCTACTAGAATAAAGGGGATTGATGGATTGAGGATAACCAACTAAGCCTTCAATATAAGTGCCGCCACTAGCAGGTATTAAAATAAGGTGTTTTTGATAAAAAGAAAAGCCTAAATAGAAAACACTGACTAAAAAAACGAGAAAAGCCAACTTAAGAATAATTTTTTCTTTGGGGTTTAAAATTTTAAAAAGATGTCTTAACTGTTCACGTCTGGGAATCTTGGTTGGCGCTAAGGAATAAACCAGATTTCTATCACTTTCTGTCTGCGCTTTTTTTTTCCCTTTAGTTGAAAATTTCTCCTTAATAAAATCTTTAACATTAACAAAAAAATGGGAAAAATTTTTTTTCTTTCTGGAAAAAAAACTATTTATTTTTTGAGAAAATTGATCCACAGGGTGGCAATAGACGAAAGGGGAAGAATAAAAATCGGCTTAGAGCAAAACACTAACCAAAGACAAGCCGAAGAAAAGCACCGCCAAGACAATGGTGGCGATGAATAATTTTTTTTCAAGACCGCGTTTCGTCAAATAAACGCCGCCGGTACCACCAAAAGCACTGCCAAGACCAGCGCCGCGGTTTTGAAGGAGAACGACGATGATAAGAAGAATGGAAACAATAATCTGAGCAATTTGAATCAAAGACATAAGCTTATTTCTTAAGCTGAGACAACAAGGCCGCTAAAACTTTCTTATTATTAATAGCCAAATCAGCTAAAATTTTCCGATCAACCACAATCTTGGCCGCTTTTAAAGCGCCCATTAATTTTGAATAAGAAAAATTATACTCGCGCACAAAAGCATTAATTTGCACTTGCCATAAAGCCCGCCGATCGCGTTTTTTCTTGCGACGATCACGGTAAGCGTGAGCACCGGCTTTAGTACGAGCAGTTTTGGCTAATTTAATTAGATTTTTGCGACCCCACCGATAGCCTTTAACTTGCTTTAACAGTGTGCGGCGTTTTTTATTGTGGCCAACTCCTCTTTTTACTCTGGGCATATACGATTAACTTAAAAATCCGCATCCTATCGATACGGGGTTAAGGTTTTAATGATTTTTACTAAAGTCTTGTCCGCGTTAATATCTAAACGCTTAGCGCGCTTGGTATTGCCTGTTTCGCGAGAATTAAAATGATCCTGACCGGATTTTCTTTTCTTTAATTTATTAGCGGCAGTTAAGCGAAAACGCTTAGCGGTTGCTCGGTGAGTCTTTATTTTCGGCATAAATTTGATAAAAAAACAGGCGAAATCACCTGGATGATAACAAGAAATTATTTCTTATTTATTAACACTATAGTAAATCTTCCACCTTGATTTGTCAAGGCTTGTTCTATTTCAATTGATAAATTTTCTTTTTGTCTAAGTTTAGCCACAAAATTATCCACAATTTCTCTAGCTTTCTGCGGATACTGACGTTCACGACCTCTTAATATCAACTCAACTTTTAATTTATTGTCTTTTTCTAAAAATTTTTCTGCTTGCGTGAGACGAAAATTAAAGTCATGTTCACTAATACGGAAAGACAGTCTAATCACCTTGGTGTCTACTTTTTTTTGCATGACCTTCTGGCGGTGAAGTTTCTTTTCGTGTTCATATTTTAGTTGTCCCAAATCTGCAATCTTAGCCACCGGCGGCTCAGCCTTAGGGTTTACCTCAACTAAATCCAAATCCAATTCCTTCGCTCTCGCAATAGCCTCTTGAGTATCAATAACGCCAAAATTTTCACCATTTTCATCAATTAAAAAAACTTGTTCCGAGCGAATCTGGGAATTGGCTTTAAAAAATTTCTTTTCTTTCTGTTCAACGCGATGAAATTTAATGCGCATGGTAATATAAGTATTATTTATATAGCTATTTATAGCGGAAAAATTAAAAAAAGTCAACTAAATAATCAAGTTGACCAAATTTTTAACAATTAAAAATTTCATTTAATAAAAAGCTAAAACTAAAAATAGAAGACTAGCTATAATCGCTAACCATATAAAAGTAAAAAGAATAATTTTGAAACTCCCCTTTTTGTCCATCTTAATTCATTATCACCGGCCTTTCTAAAATGGCGCCGATAGCAGCTGTCGATATAACCAATAGAAGTAAGATAAGGTTTATATTTATATAGAGACCAAAAGAATATAAAGAAAAAACAGCCCCTTTTTAGGCTGTTTTGTTGGAGCGGGTAACGAGAATCGAACTCGTCTCTCAACCATGGCAAGGTTGCATAATAGCCACTATACGATACCCGCAAACATATATTTTATATAACAAATATTCAAATACTAAGCAAGGACTCCGCCTAAATTTTAAAGGGATGCGTGCCGCGGGCGGGAATCGAACCCGCACTGTATCTCTACAACTGGATTTTAAGTCCAGCGCGTCTACCAGTTCCGCCACCGCGGCTAAATAAAAATGTCAACAAAAACTGTGGAGATGATGGGAGTTGAACCCATGTCTAATAAGTGCCCTTAGATATATTTACAAGAATAGTCCGATTTATTGGAGTCGCCGACGTTATCGGAAACCGGACAAAAGCAACGCCGGCCACCTCTCTTTATCTTAAAAACTCCAGGAGAGGGCTGAAATTTTCAAAGCTTCAAATTATGACACCGGTTGACGGAGCTGAAGCCTCTCCGCGCCGATGGTTACGGCTATTTTTTAATTAAGCCATAACGGGAGCGAAACTCGGAACTTTCCAAGTAAACGCCCTGCCAGTATTTTTGGCATGTATGTTTTTGGCTATTTTTACGGTTTAACCTAAACCCGCCTTGAATATCTAAAAGCAGATCTTATTATCGATGCCCGGCATCCCCGATTATCTTGAAATCTGCCTCTTTGTTAACGTCCGTATTTGCCTGTCTAATTCGCGTTTCTTTATAGACTCGCGCTTGTCATACTTCTTTTTTCCTCTACCTAATGCAAATTCTAGCTTCACAAAACTGCGTTTAGTATACATTTTGACCGGAACCAATGTCAAGCCCTTTTCCTGTATTTTTCCAATAAGGTAAGCGATTTCTCTTTTTTTTAATAACAACTTGCGTTCTCTGTTAGGGTCATAGTCATTCATCTTACCGGCAAAACGATAAGGGGAAATATGGGCGCCGACCAGCCAGAGTTCCGAGCCATTATTTCCTGAACGCAAACTGACATAAGCGCCACTTAAATTTACATGTCCAGCCTTGGCTGATTTTGCTTCATGTCCTAATAAAACAAGACCGGCCTCATAATTTTCTAAAAGGTCATAGTCAAAACTAGCTCTCCGATTGTTTGCCAGTATCGGCATAATTCCAAGACTTTAACTGCGCAACGACTTGATCGTTGAACATCATATTTTCTAAATGGTGAAAATATTCGTGACTGTTTAATTGTTTCAAAACCTCTTGATCATGAGCATACATCTTTTTTAGTTCTTCCAATTTTTCTTCAACCTCTTTTTGCTTAACCTCAATTTTTTCGATAATACCGACTTCACGGATAATTAAAGCAGTCTTGATGCGTTTAACAGCATTAGGTAAAATTTCTAAACGTAGCTCGGTTGGAGTTTTCTTAAGATGTTTTAAATAATCCTCAAAATTGCCTCCTTGGGCGGTAACATTACGCTCTAATTCCGTCATCATATTATCAGCCTCTTTCTCTAATAAATCTTCCGGGATATCATCAAACTTGGCTTTATCGACAATTATTTCTAACATTTTAAGTTCGGCTTTAATATCGGCTTGGCGCTCTCTGTCGGCTAAAATATTTTTTTCTATGGCCGCTTTCAAATCTGCCACATTTTTAAAATGCATCGCTTTGGCCAATTCATCATCTAAAGCAGGAATTTCTCTTTTATAGATAGAGGTAGCGGTCACGGAAAATTCAACCATTTTTCCAGCTAAATTGGCTTGGTGATGAGTTTCTGGATAGAGCAACTTAAATTCTCTCTTTTCTCCCTGTTTAATACCCCTCACCTTATCGTCAAAACCGGGGACCATATATTCTTTACCTAGAATAACGGTTACATCTTGAGCTTGACCGCCTTCTACCGGCACTTTGTCTAAACTTAGACTAACATTCAAAACTAATTTATCGCCTTCTTTGGCCGATTCTGAACTTAAACTTTCCTTAGCGCGCATTTCTAAAATTTCCTTAACTGTCTTGTCAATATCATTGGTACTAACAAGCGGTTTTTCTTTTACAATATTTAAACCCTTATAGTCACCTAAAACAACGGTCGGCAAAAGAGAAATTGTTACCTTATATTCTAAAGGATTGCCAGGCGCTAATTTGGTTATTTCTACTTTTGGTTGGCCGACTGGCTGGCGACCCGCTAATTCTTTAGCAAAAACATCATCAATGGTTTTGCGAATAGCGATATGAGCCGCTTCTTCTAAAATACTGATTTCGCCAACTTTTTGCTTTAACCTTTCATAAGGGGCCTTACCGGGACGAAAACCTTCAATTTTTATATGCTCAGAAATATGCCTAACCCCTTCCTCAAGATAAGGTTGGAATTCCTTAAATTCCAAAGAGACTGTTAATTCTACCTGCGATTTTCCTAAATCTTTTTTAGTGCTTTGCATAATCTTTTTGACAATTAGAAGCGAGCTGTGGCGGGCTCGCTAATTTTTTCTTTTATTTATTATATTTTAGCAGTTTTTTTAGAAAAAGCAAGTTTGCTTTTTTGTTATTTCGGAATAATTAAAAGGCTATACAAACAAAAAACGCCAGTAATAGCTGGCGCTTTTCTCATTCTGACATTATCTTTCTTTAAAGCAATAAACCAATAATCAGCAAGGCGACAATGTTCAAAACCTTAATCATCGGATTGATGGCTGGACCGGCAGTGTCCTTATAGGGATCACCAACGGTATCACCGGTCACAGCGGCTTTATGGGCGTCAGAGCCTTTACCGCCGAAATGACCTAGTTCAATATATTTTTTAGCGTTATCCCAGGCGCCACCGCCGGAAGTCATAGAAACTGCCACAAAAATACCGGTAACGATTGTGCCGACTAATAGACCACCCAAAGCTTCAATGCCGTGTCCGGCGCCAAATAGATTAAAACCGAAGCCGACAATAATGGGAGCAACTACAGGAATTAATGCGGGTAAAATCATTTCTTTTAAGGCGGCCTTAGTCACAATATCAACGGTACGACCATAATCAGGTTTTTCTGTCCCTGTCATAATCCCAGTCTTTTCTTTAAATTGAGCACGAACGTCTTCAACGACCGAACCAGCAGCCCGACCGACGGCTTTCATCGCCATCGCGCCAAATAAATAAGGCAATAAACCGCCGATAAACAATCCGGACAGCACAAAAGGATTATTAATTAAAAACTGAGTCGCTCCGCCCAAATCAGAAATCTTATAAGTAAAATCTGCAAATAGTACTAAAGCCGCCAAAGCGGCAGAACCGATAGCATAACCTTTAGTGACCGCTTTGGTAGTATTACCTACAGCATCTAAGGGGTCAGTAATATTACGCACATCTTCACCTAACTCAGCCATTTCGGCAATACCGCCAGCGTTATCAGTAATCGGACCGTAAGCATCAATAGTGACAATAATACCAGCCATTGAAAGCATAGCAACGGCCGCCACGGCTATGCCATATAAACCAACCAACATATAGGAACCAAGAATAGCGGCGACAATAATCAAAACCGGCCAAGCGGTTGATTTCATGGAGACAGCTAAACCAGCAATCACGTTAGTACCATGACCAGTCTTGGAAGCTTCGGCAATATCTTTTACCGGAGCAAATTTGGTCGAAGTATAATATTCAGTAATCACCACCAAAGCTGCCGTTACCAACAAACCGATTAAGCTGGCCAAATAAATATTTACAGCTAAATGGGCATCTTTAATAAAAGCCAAAGTAATTGGATAAAAAGCAATCGCCGATAAAACGCCAGTGGCAATCAATCCCTTATAAAGAGCGCGCATAATATTTTTCTTCTTGCCTAAACGGATAAAGAAAATGCCGATGATGGAAGTGATAATAGATACCGCTCCCAACACTAAAGGATAGATAATAATATTCTGGTCACCGGAGAATAGAAGGGAACCAAGAACCATCGCGGCAATTGAGGTTACCGCATAGGTCTCAAATAAATCAGCGGCCATACCCGCGCAATCGCCGACATTATCACCGACATTATCAGCAATAACAGCCGGATTGCGAGGATCGTCTTCGGGAATATTAGCTTCTACCTTACCCACTAAATCAGCGCCGACATCAGCCGCTTTAGTGTAGATGCCGCCTCCTAAACGAGCAAAAATTGAAATAAGCGAACCGCCGAAACCAAAACCGATAATTGCATGCAAGTCCCCAGGATTTAAAAAATAAAAACCAGCCGTTCCTAATAAAGCCAAGCCGACTACCAATAAGCCGGTGACACTCCCACCGCGAACGGCGACATTCAAAGCTTTCTGTAAACCGCCTCGAGCGGCCTCAGCAGTGCGGACATTAGCACGTACACTAACCAACATGCCAATATAACCGGTGAGAGCGGAAAAAATTGCCCCCAGCAAAAAAGCTGTGGCCGTTGACCAGCCCAAAGAAGGCAAAAAGCCGATTAACAAAAAGAGAATAGCCGCTACTATCGCCACGGAACGATACTGACGGTTTAAAAAGGCCTTAGCTCCGGTTTGAATGGCTTTAGCAATTTCCTTCATCTTGTCGTTACCGGTCGGCAAGCGAAGGATAAAGATGCCAGCAATAAAACCATAAATAATAGCGGCCACAGCGCTGGCAATAATTAAGAGATTCGTCATAATATTAAATATTAATTCTTGCTCCTCCAGGCAAGATTTTAAAATTATTTATTTTCTCCAGGCTCAGACTGGCCTTCGTCTAAAGAAGAGTCACTTGCGGAATCTGCTCCTTCATTAGCGGCCGCAGCGCCTTCTTCACTGTCCGCCACCTTCTTTTCACCGTCTTCAGAGGCCTCAACAATATCTATTTTCCAACCAGTAAGATGAGCAGCTAGGCGCACATTCTGGCCGCTTTTACCGATAGCCAAAGAAAGTTTATCTGAGCTAACCTTAACTACCGCTTTATGCTCCGCCTCATCAAGTTCAATACTTAAAATTTTAGCCGGCGCTAAAGCATTAGCAATAAATTTGGCAGGATCTTCGCTATATTCAATAATATCAACCTTTTCTCCCCCCAACTCACTAATGATTGTTTGAATACGAGCGCCTCTCTGGCCGATGCAGGATCCAACCGGGTCAACATTTTCTGTTTCCGTATATATCGCCACTTTTGACCGAGAACCAGCTTCACGTGCCACTCCTTTAATCTCAATTAAGCCATTAGCAATTTCTGGAATTTCCAAATAAAACACTTTTTTTAAAATTTCTTCACTACGCCTAGATAAAATAACTTCCGGCCCTTTATGACCCTCACGAACTTCCTTGATATAAACCTTAATCCTTTCTCCGGGATTATAGTGTTCGCTAAAAATTTGTTCTTCAGATGGTAAAATACCGATAGCTTTACCAAGATCAACAAAAACCAAACGTCCTTCGCGGCGTTGAACAACGCCACCGACCACTTCTTTTTCCTTGCCTTTAAATTCACTCAGAATCATATCTCTTTCCATTTCTCTTAGCTTCTGAATAATTACTTGCTTAGCGGTTTGAGCAGCCATTCGGCCATAACTTTCGGGAATAGGTAATTCAGTCATGATTTCTTCACCGATCTGAGCGTCATGCTTCATAATAACCGCCTCTTTTAGCTGGATATCAGTTTTAGGATTAAAACGATGTTCCTTTTCTTCGTCATCGCCGCCCATCTCATCACGCTTTTCCTTATCTTCTTCTCGTTTATAATCAGGATCATTAAGACGGCGGAGCATTTCTTCTTCTTCCTGCGCCGGCAAATTATCAACCACAGTTTTAACATCGTAAATTTTTGAACTACCAGTGTTGGGGTCAAATACAACTTTGATATTCTGGTTTTTTTCTCCATAGTCCTTACGATAAGCAGCCGCCAAAGCTAATTCGATGGTACTTACAACCGCCTGATAGTCAAGGTTCTTTTCTTCACACACCTGCTTAATGGCATTTGTTAATTCAGACATAATGTTTGTTAGTCCAGCCGACAGGCTAAAGACTCAAAAAATAATAAAAACTATATTTTTAAATAATAGCTCTTTACAAAGTTAGAGAAAAAGCTAATTGTTCATCACAATTAGCTTTATTTTTTAAATATAGCAAAACTTATAAATTTTGTAAAGCGCGGCGCGGCGAATCTTTTGTAAACCCCAAATAGAAATGTCATAGCTGGCGCCCGCAAACGGGTTGGGTTGGTCAAGAGCAACAGCTCTTTTGGTGGCGCATTTTGCTTTGCAAAACACAGTCTCAAATTCTGCCAAAAAAAGAAGCGTTCCCGAGTGAATACAAAAAGCGGACAGCCCCGCCGTCCTGCTCGTTCAGAGCAGAACCCCGCACAAAAGTTTTCTTTTCCTTTTAGAAGAAAAAAATCGGCGCGCGCAAATCAAAAATTGTGAAGAAAACTTTTTGCGGGATGGCGGTGTGTTAGGGGCGCTATTCGAACTTTTTATAAGAAAATATTTAAAATTAGTAAAATTATTTTTGCACGATTATTCTCACCACTTCATACCAATGCGGATTCAGAAAGCCGGGATGACCATGGTCTAAAATAATATTTTCTATTGACTTTATAGCTTTGTCTTTACTCCATAAATATTTAGAGCGACAAACAAGACGTCTTCAAGAGGAACCTCGTATGAATGAGTCAAAAATCTAATCTTATCTAAATTAATCATTTCAGCCTCCTTTTTTTAAAAATTACCAATCGAACTAAGAAAATTGTCTCTTTTCTTGCAAATAATAAGAGTTGTTAGAAGAGGTATGGATATTTTCCCATATTTTTTAACAACCAATCCAACTCTATCCAAAAATTCTTGGCGACGTTTTTTGTCCACTTTAATTATCTTTGGAAAAGTATTGAGTAATTTAGGATAAGTATCGGCATCATAGTTGCAAACCGTAACATATTTTCTAAGAAAATGAATGTAAAATAAATCGCTTTCGTGAATTTCTTTTTCACGACTATTTAATTTTCTCAATACGGAAATATTGACATTCACTTCGCTTGGAGGATAAATATCTGGCAAAACCTCTTGATAAAGGGCGTTAATTTCCTTAGCTACTGGAGAATCTGATTGAAAAAAACTATTCCAGACTAAGACAAAGCAACCATTGTTATTAAGCAAATCAAAAACTTTTTTATACTTCATATACTCACTAATCCAGTGAAAAGAGGTCAGAGCTAAAACGAGATCAAATTTTTCATCTGTCATAAACTCCTCAAACATTGCTTCTTTAATTTGCACCTTGGGATATTCCACGGTCTTCTGCCTAGCAATTGTCACCAAATTAGCACCAGGTTCAATTCCTATTATCCTACATCCAAATTTTGCTAATTCTACAGTTGCAATACCGCTGCCGACGCCTATTTCTAGTAAGCTAGATTTTTCGGAAATTGCGCCTATATTTCGGATATCTTCATACATTTGAGTTGGATATCCAGGACGAACATCATCATAGTTATTTGCAAAAATATCAAATGACGCGTCAAACATTTTTTCCCCTTGAAGAATCATAATTTTATCTCCTCGCATTAAGACATAAATAATCTTACCTTGCTCTCATTGGTTGGGACATATAAGATATTACCATAGTTATTAATTAATAATTATGAAAATATATGACTAATATGACCAAAAAAGAGTTAGCTAAA
>Ga0116182_1000422_pt1 | contig 46867 bp, 37 predicted proteins | sample AD_UKC077_MetaG_FD_89805 | JGI IMG/M metagenome (GOLD analysis project Ga0116182, IMG submission 89805) | Active sludge microbial communities of municipal wastewater-treating anaerobic digesters from USA - AD_UKC077_MetaG | ecosystem: Engineered > Bioreactor > Anaerobic > Digestate | place: USA...
CAACAAAAGGGGGGTAAAAAAGGTCCAAAATACATAGATTTCTGACAAAAATGTACCGAAATAGCCTAAGTAAGGGAGTTATACTCTTACTTTTTTTGTAAATTTCTAATTCAAAGCTCTCATATATAATTGATTTCACAGTTGTCAATTGAAATATTCATTTATAACAACGTTTTACGGTTTTTATTTGAATAAAATTTTCATGCTTTACCGATTAACTTAGAGACAAAACAGGTGTGATCCTCGCTTCACTGCGGGAACTGTAAACTACCAGTGCAAATAATTATTTCTTCAGCTTTTTTTGTACTATTAATTGAACTTTTTCTACACTCGTCTCATTAATTCCATATTCCGTATATTCCAGCTTACCTCCCATTGCTATATCTGACTTTTGATATAGCATTAAGCCTTGCATATGTGAGTTAGCGGTCATATGGAATTCTCTTGCTCCTGTTTTGTCTTGCAATTCTATGATATTTGAGGAATTGATACCTGAGCCAGGCATAATGATGATTCTGTTTTTTGCTCTTAATATAAGCTGCTGTAATAGCTCTGCGCCCTCCATTGCCCTCTGTCTTTGTCCTGAGCTAAGAATACGATCGACACCTAATGCAATAAGATCATCCACTGCATGCAATGGGTCTGCGCACATATCGAAGGCACGGTGAAAAGTGACTTTTTTTGGTCTGGCTAATGCGACTAACTCTTTTGTCCGTGCTGTATCTATTGTGCCATCGGGCTTTAGTATCCCAAAGACAAAGCCATCAACTAACAACTCTTTATAGGCGATAATTTCACGTTTCATCTGTTCAAATTCAAGATCTGAATAGCAAAAATCACCGCCACGTGGTCTTATCATCACATAAAGTTCAATATCAATATATTTTCTAGTTAGCTCAACTTGCCCGACCGAAGGGCTTGTGCCGCCTTCATACATGTTTGCACACAGTTCCACTCTATCTGCGCCGCCTTTTTGAGCATTGATAGCAGAACGCACGGAATCAACACAAATCTCTAAAATGAAGTTTCTTTTCATCATTATATGCCTTTTATTTGGCGCTCCCGAGCCGATTCGAACGGCTGACCTTTTCCTTCGGAGGGAACTGCTCTATCCAACTGAGCTACGGGAGCAAATAATTTTTAAATCAAATGAAAAAAGCTTAGCAATACTATTATATAATGTGCAGATATTCCTGCGGCAAGTCCACCAATTGTGTGAGAAATGAGTGCACGAGATGTGAGCTCTCGGTGATTGAGGCTGTCAAGCATTGCTGTATGAGTTGACAAATAGCCACTCCAGCACATACCCATAGCAGTAAAGACCGCTATTTCATTTGCACCGATGATGTTTTCTTGTATAAATTTTGGTACTAAAGATAAAGCTGCACCAACTGCGCCAAGAGAGGTAATAGGAAAGGCAATCAATTCAGCATTTTTGAAACCAAAAAGCCATCGAAAAAGCCAGCCGACATAGGAGCCAAGCTTTGGTAAAACGGGTACACCCTCATAAGGTAAGCCTTGATAACCAACACTTGCATCAGCAGGACCAAATGTCAAAAGCATAACTAATGTACTAATTATTAAGACGCCTGGAATTATCGCTATACCCAAATCGACGCCTTGCTTGCCACCATCAAGCGTAGCATTTAAAGCACGCATAAATGTGCTGCCTTCGCTACGAAAGCTGATCTTCTCTTCAAGATCTTTATGAAAGTTTAACTCTTCTTTTGGTAAGATTTTTTTTATAAACATCTGCATTATACGTGTCGAAAATATCGCTCCGATAGTTGCCCCAATCAAACCAATAATTGCCGGCAGAAAAAAGCCTTTGCCAATCATAAAAGTGATAACAACTAAACCCATACCAAAAGCTGTACCAAAGTTGGTCAATGTAAGTAACTGATATTTATGAAAATAAGAACTGAAATTCTTGTCTTTTGCAAGCGAAATAATCGCTGGATTATCTGAGAAAAATGTCATCAAACCACCCATTGCTGCAACTCCAGGTAGGTTGAAAAGTGGTTTCATAAAAGGGGCTAAAAGAAATTCAAGCAATCTGACTACCCCAAACTCAATCATCAATTTACCCAATGCACCTGCTAAAACTGTAATCGCTAATATATAAAAAACTGTGTTTAAAAGCAGATCATGAGCTGTATTCATCAACGATGATAAAAGGTGGTTTAGTGTCATATATGACGCCATAAATGAGAAAAAGCCGATCAATAAAGCCAAAAAAACCACTGCTTCTATTCGTCGTCTATTCAAATATCGCATATATCCTCCATATAATAATGTGTTTAATTCAAAGTTAAATGATGCAAATATTTGTCAAGAAGATTTTATCGCATAAAGATAGGATTATTAATGATCAATAGCCGATTACCCGAGCTCTATATGAGAGGTTGACACTCAATCGTAATTAATAAAAATATTTTTGCCAAAAATGCGTGACTTTAAAATAGCTCTCTCTTAAGAAATAAATTACCCATGCGGCGCAAGATATATTGCTGGATCTAAATCATATGACTTATTTATAGCACTTCCAGATCCTAAAACCACTTCAGGTTTAATGTCGTTTTCATGCACTCCCTCTATGTTTTCATCTTCTTCATCATCTTCTATGGTTTGCTTTTTGTTAATTAGATGCCTAAACCTCGTCGGTAATTTCATTCTAAGGCAAAATAAAAGCGATTCCTTCATGAGTTTGTTTAGGGTATTAAACTTTTGAAATATGCCCAAGATAAAATCAATACTCATATTCTTAATCGAAATGCCAAAACGCCTCTCTGCTCGATAAATAAAGTAAATAAAGATACTAAAGGCAGAAACACCTTGTGTCCTTTTTTGCCTGGTATCAATTTTATAAATCTTTGCGTAATCGGCAAAAAGCGTCTTCACCTGAAGCGACATACCGTTCCACAAAGCACAAAGATAGGGCTGATTATTCTTGATATTAGTATTCTGCGGCAATAGTGATCTCTTTACAGCTTTACGCATGATCACAACATTATTATTGGCGTAATAAGCTAAGATATTCTCCCCGATACGCTTAGGAAATTTATGATCACCTGATAAATATACTTTCATTTTGCCGCCTCCTTAAAATATTTATTTAAAAAATCTACGGTTTACCTTGTCATCCCCTTGACATTCCCTTTCCTATCTTGGAGAACTTAAGGATTCATAAAGGGCTTCAGATAGGTATCTAAAGGGAATCTTTAAACGTTTTAAAGGTCAATTAATTTGAAAATTAAAACTATGAAAATAATATAATGAGATTTGCTTTTTTTGCAAGTAATTTTATTTAAACAATACATATTTGTCCTCGCTTTACCAAGTGTGGGGTGAGTTATGCGCTACTGATAGCGACGATGCCGCACAAACCGTTATCCTTAATTGTACCAAATAAAGACATGAACTGTTGTTTGTACAAAAAAAATACATCTCTAAACCAGTTCGTAGTAGTGATCTGCTGATTTAGATGAAAATAGTTTTCGAAAACCCCCTGTTTTGTATGCCCTATATATAGTAGGTGTCGTTTTTATTTATGCTTCTGTTTTATTCTTTATAAGCTATTTTTATTGGTGTGCAAAGCCTCTATATTTATTCTAAAAGGAAGTGTTATTTTTTGATAATTTTAAATAATAATTAATTCGATTAATCTTAGATAAACTAATAAGGATCTATATTATAAGATATTACGATGATGTATTAGTAATAAATCAAAGTATCCTCACAATGATAATGATGAAAATACTTAGAAATAAAGAAGATTTTGGAATGCTATTTGCTTTATACAAATACAGAAAATAAAAACCTGGAGGAATGATGTTAAAAATCTTCAAAAACCAAAAAGGATTCACCTTAATTGAAATTTTGGTGGTAGTAATTATTGTCGCGATACTTGCAGCTATCGCAGTACCTATTTACTTAAAGTACGTCAACCAAGCAAGAGCATCTGAAGCTCAATCCGCAATTTCTACAATTCGTAAAGCTTATGAAGTCTATTATCAATCATACAGCCGCACAGACGACTATTCAGTAGAAAAAGCTTTGAAAGACGCAAAAATTGGCAAGTCAACCGAAAAGAGCTGGAAGTTTGAAGTTGTTGGTAATCCACCTAAAAAATATATGGCAACTTCAACAAGCGATTTCGCAGGAGGCGAAGGCAAGCAAGTATGGTACGATGTAGCTGAAGGTAAATTCCATGGCTATGGTATCGATCAAGAAGAAGAAGATAATGACTAAGAAATAATCCTTGGAGGGATATTTTGTTAACAATTCAAGAATTACTTCGCTTTACCTCTGAAGCGGGCGCTTCAGACTTACACGTAAGCTCTGGATCATATCCGATGGTTCGTGTACATGGGCGAATGAAAAAATTAAATCTACCAAAACTTTCACATGAAGACGTGAGCCAATTATTAGATGGCGTATTAACTGATGTGCAAAAAGAAATGTTTAAAGAAAAATTAGAAATCGACTTTTCTACTAAGCTTTCTAATGATGTGCGCTTCCGTGTTAATGCTTTCAATCAAATCAATGGCTATGCAGCGTCATTTCGTGTGATTCCAAATGAAATTAAGAGTTATAGTGAATTACATTTACCTGAGATTTTAGAAAGATTGTCAATGAAAGACAAAGGCTTGATCCTCGTGACAGGACCTACTGGCTCAGGTAAATCAACTACCCTTGCAACTATTATCGACTCTATCAATGAGAAAACTCAAAAGCATATTATCACAGTTGAAGACCCTATCGAGTTTGTTCATAAATCTAAAAACAGCCTTATAAATCAGCGCGAATTAGGTCATAGTACCTGGTCATTTACTGCAGCTTTACGCTCAGCTCTTCGTGAAGACCCTGACGTGATTCTGGTTGGTGAAATGCGTGACCTTGAAACAGTGTCACTTGCATTGACAGCTGCAGAAACAGGACACTTAGTCTTGGCAACCCTGCATACCAGTAGCGCAACCAAAACTATCGACCGTGTAATTGATATGTATCCACGTGAACAGCAAGCTCAGGTGCGTTCAATGTTGTCAGAATCCTTAGAAGCAGTTATTGCACAGACTCTTTGCCCTATTAAAGATGGCAATGGGCGCGTACCAGTTTTAGAGATAATGATAGCAAATGCAGCTGTCAGAAACCTTATACGTGAAGAAAAAACATATCAAATCCCTTCTGTTATCCAGTCAGGAACAAAAGAAGGTATGCAAACAAAAGATCAATCACTCTATAACCACGTTATGAATGGTTTGATTGAAAGATCCGTCGCTGAGCAAATCGCTGATAACCCTAAGATGTTCGCAACTGGGGCAGGATTTTAATGAAAATAAATAATGCATTGCAAAATCAAAAAGGGTCTGCATTAATCGAAGTATTAGCAGCTATGGGGATCTTATTGTTTGCTATAATAGGCATGATGATATCTATTTCTTATGCAAATTATAAAAGCACACTAAATTACCATTACAGAGTTGCACTTCTAAAAGCAGAAGCTGAATTACAAGTAATAAAATTGCAACATAGTTCATATGGTACTTTTGGCAATTTGGGCACCCAAGACTTTACAATACGTTCACATAGCAATGCTAAACCAATTAATGCAAAAATCTCTTTTGAAGTCTCAACTGTAAACGATCCACAAACCACCTTAAGAACTGCATATACATCTATAACAGCCAGAGTACGTTGGCTAGAGACTCTACCTATGCACACGCTTTATGTATCACCAAATGAATATAAAGAAGTTGTTGTAAGAGAAGATTATTTCTATGAGAGGCCACAATGATAAATAATCAAAAAGGCTTTACCCTCACAGAGCTCATTGCAGGTGTTGCACTTACAACCCTTCTATTTGCAGGCTTCATAATGTTTTTACTTCAATTCTATGGCAATTTTAAAGAAATAGCTGAATATAATACATTGCAACATGAATTATTGGAAACCATTGAAGCTTTGAGATATGGATATATAAAACATGGTGTTAATGATAATGAATCAATTATTGGTCTGTTGACAGCTAAAGATGTACACATTGCATCCAACGGTAAGTCTCTCACAATTACGCCAATCGTCGTTAAGGCTGGTGAAAGACATTGGGCAAGCTATTCATTGAGCGCCAAAGGTGAAATCATTCTTAATGCTGTATACGGAATAAAAAGTATCAATGGTGAAGTTGTATTCCCAAAATCGAAGGAAGTTATTGACAAAAACTTAAAATACAAGATTACTGATTTTCAGATAAGAAATATTAGCCCTGTTGTTTCAGATAAAATTGCTTTAGTCTCAATTGCAATCGAAGGACAAGTGAGATTCAGACCAAAACAAAGCGGTCAGAATAAAGTCGATGATGAACGACTAAACACTAAAACTGCTCGATTTGAAACTAAAGTATTCATTTCTAACTATGATAATTAGCTCAAGAGAGGATATTATGATATATATACTGAAAAACGAAAAAGGTGCAGTGGGGGCTCTTTTGATGGCTTTAGTTGCAGTAATTATGACTATTAGTGCAACAGTAGCTTTTACAAATATTGTGCAGATGGATACAAATGAAGTACAATATTTACAAGACAAGCTGCAACAAGAGTTATTTCTTCGTTCAGAAATTAAAAGAATCAATATTCTTTTAGAAAACAATGCGCTGATATTGCCTACCCGAACGATTGAAATGGTAAATTCAGACCGCATTGCAACATATAAAATTAAACTTAAAGAGTCCAGAGTAACTATTACTAATAATCTGGGACTGCCTATGGAAGAGGCTTCAGCTGTGCAAGCCCTGATCACTCAAAAAAGAGGACGGGCAATTCTTGCAAATGCTGAGACATCACCTGTAGCACGATTTATTACTAAACTATCTAATCGTAAAAACTTGAGCAATTACGCGTATTTTTCAGACAATGAAGCTTCAGACTTATATGAAAGCGGTCCCCAAGCAAGAGTAAAGTTTTATGGATTTGATGAGCTGACAGGTCCCGTGCATAGTAACTCTGATATCTGGATTCAAAGTGGTGGCGGCGGTAATGCAAACCCTGATGCAAGAGGATGGCCCTTGTTTAGAGGACTGGTGACAACGGCTGGGGTTTTTATGCATCATGACACTGAACAACCGCTTATAGGGTCGGGCTTCCCTGATGATAATGTTTTTCAAGGTCCTGATCCAAGAAGAATAGAACACGTCGCTTCTATCCCATATATCGGTACTGCTGATTTGATCAGAAAAAATGGATCTGGCTATTTTGGGCTTCCAACTGCAGGAAATTCGAACAATAAAATCTACAAATGCCAAATAACGGGGAGATCAATAGATGTTACTATTTTAGATTGTTCTCAAACACATACAGATACATTTGTAGTTTACAAGAGCTATCCTGATGCTTTACATCCACTCAATCCAAACGATACCGCACAAAAGAAAAACTGGGTCTTAGATTCATTGTACACTAATACTATTACTATAAGAGATACCGTGCCAGGCAATACTCAAAATTACCCTCTGGTTGATAAATCAATGTTTATCCCTGGAGAAACATGGATTGAAGGCATTGTATATGGTAAAATGACAGTCGGATCAGCTAAAGATATTTATACTACAGGTAATATCACCTATCTGAATACTCCTGTTGGTAATTTGCCAATAACGTCTAACTCAATTAATACTACAGATTATTTTGGCTTAGTTTCCGAAGGAAAGATAATACTCAAATACAAATATCGCGAGTATGACGGATCAAAATATATTACACATGCAAATAACTCGCAAGGTCCTAATGGTCATGTTTGGCTTTATGGATCTTATGCTGCTTTGGGCGTAGAACCTAATGTGCCGTTTGGCTTTTTATTAGCAGGAACTCTCACTTATGAGTATCAACACCCTCATGGAGCAGTGATGCCGTACAGAGGCTATAGCCAGTTCACAGGGGCAGATACATTATACACATTTATAGATTTACACAGACATCGCTATCCACCTGCTGACCCTTCACAAACAAATAGACCGCTTTGGAATCGTTGGCCCAATCAAACACCTCAGTCTACATCAAATGGTTTCCCAAATGATAACATAGCAAACTATGATTATACACAAAATAGCGGATCTCTCTTATATAAGACTTCTGACTATCCATGGTATAATCCTGTCTGGCCCGAAAAAGACGCAGGCCCTGAACCTGGAAACCTGGCTACTGATATTACATGGGAACGCGGAACGCTTCACATTTATGGTTCTATAGCACAGAGACGCAGAGGCTTTATTCACAGATCTGGAACTGGTGCTTCAAATAATAATCCTGATACAGGCATATGGGATCCATCAATGTATACAGCTAATGGAACTTTAAAAATGCCAATTTACGGACCGCCTCATAGGTCAACAGGCTATGAAAAGGATTATAAATATGATGAGCGCCTTTCATTTGTGCATCCACCTGATTTCCCAGAAGTATATAAGGGCGGATTAGCAGGTATGCAATCAGCTTTTGATGATGCGGCATGGAACTTTAGTGTCCCACCAAAAGGCTTTTAAAAGTTGATAGTATGATGACAAAAGCAGTAAAAATAGACAATAAAATTATAGATCGTTATATTGCAGTTTACTCAATTCCAAAAATTGTTTTAGCCTGCAGTATCAACGATACTATGAACAATTATGCATTAAGCATTATAAATTATGAATAAATAAAGAGGTATCATGGCAAAGAAAAAAGTTCCAAAATTCAAAGAATCAATCGGTATAGATATCGGTACTCATAGTGTAAAGATTGTACACTTGAAACGTATACACGAAGGATTCAAATTGCTTAACTATGAAGTTCGTCAAACTGTTCCTCAGGGATTAGAATATATCCCTTCAGAGCTTAGACCAGACCGATTTGCTCCTGTTATCGCAGAGATGCTGCGTTCAATGAAAATTAATACGAAAAAGATTCAGCATCTTGTCACTTGTATTGGCGGCGATCATATCAGTATTAAACAAATTAAAACAATTTTCCTCCCTGATGAAGAGCTTGAATCTGCATTGTTTTTTGAAGCTAAGAAGCATCTTCCAATTAGCGGCGGTGAAATGATACTCGATTATCAAGTATTGAGTGTCGAAGAAAAAACTAATAATATGAATGTATTATTGGTTGCAACAACAAAAGATGAAATGAAAAGCCATATAAATACACTCGTTACATGTGGCTTAAATCCTTCGATTGTTGACGCTCAATCACTCGCTGTAGCAAATGTTTTTGCCTTAAATACTTATGTAGAAGATGGAGTGTATGTGATCCTTAATATAGGAGCACATCGCACAAATATGGTGGTTTATGGACCTCAAGCTAAATTCTTTGCCCGTGATATTGACCTCGGCGGATTCAATTTTACAAAAGATATCATGCGTTCAAAAGATATGACTTTTGAAGAAGCAGAGAATTATAAGTTTGAATTTGGTTTGCAAGGACCACAAGCTCAAGTGCAGACATTATCTCTTAGTACATTAGATATTAGCGAAAAACCAACAGAAGAGACTCTTGCACTTGAAGTAAAAAGATCATTGCGCTTCTATGTTAAAGAGGCAGGTAGTAGTGACTTTAAAAAAGTACTTCTTATCGGCGGTGGAGCCAAATTAGCTGGTTTACAAGAATACCTTGCTGAAAACCTAAACCTGGAAACAGAAATATATGATCCATTCTATAATCTCGAAATGCCAGAAAAGTTTAGAGAGAAAAAAGATCCTCAACTTGCTCTCGCTTTAGGCTTGGCAATGAGAAAAGAATAGAAACATAGGAGTTAGGATGAATCAACTACATTTCACAATAAATTTAAATAAATTCGGTGAATTAAAACAGCAAATAGAAGCAGAAAATAAAACATTCTGGCGAATGGCATCGGTGTTTGTGATTGTCTCTATTATACTGTTTGGCTTTGCCCTTTATTTAAATTCAAATATGAAAAAGAAATATGAAAATAGGCAAAATTATCTTACTGATATTCAACAACAATTAAATGAGTTTAGCGCAAGCTCAGATTACCTCTCTTCAAAAGACCTCGAAAGACTCACAAGAGTTAATAATAATAGAGTATTCTGGGCAAAGAAACTTGTTGCCTTATCAGAAAAGACATCAGAAAGAATAGCAATCACTCACTTTTCATTTAAAAACGGCATACTAAGCCTCTTTGGAATAACAAAATTAGATCGCGATATTAAAGAATTCGAATTGATCGACAGCTTTGTATATTCATTAAAACTAAATGAAGACATTAGCAACGATTTCCCTGAAATACGCTTTGTGAAATCGTCAAAAGATATAGAAAAAGATGTTGAAATATTACGATTCCAAATCGATTGCGTCTCAAAAGATTATGGAAAAAAAGGATTGCATGATGAAGACTAAATATTTAAGTTTGCTCCTCGTAATTATTATTGTTAGCTTTGCTTTTTTATGGTCTGCTCATTCAATGATAAATAACCAAAAGACGAAGATTGACAAGATTGATAAGAAAATTAAGAATAGCCAAGAACAACTCAATAGCGCAAAAGTTTTAACTCAAGAACTAAGTGAAGTCTCAAAAATCATAAACAATACTTTGACCGAAGATGTCAGCCTCTCCGATGATGAAGCAAATAACTTCGTTAAAGATATTGCTAATTTATGCGATCGCTTCCAAATCAAAGTTGTCGGCTTATTCCCAAAGATTTCATACTCAAGTAACAAAATTCTTGAACAACAATTTACTGTAGAAGTTGAATGCACCTATGTTCAATTAGGTAGATTATTGGCAAGTATTGAAGCTTATGACTATATTCTTAAGGTAAATACACTTGATGTTAATCCAATGAATACAAGCAAAGAAGAAGGCAAATTAAATGGCGAGACTCTCTATAGAATCTCTCTTGAATTGTCTATCTTCAAGATTGTTAAGGAGGCATAAATGCAAGAAAAACATATTAAAGACCTTGTTATTGCTATAGCTGTGATAATGTTGCTTGTATTTACGATTAATGATTATAGCCTTTACAACAAAGTTAATAAAGTAAAAAAAGAATCTATTTATGCTAATATCGCTTTAGATGAAGGGCTGCTCGCTCAGATTCAATCGATAGAAAAATCAATTACTGATAGAAAAAGTTTTACTTTTACTGTAACCAAAGACCCATTATTGCAAGATCTTATTGTCAAAACTAAACAAGACTTGCAAAAACAATGGGAAGAGATGGTTTCATCAATGATGAGATTAAGCGCAACCTTTACTGATTCCGATGGACAGAAAAAGGCAATGGTTTCTTATGGCGGCAAAAATCATTTGCTCGGTATTGGTGATGTATTAGCTAATCGTAAAATCACTAAGATTGAATCAGATAGAATTCACTTCTCTGAAGGCAATTATAAAGGTGAAATTGTGATTCAAAAGATCCCACCAAAACCAAAAGAGCTTGATGAAAACGCAAAAGAAAAGCAATACAACTGGTAAAAAATAAAAAATAACCATAAATGGTGAGTAAAAAGGAGAATTTATGATTCCAACATGTAAAGAAGGCACTAAGTCTTCTGTAAAATCGATCAAAAGCAATATTGGTGTAATTGTTATTAGCATTTGTCTTCTTATTGCTAGTATGTCCTTGTTTGCACAGGATAATAAAGATTTATTAAACAGAAAAGTATCTCTAAATGCAGAAGATGCTACTTTAGCAAATGTATTGTCTACTTTAGCATCACTAAGTAACTGTAATATCGTTTTATCTACAGAAACTGGTCAAGCTGCTGGAGCTGACGGACAACAAGAAAAAAGAATTTCTGTTAGTATTAAAAATTTGCCTATTGAACAAGCATTGAGCCTCGTAGTTAAAGCAAGTGGTTTGTCTTATCGTTTAATCGGTGATAATACATTCCTCGTAGGTGAAAAAGCAAGAATTAGTGAAGAAGTCGGTGAAAGATCTTTTGTCGTAAATTTGAATAATGTAAATGCAGATAAAATTGCTAAATCATTTGCAGACATGGGCGGCAAAGTAAATGCAATTGAAGGTCAAAACGCTTTGATGGTCTCAGCAAACCCAGAAACATTTGCTGAAATTAGCAAGAGAATCGAAGAGCTTGACACTCCTCAAAACCAAATTCAAATTCGTGCAAGATTAATTGAAATCTCAATTAATGATACAAAAAAACTTGGTGTTGATTGGTCAAAGTTAAATCACTTAACTACAATACTTGCGGAAGATCCAGTCAATTCTCAAGGCATTGGTTTACCTTTTGCCTATTCTGACGAAACTGGCGCTCTTCCTTTTGGTAATGCACAAGATTTCGAAAAAATGCCTGAAACCCAATACTTCCAAAAAATGGATGGTTGGGATAACGTTGGTCACTTTAGCCGCCAATTAACAGCTTTTGATATTACTATCGATTGGCTTTTACAGAATAATGCAGCTAAATTACTTACTGATGCTCATGTCACCGCTTTGAGTGGCGAAGCAGCTGAAATATTCATCGGCGAAGTGATTCCTTTTGTCGTAACTGACAATGATAAACAAGTTCAAGTAGAAAGAGAAGAAACAGGTATCAAACTCTCTATCTTAGCATCTGTAAATAATGATGGTATGATTACCGCTAAAATAGCTCCTGAAGTCAGCTCTGTTACTGATCTTGTTGGTGGCTATGTACCAAGAACAAAGTTAAGAAGAGTCAACTCAACTGTTACAGTGCCAAATGGCGAGAAGATCCTTGTTGGTGGCTTGCTTAGCTCAAACCTCTTCCAAACAGTACACAAGATTCCATTATTGGGTGATATTCCTTTCATCGGTGGTTTATTTCGTCATAAAGTTGAACAACTTCAGTCAACAGACCTCGTGATTGAAATTACACCTCGTATTATAAACTTAGTAGAAGATAAAGTCGAGTATGTACTTGACGAAAGATTAACAAGAGAATTAATTGAACGTCAAACTGAAGATTCTGAAAATCAAGAAGAGCAGGAGTAAACATGAAATTTTTTATTAATCGTAAACTCTTTACAACAGTAGGTCTGCTAATTACACTTTTCTTACTTGTTTTTTTGACAGCCTGCGATAAGCGTTCTATGGATCCAAATGCAATTCAATTAACAAAATTAGATTGCAATAAGACAGAGCTTTATGAAGATAACGGCGCAAGCTGGGCAACTTTACGAGCTACTGTTAAAGATAATAATGGATTCCCTGTTTTTGAACAAAACATAAACTTCAGAAGCGATAATCCTAATATTAGCTTTTTACCTGCAAGGGCTTTGACTGATAGTTCTGGTATAGCAAAATCAGATGTCTTTGTTAGCGGCGATATCTTGAATGGACAAGACTCTTTAAGAGTCACTGTTTATGCTTATCTCGGTACAAAAACATACCTTACAAGAGAACTATTAGTAAGAAAAAACCCTCAAGCAGAACGTATAGTGATGCAGGGTGTAAACAACATGACTTTAGATGTAAACTATGACATGAATATCAGTGCAATTGCATATGATTCAAATAATCAGATTATGCCTAATGGAACTGTTGTGAAATTCCAAACAAATGGCGGTTACTTTATAGATAATGACGAAGTTATCTCAGAAACAGAAATCTCAACAAGAGTGGTAAATGGTACTGCATCTGTTAAATATAATACTGGCACAACTGCTGGTAGATTTACTGTTACTGCATATATTGGTACTGTCTATGCTGACAATCCTAAGAGTATCACAATTAGATCTGGTGTACCAAAACTTATCGTTTGTAGCCCAGTAGATCCTGTTACTGAAGAAGTAGTAACTGATGTGATAGTAAATAGCCCACCAATTAAGATTTTAGGACGACTGACAGATGAGTGGAGCAATCCAATCGTTGGAAGAATAGTTAATCTTAGCTCAAACTTAGGCGTCATCCCTCAAAGCGTCACAACAGTTGATGATGGTATTTTCTCTGCAAACTTTAACCCTGGCACAACCGCTGGTATCGCTCTTATTGAAGCTGCTTGTGATAGTGCAAAAACCGCTACAATGCTGAATATCAACACAGAAGGCGTACAATCACTTAGATTTACCTCACAAGGTACCATTAATCTCAGCGTTCAAGGTTCAGGCGGTACTGAATCAGCAACCTTAGGTGTCAAATTATATGATAATATTGGTAATGTGGTCAATCAAGCAGGTTTCAATATTAAATTTAGCTTTGAATCAAAGCCTGAAGGCGTAAAGATTAATGGAGGCGAAACTGCAATTGTCCAAACAGACATGAGCGGGCTTGCTACCGTCTTTATTACAAGCGGTACAAAGTCAGGTATTGCTGTATTAAGAGCTGAGCTTGTTGATGCAAACGGTAACCAATACTACCCAGAAATGCCTGTCGTTGTTAGACAAGGTCGAATCATTATTCAAGCTGGTAAACCAAACACCGTCGCATTTACTATCGGTGGTCATGACTCTGGTGTTGACTTAGGCGCTGGTAACTGGAAAGTTATTATTGGCGCAATTATTAAAGATAAATGGGGTAATCCTGTTGAAAAGAACACTGGTGTTTACTTCAGTTTAACTGATGAGACAACTGGCGTTTATGGCGACTCAGTCAGCGTTTATGCTTCATCATATGTAGGTAATGTTAGTGCTATTGGCGACTCAGCTGATGGGACTGCATATTCAACCTTGGTTTATCATGGTTGTCTCTCCAACATGAATATTGGTATTAAGGCATCTGTTGGTTCTTATGATGGCGTTCCTTTTGAGTTTGATGGCAGAATCACTTTACCTATGCAAAATGCATCTATTGAAATTGTACCAAGAGAACAGCATCTCGACTTTACAACTCCAGAAGGTACTCTTCTTCAAAATGTCAAAACAGTGCTCTATACAAGTATAAAGGATGGTCAAAACAATCCTTTGAGAAACGTGCCTTTAATCTTTAACGTCAATAGAGGTATCTTTAATGACGGTGATATCAATTATTCCGCACCAAATCATCCATTCTGGGATCCAACAAATGTGCTTTACGCAGACATACCAGAAGATGATGATGTCTTCTCTCATACAGGACTCTCAGGGTATAATGGCATGAATCATAAATGGGTTGCTTTCTATAAATATGAAGCATTACCATCACCACAAGCACCAATACCTCAAGACACCTCAGCTGACATAGTTGTTTACATTGTTGGATACAATACACAAGCAACAACATCAGTTATTCTGAGAAGATTTGACCAATAAATTTCAAATGGGAGGGTCTCCCTCCCATTTTTATTAAATTTCGCAGATAATCTCTGCATAGTAAAGGAGAGACATGTCGTTTAACCCACAATTTAGCAAAATAGGAGAGATCCTTGTTTATAAAGGTTATGCAACAGATGATCAAGTAAAAGACGCTTTAATTAAGCAAAATAACTTTGGCTTAAAGATTGGCGATACTATGATAAAATTAGGCTATGTCAATGAGAAACAACTCTTAGAGTGTTTGCATGAACAGCTTGATATTCCCATTGTATCAGAAAGTCAGCTTGTAGATATTGCTGAAGACGTCGTCGCATTGATACCAGAACCATTTGCTGTCGAAAATCGTTGTATGGCATTTGCACTTGAAGGCGATACACTCTTTGTTGCAATGACTGACCCTGAGAATATTTTAATTATAGATGATATAAAGAAGCTCAGTGGTAAAAATATTCATACAGCATTAATTGGAGATAATCTCTTAACTAATGCTATGGAAAAATATTACAAAAGCATCAGAACAACCTCTCAAGTTGAAGATGCTGTTGGTAATTTTGAGTTTGTTGCGGTTGATGATGAAGAGCAAGAAATATCTATTGGCAGCTCCAAAGAAGCTGATGCTCCAATAGTAAAGCTTGTAAACTTAATTATTACAGAGGCAATTAAATCAAACTGTACTGACATTCATATCGAACCACTTACAAAGCAAACAAGAGTAAGATTCCGTGTTGACGGTGCTTTACGTGAAGCTATGAACCCACCTATTCAAATGCATGCTGGTATTATTTCTTTAATAAAAGTTATGTCAAAGTTGAATATCGCTGAAAGAAGACTTCCTCAAGATGGTCATATTTCACTTAAAACAGCCTTAAAGAGCGTTGACGTTCGTGTTTCTATAACACCTACTGTGCTCGGTGAAAAAGTTGTGATGCGTCTGCTTGACAAAGGTGACTTTGGTTTTACACTTCAGACATTAGGCTTTGAAGAATCTAAGCTGAGTATCTTTAGAAAGTGGATTCGTCGCCCATATGGTATTATTATCGTTTCTGGACCTACTGGTTCGGGTAAATCTACCACATTGCACGCTGCAATCAAAACTATTCAAGATATTGAAACAAATATCATCACAGTTGAAGACCCTGTTGAGTATAGACTTGAAGGTATCACACAAATTGAAACCTATGAAAAGATTGGGCTTACATTCGGCAGTGCATTGCGCTCTGTCCTCCGTCAGGACCCAGACGTATTATTGATCGGTGAAATTCGTGACGAAGAAACAGCTGACATTGCTATCAAATTCTCACTTACTGGTCACTTAGTGTTTACAACTCTTCACGCTAATGATGCTCCTTCAACGATTACTCGTATGATAGATATCGGTATAAAGCCTTATCTAGTTGGTTCGTCATTAAATCTTGTGATGGCTCAGCGTCTAGTTAGAAAAGTTTGTAAACATTGCGTAACTGATTACAAGCCAACCGATGATGAGCTTCTATCTGCAGGTTTAACAAAGGAAGAAGCAGCAAATACAAACTTCAAAATCGGCTTAGGTTGTGTCCATTGTAATAATACAGGCTATTCAGGTCGTACAGGTATTTTTGAAATGCTCGAAGTAAATGCAAAAGTAAGACAATTAATCTACGAAGGTGGAAATCAAGATAAAATTAGAGATGCTGCACTTGAAAATGGTATGCTTACCTTACATGATGCGGCAGTTGAAAAAATGAAGCAAGGTGTTACAACCATTCGTGAAGTTATCAAACTAACTGTATTTGATTAAAGGAATTAAATTATGGCAGCATTTCAATATATAATTAAAGACGCAAAAGGTGCACGTATCGAAGGGGTAATGAAAGCCTCATCTATGGATGAAGCTATTGATAAGCTAACGCAAGAAGGTGGTACGATTATCTCTGTGAAAAGTGCAAGTGAAGGCGCATTTCAAGGCAGATTATCTCTCTTTGACAAGCTTATGCTCACTATATACAAGCTTAGAACTGGCGTTTCATTATCCGTTTTAGTGTTCTTTACAAGACAGTTATCTACTATGTTCTCTGCAGGATTAACAATTGAAAAGGCGATATCTGACCTTGAAAAAGAAGAAAAGAATACAAAGTTTAAAAAAGTATTAAAAAAGATTAGTGATGATATCAGAAAAGGATACAGCTTATCTGAAGCACTCGAGCAACACCCAGGTATTTTCAACCCGTTATATATAGCGCTTGTTAAAGCAGGCGAAGTCGCTGGTACATTGCACACTATTCTTGACGAGTTGTCTGATTACTTAGAAAAGATTGAAGACATTAGAAGAAAAGTCGGCTCTGCAATGGCTTATCCTACCTTCATTATCATTTTCTTAACTTGCGTTGTTTGGGGTATGTTTTACTATATTATTCCTATGTTCTCTGAAGTATATGGAAAATTTGGCGCAGATTTACCTATAGCAACTCTTACAGCGATTAAGATAAGTGATTTGATCAGAAATAATATTATCTTTACTCTCTTCATGTTTGTCATGGCATTGTTCGGGCTCTTTTTAGTTTACTTGACAGACAAAGGAAGATACTTTTTTGATACGGCACTCATAAAGATCCCTGTTATTGGCAACCTGATACTCAACTCTATTATGTCAAAGTTTGCGCGTACTTTCAGTATTCTTATGGCTGCTGGCGTACCAATTATGGACACATTAGAATTGACTGAAAATGTCGTCCAAAACGCAGTGGTAGAAAACGCTATCAGAAAGACACGAGTTATGGTAAAAGAAGGCTATAGTATTGCTGGTGCTTTTAGAAAAACTGGCGTATTCCCTTCAACTTTGCTTCAATTAACTGCAACTGGCGAAGAAACTGGTGAAATGGATAAGTTGCTTGGTAAGGCAGCTACTTTCTATGAAAAACTCGTCGATACCGTTATTGATAGATTAACTTCTTTGATCGAGCCTCTACTTATTATCATCATGGCGGCTGTTGTTGGATCAATCATTGTAGTGATTTACTTGCCTATTTTCAACTTAGGTTTGGCTATGTCTTCTGGACTAAAATAAACATTAAAAATATCTATAAACCGGCTGCATAAGCCGGTTTTTTTATTATTAAAAAACAACTCTCATGAATTTCATCTGCATCAATGCTCTTTAGAATGATCAGCTATTGCATAAAAAAATAACACCCTCTATATATATAGGGCTTACAAAATGGCGTTTTTTAAAAACTATTTTCACCTAAATCAGCAGATGCCTACTACGAGCGGGTTTAGAGATGATTTTTTTTGCCAATAATTATCAAGAGCCAGAGCAGATTAACTACATTTCATTTCTCTGTTCTCAGCTTTCAGTATTATTCAAGTCTGGAAACATGAAATATTCATGAATCGACACACTCATTGCGTATAGCTTTCACTTAGTGAAATTATCATTGTTCCTTTCACAAAGCAATGTTGAACGCACATCAAAAAGTTGTTGACCATTATTCTAATTAAAAATATATTGTTAAAAAAGATACATGGAGGTTAAGATGCCATTACATATAGTAGAGGTCAGTGAAAACTCACCTGCTGACAAGCTTGGCATAAAAAAGGGCGCAATCATTCATTCAATAAATGGCAACCACCTTGAAGATATATTGGACTATTATTTTCATTCAATGGATGATGAGTTGACTATACAATTTCAAAATATTGGTGAAGAAAAAACAAGTATATCCCTCAATAATCGTACTGGCGAATCACTTGGTCTCACTTTTGAATCTGAAAAGTGCAAACAATGTATTAATAACTGCATATTTTGTTTTGTTGATCAAATGCCAGAAAAGATGAGAGATACGCTATATATTAAGGACGATGACTTCTATTTTTCTTTAACTTATGGTAATTTTATTACCCTAACAAATCTGACTCGCCACTACTTAGATAAGATTATACAACAGCAGATTAGCCCCCTTTATATCTCTATTCATACCACAAACCCAGCATTGCACAGTAAAATGATGAGGTACAAGCGTGAATTTAATATCATGGAAACCATCAAAGAACTGTCTGACAATGACATAGAAATGCACACCCAGATAGTGCTTGTGCCAGACTGGAATGATGGAAAAGAACTAGAAAAGTCTTTGAACGATCTAACCTCTACAGAGTTGAATATTGCATCAATAGGCGTCGTACCAGTTGGATTGACTAAATATCGTGAAAAATTGACTCCTTTGCGCACCTTTACCAAAGAGGAATGCCAATCCGTTATCAAACTTACAGATACTTATCGAAAAAAAGATTATGATTACTTATATTGCTCAGATGAACTCTTTATCAAAGCAGAGATTCCTATTCCAGAAACTGAATACTATAATGACTTTGAACAAATAGAAAACGGCATTGGAATGGTAAGACAAACGTGGGATACGTACAATAATAATAAAAATCAGTTTTATAAATTGTTTAAAAAAATAGACAAAGATATTTGCTTTATTACTGGCGCTTTGGGTGAATATGCTTTGAAACCAATTGTCGCTGATCTACAAAAGAAAACAGCCAATAAATACCAAATCAAAGTGATTAATAATGATTTCTTTGGTCACAGCGTTACAGTGGTCGGGCTGCTCACCTGGCAAGATGTAAAAGAGCATATAAAACCAAATGATAAGACGCTTTACGCTTTTTCAGAAGACTTTTTTAGCTTTGCAAATATTACGCTGGATAATGCCAGTACAAAAGATATTTACGATTATATAAAAGATGATTATTTAATTATCGACCCGCATTTTGCTGATTATCGTATTATAAATAATTCTTAAAAAAGGCTAAAAACTCAGGCGCCGACTTTCTGATACAATCTGTATTGTCGATTATTATAGAAGGCAAAACCTGTTTGAGTAGTAGAAGAATCATTGCCAAACGATGATCATTATGCGACGAAAGCTCAATTGGGCGATCCTGCAACTCTCGAGGTGTAATGATTAATCGCTCGTCAAGATACTCAATGTCTGCTCCAATCTTTTTGAGCTCCTGCATGAGACATGCAATGCGATCAGACTCTTTAAACCGCAAAATAGCAATATCGCAAATAATAGTCTGTGTTTTACAAAATAATGCTAAAAGCACAAGGTTCATCACTTGATCGGGCATATCGCGCATAGAAATGTCTAAACCATGCTGAAACTCGCCAGTAAAGGCTAAATAACGCTGTTCATTCTGTTCTTTATAGTTCTTTTCAAAACCAAGCTTTTCTAAGATATTGGAAAAAGCAAAGTCACCCTGTAATGACTCATGATGTGGCACGGGTACGTATATCTCCCTCTGTAATAGCAAGCCCATAACCCAAAATGAAGGTGCCGTAGAATAATCTGGTTCAACAGTAAGCTTTTCTGTTGCAAAAACAGGCTTATTATTTGAACAAATAATCGTGCCTCCTACAAGCTCACAATTTACGCCAAATTCCTTTAATAAATTCAAAGTCATCATTATATATGGCAAAGAAGAAATAGGTGCATATTTAGGGGTGAAATTGATTTCTAAGCTGCTTTTAAAAAGTGAGGCAGATAAAAGTATCGAAGTCACGAACTGGCTACTGATATTAGCAGGAAGGGTTATTCTACCACCATTTAAAGATTTGCCCCTAATCACGATCGTCCTATCTTCAGGGAATTCAAACTCAGCTCCAAGCCCTTGCAAAGCATGTATTAATGGTAAAAAAGGGCGGCTATATAGTTTTTCACCTACTCTTAAAGTAAACACTCCACCCTCTTCTAAAGCTAGTCTCGTTAATAAAAAGCGAAAGACAGTCCCTGCCTCATTTATCACGATATCAGTATTAGTCGATTTGTCATATAGGCAGCGGATTTCTGGTATTTCTCTTTTCCCCTGCTTACATAATTCATAGTGCAAACCCAGTGCTTGCAGCGCTTTAAGCATGGCTAAGACATCTTCACATTCTGAGCCTGGTTGAAGGCATATCTTCTGCTTATTAATTGAATTAAGTATTAACAGTCTATTGAGTATAGACTTTGAACCAGCGATCTCAACGAAGACCGCTTTATCTACGGGAGAATTCAAATGCATCGTAATCGTAGCCTATCGATAAGAAATAAAATATGTGCTTTTCATCGTCCATCGAGACAGCAAATCGAAGGGGCATCACTACATTTTTATAACCAAAAACAAGCCCATAAGCATTTCTTGAGTTTTCCATTTCAAACCATTTGTCATTATTGCCCCAGGTAAGGTAATTGTATGTCAAATCGACAAATATAGCCTTCTTATTGTTATAACGAACAGCAAAGTTAGCACTTCGATAAAAAGGTGTCTTAATTTCATGAGGGCTTGCACCCAAAAAGCTGTCTATACCGCCCAAATAGAATGGGTCAACCTCGACAGGAGAAGACTTAAAATACGTGCCATATTCGCCTTGCCAGCTCAAATTAAAATGTTTATTCAGAGGAATATATCTATTATATCTTGCCAGCATTTTTTTATATTCATACTCATTAATACCGCTTTTATTTGCAATATTTATTTTAGAAAAGACCTTTCTGCCAGTAGTAGGGAAGAAGATATCATCCACTCTTTCATGATAGTATTTAAAGCCATAACCACTTGAATAAACAGACTTCTTTTCTATATCTGTATTCGTGATGCTCCTATAAATATTGATATTGTAGTGATAAAGAAAGGGCTCGAAAAAACTATCAAAAATAGAAAAGATCCCCACTCCAGCATTACCACCATACTCGAGGTATTTCAAGCTCATTGTCTTATTATGCTTGTCGTCAAAAGTAAAGATATTGTCCTCTTTGATATAGGGAAATAAGCGAAAATACACGCCATAATGCTTGCCAAAGCTTCGCACAAAATCTACATCTAATGCATGTCGTCCGCCCGCTTGCGCATTTATCAGCAGTTTTGAATTGCTCTGCCAAATATTATTAAATTCAAATACGCCTCCAGCAATCAAACCATTATAATTATTGTATACCAGATTAAGCCCAAGTCTTTTACTCTCTTTTTCTTTAGCCACGACAGTTAAAGTATATTTGCCATCATTTTCTTCGATGCGCGGATATATTTGATCAAACTTATTGCTTGCCCATACTTTACGAAAGGCACTCATAACTTGGCTTTTATCGTATAATTGATTTGTAGTGAGCTCTAAATAATCAATAATATTTTCAGAATTCATCGATATATTATTCTCCACTACGATTTGCTGAAAGCTAATCTTATCTGGTAGTGTGGATATTTTATTCTCAAGATCATCGTTTCCATCCACTATGGCAAGTGAATCAAATGCTGCTTTATAAAGCAATGCCTCATTATAACCCGCTTCAACGATTTCTTTTAGCCTTTTAAAGCCCGTAACAGAAAAAGAATCGACCGGAGGGTTTATCACAAGGTCAGCCAATTCAAGAGATTGATCCATGCTTTTTGTCATGCTAATATTAATTGTCTGATTCAATACACTGAACATATTTCTCAACTCTTTAGCGTCTTTGAGCCCTGTATTTGCTTTGACGGCGATAATATAATCAGCTCCCATTTCTTTGGCGATTTGGGTAGGTAAGTTTTGCGAAACACCACCGTCAATGATAACATCATCATTGTATTCAAAAGGTAAAAAGATGCTGGGTATCGAGCTCGAAGCACGCAAAGCATCAGCTAAAGGCATATTGTTGAATACGATCATATCGCCATTAGTTAGGTTTGTGCCTACACAACGGAACGGAATATCAAGGTCATCAAAATTGCGAATATGAGACTTTTTCCAAGTTAATTTGAATAATTCAAGATGAAGAGTATTGCCATTAATAAAGCCTTGAGGCAGGCTGGGCTTGAAATTATTATCCAAGTTAAAATAATTCTGAGCTATTGTTTTCCAGCGCTTTTCACTGACATAAAACTCACTACGTGGTACCTCATTTTGAAAAAGTGTGCGCCAATCAATGTCTGCTATCGCTGTTTCTATTTCCTCCGAAGTATACCCCATTGCATAAAGGGCACCGACAATTGCGCCGATACTCGTGCCAACAATATAGTCAATTTTCAAGCCAGATTCCTCAATGGCTTTGAGTACACCTATATGCGCCAAACCCTTTGCACCACCGCCACTGAGTACCAACCCAACTTTTGGGTTTGAATATAATGGTATTATTAATATGATAATAAAAATAAATATTGTAATCTTTTTCACTTGTCCCCTCTAGTAGCATTAAAATAAAAAAACAAAAAACGTCAAGTAATTTTTCACATTGAATCTTAATGAATTGCGTTTGTCTTGATCTTGATTTTATCGTGGGTAAGACACTTCGACTGAGTCAAAACGATGTAATAATCTGATGAATTTTTATGACTTGATTATTTTAATACGTGAAATTGAAAGATTGAACTTTTGGCTCATTCGTAGTTGCCTATTTTTCATTACTCAGAAACTCATGATAAATCTCCTTTCCATTCTCTTTAGATTCCTATAAGATTGCCTTTCATTCTCCAAGATAGCAAGGGGAATGTAAAGGGAATGGCATAGATAACTTATTGTTAATTAGTCATATATAAAAATGAGAAATTTGTAAGAAAAAGAAGAATAAAATAGCCACAAAAATAGGCTAATTAGTGTTTTTAAACGTCATATTTAATTGACAAATGATGTTAGATTTCAGGTTAGAATTTTATTAATTGAGGAGATTTTCCTTGAAATAGAGTTTTATTGCTTAGTTTTTAATTTGGAGATTATGCAGAATTCTCGACAATGAAAGGCAGTCTATTAAGAGTAATATCGTTATTCGACAACAACTATCATTGGGTTTTTATTTAATGTATGAAATAGAGTTTTATTGGTTTTAAATGTTTACCAGTCCTCGCACATAAAGCGCATTAAGTAGTGCTTTAGTAGGTTTTAAAAATAGTCAGAACTTATTCGATATCTGCAAACATTTCATGCAATATTAGCGAGAGGTTGTTGAGGTCATAGGGCTTTTTGATTATCTTTAAGTTTTTATTATCGGGGAATAGATCTTCGTAGCTTTGATCATAAAACCCAGAAGCTAAAATGGTTGGTGTATCAGGCTTGATTGTTCTTATTTTTTCTATTAGCTCAATACCCGTCAGATTTGGCATAATCATGTCTGAAATAACAGCATGGAAATAAGCTGGGTCTTTTTCAAATTCTTTTAATGCCTCTGTGCTATCGCAATAGGTAACAACATTATAGCCAAGGTAGCTAAGAAAGTCTTTGATGAGAGAAGCGACAGATTGTTCATCATCAACAAAGAGAATTGATTGAGATCCTTTTAAATATTCATGCTTATTGTTTTCCTTTTGTAGATTACAACAGTCAATTTCAGGCAAGAGAAATGTAAATGTAGTGCCTTTGTTTATCTCACTAGTCACACTTATATGCCCCTTGTACGAGTTAATAATCTTTTTTACAACAGAAAGCCCTAATCCCGTACCTTCATTTAGTTTTTTGCTAGTATAATATGGATTAAAGATTTCTTTGAGTTTCTCAGGCTCAATTCCTTCTCCAGTATCGCTTATATCTATTCTGATATATGAACCCTGAGCGAGTCCATAGCTATTATTATCTTGAATAATCTCTTTATTAAACGAAATGGCAATCTTGCCTTTTAGCCCACCAATTGCTTGATATGCATTAGTACAGATATTCATAAAAACTTGGTGCATTTGGGTGTAGTCAGCAAAGATCACAGCCTTTTCAATAGATTTTATAAATTCAAGCTTAATCGAAGAAGGCAAGATCGGGCGGAGGAGCTTTTTTACATCTTCAACTACCTCAATTAGGTTAATTGCTTGTTGATTAATAGTCTTTTTTCTACTAAAAGTAAGTATTTGCTTTGTTAGATCTTTTGCGCGCAGTCCCGCTTTGAGCACTTCTTCAATGTACTTTTTTCTTGTCTCTTCACGTAATTCTATTGTGGTTGCCATTTCAGTATAGCCAATAATGGCAGATAAAATATTATTAAAGTCATGGGCAATGCCGCTTGCCAATGCACCTAAAGACTCATTTTTTTGTGACTGCCATAATTGCTCTTCAAGGGCTCTCTTTTCTTCTTCAAAAGCTATTTTTGCAGTAACATCAAGTGCCAGGCAAGCAACGCCTAATAAGTTGTTTTTTGAGTCAATAATAGGTATGCGACATAATGAAAAATAGTACTTTTCTCCATTGATTTTAATCATTTCTATTTCATTTTGAGAAGGAGCTCTGCGGTTAATTACCGCTTCGTCGCTACGCTCGTTAAACAATTGTACATTGCTATTTAGATCAGAGTTTTTCTTGCCAATAACAGAGCTTGGAGATAGATTAAAGAAAGATAGGAATTTGTGGTTCACCTGCAAATATTTTAAGTCTGTTGATTTATAATAGAGCAACCCAGGGGCATTGTCAAGCATGAGGTTTATGATATAGTACCATTCTTTGGTTACTTGTTGTGTTTTTTTTAGTTGCTTATTCTTTAAAAAGACATTCTTTTCAAGGTCATTGACGACATCGAAGTATTTTTTGGTTAAATTTTCGTTTTCAAATTGTACTATGTTAAGTTCATTTTCTAATTGCCGTAATCTCGAAGATAGATAGGCGTTTTCTTGTTTTAATGAGTTAATTTCAATTGATTCATTTTCTATGATTTTTGCTTCATCCTTGAAGTTTCCCATATCTAAAACCAACCTAATTGTTCCATTTTTAGAATCTCCTCTTCTACTGCTTCCATAATAATATCTAAAGCTCTTTCTTCAAGATTGTATAAGCTTATAGATGATAGGAAGTTAAATCTGTTTGTATGTTTGATGTCTGAAAACCCAAATTCAAAGTGGGTGCAAAGTTGATCAATCACGAAAAGCATGGTAGCATCTTTTCTCACATGTGCTGGTGCAAGTAGAGGCTGATGGTGGTATCTAATAGGGAGATAGAGGTCTTCATGAAAATCCCATTCCTTCATCACTTCTGATGCCAAAAGTGCATGGTCATAGCCCAAAAGCGCTTGCTCTATTTCATATAAGTTTTTGGGCTCTGTGCGGTATTTGATCATTATTTGTTTGAAGTCATCTGGCTGAAACTGTTCCATCATAATATGACCAATATTGTGCAGTAAACCCATAGAGTAAATATTGTTACCAAGCTCTTTAAACTCCCTTCGATATATAAACTTGCCTGTTAATGCAGAGGCTACACTAAACCTCCATAGTTTATCACGACTAAAGAAGATGTCTAATTCATTACCGATAAAGAGTTCTAATGCTTTCATGCTAATGGCAATTTGCTTGACAATATCAAAACCTATCCAAATAATAGCTTCCTGGATATCTGATATTCTCTTTGACATACCATAATATGCTGAATTAGCTAAGCGTAAAATACTTGAGGATAGAGGGGGGTCGACTTCAACAATGTCTTTCAGCTGCTTTGCTGTTGCTGAAGGGTCATTGATGAGTCTGATCAATTCGAGTAGAATTGACTTTATGGATGCTATTTCGGAGCTGTGCACAGCGTGTTTAAGTTCATAAAAGGTCATTTTCTTTTGATTCATACTTAACCTATTCCCTTTATTAAATCAAGGTTAAATTGTATATAATGTGTTAAAAAACACAACTAAAGCCCATATAGCATTTATCTGTTTTTAATGCAAGTATTATTTTAATTATTTTTCATTTTCCCAAAACTCTTTAATGTATCTCTCGATTTTCTTAATACTTGAGCATGAATAAACATGCTGCCATTCAACAGGAAATAATTCTTTATATGCTCGTACAGTGTACCTATAATCAACTAAAATAATAATACCTCTGTCATTTTCTGTCCGAATTACTCTACCGCCAGCTTGCAAAACTTTGTTGAAAGCTGGATAACGATATGCATAATTAAAGCCGTTTTTGTTTTGCTTGCGAAAGTAACTTTTTAATAGATCTTTTTGTAAATCCATTGCAGACAGCCCTACCCCGATAATGATGCTGCCAATTAGCTTGTCGCCTTCAAGATCAATACCCTCAGCAAAAATGCCTCCCAATACTGCCATGCCAATCAGTGTATAAGGATTATCTGCTTTGAAGTTGGATAAAAAGTCTTTGCGTGCTTCCTCACTCATCAAACGTTCTTGATTAATGATACGCATATTTTTGCCTTTAATATCGATCTTTCGCATTACCTGCTCCATGAAAGCGAAGGAGGGGTAATAAATTAGATAATTGCCCTGCTTTTGTGTACAGACAGAGATTATCAAATCAGCGATATCTTGATAGGTGCCTTCACTTCTTGATTTATACTCGCTTGTCAGTGCTGTATAAGCGATAACTTCGCACTTTTCTTTTGCAAAAGGCGAGCTGAGAGCAATGTGCTTATTCTTTGGGCTTTGGTATGAAATCATGTATTCATAATAATCATAAGGGATTAAAGTAGCAGAAAAAATAGCGGTGGCAATAGCGTTCTGCAAACAGCCTTTAATGTACTCAGTAGCATTCAGGCAGTATAGTTTGAGATTGGTCTCTTGTGTACTTTTTAAAATAAGTGTCTTGTAATTGTCTCCATACCACGAAAAAGTGTCGATATAAAAATAAAGCTCATAATAGTAGCAGATTAGGATGTACTTCATCTTGGATGGGCTGAGCTTGAAGATGATATCTGGTAGGTTATTTATAATCATAATGATAGACTTTTTAATTATGTGAGGAAAATCTTTAAGCAGTATTTCGTTTTGCTGAAATGAATTGGCAAGCTGGATAAAGTTGTCACGTAAGGCGATCGCTTCTTCTGCCACTGCTGAGTTATTCTCTTTAAAGAAAGGCATTGGCGAGTTTAAAATCTCAAGAGTTAGGTTGCCTGAATACATCTCTCTTGCTCTATCAGGCATATTATGTGCCTCATCGATAAGAAAACAGTACTTCTCTCTAACCTCATCAAAGAGTCTTTTGATCATGACAATAGGGTCAAAAACATAATTATAATCGCAAATCACTACATCTGCGTATTCTGAGAGAGTTAAAGCCAATTCAAATGGGCAGACAATGTGCTTTTCAGCTATTTCTTGTATCAGCTTGGAATCCCATTCATCGTACTGCATAATGTCGGTCAATGCTACTTTGAGCTTGCCAAAGAAGTTGTCAGCAAAAGGGCAAAAGGTTGGCTCGCAGAGAGGGAACTCCATCAAGCATGTCTTTTCTTTCGCAGTTAAAACGAGGTATTTTAAATTGGCTTCTTTCTCATTTAGTATTCTTAAAGCATTTACAGCAACGGTTCTGCCAACAGTTTTAGCAGTCAAGAAAAAGAGCTTATCAATCTTCTTTTCACCCATTGCCTTGATGGCAGGATAGAGGCTTGCCATTGTCTTCCCAGTACCTGTAGGAGCGCGCACATAGAGTATTTGCCCGTTATTTATGGCATTATAAACAGCAACCGCCATCTTTCTTTGCTCTTTACGAAACTCAAAGGGAAAGTCAAGCGTTTGAATACGTGCATTTCTTATGGCAATTCTTTTGCTCAAGCTTTTTGCCCAATTTAACCACTGCTGTAAAGTGTAATTAAAAAAAGTCTCTAACCAGGTGATAGAAAAGTCTGCAAAAAAAGGGTACTCTTTATTCGTCTCATTGTGATAATAAGTGAGCTTGATACGAAGATAGGCGAGATTATTGTTTTTACACCAAATATAAGCGTAGATCAGCGCCTGAGCCCAGTGTATCGCACTTTTACCACGCAAGGTAGGTATTGCTTCTTTATACTCAGAAAAACAAGGGAAAAAGATTATTTCAAATTTAGGGTCACCTGTTTTAAAGTCGCTAATAGTCTTGATTTCTTCTAAAGTTGTGATCTCTTCATCTGTGTAAAGGCCGTCAATTCTTCCATTAATCTCGATATCAATGCCTGATAATTGGTGAAGATAATTGATAGTCAATTCAGATTGGTAGTTATCGCCTCTGCTCTTTTGCACAGATTGATGTCCTGCAATGCCTCGTAGGCGCTGTAAGTTGCCCTGCATTGATACAGCGAGACTACCTTCTTGATAGACATACTTGACAAGCTGTCCGACGGAAATGCTTATCTTTTTCTTTGTTTCCATTTTAAATTGTATGTAAAAAAGGGGGTAGTAGCACGAATGCCACTACCCCTGTATTGTGTAAGCTAATTTTTCATTATGGATAAATACGGTAAATCATGCGTGGGAATGGGATAGTCTCACGAATGTGCTTTGTGCCAGTCATCCAGGTAACTAAACGCTCTAAGCCAATGCCAAAGCCACTATGCGGAACTGAGCCATATTGTCTTAAATCTAAATACCACTTGTATTCATCTAAGTCCATTTTCTCTTGTTCCATTCTATACTTGAGCAAGTCATAGTCGTCTTCTCTCTGTGAGCCACCGATGATTTCACCAAAGCCCTCAGGTGCAATTAAGTCAGCACCTAAAACATAGTCTTCATTCTCAGGGTCACGTTTCATATAGAAAGCTTTTATAGCTTGAGGCCATTTTTCGATAAAAACAGGGACATCTGAACCTTCAGTGAGCATAGCTTCGTCTTGAGCACCTAAGTCGCTATTATAGTCGATTTCTGAGCCTTTAGAACGAAGATATTCTACTGCCTCGCGGTGTGTCATCTTCTTAAATGGTGCATCAGCTTTCTTTAATTGATCAATATCACGCTCCAAGATCACTAAGTCATCGTGATTCTTTTCTAAAACAGTACGTATTACAAAACGAATCAAGCCCTCTTGAATGGCGAGGTTTTCGTCATGTTCGACAAAAGCAGCTTCTGCATCCATCATCCAAAACTCTGTGAGATGCTTACGTGTTTTTGATTTCTCTGCTCTAAATACAGGACCGAAGTCATAAACACGACCAAGACTCATGATGCCAGTCTCCAAGTATAATTGCCCTGATTGTGAGAGATAAGCCGAGCCCTCGTCAAAATATGGCACTTCAAAGAGAGTGGTTGTGCCTTCGCAAGCGTTTGGCGTGAGTATTGGAGAGTCAAAACGATAAAAGCCATTTTGATTGAGATAGTCACAGATAGCGTGATAAACAGTGTGTCTAACTTTCATGATAGACCATTGTTTTGGTGAGCGAAGCCAAAGATGTCTATTTTCTAATAAGAAATCAGGTCCATGCTCTTTTTTAGAGATGGGATAATCATGAGCAATTTGTATTGGTTGAATATCTGTAACTTGCAATTCATAAGTGTTTTCGAGCTTTGGATGCTTTTTTGGTATACCATGTATGATAAGAGAAGATTCCAAGCCCAAGCTCTTTGCTATTTCAAATTTATCATCGCCTAAGTCTGGTCTAAAAGCAACAGATTGAATTTCACCTGTTCCATCTCTGACAATGATAAAGACAAGCTTTCCAGAGTGGCGGGTGTTTCTTACCCAGCCTTTTAGACATATCTCTTGACCTTCATATTGAGCGATGTCTTTTATAAATATATATTTCATTAGGTCCTCCATTTTAGAGTGTTTTCTTTTTTATTTTTTCAACAATTTCCATAGCGACGCGTAAGGCTTTTGCACCTGCTTCGCCGTCAACGGCAGGTCTTGTATTTTCATTAATGCTCTTGACAAAAGATTCAAGCTCCATGGTAAGGGCATCTTTTTCAAAATCATCAGCTTTTATTTCTGTAATATCGACAAGATCTTGTGGGTCAAAATTAGTATTTCCCATGAGAATCTGAGGTAAGATCTTATTTATTTCTTTTGACTTTCTTAGAATAGAGACATTCTTTTCCTGGAAATCAAGAGAGATATAAGCATCCTTTTGGAAAAAACGAATCTTGCGCTCACGCTTCATTGAGATACGGCTTGCAGTGACATTCGCTACAGCGCCATTAGCGAACTCAAGGCGCGCATTGGCAATATCAATACTTGGTGTCAAAACCCCAATGCCAGATGCTTTGATATCGATAAGCTCACTCTTGACAAAAGAGAGTATCAAGTCAATATCGTGGATCATCAAGTCGAGCACAACGGGTACATCGCTGCCACGAGGGTTAAATGGAGCAATGCGGTGAGACTCGATAAACATAGGGTCGTTTACATCTTTTATAACCTTTAGAATCACGGGATTAAACCGCTCTATGTGACCGACCTGGATATATAAATTGTTCTTATTTGCTATTTCTATTAGCTCTTCAGCCTGCTTGATTTCTGAGGTAATCGGCTTTTCTAAAAACACATGACAACCTCTTTCAAGTGCTGGCTTTGCTAAAGCATAGTGATAGGTTGTGGTGGCAGCAATATCAACAGCATCAACGACCTCGAGCATTTCTTCATAGCTTGAAAATGCTCTAACCTTGTAAAGATCAGCAATTTCGACAGCTCTTTCTTTTATTTGATCATATACGCCAACAAATTCGCAATCTTCTATTTCAGAAAAGATTCTCGCATGATGTTTGCCCAAGTGGCCAACGCCAACTACACCTACTTTCAGCATAAATACCCTCTTTACTATTCATAATTATTAAAGCATAATGCATAATTTAAAGCCGTATTTCTACTGGTTTGTCATCATGCATTATGCATATTTAACAGTGGTTTTATGTGTTAAACCACTACTTTTTTAATTAAAGAAATCCTTCTTTGTCATGTCAATATATTGATTATTAGATTGGATTCTATGATCAATATCAGAGATAACAGATTGGCTTTTTGCTTTGCCTTTTGCAGCTTTAAACATCTCGTCTGCTTTTCTAAATAATTGATTAGCCGCTGCTTTAGCATTATCTCTGACTTTGATGGTATTATCTAATTCAGCACCATAAAGATTGCCACTATCTGTCTTCTTTTGCAAGTCAACATACTCTGCTTGCTTTGCAATGCCACGTTTTTGATTTATTGAAGCCAAAATCAGGTATGGCTCATAGATCTCATTATCCTTTGTGATAGCTGAATTAGCGTATTTCTCTGCCTGTGCAAGATTATTCATATTGAGATTAATATCTGCAATACTCACATCCACAACACCGCTTTCAGGCATCATTTTTTCAAGCTTTTTATAAGTTTCAAGTGCAAGCTTATTATATTTATCAGCTTCTCTTTCATAAGATATTGCACGATATGCAGCGCCGAGATTTAAATAAGCTCTTGTATTGGTAGCATCTCTTGCAATAAGTGCTTTGTAGTTTTCAATCGCCTGCTCAAGTCTGCCAGTTCTTTGATAGCTAATCGCCAGTTTTCTACCCAATTCTTCACTGTTTGGATAAATCTCTGTGACAAATTCAAGATGTGGAATAGCAGCTTCATAGTCTTTATTATCATAAGCTATTGTTGCATAAAACATGCGCACGCTTTCATTTTCACCATCAATAACCAAGGCATTGTCTAATGCTTTAGTAGCCTCGCTGATATTATTCTTGTCTTTATGCATTTGCGCAATAGCCAACCAAAGCATAGGATCATGGCTAACATTTGCAACTTTTGAAAGCACTTCGATGGACTTATCTAAGTTGCCTTGCTTTTTATATGTTTCACTAAGGAAACGTAGGCAGTTTTCATCATCAGGGTTAAACTCAAGTGTCTTATCAAAATAGCTAATGGCTTCTGTATACTTGTTGTTTTGGTAATTGATCATACCTAAATAATAGTAAACTTCAGGGTTGTTTTCATCAATAGATGTTAATCTCAAAAACATTTCTTCAGCTTCTACCAGCTTTTTAGCATTAAAGTTTTGCTCTGCAATATTAAATATCTTCTTTACTTCGCTTGCTGCAAATTCTGATATCTTTGCCAAGAAGTTTTCTTTTAAAGATTTCATTCTTTGGTTCTTGTCTTTGGTAATAGAAAAGGTGAGGTTGATCAAGTCTTTTGTTCTCATACTCATAACTTTTCCAGTAACAAAGAAAGAGGTAGGGTTTTCTCTTGAGATCCACATCCAGATAGCCAAATCAGCATTTAGTCCTTTTGCAATATCTTCAACAGTGGTAGGTTCAATTTCTTTTAATGATCCTTTAAACCCATCATTCTTAAGTGCTTTTGCGCTCTCTTTAAGAGGTATTAATTCAAGATGCAAGTCTTCTTTAAAGGCTGCATCGAGGTCTCTTTTTTCAAGCATTGTTTTAACGTATCTACTTTCACTATCATCAACATCAATACCAATAATGACAATCTTTTCTTTTGCAATTAAAGGGATGATTAATAGTAAGCTGATTATGAGAAGTATCATTCTCTTTTTCATTTTGCCTCCAAATTAATATATTTTAATTTATGTTATCTTGACCATGTATTCAACAATATTTTTGCCCGTGAATAATGCAAGTTTATTTTTAATAATTTGATATTTCAACTGAATCAAGCTTTAAAGGCTGTTTTGCAATGAGTCTAATATTGCCTTTAAATACGGTGCTTCTGCCAAAAGTTATATCCCCTTCTACAAAAAATCGATTACATTCTTTTAGAGATGGAATATCTTCAGAAAAGCGTAATCTTGCCTGGTCGATCTCGCCATAAAATGCAGAATCAAGCTCTATTAGATGGTCAATTTTGCTGACTTTTTGCAAAGAATAATCATCTTTCAGCTCATATGCATCTGACCAGATCAAGAGTAAATCTTGTGTCTTTTTTACAGGTGCAAAGCGGTCTCGATTGACAAGTATAGCTTTTGAATCTTTAAAGATGCTAATTGCTGCGCCCATTGCTGTTTCAAGCTGTATTACATCTGTCTCTTCAACCTTTTTGGGGTTAATTATCAAAGGCAATTCAATTACATTATTGTTTTGCTCTAAATACTCTTTTAAAGCCTTGAGCTCGATCCAGAGATTATTGGTATTAAAATAATTATACAGTTCTATATCTTGAAATTCTTCCACTTCATCTGCTGGACATTGTGCGCTTTCTCTCAAGATCAAACGCCCATCTTTTGTTTCTGCGAGATGCCCACCTTTTTTATCCATTTCTGTTCTTTGACAAACCTCCATCATAAAGGGTGTTTGGCTTTCAATCATATATGTGAGTATTTTTAAATCTGCCAAGGCGCCAAGATTATCAGAGTTTGAAACAAAGACATACTCAATACCATGTTTTAGCAATGTATCGATGATACCTTCTTGTGCGAGACATGAGTAGATATCTCCATGCCCTGGTGGGTTCCAATTTAATGTATCGTCTTTATTCTCCAACGGCATAAAGTTGTCTTTTCTGATTTTAGGAAACTTGTTTTGAATAAAGTCTAAAGGGCAGACTTGTTTCCCGATATTCTCATATTTTGCCAAAGCGGAAAGAGTATCTGCTTGTGTATTAAAGCTATTCATAAAGATAATTGGTACTTGGCTTTTGTTTTTTTCTCTCAAAAACAGTACTTGTTTTGCGATAATATCCAAAAAGGTAAGCTCTCCTTTGACAGGCAGGAGCGACTTTGCTTTTTTCAAGCCCATACTTGTACCCAAGCCGCCGTTAAGTTTGATGATAGCGAGCTTGTGCAAATGATCATTCGCTTGCTTTTCGAGCTTATTATAATCAACAATTTTCTCTTCTGACGGCTTTTTAATCTCACTTTTACTCAGCTTACCTTTTTCTCCGTCCACAAGCTTCTGATAGTAATTAATAAAGGTTTTGATAATGATATCATTCAACCCATCTTTCTTCATTTTGTCGATAAACATCTCTTTTTTCACTGCTCACCCCCTATAATTCTTTGTAAACTGAGTACTTTAAAACCATTGCAACAGCAAATGAGTTTATCAAAAGGTTTGACCCTCCATAACTGATAAAAGGTAATGGTACCCCTGTAGTCGGCAGGACGCCGAGATTCATGCCAATATTAATAAAAGTTTGCAGCAGTAAATAAGAGAATATCCCAGCAATTGCTATTTTATACTCTTTTTTGCTTACAACTTTTATCAGATAAATAATACGATTAAAAAATAAATAGAATACGAATAATAGTAGAAAAGCGCCTATAAAGCCGAATTCTTCGCCAATCACAGAAAAGATAAAGTCTGTATGATGCTCTGGTAAGAAATTCATGTTCTTTTGGCTACCCTGCAAAAAGCCTTTACCAAATACTTGCCCTGAACCAATAGCGATCTTTGCTTGAATAACTTGATAACCTGCTCCTAAAGGGTCGTGCATTGGGTTGAAAAACGTGATAATTCTATTTTGCTGATATGATTTTAAACTGTTCCACATGACAGGAGTCAAGAAGAAAACAAATGTGTTTAAAACACTTGAAAAAACTATTAATACCCAGCTCAATCGCTCGCGGTAATAGTAATAAATCAGTATTAAAGACGCTATCACAAATAGTATCCAATTGAATGAGAAAACAACTCCAATAATTGGGCTGATTAAAAGCACTAAATAACATAAAGGAAATCCTGCCTGCATGAGCATAAAGACCAAGCTGCCCCAAAAGATGATAGTGGTACCAAAGTCTGGCTCTAATAAAATGAGTGTGACAGGGATGATTACGCCTATCAAGGCTTTATACAGCATTTTTAACTCAGAGATATGGTCTTTCGAAATGAGCTTTGACACTAATAAGATCATTACCATTTTTGCCAGCTCAGACGGCTGGAAGCGCACCCCTCCAAGGAATAACCAACTGTGTGCATTATTGACTGCTGGCATAAATAAAACTATTATCAGCAAGATTACTGTGAAAATATAAAGTGGGAATATTAGCATATCTATCACGGTTAAAGGTATTTTGAGTACAAGATAAAAGACGATAACGCTGATAAAGAACCAAATAATCTGTTTCCAATAATAGTTTTTTAGAACAATATCATTGCCTATTTTAGCTGCTGAAGCTGTAATAATCGCAAAAATACCAAAGATTACAAGTATTGCCCAAAGTGAAAATAGATGCCAATCAAAATTTCTATCAAATGATATCTTCATTTACTTATCTCTCATGTGTTTATTATAATAACTAATTATTTTACCTGCTATAGGCGCTGCCATGCTACCTCCATGCCCTGCATTTTCTAAAAACACTACTACTGCGAGTTCTGGCTCTTCCCATTTTGCATAGCAAGCAAACCATGCATGTGTGCTTGTGCCGTGAGCATTCTCTGCTGAACCTGTTTTACCATAGACATTAACACCTGGTACTCGTGCTGCACCGCCAGTTGAGCCTGCGCCATTCACTGCCTGCCACAGTCCATCTTGTAGGAGTTTTATATGATCTATTGAAACAGGCAATCTCACTCCCTCATTATTTTCCAGCTCTTCGTAAAAGAGAGTTTTATCACCAATTGCTTTTTTTAATAAATGGGGCTTTTTCCAAACACCGTCATTGGCAAGAGCAGAAAAGTAAGCACATAGCTGCACAGGCGTAACCAAAACCTCGCCTTGTCCTATCGAGAGGTTTGCTTTGATACCATGCGATCCATAATATTTACCCAGGCGCTTTGTATACCATTCTGTTGTTGGGAAAAAGCCTTTCTTTTCATATGGCAAATCAATTCCTGTCTTTTCAACGAGGTGGTTTTTTTCGACAAATGCAGCAAACTCATCGATCTTAAAGTACTTTGATAAATCATAAAAAAACATGTCACACGAGATCTTCAAAGCAGTAACAAAATTAGTGCGTCCATGTCCTACTGATGTCCAACATTTGAAAAAACGATTACCAATCTTTAGTCCACCGATACACGAGGCGAGCAGAGTCTCACTATTTATATAGCCTTTTTCAAGCCCAAAGCTTCCTGTGACTGTCTTAAAAGTCGAGCCTGGCGGATATGACCCATTGATCACCCTATCGAGCATTGGCTTTTTGGGGTTATCACGTAAATTTACCCAATCTTCTGTACTGATCGGCGAGGCAAAGATATTCTGATCATATTCTGGAAAGCTACTATAAGCCAAAACTCCACCTGTACGGGGGTTCATTACCACAATTGCACCAGCGATATTTTGTGGGAAGATTTTATTAATATACTTTTGCAAATCTAAATTTATATTTAACACAAGGTGCAAGCCATTTTCAGGCTCTTTGGACAAATTCTCTTTGAAGATATTCAAGCTTCTCCCGTGAGCATCGACTTGGATAACTTCATAGCCTGCTTTACCAGACAGTATTCTTTCATAATATTTCTCTATACCAGCTTTACCGATCAAACTATTTATCTTATAGCCATTGTCTTTATAAATAGCATATTCATCGCTATTAATTCTGCCCACATAGCCTGTAAAATGGTTGTTAATTGTATAAGAGCGAAGGGTCTCTACCTTGAAAAAGAGTTCTGGAAAATAGTTTAGCTTCTCAGAAATAACTGCCATCTGTTCATAAGTAATATTCTCATAGAGCAAGACTTCATTGAATCTCAAAAAGCGATAATCATAGATGCTTTTCATAATTGATTCACGGCTTATCGGCAGGTAAGACGTGACAAAGTCTGCCATATCATCTTTATTTTTGATTAAATGTGGTCTAAAATAGAGGTTTATTGACGGATTGTTTTCGGCTATAGGATTGAGCTTTTCATCGTAAATGACGCCTCTGGCTGCCTCTATTCGCCTGATTCGCACATAATTTCGTTCAGCAATTTCTTTGTAATGCTCTCCTTTTGCTATTTGCAAATAGAAGAGAGTCACGCTCAATAACAGAAATATTGCGCCCAGCAAAACCCTATATATTATGACGAGTTTAGATTGTAGTTTCATCTATAGTAATTCTCAATCTGTCTGATATAACGAGCAGGTATAGCACAGCTACATGCATCGTGCTATTCAAGATAACACTTACAAGCCCATTAATAATCAATGCTTTTGGATTCAAATAGCCAATAGTAAAAAAGAGCCAATAACCCAAAAAGAAAAAGAGATTAATTACTGATACTGAAAAAAATACAGAAACAAACTTTTCTTTATTTATATTTGCATGAAATTTAAAGACAAAATGGCAGATCAAAATATTTATTATTGTGTTCAAGCCGAGCAGTTGTGGGAATAGAATGTCCCATAAAATGCTTATTATAAAGGTCAGAGTCATGCATTTAACATAGGAAAGATTAATTGCAAAGTAAATAACTAAAGCCAGTGGCAAATACAAGCATGAACCAAATATTGTAAACTTATACAAAAATAGTGCTTGTATATAGATTGCAAAGATGGAGAACAATATGTATTTACTAAGCTTAGCAAAACTCATAGCTATTATTGCCTTCTCACTATACAAAAGGGGGTCAATTCATCGCCTTGACCTTGTGGGTTATCTTTCATTATTTTTTCCATTAATTTATCATTAACGGCATCACTACTACCAATTACCCAGCTACCGCCGATATCATTGATATCCATTATACATGCATCATAGCCGAGCTTATCTTTAATCTTTTGAGCAACTTTTTCAGGGTATAGAGGTCCTTTGATCACGCATTCTGTATATGGAGGGACGGGGCTTGTTGATGCGGCATCAACCAATGCTGCCTGTTTTCCTGCGATGCGATAAAAGTCACCTTTTCTACCAAATAGTTTTGTAAAGCCACCGATTGCAGCGGCAAATAAGATTCTCAAACCACCACATTCCTCAACAGCACATTGCATGCTTGTCGGTGCCCGTAATCCTATTCCATAATTCACTTTTCCCACAAAGCGCCACAAGATATTTGCTAAAAAGCCAACTTTAATATCTTTTATCGGTATTGCTCTACCTTGCGTGATTGCTAAAGGGCTCTCGCTGATGACGAGTATATCGCCCTCTTGCATTAGAGGCACTGCGTATTCTCTAACTAATTCGACTATATCATCTTTTGCCTGCAATATCTTTGTTTTAACAGGTATACGTAAATACTCAATTTCATCTACTTTTATTACTGGATTCGATGAACTCTTCATAACTTTCTTTCCTTTCAGGCTTGAGAATAAAAACATTTTCAAGGTTGCTAAATACTGTTGTTGGTGCCACCCGCCCTTTGATATACAGTGCATCTTGCGATTCTTCTATGCTTGACACAATCCCCACAGGATAGTTTGGCGGGAAGAGTCGTGATAGATTTGAGGTGACTATAGTGTCTCCAATGCTAATATTTGCACCAAGATAGACAAAAGTAATATATGTTTGTCCGGATATATTCGATTCAAGCATACCTTGAATATTTGAGCTTTGATCTAAAATTGGCATTTTAAACTCAGGGTTGGTCATAGGCATGACAACAGAAAAATCATAATAAGTCTGCACCACTTTGCCCACGACGCCTTTAGAAGACAAGACAGGATAATCATTTTCTATACCATCTTTTTGCCCTTTATTGACGACAATATTATATGCTGCAAGATTGCCAGCGAGTCCAACAACGTCAGCAAAAACAAAGGTGCTATCTTGCACGGGAAACTCAAAATGATATGATTCATTTTTTCGAATATGCGTTTTTAAATGAGCATTTTCAATGAGCTGATTGGCAAGTAAAATTTGCAATTCTTCATTATATGCCTTAATTTTTGTATATGAGTTGAAGTTGTCTATACTCATAATAAATGGGGAGAGTATAGTTCTAGAGATAAAGGAAGCTTTTTTCAAGCGTCCTTCCATACTGCCCATAAACAAAAATAAGCCCAAAAACAAATATGTAAATAAGATAGATTTTTTGGGCGTCACGGTTATATTTAGTCAGCTATTTTATTGATTAATACATCTCGGTATTGGTCGATATCTTCAAGTATTTTACCAACACCTTTGACCACACATGTTAATGGCTCGGGTACCACATGTACAGGTAGGTCAACTGTTTCACGAATTCTTTCATCAAGCCCTTTTAATTGAGCGCCGCCACCAGTGAGGATAATACCTCTTTCTGCAATATCGGCTGCCAATTCTGGCGGTGTCTTTTCAAACAATCTTTTAATAGCATCGATCATATCGGTAATTGTTTCTGAAAGTGCTTCACGAATCTCATTTGAAGTAACTTTGATAGTTACTGGAAAACCATTTACCACATCACGCCCACGTACATCCATCTCCAATTCTTCTTTGAGTGTAAAGGCTGACCCAATGGATTTTTTGATCTTCTCAGCGGTTTGAATACCAATGCTTAAACCATTCTTTTTGCGTAAATAATTGACAATATCAGAGTCCATTTTATCACCACCAATGCGAATAGAATTGTGGATAACAATATGGGAAAGAGATATTACTGCTATTTCAGATGTGCCTCCGCCAATATCCATCACCATATTTCCAAAAGGCTTATGAATTGGCAAATCTGCCCCGACTGCTGCGGCGATAGGCTCTGAAACCAGATGAACTTCACGTGCTCCTGCATGTAATACACTATCTCTTACTGCACGTTTTTCAACTTCTGTAATGCCTGAGGGTACACAAACAATTACGCGTGGCTTTACCAGCCATTTCTTTCTTTGCGTTCTGAGGATCAAGTCTCTTAGCATTAGTTCAGTGACATGAAAATCAGCAATTACGCCGTCTTTCATTGGTTTTACTACTCTTACTTCATCTGGACTTTTTCCTATCATTTCTTTGGCTGCTTTTCCTATAGAAATTATCTTTTTTGCGTTTGTAGACAATGCTACAACCGATGGCTCATTAATGATTATTCCAGAGCCATGCTTAAAAACTAAAGTATTTGCGGTGCCCAAATCTATTGCGACATCACTTGATAAAACACCAAATAGTTTATGAAATATCATTATATCCTCAATTCTTTTATTTAATTCTCGCTTATCAGCCTTTTGGTTTCAAGCGCAATCATCAATTCTTCATTTGTTGGGACTTTTAATATCCTAACCTTGGAGGTTGGAGCAGTAAGGTCAAGGATTTCATCGTTGAATATCTGGTTTTTTTCAAGATCTAAAACGATACCAAGGGCGTCTAAATTTTCAAGCACCATCTGTCGTAAGATTGGCATTTTCTCACCTACGCCGCCTGTGAAAACCAATAAATCACAGCCGTTTAATGATGCAAAATAAGCCCCTATATATTTTGTAATACGATATGCATAAACGCTGAGCGCTTGGATTGCTAATGAGTTTTTATTTTTCAAAACTTCATCTTCAATCTCTCTCATATCATTTGATATTTGCGACAAGCCTAACATACCACTTTTCTTATTGAGAATATTATCTATTTCGTCCATACTCATGCCGAGGGTTTTATTCATATAAATTGGAATTGCAGGGTCAAGGTCGCCGCATCTTGTTCCCATCATCAAGCCTTCGAGCGGTGTGAAGCCCATTGAGGTGTCTATTGATTTACCGCCATCGATTGCTGTGACAGATGCTCCATTACCGATATGGCAAGTGATAATCTTTAATTCTGAAATATCTTTTTTGACATATTCTGCTGCTTTAAGGCTCACATACTGGTGGGATGTCCCATGAAAACCATATTTACGGATTTTATATTTATTATAAAGATCTAATGAGAGTGGATAGAGATAAGCTTTTGCAGGGATTGTCTGATGAAATGCGGTATCAAAACAACCACATTGTACTGTCTCTGGTAAGTTTTTATGAACAGCCTCAATACCTTTGATATTTGCTGGATTGTGTAAAGGTGCAAGCACACAACATTTTTCAAGCACATCTTCTACTTCTTTGGTAATCACAACGCTGGTGGTAAAATATTCTCCACCATGCACAAGTCGATGTCCCACAGCTGCAATTTCAGCTGCATCTTTAATGATACCATGTTCTTTATGGAGAAGGGTATCTATAATCATTTGCAAGCCTTTTGCATGGTCTTCTATTATTTCTTTGCTTTTTTTCTTTGTAAAGGGCTCACTTTTGTATGTAAAAAGAGACGATGCTTCGCCTATTTTTTCTATAATTCCTTCTGCTAATACACTTTCATCTATCATATTTAAAAGTTGAAATTTTATCGAAGAGCTACCACAGTTTAAAACCAATATTTTCATTAATTCTCCTTTTTTATTGTTGCTTATTAAAAATTATATCTATCTCTCTCAATGCATTTTCTTCGCTATCAGAGGCATGCACAGCATTGATAGTTGTTGATTCGCCATACAAATAACGTATTGTACCTGGGTTTGCTTCACTTGGATTGGTATTACCGACTAATAAGCGAAGATCAACGATCGCATTATCTTTTTCCAAAACAACTGCCACTGTATTGCCAGATGTCATAAATTCAATCAGCTTTGGAAAAAAATCTCTCAGTTGATGCATTTCATAAAACTCATTTGCAATGTCATTGCTCATCGTAAATAATTTCAAATCTACGACTACAAAACCATTACGCTCTACCATGTCGATAATTCTACCGATGAGATTGTGTTTGCATGCATTTGGCTTAATCAACAAAAGAGTCTTTTGCATCTTTTAGTCCATATTTTCGTAAAAGTCCATAGCTGCAACTTTAATATAAACGTCACGACCAAGCTGCTCGCTCATTTTTATCTTATGTTTCAAGATATTTGTCCATAAATCATAAACATTACGATCTTTCAGGTCTTTGCCCAAGTAGTGTTTGAGCATAGATTGGTAAAAATCGTCTCTATCTCCTTCTACTTTTACAATCACAAGTCTAAACACTTCAGTACTAACATCATAATCTCTGTATCTTACGTCTATCACTGCATAACCCAACTTCAAGAGACTATCATAATTGATTTGAATATCATTTTCATTGTTTGCCATTTTAACTCCAATATTTTTATATTATATTGTATTCCAAAAATTAAAAATATGATACTTTGTCAACGCATTATTTAGATAAATGAAAAATATCTAAGATTGTCTATTTTATGCTATTATATTTAAACTAAGATTGCTGCTTTTTGCTACAATCTTTTCATTGAGGAGAGGCTCTTATCAATAAAATTATTAATTGAGTATTAGGAATAAAAAAACATCACCCTCTATATATATAGGGCTTACAAAATGGTGTTTTTTGAAAACTATTTTCATCTGAATCCACAGATGACTACTACAAGCGGGTTTAGGGGTGATTTTTTTGCAACTCACGATTTTGATCCTCGCTTCGCTGCGGGTTAGGTACTCTGACTGCGTCAGAGGTTAGGTACTCTGACTGCGTCAGAGGTTAGGTACTTCGACTGCGTCGAAGGTGAGGTAAAAAATCAATTGATTTTTGTTTTGCTGTAGGTAATTTCACTGCGTGAAATTGAAAATTTAAATCTTTTTTACTCGTTCGTAGTTATTCATCGGACGTATACAAATAAGGCTATTTGTATTTACAAGCCATATTATTGAGAATGATAGATTATTGTAAAGAAGTTGCAACTTCCTTTAAAAAAACCTTTCACGAATGTGAAAGTACCTAACCTTCGACGAAGTCGAAGTACCTAACCATTGCGAAGCAATGTACCTCACCTTTACGAAGTAAAGTACCTCACCCGCAACGAAGTGAGGACCAAAGATAATGTAGGGGTGAGGACCAAAGACATTTTCTTAAGGCAATTACTTTTTCTGCTTGACATATATGCTTTTTTGTTTTTTTTGAATCTAAAAGGAGGATAGATGAAAAAAGCACATAAACTCATTATTTTCAGTCTATTATTAATCATATTAAGCATTGGGCAAGTATTTGCTCAAAATATGCAGGAAATTAGCCCTTTACCATTGACTCATGAGATGAGTGACGATGAAATAGCTCTTATGCCTGCATGGGTAATTGACAGAGAAAAATCAAACCCACCTACAGGACCTATCCGCCCTGTCGCTGAATTTGAACCTGCTACAAAAGTTTTAGTACGTTATCCTTTAGGATTCCATGTAAACTTTATCAAGCTACTTGCAGAGGAGATTGAAGTACTCACGATAGTCTCAAACGAATCTGTAAAAAACCAAGCTATACAAGCGTATACAAATGCACAAGTAAACATGAGTAATTGCACTTTTGTGATTGGTGCAACTAATTCGTATTGGACACGCGACTTTGGTCCTTGGTTTTCATTCGATAGCAACAATAATCTCAGTGTTATAGATTTTACTTACAATCGACCACGCCCATTAGATGATGCTTTTATACCGATCTATGCAGCTTACGATACACTAAATTGCTATACTATGTCTATCGTACAAACTGGTGGAAATTACATGTGCGACGGTATTGGCATTGCTGCTGCCTCACATATTGCTTATACTGAAAACTACAATAATCAGAGCTTAGTAAATGAGCAAATGCAGCAGTTTTTAGGCATTGATACCTATCACGTTGTACAGGATCCAAATAATACTTATATCGACCATATCGACTGCTGGGGCAAGTTTTTGGCACCTGATAAGATAATTATTCGTCAAGTACCTTCTACTCATCCAAGATATAATGCACTTGAACAGATGGCGCAATATTGGGCAAATCAAATGAGCTCTTACAATAGACCATTCAGAGTTTATCGTGTTTATACGCCTAATGATCAGCCATATTCAAACTCGCTTATACTCAATAATCGCGTCTTTGTTCCTATCATGAACAATGCAAATGACGAGGCAGCGCTCCAAGCTTATCGCGATGCTATGCCTGGCTACACTGTGTATGGTGTCACAAATAATACATCAACTCCATGGGAATCTACCGATGCTCTCCACTGCCGTACACATGAGATTGCTGATCGTAGAATGCTCCATATTTCTCACATGCCGCTCGCATATGAACAAGAGATGCAGAATAATTATACAATAGAAGCTGATATTATCTCTTATGGTGGCGCAGATATTATTGCCGATTCTACAAAAGTCTTTTTTAAAGTCAATCAAGGCGATTATACAAGCATTGATATGTCTTACTATGCTGGTAATCTCTACCATGCTGAATTACCAATTCCTGCCCTGGGCGACACCGTTTACTACTATATTCATAGCGTTGACACAAACAATAAAAAAGCAAATCACCCTATCATGGGCGCATACGATCCACATTATTTCGTCATCAATGGTGATGACACAGAATTCCCTGTTATCGAACACGAACCTATCACAATTATTCATGAAAATGAATTGCCTTATACAATCTCAGCAATAGTCACAGATAATGTTGGCATTGCAGAAGTTAAACTTGAGTTCCGCAAAAATGAATCAGATGAGATATATTCTATCATCATGTCAGAATCAGATCAAAACATCTGGTCATGCCAGCTACAAAGCACGGATATCATTAGTGCCAGCTCCATCTATTATCGTATTACAGCCACCGACTTTGCTCAAAATACAAACTTTTTCCCAAGTGAAGATACATGGATTCTTTGTGATCTGGATTTAAATATTGAAGATATTATCAAACCTCTTGAAAAAGATAACTTCATCGCTGTTTATCCAAACCCTGTTAATTTCAACAAATCAGATATTAATATCAAATACTCAACCAGCGATACCAAAAGGGTCAAGTTTGAATTATACAATATCAAGGGTCAAAAGGTTTATGAATTTAATCAATTTAACCGTAAAAACGATACCAAAAACATTCAAGTTGACCTCAGTGATCATGTGAAAACACGTCTTAAATCTGGCGTTTACTTTATCAAAATGTCAACTAATGATTACAGTGTCAGCAAAAAGATAATTATTATCAAATAAATGGGATGCCTTCGGGCATCTCTTTTTTTAGCAAAGATTGAGGTGAAAATGTCCTATATTTGCCAAGAGTGTCACGAAACAAAGTATGGCTGCTGCAATTTTACAGGCGAACCAAACAGTATCGAAATAGGCATCTCAATCCCCGAAGCTATCATTATCCAAAAAGCAACAAAACTATCAATCTCCGACTTTTTGGAAAGAGATACGATCAATCCATTACTCGTCGACTCTATAGCCAGATCTATTCACCCCAACTTCAAACAAATTTTCTATAAAAATATCCGCTATAAACTCAAAACAGTCGACAATAAATGTATCTTTCTCACCGATCAGGGCTGCCAATTGCCACGCAATATTCGCCCACATTACTGCAATCTCTACCCTTTTTGGCTTATGCCAGACGAAGATCGCCTACAAGTCCTCATCAACCCTGATTGCTTGGCACAAACACGCGCATTGAATATTGTTGAATTACTCAAACTCTTTGGCATCAACCGTAATGATATCATAAATGAGTTTTATGCACTACAAGATAAACTAAAAGAGCATTTGGCATTTATAGATTCAGGGAAAGACATTATTCAGTAAACAACGAACGACAAAGCACTTTTCCGAACATTTTAAACAACACACTACAACTCACTTCAACACACTTTCTTTTTTTTAAACAACACACTACAACTCACTGCAACACACTTAGGTTTAAAGCCTTTGACAAACAGTTCCATGTCATACAAACGTTAATTTTACATTTCTTTTTTAAACAACACACGATTTTGGTCCGCGCTTCGCTGCGGGTATCGTTTAAAAAAAATCGGCAGGTTTTTTTAAACGTACCCACAACTATCCTTAGTTGTGCAGCGAAGCAGTTAATTGTAACGATCTTTATCTGATACAACTAAGAACAAGTTAAAAAGAAATCTCTCATTCCCAATAATATGGCTTTGTAAATACAAATAGCCTTATTTGTATAAGTGTGATGGATAACTACGAACAGTTAAAAAGAAATCTCTCATTCACGATAATATGGCTTGTAAATACAAATTTATGTTGTAGTAAATGATAGGTTTTGGGAAAAGGTAATTTCACGCAGTGAAATTACCTACAGCGTAACAAAAATCGAGAGCTTTGAATTAGAAAGCAGACAAAAAATATAGTTAAAATATTACTTGACAATAATATAGGGTATCATATAATGGCATTAATTAAAGAATAAAAGAGGTGTTCAATGTCAGGTAGC